>SMEH01000129.1_pt1 | contig 26665 bp, 22 predicted proteins | sample 2456361 | NCBI WGS metagenome assembly SMEH01 (sample SAMN10132587, study PRJNA489261) | soil metagenome | isolation source: day1 control-loamy sand soil ammended | place: USA | reverse complement strand
GGCGCCGAGCGAGTCGAAGGCACCGGCCTTGATCAGCGACTCGATGACCCGCTTGTTGCACACCACGAGCTCGGACTTGTCCAGGAAGTCGGTGAAGGAGGAGTACTTCCCCTTCTTCTCGCGGGTGCTGATGATCGACTCCACGACGTTGGAGCCCACGTTGCGGATGGCCCCGAGCCCGAAGCGGATGTCGTTCCCAACGGCCGCGAAGCGCCGGTCGGACTCGTTGACGTCCGGCGGGAGCACCCGGACACCCAGCCTGCGGCACTCCGAGAGGTAGACCGCGGACTTGTCCTTGTTGTCACCGACCGAGGTGAGCAACGCCGCCATGTACTCGGCGGTGTAGTTGGCCTTGAGGTAGGCGGTCCAGTACCCGACGAGCGCGTAGCCCGCGGCGTGCGACTTGTTGAACGCGTACCCGGCGAACGGGAGGATGGTGTCCCACAGCGCCCGGATGGCCTCCTGCGAGAACCCGTTCGCCTTCATACCGGCCTCGAAGCCCTCGAACTCCTTCTCGAGGACCTCCTTCTTCTTCTTGCCCATCGCCCGGCGCAACACGTCGGCTCGGCCCATCGAGTAGCCGGCGACCCGCTGCGCGATCTGCATGATCTGCTCTTGGTAGACGATCAGGCCGTAGGTCTCGGAGAGGATGTCCGCCAGCGGCTCCTCCAGCTCCGGGTGGATCGGCGTGACCTGCTGCCGGCCGTTCTTGCGGTCGGCGTAGTTGTTGTGCGTGTTCATCGCCATCGGACCGGGCCGGTACAGCGCGTTGACCGCGGCGATGTCGGCGAACTCGGTGGGCTGCATGCGACGCAGCAGGTCCCGCATGGCACCACCGTCGAGCTGGAACACCCCGAGCGTGTCGCCGCGACCGAGGAGCTTGTAGGTCTCCGGGTCGTCCACCCCGAGGGTGTCGAGGTTGATCTCGACCCCGCGGTTGACCCTGATGTTGTCGATCGCGTCGCCGATGACGGTGAGGTTGCGCAGCCCGAGGAAGTCCATCTTCAACAGGCCGATGGCCTCACACGACGGGTAGTCCCAGCCGGTGATGATGGCGCCGTCGTCGCGCTGCCACAGCGGAATGGTGCCCAGCAGCGGCTCGCTCGACATGATGACCGCGCAGGCGTGCACACCCGCGTTGCGGATCAGACCCTCCAGCCCCCGCGCGGTCTCGAAGATCGTCTTGACCTCGGGGTCGTTCTCGATCAACGAGCGGACCTCGGCGGCCTCCGGGTAGCGCTCGTGCTCCGGGTCGACGATGCCCGACAGCGGGATGTCCTTCGCCATGATCGGCGGCGGGAGCGCCTTCGAGATCTTGTCGGCGATCGCGTAGCCCGGCTGACCGAAGTGCACCCGCGCCGCGTCCTTGATGGCGGCCTTGGTCTTAATGGTGCCGAAGGTGATCACCTGGGCCACGCGGTCGGCGCCGTACTTCTCGGTGGCGTACCGCACCATCTCGCCGCGCCGACGGTCGTCGAAGTCGATGTCGATGTCGGGCATCGACGCGCGCTCGGGGTTGAGGAACCGCTCGAACAGCAGGTTCTGCGGGATCGGGTCCAGATTGGTGATACCCAACGCGTACGCGACCAGCGAACCGGCCGCAGACCCACGCCCGGGACCGACCCGGATGCCCACACTCCGGGCATAGTTGATCAAGTCGGCGACGACGAGGAAGTAGGACGGGAAGCCCTTCTGAGCGATGACTTCCAACTCGAACTCGGCGCGCTCGACGTAACCGTCCGGAATGCCGTCGGGGAAACGCCACCTCAGGCCTCGCATGACCTCGTGGTGCAGCCAACTCTCCTCGGTGTGCCCCTCCGGAACCTCGAACTTCGGCATCCGGTCGCGGTGGGCGTACACCTCTTCGTACGACTGCACCCGCTCGGCGATCAACAGCGTCGAGTCGGTCGCACCGGGCACCTCGGTGTCCCAGTAGGCGCGCATCTCCTGCGCCGACTTCAGGTAGTAGCCGTCGCCGTCGAACTTGAAGCGGGTCGGGTCCGACAACGTCTTACCCGACTGCACGCACAGCAACGCCGAATGCGATTCGGCCTGGTCCTTGGTGACGTAGTGGGAGTCGTTGGTGGCCAGCGGCTGCAACCCCAACTTCTTCCCGATCTCCAGCAGCCCCTCGCGCACCGAACGTTCGATGGCGAGGCCGTGGTCCATCAACTCCAGGAAGAAGTTCTCCGCACCGAAGATGTCGCGGTAGTCCGCCGCGGCCTGCAGGGCCTCGTCCTTCTGCCCCAACCGCAGCCGCGTCTGCACCTCACCGGAGGGGCACCCCGTGGTAGCGATGATCCCCTCGGCGTACTCCGCGATCAGCTCGCGGTCCATCCGGGGCTTGCGGTAGTAGCCCTCCATGCTCGCCAACGACGACAGCGTGAACAGGTTGCGCAGCCCGGTGGCGTTCTCCGCCAACATCGTCATGTGCGTGTAGGCACCGCCACCGGAGACGTCACCGCCCTCACCGAATTCGTCGGTGGAGCGCTGTCCGGTGTTCCCCCAGAAGACGGGCTTCTTGTGGAAGCGGCTCTCGGGTGCGACGTAGGCCTCGATACCGATGATCGGTTTGATTCCGGCCTTCTTCGCCTGCTGGTAGAAGTCGTCCGCGCCGTACATGTTGCCGTGGTCGGTCATCCCCACGGCGGGCATCCCCAGCCGGGACGCCTCCTCGAACAACGGAGCGATCTTCGCCGCCCCATCGAGCATCGAGTACTCGGTGTGGACGTGCAGGTGGACGAAGGAATCGTTCGACACCGGCGGAAAACCTCCGAAAACACCCTCAGGACGGCCAAGACGTGCCGACCAGCTTAGCCCTGCCGAAGAGCTCCGACCGGACGGCATGCCGTCGGGTGGCGCGGGTCTTGCAACGTGCCCGAAGGTGCAGCCGGAGAAGCGAATCGGAAACGATTAGCGTACTGTTGTACCTCGCTGCTCACCGAGCAATGGTTCACTGCACTCATGACACACGACCAGGCCCTCACCCTCCACTACGCTGCGGGCTCAGATGTGGGACGACAGCGCGGCGGAAACGAAGACTCCGCCTACGCGACCGTCCGGCTGCTTGCCGTCGCCGACGGAATGGGCGGCCATGCCGCAGGGGAAGTCGCCAGTGCCCAAGCCGTCGCCGCGTTGGAGGAACTCGACACCCGGCTTGCGGACACGGACCTGAGCGAGGTGGACCTGGGCGAAGAACTGGCGGGCGCTATCGCCACCGCGGCCGACCGGCTCGAACGGAGTGTCGCCGACAACCCCGACCTCACCGGTATGGGCACCACCGTCACGGCCATGTTGTGGGACTGCCCGCGATTCGCGCTCGCCCACATCGGCGACTCGCGCTGCTACCACCTCCGTGATGACGTCCTGACCCAGCTCACCCGTGATCACACGATGGTGCAGACCCTGGTGGACCAAGGTCGTCTCACCCCGGATGTCGCCGAGCGGCATCCGAGCCGCTCGGTCCTCGTGCGAGCGCTGCTCGCCGGGATCCCCGCCGAGCCGGACGTCTCGCTGCACACGGCCGAAGCCGGCGATGTCTATCTGTTGTGCTCCGACGGTCTCACGGACGTCGTCAAGGTCGACGAGATCCACCGGGTGCTCGCGCACGTGGCGTCGAAAGACACCACGTGCGACGAGGCCGTGACCGCGCTCATCGACCTCGCCAACGAAGGCGGTGGCCCCGACAACATCACCTGCGTGGTCGCCCATGTCGTGCCGGAGGGCGAGTAACCCACCCCGTGTCGGCGGTCCGGACGACCGTGGCAACACCCCATGGTCGCCCGGCGCTTCACTCACTGCGAGCATCGTGGGTCTCCACGGACTCGGCTGCGTGTCGGCGGGGTGGGTCAATGGGCGGTACCACGGCGCCAGAGACGACGGCCCACCGAGCGAGGAGTTCGACGCGAGGAACCTTGTCCTTGTCCCGCCGCGGTGCCGGTGAGGTCGGCGCGTCCGGCGGCGCCACGAGCGGTGTCCTGCTCGCCTGTCACCGGTGTGGTGACCTTCTTGTGGGCGGGCATCACGGCCAGCACCAAACCCAACAGAGCCGTACCCAAGTGCAGCCAGTTGTCGGCCGCGTCGAGCGCGAACGGGTTACCGAGCCCGGAGACCGGGTTCCCGGCGAACACTCCCGTCACAGCGAGGCCCCACAGCAGCAGGATGCCGAAGACCGCGAGCAGCACCCAGCCGTAGGTTCTCGCCCAGCCGGAGCTCAACGCCATCAGTACGCCCAAGGCTCCGATGACGATGTGGAAGACGTTGTGGAGCGGGTTGATTGAGAACACCCAGAGACTGCTGTGGGTCGCATCGGCGAAACCACCGAATCCGGTGATGATCATGCCGATGATCCCGATGGCGAGGTAGATCAGCCCGATCAGTCCAGCGAGTACCTGAACGGGTTGCAGACCTCCCCTACGCACGCGGGTGTCTGTCGGACGAGTCATGACTGCCGTCCCCTCCTAGATACACAAGGCGTCACTCACTCGAGCGAGTACCCGAGTGGTGAGTGACGAAACGGCGAGCGAACTCGTTCCGGCCTAGTGTCATCCGCGTGGCCCTGGCCGTTTGCCTGCTTTTCGACCACGGTTCCGAACGGGCGCTGCGCAGGTTGTGGGCGCAGCTCGAGGAGCTCGGCGTCGCGACGCTGCAGACCCACACGCATCGCAGGCATCAACCACATCTGTCGTACGTGGTGCTACGGGAGTGGGAGTTCGACACGGTTCACACGGCGGTGGAAGCCCTGCCCGACGGCGGCCCGGTGGAACTCACCTTCGAGGCTATGGCGGCGTTCCCCCGCGGTCGGATCTCGCTTGTGCCGTCGGTGTCGGCCACGCTGCTGAGGCGGCACCGCGCGGTGGTTCACGCGGTGCGGGAGACGGGGGCATGCGTGCACCACCACTACGACATCGACCGTTGGCTACCGCATACCTCCGTGGCGACGCGAGCGACGACGCGGCAGTTACCGATGGTGGCGGCGTCGGTGTACGACATCCTGCCGCTGACCGTGTACGCCCCCCGCGCCGCGCTCATCGACAGCGCGACGGGCAGGTGGTGGTCACTGCCCCTCGTGCCTTGACCGACGCCTAGACGACGTCCTCACTCGGCGCGTGCCACGTGTTGCAGTGCCCGACATCCCCACGCTGGTAGCCGCGCGTGGCCCATTCCCGTTGTGTCTCACTGGCACCGTGGGTGTCGCTGTCGATCCAGTTGCGGAAATCGTCCACGGCGGCGCGGGCGAGCTCGTTGCTGATGGACCCGCGGCCCGATGCCCCGGCGAGGAAGGCACCGGCGAAGCAGTTCGCCTGCAATTCCAGACGCCTGCCCAGCTCGCGGTCCGGTGGACTCCCCTCCGGGTAACGGTTGAGCTGTTCGTTCGCGTCGGACAGGATGCCGCTGAGGTGTTGTACGTGATGGCCGTACTCGTGCGCGAGTGTGGCGATATGGGCCTCGTCGGCGAGACCGAACGCCTCCAGGGTGCGCTCCCGCGGCAGATAGATGGTGGTGTCCTCGGCACAGTACAGCCCGGTCGCCTGGTCCGCGGGCGGCAGGTCACCGCAGGCGGTGACCGGATCGTCGCTGAGGTCCACCGTGACCGGCTCGAACGGGAAACCCGCACCGGTCAGCGCGGGTTCCCACGCGTGTTCGAGACAGCGCAGCTGGGCGGCGTAGAACTCGCGCAGTCGCTTCTCATCACTGCGCAGCGGGGGGAGGTCACAGCTGACATCGGCCAAGACGGTGCCGGATTCCAGTAGCGGATTGTCACCGATCGACGCGAGCGAGGACATGGTCGTGTCGCCGGCCGACGCCGCATCGGTTTCCGGAGCCCGTTCGTCCTCGAACGCGGGCACCACGAACACGGCCGCGCTCACGAGCACGAGAGCCACGACGACGGGCAGAACGGTACGCCACCACGGAGATCTCGGTGCAGGCCCGGGCTCCGAGGGGGAAGCGTCGTCCGCCTCCCACGACTCCAGCGGAAGATCCTCAAAGTACGGCCGGACCGTCCCGGACTCGGGATCCGGTTCCTTCGCCGCGTCGCCGACAGTGTGCACAGCAGCCTTCACGGTTGACGTCACATATCGGCGATGAGGATAGGGCCTGACCGCCGCACGCGTGACGGCGCATGGTCACGAAAAGGATACGGACGGATGCCGTGAGCGACTTCCGAACCCACCCGACCTCGGCGAAGACGACCAGCGGCACGTCATCGCCCGAACGTCACCCGACGTCGACGTTCGGGCGTGGCTCACCGAGAAGCCCGTCCGAAGCCGGCCGGAGCGCTCCGCTCAGCAGCGAAGGCCGAATGGTGGGCGCAGCAGGGTTCGAACCTGCGACCCCCTGCTTGTAAGGCAGGTGCTCTCCCACTGAGCTATGCGCCCGAAGAGCTCCCGACGCGCGACGCCGGGAAGCTCGTCGACTCAGACCAGGTCGGCCACCGCTTTCTTCCACGCCTCCTGGTTACGCGGCTCGCCCGGCTGGTTCACCTCGGCGAACCGCACGATGCCCTCGGTGTCGATCAGGAAGGTCCCACGCAGCGCCAGGCCCGCCTGCTCGTTGAACACGCCGTACTTCTTGGCCACCTCACCGTGCGGCCAGAAGTCCGACAGCAGCGGGAACTGGTAGCCCTGCTGCTCCGCCCACGCCTTCAGCGCGAACGGCGTGTCCACGGAAACGCCGAGCACCTGGACGTTGGTGTACTGGTCGAACTCGTCCCGGAGCTGGCACAACTCGCCCTGGCAGATGCCGCTGAACGCGAACGGGTAGAACACGAGCAGCACCGGCTTGTCACCGCGGAACGACGACAGCGTGACTTCCTGCTTGTTGTAGTCGTTGAGCGTGAAATCCGGGGCCTGGGTACCGACCTCGACCGCCATGGGCTCGACAACCTTTCCGCTTGTCCGATATTACGGCGACTCGCCTCGACGGGGCGCCGACGTGCCGCGCAAACCCTACCTTGCCAAAGGACGCGCGAGGAGGGGGACCGCCGGGATCCAACGACGTGATGTGGGCCTCGGCCCCGAACCTCACTTAGACCTCGGCACCAACCTCGTGGCGGTCCACCTGGCACCGATACTCAAGTTCGAGGTCTGGGACATGCCGACCGTGGGCACCGCCTCGGCGATCTCGCTGGGTTCGACGTGGCCGGGCTGACCGGTCTTCGGTGTCAGCACCCACACGACACCGTTCTCAGCCAGGGGCGCGCGGGCGTCCACCAGGGCATCCCCGAGGTCGCCGTCACCGTCACGCCACCACAGCAGCACCACATCGATGACTTCGTCGGCGTCCTCGTCGAGCAGTTCACCACCGATGTACTCCTCGATGGCGGCCCGAACATCCTCATCGACGTCCTCGTCCCAGCCCAGTTCCTGAACGACCATGTCGGGCTTGATCCCGAGCCTTTCGGCGACGCTGTTCAGGTCAGCGTCTCCCGCGGCGACCACGACTTCTCACTCCTCCAACTTGAGCAGGTGCAGGTCGCCGCACGCCTCGGCTGCCGCGGGCGACCGCACTACGTACATGGATGGACCTAGCGAACACTGCAATGGCCCGGAGCGCAACCGTCCACACCGGAGGTCTGTTGTTAACTCAGGCATGACGCGCCGCACGTGGTCCACTGGCCAACAGCCTGAACTAGGCTTGAAGCGGGGTTTACTCAGCGACGAGTCCCGCTAAACCGCCTATTGCAGGGCACGGTGTTACAAACAGCTCAATACTACTGAAGAGTAGCTGCTGACGAACACCGTGTCCATAGAGACGATGGCAAACGACAACACGAAGCAACTTCGAAAACCGGCGAGGAGATCCCTTGGCCCCCCAGAACGACGAGGCCGGGCGCGGCATCACTGAAGGCGCCTCCGGCCAAGGAGCACCGGCACGTGTTCGCGTCATCCGAGACGGACTGGCGGCGCACTTGCCCGACATCGACCCGGAGGAGACGGCCGAATGGCTCGACTCCTTCGACGCCGCACTGGCAAGGGGCGGTCAACAGCGCGCCAGGTACCTGTTGCTCAGGATGCTGGAGCGCGCCCGCGAGCGCAACGTGGGCGTGCCGCCGCTTTCCACCACGGACTACGTCAACACGATCCCCACGGAGAACGAACCGTGGTTCCCCGGTGACGAGGAGATCGAACGCCGCTACCGTGCGTTCATCCGCTGGAATGCCGCGATCATGGTGCACCGGGCGCAGCGGCCGGGAGTGGGCGTGGGCGGTCACATCTCCACCTATGCCTCGTCCGCAGCGCTCTACGAAGTGGGCTTCAACCACTTCTTCCGAGGCAAGAACCATTCCGGCGGAGGCGACCAGATCTTCATCCAGGGACACGCCTCCCCCGGTATCTACGCCAGGGCCTTCCTCGAAGGCAGGCTGACCGCCGAGCAGCTCGACGGCTTCCGACAGGAGATCTCGCACGCAGGCGAAGGCGGAGGCCTGCCGTCCTACCCCCACCCGAGGCTGATGCCGGACTTCTGGGAGTACCCCACGGTGTCGATGGGCCTCGGCCCGATGAACGCGATCTACCAGGCGCGTTTCAACCGCTACCTGCACGCCCGAGGCATCAAGGACACCAGCGACCAGCACGTCTGGGCGTTCCTCGGGGACGGCGAGATGGACGAGCCCGAGTCGCGCGGCCTCATCCACGTGGCCGCGGCCGAGGGGCTGGACAACCTCACGTTCGTCATCAACTGCAACCTGCAGCGACTCGACGGACCGGTCCGCGGAAACGGCAAGATCATCCAGGAACTGGAGGCCTTCTTCCGTGGCGCCGGTTGGAACGTCATCAAGGTCATCTGGGGACGCGAGTGGGACGCGCTGCTGCACGCCGACCGCGACGGCGCCCTGGTGAACCTCATGAACCAGACACCGGACGGCGACTACCAGACGTACAAGGCCAATGACGGCGCGTACGTCAGGGAGCACTTCTTCGGCCGCGACCCGCGCACCAAGGAACTGGTGGCGCACCTCACCGACGAGCAGATCTGGAACCTCAAGCGCGGCGGTCACGACTACCGCAAGGTGTACGCGGCGTACAAGGCGGCGATGGAACACCATGGCCAGCCGACGGTGATCCTGGCCCACACCATCAAGGGCTACGGCCTCGGCCCGGCCTTCGAAGGCCGCAACGCCACCCACCAGATGAAGAAGCTGACGCTCGACGACCTGAAGCTGTTCCGGGACGCCCAGCGCATCCCGATCAGCGACGCCGAGCTGGAACGTGACCCGACGCTGCCGCCGTACTACCACCCCGGTGAGGACTCACCGGAGATCCAGTACATGAAGGGCCGTCGTCAGGCCCTGGGCGGCTACCTGCCCGAGCGTCGGTCCACGGCCAAGCCGCTGGTGCTGCCGGGCGACAAGGTGTACGAGGCCATCCGCAAGGGTTCGGGTAAGCAGGACGTCGCCACCACGATGGCGGTCGTCCGGCTGATCAGGGAGCTGGCGAAGGACCCCGAGATCGGGCACCGCCTGGTGCCGATCATCCCGGACGAGGCCCGTACGTTCGGGCTCGACTCGATGTTCCCGACGGCCAAGATCTACAACCCGCACGGCCAGAACTACACCTCGGTCGACGCGCAGCTGATGCTCGCCTACAAGGAGTCCGAGCAGGGTCAGCTGTTGCACGAGGGAATCAACGAGGCCGGTTCCACGGCGTCGTTCACGGCGGCGGGCACGTCGTACGCCACGCACGGCGAGCCGATGATCCCGATCTACATCTTCTACTCGATGTTCGGGTTCCAGCGCACCGGCGACAGCCTGTACGCGGCGGCCGACCAGATGGCCCGCGGATTCGTGCTGGGCGCCACGGCGGGCCGGACCACGTTGACCGGTGAGGGCCTCCAGCACGCCGACGGGCACTCCCAGCTGCTGGCGACGACCAACCCGGGAGTGGTGGCGTACGACCCCGCGTGGGCGTTCGAAATCGCCCACATCGTGAAGGACGGTCTGCGCCGCATGTACGGCGAGACGGGCCGCGACGGCAACGGGGAAGACGTCTTCTACTACATCACCGTCTACAACGAGCCGTACCAGCAGCCGCCGGAGCCGGAGAACCTCGACGTGGAGGGTCTGCTGAAGGGCCTCTACCTCTACCAGACGGCGCCGAACGACATCGGGCCGAAGGCGCAGATCCTGGTGTCCGGTGTCCTGATGCCCGAAGCCCTGCGAGCCCAGCGGATGCTGGCCGAGGAATGGGGTGTCAGCGCGGACGTCTGGTCGGCCACGTCGTGGAGCGAACTGCGCCGCGAGGCCGTGGAGGTCGACCGGGACAACTTCCTCCACCCGGCGGACGAGCCGCGCGTGCCGTACGTGACGCAGAAGCTGTCGAACGCCGAAGGGCCGGTCGTGGCCGTGTCGGACTGGATGCGCGCCGTACCGGACCTGATCCGGCCGTGGGTACCCACCGACATGCTCACGCTGGGCACCGACGGGTTCGGCTTCTCCGACACCCGGCCGGCCGCTCGCCGGTACTTCCTGGTCGACGCCGAGTCGATCACGGTCGGGGTGCTCACGATGCTGGCCCGTCGCGGCGAGATCACCCAGGACACGGTCGTGGAGGCCGCGCGGAAGTACCGCATCCACGACGTCTCCGCCGCTGGTCCGCAGACCTCGGATCCCGGCGTGGCCTGACGTATCGGGCCGGTCCCCTCGGCATCCGAAGTAGACCCGCGGAGCACACCCGCCACCGGTGTTCACGAACGAGTGAGTCCGGTGGCGGGCCGTGATCTAACGGTCCATAGTGGAAAAACCGGTGGGGACCGGGGAAGTGAGGCCGCCCGGCGTGCCGTTATCGGCGCGCCGGGCGGCCTCGTCGTATGTCCCTGATCCGGACGTGTCTCTCGCCGTCCAGCGGCCGACGACACCGCACTCGTGTCGCCGGTATCGTCGGCCGATCTCCGCCTGGGCGTAGGATTCGGCACAGTATGTCCACCCAACCGTCGTCCACTCCGCCGGCTGTGGAAGCCGCGGCCTCGAGGCCGCGCGCTCGACAGGAACTGTCCGAGTCGACGCTACGTGCACTGGAACGCGCCTCCGGCCGACTCGCCAAAGCGAGCGTGGCAGCCATCGAGGAGCAGCTGCCCTGGTTCCGGAGAATGCCCGCTGACCAGCGGGCGAGCGTGCTGTTGATCACCCAGGCCGGGGCGGCGGGCTTCGTGCGTTGGATGCGGGACTCGCAGGAAGCGTTGAAGCTCACCGCCGAAGCGTTCCGGTCGGCGCCACGGGAGCTGTCCCGTTGGATCAGCCTGCGCCAGACCGTCGAGATCGTGCGGTTGGCGGTGGACGTGTTCGAGGAGCAGCTACCTCAGTTCGCCGCCGACGACGAGGAACGCGCCATCCTGACGGAGGGCATCCTGCGGTACGGCCGGGAGATCGCCTTCGCCGCCGCCACCTCGTACGCGGCCGCCGCCGAGGCACGAGGCGCGTGGGATGCCCGCCTGGAGGCGCTGGTCGTGGACGGCATCGTGCGTGGTGACGCCGAGGAGTCGGTGCTGTCCCGGGCCGCCGCGCTGGGTTGGGACCCCGCCGCCGACGCCACCGTGCTCGTGGGCAACCCCCCTTCCGACGATCCGCCGTCGGTGGTGTTCGAGGTGCGCAGCAAGGCGGCGCGTGTCGGCCGACCGGTCCTACTCGGCGTGCAGGGCTCCCGACTGGTGGTCGTGGTCGCGGGTCCGACCGAGGGCACGGCGAAGGACGAGGAGATCCTGCCCGTCCTGTCGACGGCGTTCGCCGAGGGGCCTGTCGTCGCGGGTCCCACGGTGAGCAGTCTCGCCGAGGCGCATCGCAGTGCGGCCGAGGCGCTGTCCGGCTTGCGGGCCGTGGTCGGCTGGCCCGCGGCGCCACGTCCCACACGTTCGATCGATCTCCTACCGGAACGCGCCCTGGCGGGAGACGCCGAGGCCGAACGCGTACTCGTGGAGCAGATCGCTCGCCCGTTGGAAGAGGCCGGTCCGGCCCTGCTCGAGACCATCGAGACCTATTTGGAAAGCGGCGGGGTGTTGGAGACATGCGCACGACAATTGTTCGTCCATCCCAACACCGTGCGGTATCGCCTGAAGAAGGCCACCGAGCTCACCGGACGTAACGCCGCCGATCCCCGCGACGCGCTCGTACTGCGAACGGCGCTGACCGTGGGCCGATTGGCCCGTTCTCGTGGCCTGTGGTGATCAACGACTCAACCTCCCGGCACTGCGGTGAGGCACGACACAACTACCGCCCGGGTCACTTACACCCCACGGGGCTTTTTGTAGGGTGTCTACAACACCTTCGGAAGGACTTGGTGACTCGGCGGCATCCCCTCGAAAGGCCCGCTCCGTGTTCCCTACAGGAGTGACCACCGCTCTCCTCTGTCCCGGACAAGGCTCTCAGGCTCCCGGCATGCTCACGCCCTGGCTCGAACTGGACGGCGCGCGTGACCGCGTAGCACAGTGGTCAAGACACTGCGGGCTCGACTTGATACGCCTGGGCACGGAGGCCGACGCCGAGGAGATCCAAGACACCGCCGTCACGCAACCACTCATCGTCGCCGCGTCGCTGCTGGCGTTCGAATACCTGCCGTCGAGCATCCCGGAGGACGCCCCCGTCGCGGGCCATTCCGTGGGTGAACTGGCCGCCGCCGCCATCGCCGGCGTGCTGTCGGCCGACGACGCCGTGGCGATGGCCGCCGTGCGAGGCGCCGAGATGGCCGCGGCATGCGCCGTCGAACGCACCAGCATGGCCGCCGTGATGCTCGGCGACCCCGATGAGGTGGTGGCCTGGCTGCACGACCACGGCCTCGAGGCCGCCAATCGCAACGGCGCGGGCCAGATCGTCGCTTCCGGCGCGGCCGACGCCATCGACGCGATCGTCGCCGAACCCCTGGCGGGCACCAAGGTGCGCCCGTTGAAGGTCGCGGGCGCGTTCCACACCCGGTACATGGCTCCGGCCGAGGAAGCGCTGCGCTCCTACGTCGAGAAGCTGAACCCGGCCGACCCCACCCGCCCCCTTTTGTCCAATGCGGACGGCGAAGTCGTGGCCAGTGGTGAGGAATACCTACGCAGGCTGGTCTCCCAGGTGACGCGTCCGGTGCGATGGGACCTGACGATGGACGGCCTCGCCGCGCTCGGGGTCGACCGAACGATCGAACTTCCTCCGGCAGGCACCCTCACCGGCCTGGTACGGCGTGCGCTGAAGGGCACCGTGACCACACCATTCGCGGTGAAGACGCCCGCGAACTTGGAGGAATTGTCATGACCGGAGCCCGGCCGACACTCAGCCTCGCGCAGGGCGCGAAGGCCACCCGCATCCTGGGCGTGGGCAGCACCCAGCCGGATCGCATCGTCACCAACGACGAGTTGTCCCAGCGCATGGACACCAGTGACCAGTGGATCCGCGACCGCGTGGGCATCATCGAACGTCGATTCGCCGACAAGGACGAGCAGCTGGTCGATCTGGCCGTCACCGCCGGGGCGAAGGCACTCGCCGACGCGGGCGTGGCCCCGTCCGAAGTCGACACGGTGATCGTGCCGAACTGCACGATGCCGGCCCCCATTCCGAACGCCGCCGCACAAGTGGCCGACCGCATCGGCATCAAGGCCGCAGGCGCCTTCGACCTCAATGCCGCGTGCGCGGGATTCTGCTACGGCCTCGGCGTGGCGTCCGATCTCGTCCGGGCGGGGTCGGCGAACAAGGTGCTGGTGATCGGAGCGGAGAAGCTCACCGACGTCGTGGACCCCACCGACCGCTCGACGGCGATCATCTTCGCCGACGGTGCGGGGGCGGCACTCGTCGGACCGTCCGAGGAACCCGGTATCGGCCCTGTGACGTGGGGCAGCGCGGGTGACCTCGTGGATCTCATCTACATGCGGGAGCACCGCTACATCTTCCAAGAAGGACAGTCGGTGTTCCGTTGGGCCACCACGCAGATCGCCCCGATAGCGATGCGTGCCGTGGAGCTGGCGGGGCTGAAGCTGTCCGATATCGACGTACTGATCCCCCATCAAGCGAATCTGCGGATCGTCGAGGCCATCGCGAAACGCCTGCGCGCGAAGGGGGCACGGGACGACATGGTGGTCGCGGACGACATCCGATACTCGGGCAACACGTCGTCGGCCTCGATTCCCCTGGCGTTGGACCATATGCGTGCCGCCGGCACCGTCAAACGAGGAGACGTCGTGCTCGCCGTCGGTTTCGGGGCGGGGCTGTCCTACGCGGGACAGGTTTTCCTCTGCCCGTGATCACCGTGATACCACTGACGCCGACGGCACAAGGTCCGTCGCGACTCGATTAGCACAACGAGAAAGGAAACCCCAATGGCTGACAAAGACGAGATCCTGGCGGGTCTGGCCGAGATCGTCGAGGAGGTCGCCGGTGTGTCCGCCGACGACGTGACCTCGGAGAAGTCGTTCGTGGACGACCTCGACATCGACTCGCTGTCCATGGTCGAGATCGCCGTGCAGGCGGAGGACAAGTTCGGCGTGAAGATCCCGGACGACGAGCTGGCCAACTTGAAGACGGTGGGCGACGCCGTGGACTACGTCGCGACGAACGCGAAGTAGAGCTTCTCACTACGCACCTCGGGGAGGCACCAATGAGCAATATCGACGTCGTGATCACCGGGCTCGGCGCCACCACGCCGCTCGGCGCGGACATCCCGTCCACCTGGGACGGCCTGCTCGCGGGCCGTAGCGGCGTCAGCAAGCTCGACGCCGAGTGGGTCGACAAGGTCGACCTGCCGGTGAAGATCGGCGCAGTGCTCGCCGAGGAGCCGACGGAGAAGCTCCCACGCGTGCAGGCCCGCAGGCTCGACCGCTGCGAGCAGATCGCTCTGATCGCAGCGCGTGAGGCGTGGGCCGACGCCGGTTTCGAACCACCCACGGACGAGCAGCAGGACGTCGACCCCGACCGGCTCGGCGTCTCCATCGGCTCGGGTATCGGCGGCCCGCTCACGCTGCTGCAGCAGGACGACCTGCTGGAGGAGCACGGTATCCGCAAGGTCTCTCCGCTGACGGTGCCGATGCTGATGCCCAACGGTCCCGCGGCGCACGTGGGCATCGACCTGAAGGCACGTGCCGGAGTGCACTCGCCGGCCTCGGCGTGCGCGTCGGGTGCGGAAGGGATCGCGGTCGGGGTCCAGATGATCCAGTCTGGCCGCGCCGACGTCGTCGTGGCGGGTGGCGCGGAGGCCTGTATCACGCCGATCACCATCGCCGGGTTCGCGCAGGCTCGTACCGTGTCCACGCGCAACGACGATCCCGAAGGGGCCTCTCGCCCGTTCGACAGTGATCGCGACGGATTCGTACTCGGTGAGGGTGCGGGCGCGGTCGTGTTGGAACGTGCGGACCGGGCTGCCGCCCGCGGAGCTCGGGTGTATGCACGGCTGGGCGGCTACGGCATCACATCGGACGCCTACCACATCACGGGCAACCACCCCGAGGGCATCGGCCAGATCGCGGCCATGCAGAACGCCATCCGGATGGCGGACCTGTCGGCAAGCGACGTCGGGCACGTCAACGCCCACGCCACCTCCACCGTCGTCGGTGACGTCGGTGAGGCCGCGGCGATCCGCAAGGCCATCGGCGACCACCCGGTGGTGACCGCACCGAAGAGCGCACTCGGCCACCTCGTGGGAGGCGCGGGCGCGGTGGAGGCCATCGTGGCGATCCTGTCGATCTACCACGGGATCGTGCCCGCGACGCTCAACCTGGAGAACCTGGATCCGAAGGTGGAGCTGGACGTCGTGTCCGGCGAGGCACGCAAGATCGACCTCACGGCGGCCATCAGCAACTCGTTCGGCTTCGGCGGACACAACACCGCGCTGTTGTTCACTCGGGCATGAACCCGGTGTCGACACGGTGAGGGCCGTCTCGGCTGCGTTTCGACGCGACCGAGACGGCCCTTCGCTCGCCCCAGAATTTCTTCGAATCGTCTTGTGAACCGCCCAACCGGGTCAGCCGACCTGATGCAACCAGGTCACCGGCGCCCCGTCACCGGCGTGACGGAACGGTTCGAGAGCTTCGTCCCAACTGGTTCCGAGCAGTTTGTCCAGTTCGTGCGCCAGTTGTTCGCCAGCACGGCTCTTCGACACCAGGGTGCGCAGGCGGTCCTCTCCCACCACGATGTCGCCGTTGGCGCTCGTGCGGGCATGCCAAAGACCGAGGCCCGGTGCGTAGCAGAACCGCTGCCCGTCCACTCCGGGACTCGGCTCCTCGGTCACTTCGAACCGCACCATGGGCCACGCCTTCAACGCGGCCGCGAGCTTGCCGCCTGTTCCGGCAGGCGCGCGCCAATCACATTCGGCACGCAGCTGGCCGGGCGCGGCGGGCTGAGCTGTCCACCGTAGATCCACCCGACTACCCAGCGCGCCGGAAATCGCCCACTCGACGTGCGGGCAAACCGCAGACGGCGACGAGTGGACGTACACAACGCCACGAGTGCTCACTGCTGACCTCCGCTGCTAGACGAGGGGCGTCTTCCCCGTACGTCCTCGTCCACGAAGCGGAATAATCAAACCGCGGCGACTCCTTCGTTATTCTGCACCGCACTCACCCATTTGGCCACATGAACACCGAAAATCACACAGCAGTGCTGTCCTACTGAGCGGAATACCCAATTCGGCTGGCACGCTGATCAACACGGCGGGAAACGTATCAGTTGTCCCCTATACCGCGGTGTCGACGTTTAACCCAATACCGCTAAGTAACGTTCGGATCGACGACTTCGTTCCCCGGGAACGTCCGTGGCGGGAACACACCACGGGCAACGTATCACCGTGTCGGATATAAACGCGTAGCGAAAATCAGGACGGACAGGGAGGGGCCACGTGCGAGTCGTCCGGTTTCCGGCAAGGCCCACGCGGGTCTCCGACGACATCAGGGCCGCGCTGGCCTCGCTCGGCAAAGGCGGCAACCTCGTCGGTGGAGTGGCGCTCCTGGGAGCGACGCCACCCGACTCCGGACTCGTGATCGACGCCGTGCTGGTCCTCCCCCGAGGGGTGTTCGTCGTCGTCGGTGTCGACCTCCCCGACCCCGCCATGACTCTCACAGCGCCGTTGCACGGCGAGTGGAAAGCCGACGGATGGCCCCTGGTACGCCCTGACGACGAAGGTGAGAACACCAAGGACGCCGAAGCGGACGACGGCACCCCCGTCAATCCCGCCGTGACCGCACTGGCGAGCGCGAGACGATGCGCCGACCGGATCCACGACATCGACCCGAGTGTCGGCGTGGGCGTGATCATCGCCGTGGGTCCGTTCGTGGGGACCGTGGAGCAACCACCCGAGGACCTCGCCGGTCCCGTGCGCGTGATCCATCCGTCGGCGACCTCGATGTTGTCGGCCATCGAGGCACTGCCCTCGCCCCCACAACCCCTGACGGTCCACCAGGCCCGTGCCGTACTGGGCGGATTGGCGCCTTCCGCCACGGGATTCGACGACGCCGCGCTGGTGGCCGAGGGGTTCGTCTCGTCGAGTACGGCGGATCCCGAACCCTCCGCAGTCTCCACCACACCGCAGCGGCCGTCGGCCCCGTCCGGACACGTGACCGGACCACCTCGGAGCCCGAAACGCCGCAGCGTGGTCGTGGCACTGGCCGCACTGCTGCTCATCGCTGTGACCGCGATCCTGGTCAACACGGTGGGCCCCGGGGACACCCCTATTTCGGCCTCCCCCGCACGACATCCCGTCGACCCGCGGCCCTCGGTGACGGCCGGAGGGGTCACGTTCACCCCCGTCGCCCACGAGCACAGTGCCACGTGCGAACCCCGCCACGCCGTGGGTGACGTCCAGGTCTATCTCACCCAGCACGGTTGCGCGGACCTGCGCCGTGGCAGTTTCACAAGCGGATCCGACGGCCGCGCCGTCGCCGTGTCAGTGGGGGCCGTGACGTTCGCCGACGACACCGTCGCCGCGGAGTTCCACACCCTCGCCGAACTCCCGGGCACCGGCACACTGACCGACATAGCGACACAGACCGGACAGTGGCCGACCCCGGTCCCGGAGTTCGCGGACGCCGCCTACCTCACCCGACGGGAAGGCACCACCGTTCGGTTGGTGCTGGTGGACCCACTGGCGGAGGAGGCCGAACCAGGCGATGATCTACCACTGCGGGTCGCGCGGGCCGCACTGGAGCTACCGCTTTCCTGAGAATGCCGGATCGCAGCACACACTTCCCGACGGCCCACCGGTCAATAGACCACGGAAAGCGTCGCCGGAAACCGGCGACGATAACGACGGTGACAACACAGTCGGCACACGCATCTTCAGCGGCGACACCGCTGACACCGAACTGCTTCACGCCGTGTCTTCGGGGTCCATAACGTCACGACCGGAGCCCTCTTTGCCCTTCTACCCCGGGCGCTATCCTTGGGCGGCGAACGGGAGTTCGAAGTCAGTGGAGGTCTCGTTTGGCCAGGTTCGCGGCAATTCACACGCTGGACGACATCACAGGGGAGCCGGCGCGGGAAACTGTGTTCTTCGCTCTCGACGGTGTCGAATACAAGATCGACCTCACGGCCGAGCACGCAGACGATCTCCGCTCCATCCTCACCCGTTACATCGAGCACGCGCGCCGTACCGGTGGACGTAAGCAGGCCCGTCGCCTGATCGACGGCCCGACGCCGATCTCGTCCCCTCCGGCGCGGTTCGCCCCCCGGCCCACCACCCGGAGGAAGCGTTCCTCCGCCGCGGCGACCACGGCGGCGACCACGGTGGTGGAGACCGTGGAATCCGCCAAGGAATCCGCCAAGACGAGCAGAGGATCGGCCAGGACGAAGGCGAAGGCCGGTCGCCAGACTCGCACCAACCGACGTACGAAGAACGCGTCGGTCACCGACTCGGCGCCGACCACACCCGCACCGAAGCCGGCCAAGCGCGTGTCTCCTCCCGCAAGGGCGGCCGTGCCCCAGGTGACCTTCTCGGCCCCCGAGAGCTGACGATCACAGCTTCTTCAGCTCTTCCACCACATCGGACACCGACGCCTTCGCATCGCCGAAGAGCATGCGGGTTTTCGGATCCACGAACAGCTCGTTGTCGACCCCGGCGAAACCCGCGCCCATCGACCGCTTCAACACGATGACCGACCGGCTCGCCAACACGTCGAGGATCGGCATGCCGTAGATCGGTGAGTCCGGGTCGGTGCGCGCGGCGGGGTTGACGACGTCGTTGGCACCGATCACCAGCGCCACGTCGGTCTGCCCGAACAGCGAGTTGCTCTCGTCCATGTCCTTCAACGACTCGTACGGCACGTCGGCCTCGGCGAGCAGCACGTTCATGTGTCCGGGCATGCGCCCCGCCACGGGGTGGACGGCGTACCCGACGTCCACCCCCTTCCGCTCCAACAGATCGGCCAGTTCACGCACGACGTGCTGCGCCTGGGCCACGGCCATGCCATAGCCCGGCACGACGAGGACCCTGTTCGCGTAGGCCAGCTGGATGGCGGCGTCGGTGGCGTTCGTGCTGCGCACGGGCCGGTCCCCCGTCCGGTCACCACCCGAGCTTTCCGTCCCCCCTCCGACACCACCCGCGAGGATCGACGCCAACGGACGATTCATCGCCTTGGCCATCAGGTTGGTGAGAATGGACCCGGACGCGCCGACGAGCATCCCGGCCACGATGAGCGCCGTGTTGTCCAGCGCCAATCCCATCGCCGCCGCCGACAACCCCGTGGCCGCGTTGAGCAGCGAGATCACCACCGGCATATCGGCACCGCCGATCGGAAGCACCATGAGCACACCGAAGAACGCCGACGAGATCAGGACGCCGATCACCAGCCACTCCGACGTACCCCCCACCATGACCGTGATCGCGTAGACGAACGCGGCCACCAACGCGACCACGGTGAGCAACCGGTGCAGGAGTCCCGCCACGGCCACGGGACGTGCGGGCAACCACCCCTGGAGCTTGCCGAAGGCCATCAGCGAGCCCCAAAACGACACCGAGCCGATGATCGCGGCGAACAACGACGCCACCGACACGTGCAGCGGGAGACCGACGTATCCGGCCGTATCACGGAATTCCACCCACGCGATGAGCGCCACCGCGCCACCACCGACCCCGTTGAACAGCGCCACCATCTGTGGCATCGCCGTCATCTTCACCTTGCGGGCCGCGGGGACACCGACGATCGCACCGAGCACGAGCCCCAACGCGATCAGCCACCAGTTGCCCATACCGGGCAGCAGGAGTGTCGAGACGATGGCGACGACCATGCCCGCCGCCGCGAGCGCGTTGCCGCGCACCGCCGTCTTCGGCCCGGTGAGCCCCATGAGACCGACGATGAACAGGGAGAACGCGAGAAGATAGCCGATACCGACGACCGTGGTCATGAGTCGGCTCCCGACGCCGGCCGGTCGACCGGTCTGTCCTCGGATTTTCGTTTGAACATCCCGAGCATGCGGTCGGTGACGAGGAACCCGCCGACCACGTTGATCGTGCCCAACGCGATGGCGATCACCGACAGCACCTTGTTGAGCACCCCCTCGGTGCCCATCCCCAACACGATGAGCCCGCCGAGCAGCACGATGCCGTGGATGGCGTTGGTGCCCGACATCAACGGTGTGTGCAGTGTGGTAGGCACCCGTGAGATCACCACGAAGCCGAGGAATCCGGCGAGCACGAGGATCGCCAGATTGTGGACCAGCATCAGTCGACCTCCTCGTCGGTTGCCGTCACACACGTGCTCGCGAGGATCTCGTCGCTGGTGGTGGGCAACAGCCGTCCCTCGTCGTCGAGCATGAGTCCGAGTAGCTCCACGAGGTTTCGCGAGTAGAGCTCGCTCGCGTGGACAGCGCATTCGGACGGCAGGTTGAGTGGCGAGCAGATCGTCACGTCGTGCACCACCACCTCTTCGCCGGGAACGCTGAGCTCGCAGTTGCCACCCGTCTCGCCCGCGAGATCCACGATCACGCTGCCGGGCCGCATGGCGCGCACGGATTCGGCCGTGATCAGGGTGGGGGCTCGCCCTCCCGGGACCGAGGCCGTGGTGATCACGGCATCGAAGTCCGCCACGGCCTCGGCGAGCCGCTCCTGTTGTCGGGCTCGCTCCTTCGGGGTGAGTTCACGGGCGTACCCGCCCGAACCGACAGCCGAGATTTCCAGGTCCAACCACCGGGCACCCACCGACCGCACCTGGTCGGAGACCTCCGGACGCACGTCGTAGCCGGTGGTCCTGGCGCCGAGGCGCTTCGCCGTGGCGAGTGCTTGCAGTCCGGCCACACCGGCGCCGAGCACGAGCACCGAAGCGGGCGGTACCGTGCCCGCCGCGGTGGTGAGCATCGGGAAGAACCGGGGCAACCGCTCGGCGGCCAGCAACGCCGCGCGATATCCCGTGACCGTGGCCTGGGACGACAGCGCGTCCATGCTCTGGGCCCGGGAGACCCGTGGTACGGCCTCGACGGCGAACGCCCGCACCCCCGCCTTACGCAGCGCGGCGATCCCCTCGGTGTTGGTGGCGGGCGCGAGAAAACCGACCAACACCGCCCCGGACGCGAGTCGATCGACCTCGGCCGGGCTCGGCGGAGACACCGTGAGCACGATGTCGGCGCCCCAAGGGTCGCCGAGTTCGGCCCCGGCCCGTTCGTACTCCTCGTCCTCGTACCATGCCCCCGCCCCCGCCCCGGGCTCGCAGACGACCCGTAGTCCTCGGTCGACCAGCTGTTGCACGTGGGTCGGTACGAGCGCCACCCTGCGTTCCCCCGGCGCGGTCTCGGCGACCACCCCGATACGAGTCGGTGTCGGTGTGTCGGCCACTGGCGACCTCCTAGGCGGCGAGCACGACGGTGGAACCGCTTCCCGCCACCGTATTCACCTAACGTGACACACGCCACATCCGAAGCGGCGTTCCCCTCCCCCGGCCGGTTACCGTCGAGACATGTATTCCACGGAAATCGACGTCAACACCGGCTCACAGGCGGTGGTGTACGACCTCACCGCCGACATCCGTCGCTTCCTGGCCGAGGCCGAAGCGGGTGACGGACTGCTGCACGTCTGGGTTCCGCATGCGACCGCCGGCCTCGCCGTGATCGAAACCGGCGCGGGAAGCGACGACGACCTGCTCGCCGCCCTCGACGACCTGTTGCCGAGGGACGATCGGTGGCGCCACCGGCACGGCAGTCCCGGACACGGCCGCGACCACGTGCTGCCCGCTTTCCTTCCCCCATACGCCACGGTGCCCGTGCTGGGAGGCGCACCGGCGCTGGGCACATGGCAGTCGGTCTGTCTGGTCGACACCAACGTCGACAATCCGACGCGCCGAGTCCGGTTGTCCTACCTGGCGGGCTGAACCTCCGGCGACCGACCGGTTCACGGGGTGGGCGTGACCACCGTCGTGGTGATCTTGTCCTTGTCGGGGACGCGCAAGCTCGTCAGCAGCCGCGTCAGTTCCTCCTCGCTGCCGGAGTCGGGACCGTCCTGACCGTCGTACACCAAAAAGACCACCGCCTTGTTCGGCGTGGTCTCCATCGCGAGCGCGCCCACCAGCGCCGTGTCGGGCAGGCACGCATCGCCGTCGTCTCGTACCGCCACATCGGCCAGCACGAGGCTCGCCTGCTTCCGCCCACCTCTCAACGTGATCTCGACGGTCTCCGGAGGCTTCATCGTGATCTCCGGAGCCGCACCTCCGTCCGAGGCGTAGACGGCCTCGGCAAGCCGTCTCACCGTGTCGGCGGCGATGGTGCCTGCGTCCGGCCCCTCGGCGACCGTCAACCCACTGCCGCCACGCTGACGATCCGCATCGTCGGCGCAGTACCCCTCCCCGACGAAAGCGCTCGTGGTCAAAGTCAGCCGGGTACCGTCCTCGGTTTCCCAACCGTGCATCGCGTTCGGCTTCGGCACCCAGTCGGGTGGCACGTCGTAGGCATAGACCCCCGCTTCGTGCACCACGGACTGCCAGCCGTCGACTTCCACCGGTGCCACGACACGGGTTTCCGGCCTCGGGCTCGGCTTCATCGACACCACGGACGGCCCCTCGGACGACACGACGTCCCCATCGTCGTCGCCACCTATGTCGACGTAGACCACCGCCCCCACGAACCCGAAGAAGAGGATGGCCCCAGACAACTCAACCAACCCGAGGGCTGTTGCCGGGGCTGCCCCTCCTCGGACTGCTGAGGCTCGTCGTCGGAGGGGAACGAGGCCCCGGGATACGGCCGGAGCCTCTCGGTCGTGAGCCGGTCAGACGGCGACGGCACGGGGGACACCGAGGGCGACGGGGGTTGCGGGACGCCGAACGTCGCCGGAGTGGGCTCGTACGACCCGTAGCCACCGAAGCCCTTGAGGGCTGCTCGGTCCTCGTAGCCGTAGGGGTTGTCCTGCCGTCTGCGAAATCAGCCCATGAAGGCGCAGGTTACCTACTTGGTGGCATCCCCGGAGACCAGATCCACAAGATGCCCCACGGCCGAATCCACGGCGACCTCGGTGCGCTCGCCCGTCGCGCGGTCCTTGACCTCGACCACGCCCTTGGCCAGTCCACGACCGACGACCACGATCGTGGGCACACCGATGAGTTCGGCGTCGGCGAACTTCACCCCGGGTGTGGCCTTGCGATCGTCCAGCAGGACCCGAACCCCGCGTTCGGCCAGCTGGGCGGCCAACCGCTCCCCGCCCTCGGTGACGGCGTCGTCCTTGCCCGCGATCACCACGTGCACGTCGGCGGGCGCCACGGAACGGGGCCACACCAAGCCCAGCTCGTCGTGGTGCTGCTCCGCGATGGCCGCGACCACACGCGACACCCCGATGCCGTACGAACCCATGGTGATGCGGATGGGTTTGGAGTCGGGACCGAGCGCGTCGACCTCGAAGGCATCGGTGTACTTGCGGCCGAGCTGGAAGATGTGGCCGATCTCGATACCGCGTGCCGTGACGAGGGTGCCCCGACCGTCCGGGGACGGGTCACCCTCACGCACCTCGGCGGCCTCCACGGTGCCGTCCGGCGTGAAGTCACGCCCGCACACCAGGTCCACGACGTGGTGGTCGGGTTTGTCCGCGCCGGTCACCCACGCCGTACCACGGACGACACGCGGGTCCACCAGGTACCGCACGCCGTTGGCCTGCAACGCCCCGGGGCCGATGTAGCCCTTGACGAGGAACGGGTTGGCGGCGAAGTCGGAGTCCTCCAACAACGCCACCTCGGCGGGCGCCAGCGAGGCCTCCAGCCGCTTCATGTCGACCTCGCGGTCACCGGGCACACCGATACCGAGCAGCTTCCAGTCCTCCTCGCCCGGCATGCGGGTCTTGACGAGGACGTTCTTCAACGTGTCGGCGGCGGTGAACGTACGCCCCAGATCGGCGGCGTTGAGGAAGTCCACCAGCGTTTCGATGGTGGGCGTGTTGGGGGTGTAGTGCACCTGCGCCGCGGGTTTGTCCTCCACCGACTGCTCCGGCGGAGCGGGCGTCACCACGGCCTCGACATTGGCCGCGTACTCGGACTCGGTGCTGCGGACGTATGTGTCCTCACCCGTCTCGGCCACGGCCAGGAACTCCTCCGACGCCGAACCGCCCATCGCGCCGGAGGTCGCGGCGACCACCACGTAGTCGAGTCCCAGCCGGTCGAAGATCCGCAGGTAGGCGTTGCGGTGCAGCTCGTAGGACCGCGCGAGCCCCTCGTCGTCGAGGTCGAAGGAGTACGAGTCCTTCATGATGAATTCCCGACCCCGCAGGATTCCGGCCCTCGGCCGCGCTTCGTCCCGGTACTTCGTCTGGATCTGGTACAGGATGACCGGATAGTCCTTGTACGAGGAGTACTCGCCCTTCACCGTGAGCGCGAACAGCTCCTCGTGCGTCGGGCCGAGCAGGTAGTCGGCTCCCTTGCGGTCGACGAGGCGGAACAGGCTCGGGCCGTACTCGGTCCAACGTCCCGTGGTCTCGTACGGCTCCTTCGGCAACAGCGCGGGGAACTGGATCTCCTGCGCGCCGATGGCGTCCATCTCCTCGCGCACGATCGCCTCGACGTTCCGCAACACCCGCAGGCCCAGTGGCAGCCAGGAGTACCCGCCCGGGGCGACCCGCCGCACGTATCCGGCCCGGACCAACAGTTTGTGGCTGGGCACCTCGGCGTCGGCCGGGTCCTCACGCAGGGTGCGCAGGAACAGCGACGACATCCTGGTGATCACGGTGTTCTCCTTGGCGTATCTGGCACGGGGCTCCGGCGAAGGGAAACCGGCGGAACTGGTAGTAGGCAGACTAGTAGGCGCCGTACTCGCAGCCGCAACCGGGATTTGTCGCGAGCCGTGTCCGTCACCACATCGGGACGTGGTTCCCTCCCGATCCACTCCCGCTCCACCTGCGACTCCCACCGGTGATCCCGGTGGCGGCTCCCCGTCCACAGCGGCCACGCCCGGTTAGGCTCACCGCCGTGCTCGTGTTGTTGCCTCCTTCCGAGACCAAGGCCCACGGCGGCGACGGCCCTCCTCTCGACCTCGACGCCCTGTCGTTTCCGGAGCTGAACCCGATCCGGCGCAAGCTGGCCGACGCACTCGTGGAACTCGCCGCCGACGTACCTGCCAGCCTCGCGGCATTGGGGTTGTCGGAACGGCAACGCGCCGAGGTCGAACGCAACGCCCTCCTGCACTCGTCGCCGACCATCCCGGCACTCCTGCGCTACACCGGCGTGCTCTACGACGCCCTCGGTGCCTCCACTTTCACCGGAGTGGAACGCGAGCGGGCCCGTCGTCGGCTCGCTGTGGCCTCCGCCCTGTTCGGTGTGGTGCGGGCGGGGGACCCGATCCCGGCCTATCGGTTGTCAGGCAACTCGACAATGCCCGGCCTCGGTTCACTACGGCCACTGTGGCGGCCCGCGCTCGAACCCCTCCTGGCCGACATCAGCGCCGACGAACTGGTGGTGGACCTGCGTTCGGGGGTTTATGCGAACCTCGCCCGCGTCCCGGAAGCGACCACCGTCCGCGTCGTCACCGAGGACTCCTCGGGCCGCAGGAAGACGGTCAGCCACCACAACAAGGCCCACAAGGGCCGACTCGCCGCCGCGCTGGCCACCTGTGCGACGGAACCCACTCGTACCGAGGACGTCGTCGCGGTCGCCAGAGCCGCCGGGCTCGACTGCGAACAGACCGGAAAGACCTCGGTGGAGATCGTCACCCGCTCGTGAACCGGCGCGGGGTCACCAAATCGAGCGGTGTATCCGGTTCCTCGCCGAGCACCACCTGCGAGACGAGCCGACCCGCATAGGGCGCGATGGTCAGTCCCGCCGGCCCGAATCCCGTGGCCAGCACCACCTCGGGGTGCCCGTCGAGCGCGCCGATGACGGGGAGGCCGTCCGGAGTGGCGGGACGGAACCCGACCCGGGTCTCGGCCAGCGTCGCCGTCCCCAGACCGGGCGCGACACGCAACGCGTGTTCCAACACCTCCCGCTGTCCCTCGGCTGTGACACGGTGGTCGAAACCGGTCCCGCTCTCCCGTGTCGCCCCCGCCACGACGTGCGATCCGGGGAAGGCGAGCAGGTAGTGACCGGTCATCGGCAACACCACCGGCCACGCGGAGGTGTCCACTCCGGGCGAGGTGAAGTGACTGATCTGTCCGCGCTGCGGTTCCACCGGCAGGCTCACCCCCAACGGGGCCAGCACGCTCGGACTCCACGCCCCGGCCGCCACCACCACCGCGTCGGCGTCGATGTGCTCACCGTCCACCGCCACGCCGCGCACCCGGTCCCCCGTCGTCACCAGGCGCGCGTGCCCGATCACGGTGCG
>SMEH01000239.1_pt1 | contig 27038 bp, 25 predicted proteins | sample 2456361 | NCBI WGS metagenome assembly SMEH01 (sample SAMN10132587, study PRJNA489261) | soil metagenome | isolation source: day1 control-loamy sand soil ammended | place: USA | reverse complement strand
CGGACCGCGCCTTGCGCACCTTGGCCTCGTTGAGGGCTTCCTTGGCCTGTTCCAGTTCGGCCCGCCGGTCCCGGTGTTCGGCGCGGGCCCCCTCCAGTTCGGCCGCCGTACGCTCCAACACCCGCTCGGCCGCGGCGAGCCGATCCTGCGCCTCGTCGACGGCGGCCTGCACCTCGATGACGCTCTCGTCCCGAGCCGAACCACCGGTGGCCCGGTGGGGACCGAGGACGTCGCCGTCACCGGTGACCGCGGTGACCTCCGGATGAGCGGACACGAGTGCGCGGGCGTCGTCGAGCGAGGGCACCACTGCCACCCGCTCCAACGCCCGCTCCACGGCGGGCCGCAGTGCGTCGGGTGCGGTGACGACCTCACGCGCCCACCGGGCCCCCTCCGGCAACGCGGGCCACGTGGCCGGGTCGCTGGATGCCGGCGTGTCACCGATCAACAGTTCCGCGCGTCCGGCGTCGTTGCCCTTGAGATAGCGGAGCGCGGCGACCGCGTCGTCCCGCGCCGACACGGCCACGGCGTCGGCGACCGGTCCGAGCGCCGCGGCGAGGGCCGCCTCGTAACCGGGGTCGACGGTGAGCAGTGCCGCCACCGACCCCAACAACCCCGGCACGTCGTCCGCCGCGGCCAGGAGCGCACCGGCGCCGTCCTTGCGGGCCAATCCCATCGACAACGCGTCGACCCGCGCCTTCTCGGAAGCGATGTCGCGTTCGGCGGCCCGCTCGGCCTTGACCAGCTCGTCCACCCGTGCCTTGGCGGCCTTCTCGGCCTCCACGGCACGCTGGTGACGTTCCCGAAGCCCCTCGTCGTCGGAGTCCTCGACACCGCCTTCGACCCGGGCCGTCTCCAGTTCCTCCATCGCGGCCTCGGCGCGGGCGACGGCCTCCTCGATGCTGCTGGTGAGGCGGTCGATCTCCTCGGCGGTGGCGCTGCTTTTGCTCCGTAGCGCCTCGACCTGCCCCGACAACTTCGCGATTCCCTCACGTCGGTCGGCGATGGCGCGCACGGCGGCGAGGTGTGCGCGTTCGGCCGCCTGCAGGACCTGTTCGAGGTGCTCCCGCCGTTCCACGACCTCGGCGAGGGTCGATCGGGCCTCCACGACGGCCTCGTTCAGCTCGGCCTCCCGCTCGGCGGCCCGCTCGGCCTCCGCGAGCAGTTCCTCCGGGTCCCGACCGGTGCCACCGGTGTCGACCTCGGCCGACAGGTGTCGTTTGCGCTCGGCGGCCAGGCGCACGGTGCCTCGCAGCCGTTCGGCCAGCGCGGACAGCTGGTACCAGGTGTCCTGGGCCGCGGTGAGTTTCGGCGCGTCCGCGGCGAGCGCGGCCTCCAGCTCCGCCTGTTCCGAGGTGACGAGCTCCAACATCTGCTCGACCTCGGCCCGGCGGGCCCGGGCGGCCTTCTCGTCGGCCTCGTCCTTCTCGATCGCCTTGCGCTGGGTGACGAGGTCGTCCGCGTACAGTCGCAGTTTCGCGTCGCGCAGTTCGGCCTGGATCACCTGAGCGCGCCGCGCGATCTCGGCCTGCTTTCCCAACGGCTTCAGCTGCCGCCGCAGCTCCGTGGTCAGGTCGTTCAGCCGGTCGAGGTTGCCCTGCATGGCGGTGAGCTTGCGCAGGGCCTTCTCCTTACGTTTGCGGTGCTTGAGCACCCCGGCGGCCTCTTCGATGAAGGCCCGCCGTTCCTCGGGCTTGGCCTGCAGGATCTCCGACAACTGGCCCTGGCCGACGATGACGTGCATCTCCCGGCCGATGCCGGAGTCGGACAGCAACTCCTGGATGTCGAGCAGGCGGCACGCGTTGCCGTTGATCTCGTACTCGCTGGCACCGTCACGGAACATCCGCCGCGTGATCGACACCTCGGTGTACTCGATGGGCAACGCGCCGTCGGAGTTGTCGATGGTCAGTGTCACCTCGGCGCGGCCCAATGGAGCCCGCCCGGAGGTGCCGGCGAAGATGACGTCCTCCATCTTGCCGCCGCGCAGGTCCTTGGCGCCCTGGGTGCCCATGACCCATCGCAGCGCGTCCAGCACATTCGATTTGCCCGACCCGTTGGGTCCGACGACACAGGTGATGCCCGGCTCGAAGCGCAGGGTGGTCGCCGACGCGAAGGACTTGAAGCCTTTGAGCGTCAAGCTTTTCAAATGCACGCGGCGTGGACCCTTCCCTTACCGGTTGCTCTCGTCTCGATCCGCGGAGGCGTCTTCCGATCGGATGATGCTACCGCTTGCCCAGGTCAGGAACGTGGTAGGCGGGCCTCGGCGTGGCACGGGCGATATCCGACTCGACGTTCGTAGCCGCCTCGGTGTCGGTACGGCACCGTGCCCGTTCAGTGTCGACTCGTCGACTCGTCGACTCGCCGATCCGTCGGCCCGTCGACTCACCGTTACCCACCGGTTTCAGCGCGTGCCCGACGCCTGGCTCAACGCTCGACGAACCCCGTCAGATTGCCCTTGGGTTCCGACCACCGCTCCGCCACGTGGTCCACCCGACCGGGTGTATTTCCGGAACGAAGCGCGGCCAACAGGCGTTCGCACGCGTCCTTCGGCCCCTCTGCGACGACCTCCACCCGGCCGTCGGCCAGGTTCGTCGCCCTGCCCACCAGGCCCAGTTCCAACGCCCGACTACGTGTCCACCAGCGAAAACCGACCCCCTGGACCAGGCCGTGCACCCACGCCGTCAGCCGCACCGCCTCAGTGTCATGGCTCTCGTTACCCACACCGCCATCGTGCCGCAGCGCGATGGCGGTGATACGGCCAACCCACCCGAGCGAGTGCGTTCATCGCCGGGTCCGCGCCGGTGATACTGTGCGGCGCAAGACTCGGGAGATCTGTCGGCATCTGTCGAAGGAGTCGTGCATGACCAACTCGCCAGGGCAGCCGCCACGCGAGCGGATCGCGCCGCCCGAGTCCACGGGACGGCCGCAGCGTAAGGGTTACTTCGCCCTCGCCGCCAGCGGCTTGGCGCTGTGCACGGTGTTCGCCACCATCGCACAGCTCAGCCAGCCCGACGAGCCGACCACACAGCGGCCGGTCGCCGGGACCAACCAGCCCGCCGGCGGGGGCCACGCCGAACTCGTCCCCGGGCAAGCCGTTCCCGCCGAGGCCACCGTCATCATCGACGGTGTCGCGGTGACCGGTTCCCTCCCCAGCAGCTCCGACGCGCCGACGACGATCGTCACCACCGACGAACACGGCAATCCGCGTACATCGGTCCACTCGCCGACGCACGTGCCCTCAACCGGCGGGCCGTCCTCCTCCACCGACGGGGGCGGGGACAGCAGCCACCCGGCACCGCCGAGTTCGTCCACGTCGACTCCGGGTCCGAATCCGTCGAACACGCCGCCGCAACCGCCCGAGCCGCCACCTTCGACCAACGACCCCGAGCCGCCGCCGTCGAACACCGAACCCGATCCCGGCGACGATGAACCCGACGATGAACCACCCTCCTCGACGGGTGGCGGCGCTTCACCCACCGGCGTGCCCCCGGCTTCCCCGACCAGCACGAGCCGGATCGATTCCCCGCCCACGACACCGACGACGCCGTCCGACCCCACGTCGCCGGTCACGCCGACGATCGGGTTCTGACGCTTCCGCGTCTCCCTTCGCCCGGGTGGCGGAATCACTCCGGCTTCTCTTCCATTCATTGAAATCCGCTCCGTAGTCGAGCCCTCGCGAACACCCCCCTTAAGTATTCGATCTACCCTCTAATGTCTGACACAAACAGAAGTTTTGCTCTACCAGAGATATGATGAGCGGACTTAGACATAAGGGGGTCCGCCGGTGGATGAGCCCAGTACGGAACTACTGGAAAGCTATGCACGCCTGCTCGATCTTGTACGCAGCGGTGTCGCCGATACCCGTCCCGCTCTGAGCCAACGCACCGGCCTCGGCAGAACGGCCATCACCCAACGCACCACCACGCTTCTCGACGCGGGACTGTTGGAGGAGGGAGACCTCAACCCCTCCACGGGCGGTCGGCAGGCCAGAACTCTGCGCTTCTGCAAGGACGCCGGTCGCATCCTCACCGCGGAACTCGGCGCCACCGGTTTCACGGCGGGGATCACCGACCTCATGGGCACGGTGCTCACCAAGCGGCATCGAGACTGCGACATCGCCCAAGGCCCGGATCCCGTCCTCTCCGAAGTCGAGTCCACACTCGACGAGCTGCTGCGGGAGATCGACGGCGCGCCGTCGGATGTGTGGGGCGTCGGCCTCGGGCTTCCGGGACCGGTGGAATTCGCCACCGCCCGACCGTCCGAGCCACCGATCATGCCCGGCTGGAACAACTATCCGGTGCGGGAACGGCTCGTCGCGCGGTACAACGCGCCGGTGTGGGTGGACAACGAGGTCAACCTGCTGTGCCTCGGCGAACTCCGCGCACCCGGCATGTCGGACGACCTGGGTGACCTGCTCTACGTCAAGATCGGCACCGGCATCGGCGCGGGAATAAGCCACGCCGGACACCTACACCGCGGCGCCCAGGGCTGCGCCGGTGACATCGGCCACGCCGCCGTCACCGACGACAACACCGTCGTCTGTCGCTGCGGCAAGACCGGCTGCCTCGAAGCCGTCGCGGGAGGAGCCGCGCTCGCCAGGGACGGCGAACAGCTGGCCCGTTCCGGAAAGAGCCCCGTGCTCGCCGCCATCCTCAACACCAAGGGGACCATCACTGCCGCCGACGTCACCACGGCCGCGGGCGCGGGTGACCATCACGCCGTGCAGTTGCTCGTGGCCGCGGGCCGACGCATCGGCGCCATGCTCGCCACGATGGTGAACTTCTACAATCCGTCCACCATCCTCCTCGGCGGCAAGATCGCAGAAGCGGGTGATCTGTTCCTCGCCATCATCCGCGAAACCATCTACCGCCGTTCCCTCCCGCTGTCCACCCGCGAGCTCCGCATCGAGAAGGCCCGGCTCGGTGAGGAGGGCGGGCTCGTCGGCGCCGCCTACATGGTGCTCGACGAGCTGTTCTCCGTACGGCACTTCGGTAAATGGCTCCCGGCCGGTTCCCCGAGCGGTATCGCCGACCTACACGGGACGAACGGCGTCGCCCAACGGGCTTGACCCCACGTGACCCTCCGTGCCACCTCGAATCACTGTGAGCTGTGTCCTTCCGGGCACTGATCGGTCACCCTGGGACGTTGATACTGATGTAGAGCACGACAATGTCACCCCAGAGGTGAGAGCATGACCCACGCGTTTTCCCAGCCGGTGTTCTCCCCGACGTCGCAGGCACCGGGGCTGCCGACCATGCCCACGGGCTGGCCCATCGGTTCCTACGACACCTACGCGGAAGCGCAGCGCGCGGTCGACCACCTCGCCGGCAAGGACTTCCCCGTACAGGACGTGACGATCGTCGGCGTGGACCCCTTGCTGGTCGAACGCGTCGCCACGCGGCTGACCTGGGGCAAGGTGCTCGGTGGTGGAGCCATGTCCGGCGCATGGTTCGGCCTGTTCGTCGGGGTGCTGCTCAGCCTGGCCACCCCCGGCCCCGTATTCACCCCCATCCTCATCGGCGTGCTGTCCGGCGTGGGCTTCGGACTGGCGTTCGCGGCGGCGAACTACGCCGTCATGCGGAAACGCCGTAACTTCATCTCCCACAGCCAGCTGGTGGCCCGCCGCTACGACGTGCTGTGCCAGCCACGCAACGCCGAAAACGGACGCAACCTGCTGGCCCAGTTGGCGATGTCCGGGCGCCACGACCTCTGAGGGACTCAGCCGGGCTGTATCCGACGGACCCGGCCGGGTCACCTCATTCGACGGGCACGGCCACCGTGAACGGCACCTCGTCGACCTCCTGACAGAACGCCCGGTAGGCGTTGTACCCGTTGACGGTGCCGAATTCGTCCACGCCGCCCTGCTCGATGTGGGGCCGGGGGAAGTGATTGTCCCGCCCGACCGGGATCTTCTCCTGCGTGTGCTGTTCGCACCCGTAACGCTGGGCCAGCAACGGCCTGCCGTCGTCGGTGTAGATGTAGACGTCGGTCAGTGGCGTGCCCTCGGAGTCGAACAGGTAGAGGTTCTCCACCTCCTCCTGGCCGTAGAGCAGCAACGGTTCTCCGTCGATGGTGGTGTTCGTGGCCTCGTACGCGTGGAAATCACCGGAGTGGCCGTGAGCGGACTCGATCAGGTGTCCCGCAAGACCCAGCCCCGCGCCCACCACGAAAGCCGACACGGGAACGGCCGCCCACAGCATCCTCCGGTCGGTACGGCTCTTCGGCCCCGCCCACAACGCCAACGCGGCCACGGCCAACAGCACCGGCAGCCCCAGCACGCCGTTGTACCACTCGGCCACCAGGACGATGGCCAGCAAAGTCAGCAACGCCGCGGACAGCCACCACCACACCGGGTTGAGCGCCTGCAAAGCGGTGTTCAGCCGCTGGGACCACACACCGCCGGATCCGGCGACGAACCACCGAACCTCGGGAAGCGACCGCACGACCCCGGGCCCGTTGATCCAGACATACGCGGCCGCTGCCGCGGCCAGGACCGCCACGACGAGCAACGGCACCAGCGCCTCGTCGTTCCGGCTGGAACCGATGACGATGCCCATCACCATGGCACCGAACGCACCGAGCACCAACCCCCACAGGGACATCCGTGCCCCGGCCCGGCCCGACTTCCGGTCACCCTCCCCCGTGTTCACCGACGGAGGAGGTGGGTAGTCACCCGCGGCCCGCACCTCGGCCGCGTAGCTCTCGGGTGTCCCCAACTCCTCGATCATGGCGTCCACGCTCGCCCGCTCGCCCAGGCTCTCGGCGATCTCGGCCAGATGGGGTCGCACGTCGTCGACGATCTCGTCGACCTCGCCCGCCGGCAGATCGGACAACGCCGTCCGCACGCGGGCCAGATAGGCACGGACAGCGGGCTGAGTGTGTGTGCTCATAGCTCCTCTCCCAACAGGCGCTCCATCGTGGCCGCGAAACCTCGCCATGTCTTCGCCGACTCGACGAACCGCGCCCGGCCCAGCTCGTTGAGGCTGTAGTACTTGCGGTGTGGGCCTTCCTCGCTGGCCACGACGTACGTGGTCAGCAGTCCGGCTTTGTACAGCCGCCGCAGCGTGCCGTACACGGAGGCGTCCCCGACCTCGTCCAGACCCGCTTTGCGCAGCCTGCGCACCACGTCATAGCCGTAGCCGTCCTCGTGACGGAGCACCGCCAGAACCGCGAGGTCGAGTACGCCCTTCAGCAGTTGACTCGTTTCCACCGGCCCTTCCCTTCTGCGCTCCGAACACTACCATGCATTGCACAGTAGTGCGGACAAAAAAACAAACGAGAAGACGTCGGACTCTCAACGCCGCGAACGCGGCTTCGGCTGACACCGAGGACAACTGAAGGATGACCGGTTCGTGAACGCCTCACGCACGATCAACGAACCGCAGCGACGACAAGGCTCACCCTCCCGGCCGTAGGCATCGAGGGATCGGGAGAAGTACCCCGACTCACCGTTGACGTTGACATAGAGCGCATCGAACGACGTGCCGCCCACTCGTAACGCCTCGACCATCACCTCGGCCGCGGCCGCCAGCACACCACGGGCCTGCGTCGCGGTGAGACGATCCGCGGGCCGGGCCCAATGCAACCCGACCCGCCACAACGCCTCATCGGCATAGATGTTGCCGATCCCGGACACCAAGGTCTGGTCCAGCAACGCGCGCTTGACCTCGGTACGACGCGTCCGCAACGCACGCGCCGTGGCCACGACGTCGAACAGCGGGTCCAGCGGATCACGCGCGATATGGGCTATGGCCGAAGGCAACACCGTGCCCTCGACCTCCACCAGGTCCGTCAACGACAGACCACCGAAAGTGCGTTGATCCACGAACCGCAACTCCGGCCCGTCGTCTGAGAACCGGAAGCGCACCCGCAGATGTTTCTCGTCGACCACGCCCCGGGGCTGGATCAGCATCTGGCCGCTCATCCCGAGATGTGCGAGCACAGCCGTGCCGTCGGCCAGCTCGAACCACAGGTACTTTCCTCGACGGCACACCGCCGTGATCTTCGCGCCGACGAGACGACCGACGAAATCGGCCTCGCCGAGCACGTGCCGACGGATCGCCCTCGGGTGCAGCACCTCGACCGAGGAGACGATCCGCCCGAGCACGTGCTTTTCAAGACCGGCCCGTACAACCTCGACCTCAGGCAGCTCGGGCACGCGCCGCTACTCCGTCTGCTCTTCGGCCTGGCCCGCGGCCGTCAACTCCTCGTCGAGCGCACGCCAGGCGGCCTCGGCGGCCTTCTGCTCGGCTTCCTTCTTGGTGGTGCCGTCACCCCGCCCGAGATCACGGCCATTGACGAGGACCACCGCACTGAACTCCTTGCGGTGGTCAGGGCCGGTGTCGACGACCTTGTACTCCGGCACGCCAAGCCCGGCCGACGCGGTGAGCTCCTGAAGACTGGTCTTCCAGTCCAGGCCCGCTCCCCGGCGCGGCGCCTCGGCGAGCAACCTGCCGAACAGACGGTGCACCAGCGACCGAGCGGTCTCGATACCGTGCTCCAGGTAGACGGCACCGATGACGGCCTCGAGACCATCGGCAAGGATGCTCGCCTTGTCCCTGCCGCCGGTGAGTTCCTCCCCCTTGCCGAGCAGCAGGTGCGCGCCAAGCCCTCCCTCGCCGAGACTCCTCGCCACTCCGGCCAGCGCGTGCATGTTCACCACGCTGGCCCGTAGCTTCGCCAACTGTCCCTCAGGCAGATCCGGGTGCTGCCGGTACAGGTGGTCGGTGACCACCAGCCCGAGCACCGCGTCGCCGAGAAACTCCAGTCGCTCGTTCGGCGGAAGCCCGCCGTTCTCGTAGGCGTACGACCGGTGCGTCAGGGCGAGGGTCAGCAGCTCGCTGTCGATCTCGACACCGAGCGCTTCGAGCAGGGATGTGGGATCAGCTGTCGGTCCGGTTGGCGACTTACCCCCCATACCGACGACCTTACGCAGGCTCGACAACCTGACGGCCGGCGTACTGGCCACACGTCGGGCACGCGACGTGCTGCGGCTTCAACTGCCGGCTGCACCGGGCTCGCCTTCCACTGCGAGCGGCGCGAGCGAGTGTTGGAACGCGACATCTTCCGCTTGGGGACGGCCACGGCTGGGTCTCCTCACACAGGTCTGCTCGCGGTCAGCGAGCGGTCTTGCGAATACGTCGAAGGACTATTTACCGGTCGGAGCCGCTCGCCGTGTCGCCACCCGAAGTCTCCTCCAGGCGCTGCACCAGCGCGGCCCACCGAGGGTCTATGGTCTCATGCCCGTGTCCGGGCTCGAGTTCGGCCCATTTCATACCGCAACCGGAGCACAGTCCCCTGCAGTCCTCGCTGCACAACGGGACCAGGGGAAGCGCGAGAACGAGGGCGTCCCGGACCAACGGCTCCAGGTCGATCCAGTCGTCGACGATCCTGCTGACCTCGTCGGATTCGGTGGTCTCGTCCGTCATCGAATCCGGGTAGGCGAACAACTCGGTGACACTCACCTCGGCCTTACCCGACACCGGGTCGAGGCAGCGCGAGCACTGCCCCCGCGTCACGGTCGACGCAGTGCCGCTCACCAGCACCCCCTCGACGACCGACTCCAGCAGGAGGTCCACCTCCACCACCGAGTCCTGGGGCACCTCGATGACCTCGGGCACGCCGAGCGTCGTCGTGACGGGCAGCTCTCGGTGCAGGTGGAAGCTCGAACCGGCGCGGCGATTCAGTTCATGGGTGTCGAACAACCACGGATTGCGTGTCTTGGCACGCTGCGGGTTGGGGGTCTCTTCAGACATCAGAGTTCTTTTGCGTGGCTTTCTGCGCGATTCGCGAAATGATGGGACGGGCACGGCCAGACACCACGGCGACGCCGGACCGGCCGTCCCCCTCAGGGTACGCGAGCCCGGACGCTATTGGGCCTGATAATCGTAGACCGCCTGCCGCGCGGTGGACGGCAGCGGCGAGCGCAGGTGGTTGCGGCCCGAGTCGACCGTACGCAGCGTGGTGGCGAGCAGGTCGGAGAACTCGGCGAGTTTGCCGTCCACGTAAGCGTCGCAGTCGGCGCGCTGCCGGTCGGCCTCCTCGTGCGCCTCGTCGATGATGCGGGCGGCCTCGTCGTGCGCGGCCTGCACGACCTCCGTCTGCGACACCAAGCGCGCCTGTTCCCGTTTACCGTCCTCGACGGCCCGCTCGTAGGCGTCCCGGCCGGCCTGCACCATCCGGTCGGCCTCCGTGCGGGCACGCTCGGTGACCTCGGCGTACTCGGCCTCCCCCTCGGCGATCGTGCGATCGGCCTCCGCTTTGGCCTCGGCCAGGATCCGCTCCGCGTGCGCGCGGGCCTCCTCCATCATCCGTTCCGCCTCGGCCTTGGCGGAACTGACCATCTCGTCGGCCTGGTCCTGCGCCATACGGATGATCTCGTCGCGTTTGTCCAGCACGTCCTGGGCGTCGTCCACCTCACCGGGCAGGGCGTCCCGGATGTCGTCGAGCAGCTCCAGCACGTCCCCCCGTGGAACGACACAACTCGACGTCATCGGGACCCCACGAGCCTCTTCGACGATCGTGACGAGCTCGTCGAGCGCCTCGAAAACCCGGTACACGGCAACTCCCTCGCGGCATCGATTCCACGCGACCCCAATAGTCTGCCGCCTTCACCGCCCGATTGGCGGTAATCGCCGTGTCAGGCGTGTCCCACTGACTACGCAAGGTGCCCGGAACGGGAGACCCGCCGAAAGCTCCATCGTGTCCCATCGTGTCCGCAGCGCCCGTCGTCGTGTTCGCGCCGCACGAGGCGGACACGGCTACGCAACCTGCGGACACGGCGACACAGGCTGCGGACACGAAGTCGAATCGGGTGTCAGGCCTGTTCCGCGAGTTTCGCCAGGAGCCGCTCGTGGACGACGGGAGGCACCATGTCGGAGACGTCGCCGCCGTAGGTGGCGACCTCCTTGACCAGGGAGCTCGACAGGAAGCTGTACTCCGGGTTGTTCGACATCAACAACGTCTCCACCCCGGTCAGCTCCCGGTTCATCTGCGCCATCTGCAACTCGTAGTCGAAATCGCTGACCGAGCGCAGCCCCTTGGCGATGGCGGGGATGTCGTGCTCACGGCAGTAGTCCACGAGCAGACCGTGCCACGAGTCCACCCGCACGTTCGGCAGGTCCTTGGTGACCTCACGCAGCATGTCGAGCCGTTCCTCGATGGTGAACAGGCCCTGCTTCTTCTTGTTGATGAGCACGGCCACGACGACCTCGTCGAACAACTTCGCGGCACGTTCGATGATGTCGAGGTGCCCGTTGGTCGCTGGGTCGTAGGAACCGGGACAAACCGCTCGCCGCATGGCGCGGACGCTATCAAGCACGAGGGCGTCGTGCGCAAGATGTGAGCAACGGCTCTCGCCGCAGCGACCCCGCCGACCCCGCCGACCCTGCCGACCCTGCCGACCTCAATCGGCCGAATGCTCGGCCGGGTACTCGGCGCGGAACAGCCCGTTGTCCCCGTATCGACGGGTCCGCAGCACCCGCAACGCATCCGGCCAACGCGGAGGGCCGTCCTGCAACCGGCGTTCGACCACCACGAGCGCGTCGGGCGCCAACCAGCCCCCTTCCACCAACCGGGTCAACACCACGCCCAAGGTCTCGGCGTCGACCGCGTAGGGCGGATCGGCCAGCACCAACTCGAACGGCTCGGGCGCGGGCTCGGCCACCACGGTCTCGACCTTGCCCTGCCGTACGACACCTCCGAGGCCGACGCGCGCGATGTTGCCGCGCAGGACCTCGACCGCGGTCCGGTCGGCCTCCACGAACATCGCCTCCCGCGCGCCGCGCGACAGTGCCTCCAGCCCGAGCGCACCCGAGCCCGAGTACAGGTCGAGCACGCGCACACCGTCGAGTTCCCCGGCGGCCTCCAGGGAGCTGAACAACGCCTCCCGCACGAGCTCCGTCGTCGGTCTGGTTCCCCTGGGCGGCACCCGCAACTTCCGCCCGCCTGCCTTCCCGGCCACGATCCTCGTCACACCCTCATGCTCGCACCCGGCCCAAACGGCGGGACGCGGTCGGGGTCGCACAGCCATCGCGTAAAGTCGTTCTTCGCCCTTTCCGAGGCGAGGAGTGCGAGGAGCGCGAGTGTCGGAGTCCCGGATCAAACGGGCCGAGATCGCCATCGAACAAGCACACGTGGACCGGGTGTATGTCCGGCTCGCGGAGCTGCGTGCGCAGGCGGAGGCCATGCGCGCCCGTGGCTATGAGCTGGGTCATGGCGCGCAACGTGAGGCCGTGTTCGAACAGGCGTCGATGCTGTACGAGCGCGACATGATGGTGTTCCACGCCAACCAGACCCTCCAGACGTTGGACGCCGAGTACGAGGGACTGGTGTTCGGCAGACTCGACCACATCGGTTCGGAAACCGTCTACGTCGGACGGCTCGGCATTCGCGACGCGGAGTTCAACAACCTCGTCACCGACTGGCGGGCGCCGGCGGCGGCGGCGTTCTACCAAGCGACGGCCGAGGAACCGATGGGCGTGGTGCGCCGTCGGGTGATCCGCTGCTCGGGTCAGTCGGTGCTCGACATCGACGACGACGTGTTGATGCCGGAAGCGGTTCCGGACGACATGAACGTGGTCGGCGAAGGCGCGCTGATGGCGGCACTGGGCCGTTCGCGAGGCGACACGATGCGCGACATCGTCGCCACCATCCAGAAGGAGCAGGACGAGGTCATCCGCGCGCCGTGGCGCGGGGTGACCGAGATCACCGGCGGGCCGGGTACGGGGAAGACCGCCGTGGCACTGCACCGGGCCGCGTACCTGCTGTACCGGTACCGGCGTCAGCTCGGGGGCGCGGGCGTGCTCGTGGTGGGCCCTTCGGGGGTGTTCACGAACTACATCTCCCGCGTGCTTCCGTCGATGGGCGAGACCAACGTCGAGCTGCGGTCCCTGGGCCAGGTGCTGGACGGTTTGGACGCCACCCGCCACGACCCGGCCCCGCTGGCGGCCATCAAGGGCTCGTTGCGGATGCGGAAGGTGCTCAGCCGGGCGTTGCGTGACACGCCGCCGGACGCCCCCACCGAGATGAAGATCGTCTACAAGGGCGAGGTCCTGAGGCTGAACGCCAAGGAGCTCGACAAGGTCCGGCGCAAGGTACACGGCCACGGGCACCCACCGAACCGCTCGCGCGTCCGGGCCGCCGAAGCGCTCCTGGAGGCGTTGGCGGACAAGGCGGAGGAGTACGCCAGCGCCGACGGCCGTGTCATCGACCGAGCCGAACTGATCACCGAGCTGGGCGAACGACTCGACTTCCACCGGTTCCTGGTGACGTGGTGGCCGGTGCTGTACCCGGCGCAGGTGCTGCGGTGGCTCGGCGACGAACGCCGGCTGGCGCGCGCGGCCAAGAACGTGCTGACCGCCGAGGAGATCGCGCTGCTCTCGCGGTCGCTGGCCGATCGGGATCGCGAGTGGACGGTGGCTGACATCGCCCTGCTCGACGAACTGCGGGTGCTGCTCGGGCCGCCGCCGAAACGGCGGCGCCGAGGGCGTGTGGAAACGGAACCCGAGCACTCGCCGGACGGGTCCCGGCGTCGTCCCGAGCACTACGACGAGTACTCCCACATCGTCGTGGACGAGGCGCAGGATCTGTCCCCCATGCAGTGGCGCATGGTGGGCCGCCGGGGTAAGTACGCGAGCTGGACCGTCGTGGGCGATCCCGTGCAGAGCTCGTGGCCGGACCCCGAGGAGGCCGCGAAGGCGCGGGACCAGGCGTTCGGGCCGCACGCCAAGCGCAGGCGTTATGCGCTGCGCACCAACTACCGCAACTCGGCGGAGATCTTCGAACTCGCCTCCCGGGTGGTCGCGGACCACGCCCGACCGGACGATCTGCCCCGTGCGGTACGGACCACCGGGGTGCGGCCGCAGATCCGCCGGGTCGAGCCGGACGCCCTGGAGAACGCCGCGCAGACGGCCGCCAAGGAACTCCTCGACGCCGTCGAGGGCACCGTGGGCGTGATCTGCGCCATGGACCGGGTTCCCGAGGTCGAACGATGGTTCTCGGATGCCGAGGACCGGCTGAAGGTGGTCGGCAGCCTCGATTCGAAGGGCCTGGAGTACGACGCCGTGGTGCTGGTGGAGCCGACGGAGCTGATCACCGAGTCGCTGACGGGACGGCGGGTGCTGTACGTGGCGTTGACGCGGGCCACGCAACAGCTCACGGTGCTGGCCTCCGACGACGCCTGGCTGACACCCGAGAAGTGATCGGCGCGGCTTAGGGGTCGTGCATGGCCGGCATTCCCGATTCGCCGCATCGAAGCACCCGAACGGGTTACGATGCGGCCGTGGTCGGTGACGTGGCGAAGCGGCAGGAGCCGTTGTGACTCCTCAGGAAATCACCGAACGTGCGTTGGCGGTGCATCGCCTGCTGAACGCGCAACGGCCCGTACCGGTGCGGCCGTTGCCGTTGGCCAGACGCATTCCCCTGCCGGACGTTCATCCACCCAAGGCGGGACTGGTGGCGACCCTGGCCCGGCGACACTCGTCGTACGAGTACTCCGACGAGGACCTAACGCTGTCGGCGCTGAGCGCGTTGCTGCGGTTCTCGATGGGCGTGCAACGGTTCGTCCCCGCCTACGGCGTGGAGGAGTACCCGCTGAGCATGGCTCCCAGCGCGGGTGGCCTGGACATCCTCCGCGCCTACGCCGTGGTGCGTCGGGTGGCCGGGCTGGACCAGGGCGTGTACCGCTACGAACCGGTGTCCCACGAGCTGGTGCAGCTCACCGAGACCGATCCGGGGCCGGAACTGGAGCAGGTGTATCTCCAGGACGAGTTCGCGTGGCACGCGGCCGCGACCGTGGCCATCACGGCACGTCTCGACGTGGCGTTCGGCACGTACCCGCTGCGGCATTACCGGACCCTGCACGTGGACTCGGGCGTGGCCGTGCAGAACCTGTACTTGGTGAACACGGCTCTGGGCTTGGCCGGATGTGCGGTCGCCGGTTTCGACGACGCGGCGCTCAGCACCATGTTGGGACTGCCGGAACACGAGATCCCCACGATGCTGTTCGCCACCGGCCATCCCGCCTGAACATCGCGGGATGGCCGGATGCGACGTCAGCGCGCGGCGGCGTGCCAGTAGTCGGACAGCAGACGTCCCTGGTCGGGCGCGTGGGCGGCGGGGTTGTAGAAACCACCGGTGACGGTGGAGGCGGAATCGAGGACGAGGCTGTTGGCCCCCTCGGGTGAGGGCAGGCCGAGCTGTGCGTTGACGGCCCAGTCGAGCGCGCCGAAGAGTCCGCAGCCGTTCGCCTTGGGCACGGAGAACGAGTCATCGGCCTGGTCGGCCCCGGACAGGACGATGTTGCTCATCACGCCGTCGACCTGGTCGGTGCCGTCGGGGGCGTAGCGCACGAGCTCCAACGTGGGTTGGGCGGTGTTGCGGGGCCGCAACAGGATCGGGTCCTCGTCGGAGCCGATGTAGCAGTTACCGCCCAGCAGGATGTTGTCGAGCCGGATCTTCACCGGCAAGGTGATGATCGGCTGCCCCACGGAGAGGCCGGCGGTGAGACTGAAGTCCGTGGGCGTGCCCGCCGGTTCCACGGTGGCCACCACGCGGTTGAGCCTGCTGTCGGCGGCCTTCTCGCACAGCGTGGTGAGCACGGGGATGTCGCTGGGGCACATGAGGTTGAGCAGTCCCCCGGGCACGACCACGGGTTCGGCCCGGATGCCCGCACCCTCGGGGGACACGGAGGTGTAGTCGTTGCCGTCGCCGAGAAGTCCGATCTGCAGATCGGTACCCGCGGTGGGGACGGTCTTCTTCCCGATCGTCATCGTCCCGGACGCCGACGACGACGCCAGGCACAGGGCGGCCAGCTCGGCCCCGTCGGCGGCCAGCATCTCCGGAGCGTCCACCGGACAACGGTCGAAGGGGGCCCAGTGTCCGGCCAGTGTGGATTCGACGCCACCGGCGACGTCGGCCTCGGCGGCCGTGGCCGGGCTCGTGATCGTCGCCGTGACCAACGCGGCGGCGGCCAGTACCCCGCCGACGAGCGCTCCGCGTCTGGGGCCCGGTCGTCGCGCGGAACCGCCGGTTCTTCTCGGTCTCATCGCCAACACTCCTTTGTGATCAGTGCTTTCCAGACCAAAAACTATTGCTGCAGAACGGGGACGGGAGGCGGACAACCGTTTCCGTTGCGGAGTTCGCAAATCGCTCCCTGGGTCATTTTCACGTAATATTCCTCACCCGAGATCAGCCCTGTCATGAGTGCGTCGAGTTCCCCGTTCTTCCCACATCCGGAAAACGGTGGGATATCGGTGAAGCCGTCGAGGACACCACCGGAGTCGACGTCGTAGCTGGGATAGGTCGCGGTCAACACGACCCGCATCGGCTCCGCGGTACGGCAGCTGTCGCCGACCTCCAGGGGCGTGCCGTTCACCTCGACGTCGTAGATCCGGATGGACATGTCGACGTTGGCGGTCACGAGGCCGTCGTACGGCGGTGTCGGCAGGAAGAAGATCTCGATCTCCATCGGCCCGAGTTGGCTCAATTCGACCATCGCCGAGTTCGGCATGAAGCCAAAAGCATGGAAATGGTTCCTACTCGGCGGGAACTGGTTCTTCCCCTGATAGTTGAGCTCGCCGATCGTCTTCTGGCAGAACCCCGGGCGGTCCTCGCAGAGCATCGCCGATCCCACCGACAGATTCATGATCCCCGGCTCGATCCGGCTGGCGGCGTCCAAGCTGTCGATATTGCTGTACCCGCCGATATAGGCGCACCAAGCCACGCCCTCATCCCTGATCTGCTCGCATTCGTCGGGGATCTCCCCCTGGGCGAGCTCCCCCTTCGACGTGGTCCGATCGCCGGGGGACGACGATTCCCCGCCGGGTGTCGGCGCCGACCGCCCGTCCTCCGATTCCCCCGGCGGAGCACCGTGGACGGTGAAGCCCCCGATCGTCGTGTCCTGGCCCGGTTTCGGCGCGCAGTCGAAGGCCATGGCGGGCACGTCCGTTTCGGCGCCGTCGTCAGGGACCTCGGGATCGTCGGCGCTCTCCGGGTCGGCATCGGAGCCGTCCTCCGGCACGGAGGGCTCGGGCTCCCAACCGAGGATGAGATTGAGCCGACCCGCCGAGAGGGTCAGTTCGCCGGGCGCCTCAGGGGTGATCTCGGGACCGACACCGGCGGCGGTCACGCGCAGCTCACCGCTGTCCGGCAGTGACGTGGAGGTGATGTCCGCCTCGGGGAACGCGAGAACACGCGGCACGGCGTCGTCCTGCGCGCTGGTCGTGACCTCGGCGTGGAATCGCGCGCTGCCGGTCACCGACGTCGCTCCGCGTTCGATGAGTGCGGCGACGGCCGACTCGCTCAACGCCAACCGGACCGCCACATCGGTCGGTTCGACCGACGTACCGGCGGATGAGGTCGCGGGCAGCGACAATCCGATCGACACCTTCGCTTCGTACCGTTCGGTTCCCGTGTCGCAGAGGTAGACCAGTTCCGGGCTCTCGTGTCCGAGTCGCTCACCGTCCGGCGCGGGTTGTCCGCCGGAGGCGCTGGGGACACCGAATACGCCCGCCAACACCGCCGCTCCCAGCACGGCGGTCGGAACTGCTCTGCGGGGACGGGCGAATCGGGTCGGTTTCATACTCTCTCTTCCGCTCGTGGGTCGACTCCGTCGGCGTCGCCGGCGGTCCCGAGGACGGGGCTGCCCGCCCACCGAGAGGAGCTGTCCGGCCAGGCGGCAACACAGCCGGGCCGGACAGCTCACTCACTCCGTGAAGGCCCGGGAGGGCCACCGAGTCACTGCAGGCTGACCTGCTGGGCCGGGGACACGGAGTACTCCGCCTCGAACGTCACGACGTCGCCCTCGCTGATCAGGCCGAAGCAGTTGGCACTCGGGTCGACGGACGTGACCACCAATTCGTGACCCGACCCGGTGCGCGGCGCCGGGGCCAACGTGTTGGTGGCGTTGTCGTAGGTGCCCGGCGCCTCTCCCTCGACGGTGGCCTCGCAGCCGATGCCGGTGAGGGTGGCCACGACCCCACCGATGTAGCCGGTGGTGACACCGTCCGCATAGGACTCACCGTTGATGGTCCAGGCCTCGTTCCCACCGGGAACGACGCCGAAGCTCAGACCGAGCGGGCCCGAGCAGTCGTCGAAGGTGATGTTCTCGATGGTCCCAAGCTGTGCAGGAGTCCCGCTGGCGCTGCTTTCCAGAACTCCGTTCGCGTCGGACCCGGTGCAGGTGAGCTGTACACCGTTGGCGGTGTTGGTCAGCACTGTGGTACCGGCGGTGGCCTCGTACACACCACCGGGGTCGACGATCCACTCCTGCTGCTCGGCTGATGCCGACATCGCGGTGAAGCCGAGGGCGAGCGCTGCCGCGGCACTGGTGGCGACGATGCCCGAAACACGCCTACGCATAGCGATTCCTTTCCGAACGGGAGCAGGGAACGATCGAAAGCAAGCGACGCGGAGGACTGTGGTTCTCAATTCCGCGGTGAACATCGGCCGACGATGCTTGCCGGTAGGCGGAAGCAAACCTACCAGCCGGTACGTTAGTCGTTCGTCGAGCGATGAACAAGAAATGTCGACACTTCCGAAAGATTTACTCGCTCGTTCGGCGCAACGATTGTCATGATCCGATCAATTCCTTCGGGAATTTTGTTCCGGCGAGCAGATCAACAGCGCAACCAGCTGCGCGGATACGGGACACTCACAACAGTACGAACATCGACCGGAAATTTGTCACAAGAACACTAAAAATCGGCCGTAACCTCGGGAGCCGGGCAGCGTTATTGTCAGCGAACACACAACGGAGACATACCGACAGGCAAAACAACAGTTTCACAGGAAAACGGAATTCGGTTTTCACCGACCGAAGGAGATCGCGAGTGGCCATCGACGTCGACCGCGGACACGGGCGCTCGTTTCCCGGAGCCGCCGCGATACGCCAGGCCGGTAAACTGTACGCACTCGCCCTCGAGGTACTGCGGTGCATTCCCCGCAGGCCGTTCCAATTCCGCGAGTTCGTGCAGCAGTTCTGGTTCATCGCGAGCGTGTCGATCCTGCCCACCGCACTGGTGGCCATCCCGTTCGGCGGTGTGATCGCACTGCACGTCGGATCGCTGACGACCCAGATCGGGGCGCAGTCGTTCACCGGGGCCGCGAGCGTGCTGGCCATCATCCAACAGGCCAGCCCCATCGTCACCGCTTTGCTCATCGCGGGCGCGGGCGGTTCGGCGATGTGCGCCGACCTGGGCTCACGCACCATCCGCGAGGAGATCGACGCCCTGAAGGTCCTCGGTGTCTCCCCCATCCAACGCCTCGTCGTCCCCCGCGTGTTGGCCGCGATGGCGGTCGCCGTGTTCCTCAACGGCATGGTCAGCGTCGTCGGCGTGTGCGGCGGCTACTTCTTCAACGTGATCATGCAGGACGGCACCCCCGGCGCCTACCTCGCCAGCTTCTCCGCGCTCGCCCAACTCCCCGACCTGTGGATCGGTGAGATCAAAGCGCTGGTCTTCGGGTTCGTCGCCGGCGTCGTCGCCGCCCACCGCGGTCTGAACCCGTCCGCCGGGCCGAAAGGCGTCGGCGACGCCGTGAACCAATCGGTCGTCCTCACGTTCCTGCTGCTGTTCCTCATCAACTTCGTGCTGACGACCGTGTACCTGCAACTCGTGCCGCCGAAGGGAATGTGAGGCCGTGACCACGACCCCCGTCCGGCAACGTGTCGCCCACACCCTCGACCGGCGACTATCGTTTTTGGACACACTCGGCGAGTCGGTCCTGTTCAGCCTGCGCACGCTGGCCTGGATCCCCCGCGCGTTGAGACGGTATCCGCGCGAGATCGTGCGACTGCTCGCCGAGGTGAGCTTCGGCAGCGGCGCGCTCGCCGTGATCGGCGGCACGATCGGCGTGATGGTCGGTATGACCATGTTCACCGGGATCGTCGTGGGGCTGCAGGGCTACACGGCGCTGGACCAGGTGGGCACGGCCGCCTTCGCCGGGTTCATCTCCGCGTACTTCAACACCCGGGAGATCGCGCCGTTGGTGGCGGGACTGGCGCTGTCGGCCACGGTCGGCTGCGGGTTCACCGCCCAACTCGGGTCCATGCGGATCTCCGAGGAGATCGACGCCTTGGAGGTCATGGGCGTACCGAGTGTGCCCTACCTCGTCACCACCCGCGTCATCGCGGGTTTCTGCGCGATCATCCCGCTGTACGCCATAGGACTGCTCACCTCCTACGTCGCCTCACGGCAGATCACCGTGTGGTTCTACGGCCAGTCCGAAGGCACCTACGACCACTACTTCGAACTGTTCCTCCCACCGGAGGACGTGCTCTGGTCCTTCGGCAAGGTGCTGTTGTTCAGCGTCGTGGTGGTCATGACGCACTGCTACTACGGCTTCCGCGCCAGCGGCGGCCCCGCGGGCGTCGGCGTGGCCGTGGGACGCGCGGTACGCACCGCCATCGTCGCCGTGGCCCTGCTCGACTTCTTCGCCAGCCTCGCCATCTGGGGCGCCACGACAACCGTACGGGTGGCCGGATGAGGAACACACGACTGCGCAAACTCGGGGTCCGCCTCGCGGGCGTGGCCTTCTGCCTCGTCCTCGTGTTGCTGGTGGACCTGTCCGTCCGCGTCTACAACAAGGAGTTCACCGAATCGGTGTCGGTCACGTTGCGCACCGACCACGTGGGCAACCAGTTGCGACAGAACTCCGACGTCAAAGCCAGAGGCGTGCTGGTCGGTGAGGTCCGCGCGATCAGGGCGGTGCCCGGCGGCGCGGAGATCGACCTCGCCCTCGAACCGGACGCCGTGTCGCGACTGCCGAAGGACGTGACGGCCCTGCTCGTCCCCAAGACGCTGTTCGGCGAACGCTACGTGCAACTGTCCATCCCCGACGACTCCACCGCGGCCCCGCTGTCCGACGGTGACGTCATCACCCAGGACCGGTCGCGCAACGCCATCGAACTGGAGCGGGTGTTCGACGAGCTGCTGCCCGTACTCACCTCCGTGCAACCGCAGAAGCTCGCCAGCACCCTGAGCGCGGTGGCCACGGCCCTGGAGGGCCGGGGGGAACAGATCGGCGACACCCTCGTGGCCGCGGCGAACTACCTCGAGGAGTTCAACCCCCACCTGCCCAGGCTCCACGAGAACATTCGCGACCTCGGCGAGGTGGCTCAGCTGTACGGCGACATCTCCCCCGACATCCTCGACGCGCTGACCGACGCGAGCGTCACGCTGGGCACCGTGCAGGATCGCGGCACCCAGTTGCGAGGCCTGTACGCGCACGTGACCGTCACCGCCACCGACCTCACCGGATTCCTGCGAGCCAACGCCGACAACCTCATCCGGGTGTCGGCCGAAAGCCGGGCGCCGCTGGAAGCCGCCGCACGCTACTCCCCGGGCTTCGCGTGCACCCTCAAGGCCCTCGACGAACTCAAACCCGCCATGGACGCGGTACTCGGGGAAGGCACCGACGTCCCCGCCCTGCGCATGCAGGGGACCGTCACCACCTCCCCGCGTGGCAAGTACGTGCCCGGCCGGGACGACCCGCGTCCCCATGCCGACACCGGACCTCGCTGCTATCCCAGCGGCATCACACCACGGGACGACACGCCACCCCCACCCGCGCGGGACACGGCGTCCCCGACCGTCCCGGGGACCGGAACGGACCTCGGGCTGCCCAACTCCCCGCAGGAACGACAGTTGCTGTCCACACTGCTCGCCGGGGACCTGGAGGTCACCGCCGAGGAGGTCCCCGATTGGAGCAGTGTCCTCGTCGGACCGATCTACCGGGGTGCGGAGGTGACCCTGCGATGAGAGGACTCGTCGGGCCGCTGCTCAAAGGGCTGGCGTTCGTGCTCGTCACCACCGTGGCGACGGTGTTGCTGGCCGTGTCCATCTCGAACGTCGGAGTGGGGCAACGCGTCGGCTACAGCGCCAGGTTCACCGACGTCACCTCGCTCAACGTAGGTGACGACGTGCGCATCGCGGGCGTGCGTGTGGGGCAGGTGGACGGACTGGAGATCATCGACCGGCACATCGCCCGGGTGCGTTTCTCGGTGGACGCGACCCGACCGCTCCCCGCCGACGTCACCGCCACCATCCGCTACCGCAACATGCTCGGCCAGCGCTACATCGCCTTGGAACGCGGCGACCCACCGAGCTCCGAGCGGCTCCGGCCGGGCGCGGAGATCCCACTGGAACGCACCCGGCCCGCCCTGGACCTGACCGAGCTGTTCCACGGCTTCCGACCCCTGTTTTCCGCATTGGACCCCGAGGAGGTCAACCAGCTGTCGGGCGAGATCATCCAGGTGTTGCAGGGGGAGAGCGGCACGGTGGAGAGTCTGTTGCGCCACACGGGGTCGCTCACCGAGACACTCGCCGACCGCGACCGGGTGATCGGCGAGGTCATCACGAACCTGAACTCCGTACTCGAGACCATCAACAACGAGGGCGACGCGCTGTCGGGCCTCGTCTCGACGTTGCAGGAACTGGTCTCGGGACTGGCCGAGGATCGCGAGGCCATCGGCGAGTCGATCGAGGGCATGGCCGCCCTCACCACGGCCACGGCCGGCCTGTTCGAGCACGCCCGCGAACCGTTGCGGGACAGCATCGCCGGCTTACGGGACGTCTCGACGAACCTCGTGTCCGGCTCCGACGACCTGGAGCGGTTCCTCGTCACGACCCCGAAGAAGTTCACCGAACTGGGCCGCGCGGCCTCGTACGGGTCGTTTCTGAACGTCTACCTGTGTGACGGAATCCTGCTGACCGATCCGCCGACGAACATCAACGACGGTCCCCTCCCGGCGAGGTGCACCCGATGAAGTCCTTTCAGGAACGCAATCCCCTCGTGCTCGGCGCGGTGGGCACCGCTCTGCTCGCCGGCGTGCTCGTGGCGACGGTGAACTACGAGAACCTGCCCCTCATCGGCGGTGGCACCACCTACCAGGCCGAGTTCGCCGAGGCGGCCGGGCTCGCCCCCACCAACGAGGTGCGGGTGGCCGGCATCAAGGTCGGAGAGGTCACCGACGTGGAACTCGCCGAGGATCGGGTCCTCGTGTCGTTCCGCGTCTCCGACGCGTGGATCGGGAACAGGACGTCGGCCGAGATCAAGATCAAGACCTTGCTGGGGCAGAAGTACCTGGCCCTCCACCCGATGGGCGACGCGGTGCTGGACCCGGACGACCCCATCCCACTCGGCCGCACCACCACGCCGTACGACGTCACCACCGCCTTCGAACAACTCGCCACCACGGCGGGTTCCATCGACACCGAACAACTGGCCCGAAGCTTCCGCACCCTCGGACAGACCTTCGACGGTGCGGAGGAACACGTGCGCAGCGCCCTGAACGGACTGACCTCGCTGTCACGGACCATCGCCTCCCGCGACGAGGAACTCGCCGACCTCCTCGCCAACGCGCACACCATCGCCGACACCCTCGCCGACTCGAGCGACGAATTCGACCGTCTCATCGAGGACGGCAACCTGCTGCTCACCGAGCTCGACCACCGGCGCGAGGCCATCCACGACCTGCTCGTCGGGGCCCAGGACCTCGCCGAACAGATCTCCGGACTGGTCGCCGACAACACCGAACAACTCGCGCCCACGCTCGCCGAACTCGACGCGGTGACGGACATCCTGCAGCAGCACCGCGACGAACTCGACCGCACGCTCGAACTCGCCGGACCGTACTTCCGGGTCGTCAACAACGCCGTGGGCAGCGGTCGTTGGCTCGACGTGTACGTGTGCGGGTTGGTCACCGACAACCGTCATCCCTGCAAGGCCCCGGAACGGAGGTGACATCGATGACGACCCGGTTCCGGTGGAGGTTGACCCGGCTGGCCACGGTACTGACCGTGCTCGCCGTGGCCACGGCGGGCGCCCTGTGGTGGGTGTTCGCCGATCACGGCGACAAAACGGTGACGGCCTACTTCAGCCGCGCCGTCGGCGTGTACCCGGGTTCGGATGTGAAGGTGCTCGGCGTCAGCGTCGGCGAAGTCGAATCGGTGATTCCCGAAAGCACCCGGGTGCGCGTGACCATGACCGTGGACCGCGACGCCCCCGTGGCCGCGGACACCCGCGCGCTGATCGTGTCGCCGAGCGTGGTCGCCGACCGGTACGTGCAACTGTCCGACCTCGCCCACGGTGGCCCGCGGCTTGCGGACGGCGCCGTGATCCCGTCCGATCGCACCGCCGTCCCCGTGGAGCTCGACGAGCTGTACCGCAGCCTCGACGACCTCGCCACCGCACTCGGCCCCGAGGGCGCCAACGCCGACGGTGCCTTGTCCGACCTGCTCGACGCCGGCGCCGACGTGCTCGACGGCACCGGCGCGTCCTTCTCCGAAAGCGTGCGCAACTTCGGCGACCTGGCCCGCACGCTCGCGGACTCCGACGACGACCTGTTCGCCACCATCGACTCGCTGTCGACGTTCACCACGATGCTCGCGGGCAACGACAAGCAGGTGCGCGAAGCCACCGAACAGCTCGCCAGGGTGTCCGACACCCTCGCCGCCGACCGCGAGGAGCTGTCCGCCGCCTTGGCCACCCTCGGCGACGCGCTGGCCGACGTCCAGTCCTTCGTCGCCGACAACCGAGCGGCTTTGAAATCCAACGTGGACAAACTCGCCGAACTCACCCGACTGGTGGTGGACCGACGCGCCTCGCTGGCCGAGGCACTCGACGTCGCCCCCATCGCCGCCGAGAACGCCTACAACGTCTACGACCCGGACAGCGGCACCCTCCAAGGGCGCATCACCCCGCTGGAATACCTGCCTTTGGTCTCCGCCTCGGGAGGTGGCCGGTGAAACGACTCGCCCGCATCATCGCGGCCGGAACCGCGGCGGCGTGCCTGCTGACGTCCGCCGGCTGTGCCGCGGAGTTCGGCGGCCTCCACGACCTCCCCCTGCCCGGCGGCGCCGACCTCGGCGATCATCCCTATCGGGTCACGGCGCACTTCGACGACGTACTCGACCTCGTGCCGAACGCGGCGGTGAAGGTCAACGACGTCGCCGTCGGCAGGGTGGAATCCATCGAACTCGCCGACACCGACGACTGGCAGGCCGAAGTCGTCCTGCTCGTCAACGGGGACGTCGACCTGCCCGCCGACACCGTGGCCAACGTCCGCCAGTCCAGCCTGCTCGGCGAGAAATTCGTCGAGCTCGAAGCGCCCCGGCACAACGGCGACGAACCCAGAGTCCCCCTCACGGACGGCGCGCTCATCCCCGTCTCCCGCACCAACCGGCACGTCGAGGTCGAAGAGGTCTTCGGGGCGTTGTCCCTGCTGCTCAACGGTGGCGGCATCACACAACTACGCACCATCAACCGGGAGTTGAACGAGGCGCTGACCGGGAACGAGGTCAAGATCAAGGAGTTTTTGAACCACATCGACCACCTGGTGTCCGATCTCGACTCCCACCGCCACGACATCACCGCGGCCCTCGACGGCCTCAACCGACTGTCGGCCACCCTCGCCGAACGGGAGGACGACGTCAGAAACGCCCTCAACGACCTGACCCCGGGGCTGGCGGAACTGCGGGATCAGCGCAAACAGCTGCTGACCATGTTGACGTCGCTCGACGAGCTCTCCGACGTCGCCGTGAACGTGATCGACAAGACCAGGGACGACCTGGTGGCCGACCTCGAGGCGCTCGCCCCCGTCCTCGACGGCCTCGCCGAGGCGGGACAGTCCCTGCCCCGGTCGCTGGAGATCCTGGCCTCGTTCCCGTTCACCGACGCCGTGCTCGACGGCATCGAGGGCGACTACCTCAACACCCTCGTCGAGATCGTCCCCGCCGACGGCTACGCGGCACCGACCCCCATGTTGCCGTTGCCCACCACCGCGACCCCGACCGCGGCCGCGACCGACGGAGGTGACCGCTGATGCTCACCCGGCGGATCAAGACCCAGGTCATCGCATTCGTCGTGGTGGCTTTGGCCGCCACCACGTTCGTCGGCGCCAGCTACGCCGGGCTCGGCCGGCTCCTCGGCCGGGACGGACTCTCCGTCCACCTGCAACTCGCCGACGGCGGCGGCTTGTTCCCCGGCAGCGAGGTCACCTATCTGGGCGTCGCCGTGGGCGAGGTCGACAGGCTCCACCTCACCGACGACGGCATGGAAGCCGTTCTCGTCCTCGACGAGGACGCACCCGCGATCCCCGCCGACTCCCACGCCGTGGTCGCCAACCGGTCGGCCGTCGGCGAGCAGTACGTGGATCTGCGCTCCCCCACCGGACGGGCTCCCTACCTCGAGGACGGGTCGGTGATCCGGCGCGAGTCCACCACCCTCCCCCTTCCCGTGCACACCCTGCTGAGCAACCTCAACGCGTTCACCGAATCCGTGCCCACCGAATCCCTGCGCACCGTCGTGGACGAGTTGTACACCGCTTTCCAGGGGACCGGCGACGACCTCCAGGTGCTCCTCGACTCCTCACGCGAGTTCACCCACACCGCCACCGAGTACCTGCCCCAGACCACCACCCTCATCGAGGACGGCGCGACCGTGCTGCGCACCCAGGCCGAATCGGCCGAGGCCTGGCGCTCGTTCGCCGACAACACCAAGCTCTTCGCCCGGGAACTCGCCGGCGCCGACGGGGATCTACGCGAACTCATCGCCCGCACCCCCGGAGCGGCCACGCAACTCAGCGGCCTGCTGTCCGACACCGACCCCGGACTGTCGGTGCTCATCGCGAATCTGGTGACCACGTCACGACTGTTCTCCGACCGGGTGGACGGGCTGGAGCACCTGTTCGTCATGCTGCCGAAGGCGACCGCGGCCACGTCCGCCGCGCTCGACGGTGACCAATTCTCGGTGGCGCTGACGTTCTTCGACCCCCCGCCGTGTCTGCGCGGTTACGAAGGGACCCCCCGCCGCGCCGGGGAGGACGGCAGCGACGCACCGTTCAACACCGATGCCGCGTGCACCGTGCCCCACGGGGACCCGCGTGCCGTGCGAGGGTCGCAGCACGTGCCGGAAGGCGGCCTACCACCGGTGGTGCCACCGGGTGTGTCCACCGGTGACGACAACACCCGCACCTCGTTGAGGGATCTGCTGTGGCTCGACGAATGACCGCACGGCGCGTGCTCACCGGCGCGGCCACCGCC
>SMEH01000124.1_pt1 | contig 27208 bp, 27 predicted proteins | sample 2456361 | NCBI WGS metagenome assembly SMEH01 (sample SAMN10132587, study PRJNA489261) | soil metagenome | isolation source: day1 control-loamy sand soil ammended | place: USA | reverse complement strand
CGACGGTCTGCAAAGACGATGGCGGCGTGTCGCGACCATCCTGCGTAGACATCCACGGGGACGGCTGGCCACCTGTTTGACCACACCCCTACACCTCTACCTCGCTACGGCGATCTATCGCGGCTCGGACACCAAGCCCGGCCAGCTGTGCGAGATGGACGCCGATGAACTCGAACAATTCCTGTTCGACCAGCTCGTCCCCGCGCTCACCAGTCATCATCCTCGCGACAAGCACACTCACTACCGGCCCGATGACGTTCGCCGCTGGCTCAACACTCTGGCCGACCACCTCGCCGTCATGGCTCAGCGCGGCCGTTCGAGCGTGGAGCTGTATCCGCTCGAGCTCTGGCGCACCAACAAGCACGCACAGCACACCCGGCACGGCACCGCCGTCCTCTCGGCCGGAGTCATCATGCTGGTCGCCGCCCTCTTCTTCAACGAGAGCTTGTTGACAGCAGCCCTAGTCGCCATCCCCATTGGCTGGTCGGCCTACCACAAAGACGTCCCCTCCACCTTGTCGGCATACAGCAAGGTTTTTCCGGGCACAGCGCGTGGTGCGGCGGGGGCGGCACACCGCCTGGAGCGCATCGACCTTCGTGTGCTCGCTATCGCCGTCCCCGTCCATGCCACGCTTTTCTTCATCTACAGTGGACTTACGTCACTTGCCGAGAAGTTGTGGCTGGGGGCTGTCTTCGGCGGTCTGCACTTGTTGATCTTGGCCGTCGTGTCGACCCCACAACATGCGGTGGAACGCCCCAGCAGGACCCTCCGCCAACCGGTCCTACACGATTTCACCAAGTACGGGTTCTTCTTTTTCTTCATGTACGTAAACGCAAGAACACTGTTCCACCTCGAGGGAACCCCGTCGCTGGAGGCGCTGAGCCCGAAGAGCTTGCTACAAGGACTGCCCTACTACGGGGTCCTCATGCTGATCGTGTTGAACGCGGATGGAAAGAGTCAACACTTCGTCAGTGCTTTACGACCGAGTCACAGCAAGCACCTACCGCGCCGCTTGGGACGTTTCCTCGACTGGGCTTACCACGCCGGTCTGCTGCGCATGTCCGGTACCGCCATCCAGTTCCGGCATCAGGATCTTCAGACTCACTTCACCACACCACGCACCAGACCGACAGATCAGCACGAGCATGCGCGACGGTGAGAGCCCGGCCGCCCCGAGGCCACGGCGCGGTTGACGCCGCCGGTGGCCGGATAGCTGGTTCCAGCGATGGTGCAAGCAGATGACCGCCGTTTCGACACGTAATGCCCTGTCCTGCTGAACGGAGCCGAAGCATTCACGGCTTTCCCTTCAGTGACTTCTCGACGTGGCTAGTTTGAGCATCTGCCCACGGTCGAACGCGGAAAGGCGTGTCGACCCCCCGTCATGGTTTCGGCGTGCAGACGGTTAGGTTTGGTCACCGTCACGCCCACAGGCTCGTGCCCACATCCGAACACGGCCAACTTTTTGAGATCACATTGATTGATGCCGCCCTGGATCAGGGGCCCAACCACATGTGACGCTCGTACGCAAGACACGATTGGCCACTTCCACACCGAGTGCGTCGAATCACGAATTCCGATTGATCTATTTCAAGGTGTATCGCCGGGAGGTGTCCGGCAGCACAGCGACGGACAAGACCGATCACCGACCGCCGGACATCATTAAAACCTGAAAAGCGGGACCGGAGAGCACTCAGGCGGAGATGTATCCCTCATAAGGACCCACAAGCGGTTCAAATTGCACCCTGAAAGGCTGATCGTCTTGGACATTGGTAGCGAGAACCGTCCACTGGTTCTGCTGGACGGTCTTCAAACTTCCACAGTACAGAAGCTCTTGTGGGTCGGCCTTCCTGTAGAAGCAACCCCTGGCCAAGGCATTTCGATTGATGCTCTGGATGTTGATATCGTCGCAATGCGAGGTGGTCCGCATCAGGCCCGTGACGCCGACACCGATCGAAATATTGTATTTCTTCTTCTGGCCATAGCAGGTGGCAGCAGTCCCGACTTCGCCGTTTACCTCGCCGGCCTCAGCAATCGGAGCCGACACCGAAGCCCCGAAGAATGCCATCGCCGTCATTACCAACGCAGCCGTGGCGGACGCAAACTTTCGCGCAGCTATCCCCTCTTCTGCGGAAAATAAACCAACTCAGCCCGGCAGAAGAACTGAACCCAGGCCGCGGATGAAGTTACAGACACACAATCGATTAATAAGAAGAAACGGACAACCTCACCCGAATGGAGCAACAAACAGCGCCGCTATACCAGCCTAAGAAAACCGTATTGCAATAACTGGAACAACACGCATCTCATCGAGCAGAGCCCCGTCGACGTACGGACAACGGACAAGCTGAACAACCGCATACAGCATCGGTCGTCGGACTGCACCCACTGTTGGCGAAGGCCGTGCCGCGACACCTCGGTGACTGCCAGTTCACCGCTCGGCTGTATCCCCGCACGAGTCGTCGTCAGTGTCGAAATCCAGGGTGAGTTGGCCGCCGTCGATGACGGTCAACGGGGTGAACGGGTTCGGGTCCCGAGTCAGACAGCGTTCACAGTCCACTCGCTGTGTCACGGCCTCACTGCCTCCGGCCAGACTCACCGGGTCGACCGGCTGGTGGCATGCCGGGGTCGGCATCTTCAACCCGCCGATCCACTCCCGAAGCTCCACGGCGTGGACCCGGCGTCCCTTTCCCGGCTGGCGCAGATTCCTGTTGCGGAACCGGGCGCACTCGCGCTCCGATATTGCTCGCAGTGCCAACGAGGTCGGATCCCGGCGATGCTCGATGTTCGTCATCAAACCAGGGTGACCAGCGTTGACGTCACGCCAACACCGCACGATGGGTGGTCACTTCACCTCGGAAGGACCAATCCCCTCCACCGATCGGACGCAACACCGGCCACCCAGTCCACTCATCGAAACAAAAGCACACAGACGACTCGGCATTCGCAAACGGCACAGACTCCGGCTCGTCCGGCCCTCTCCGTACGGCCGGTGGGATCGAGCCCCTGGGCATGCCCGTGCTCACGACGCATCCTCCCACCCCGCCCCACACTCAGCCCCAGGCCGCCCGAACCCGGTCCCTCGAACGCCAGAACGACAGAACGGCCGCGGACACCACGGACAGCACCCCCACGATCGCCGCCGCGGCCACCGGCCACGACGGGGTCGCGACCGCGATCCACGCCAGAGCCCACGCGACGGCGGCGGCGAAACCGAAGACCGCGAAGAACCGCACCACGGCGACCACGGCGGCCACCGCGGTCCCGAGGACCGCCAGCACCGCGAGGGGCACGGACACGGAAGGAGGTGGCGTGATCCCCAACGCCACACCGGTGCTCGCCGCACCGGACACGGTCGCGACACCGACCCAGCCCACGTAGACACCGATCGGCGTGTGCAGGAGCAGCCGATCCGCCCACCCTCCGGCAGGATGACCCGTCACCTTCACCCAAGCGGTGCAGAGCACGACGAGAAGCGCGACGATGATCGCCTCGGCGAGCACGAGCCACCGTTGGGTGAACGCGACGACCCATGCGGCGTTCAACACACCGGCCGCGACGAGCCACCATCCGACGCCGCGGTGCACCTCGCGCCGCCGCTGTCGGGGAAGGGCCGCCCGCACCGCCAGGACGATGCTCAACACGTAGATGAGAGTCCAGATCGAAAAAGCCCCACCGCCCGGCAGGATCAAGGTGGGATAGGAGTTCGCCACCGAACCCACGGGCTCACCCCACGCACCACTGCCGCCGATCGCCCCGGCCACCGCCTGCAGGACGACCGCGGCCAGCAACGCCACCGCACGCACCAGGTCGCTTCTTCGACCCTCCACCGCACCGGAACCGTCACGACGCATCGGGAACCCGCGTCTCCACACGAAGCCCGACGGGCAATGATCCACTTCCCACGACGCCGTGGGAAGTCCCCCACCGGTGTCCGGAAGTCCGCCTCGACCGAAAGGACCGTGGCCCACGACGGGGAACCGTCTGAGGCCTCCACCCCATACGGGCGACGCGGTCGATACTCGGGAATCGCCCCACGATGCCGACACAGACCCGTTCCCGAACGACCATGCGGTACTCCCCGATCGGTCCTTTCGCGAAGACCACGATCCACTGTGCACGGCAGGGCTACCCCTTCGCCGGGATCCGAAACGGAGCCGGTGTTCGACCCGCTAAGTTGCGGCTCCGTCGACGAGCCGCTGATGATGGGACAACCGCCGTCGCTATCCCACCGAATCTTGATGCGGGGTCGCTTGCGAATGCGCACCGTGAAGGGGAGAACCGATCACGTCGTCGTGGTCGGCGCCGGGTTGTCCGGGCTCTCGGCAGCGTTGCACCTGGCCGGCCGTGGACGTCGCGTGACCGTGCTCGAACGGGAACCGGTCCCGGGAGGACGCGCGGGACGGCTCGACCGGGACGGCTACCTGTTCGACACCGGCCCCACGGTGTTGACCATGCCGGACGTCGTGGAGAGCACCCTGGCCGCCGTGGGTGACTCGGTGGCCGAACGAGTACCCCTGGTCCGGGTGGAACCGGCGTATCGCGCGGAGTTCGCCGACGGCAGCGGACTCGACGTGCACAGCGACGGCGAGGCCATGGCCGCCGAGGTGGAGCGCTTCGCGGGCCCCGCCGAAGCGGCCGGATACCTACGACTACGTGCCTGGTTGCACAACCTCTACCGGGTGCAGTTCGACCGGTTCATCGCGGCCAATCTGGACTCCCCCCTGGCGATGGTCACCCCTGAACTGGCACGGCTGGCGGCGCTGGGAGGCTTTCGCAGACTGGAGGCGGCGGTCGGCCGATTCCTGACCGACGACCGGCTCCGCAGGGTGTTCACCTTCCAATCCCTGTACGCGGGCACGTCACCGCAGCGCGCACTGGCGTTGTACGCCGTGATCGCCTACATGGACACCGTGTCCGGGGTGTACTTCCCGCTCGGCGGCATGCGTGCCCTGCCGGACGGTCTGGCCGCCGCGGCCGAGGACGCCGGAGTGCGGTTCCACTACCGCACCCACGTGATCGCCTTGGAACGCGACGGCGACCGGGTGCGGGCCGTGCTCACCGCCGACGGTGAGCGGCTGCCGTGCGACGCCGTGGTGCTCACCACCGAACTGCCGGTGTCCTACCGTCTGCTCGGCCGCGTACCGCGCAGGCCTCTGCCGCTGCGCGCGGCGCCGTCGGCGGTGGTGCTGCATGTGGCCGCTCGACGTTCCTGGCCGGGCGTGGGCCACCACACGCTCCTGTTCGGCAACGCGTGGGCCGAGACGTTCCGTCAGCTCATCGTGGCCGGTGAACTGATGCACGACCCTTCGTTGCTGGTCACCCGGCCCACGGCCACCGATCCGCGACTGGCGCCGGAGGGCACCGACGTGCTGAGCGTGCTCGCCCCGGTACCGAACCTGCATCGCGCACCGATCGACTGGGAACGTGAAGGACCGAGCTACGCCGAACAGATCGCCCGCGTGGCGGAGAAGAGACTCCTACCCGGACTACCGGACGCCATCGGGTTCACCCATGTGCTCACCCCGAAGGAGTGGGCGGAGTTGGACATGGTGGCGGGTACGCCCTTCTCCCTGGCGCACACCTTCGGACAGACCGGCCCGTTCCGGCCGAGCAACCTGCCCCGCGGCGTGAGTAACGCGGTGCTCGCCGGGGGAGGCACCGTGCCCGGCGTCGGCGTGCCCACCGCCTTGCTGTCCGGGAAGCTGGCCGCCGACCGGATCACCGGCCTCCCCGCCCCCACATCCGGCAGGACGACCGTCATCAGCCACGAGAGGCTCTGAAGGAGGTTCCCCGGCCGAATTAGTGTTCCTTCGGCCGAATTGCAGGGAACCCGCTTCGCTTCCATGCTGACCTCATGGGCACCGGTGGTCCTGGATGAGCACGGCGGAACTGGATGCGGCCGGGGTGGCCGATCCGGCGTTGCGCAAGGCTTATCTGCGGTGTCGCGCCCTGAACGCCGAACACGGCCGGACCTACTTCCTGGCCACCCGGCTTCTGGCTCTGACACAGCGGCCGGCCGTGCACGCCCTGTACGGGTTCGCCCGGTGGGCCGACGACATCGTCGACGAGCCGGGCGCGGACAGGGCTGAGGCGGCACGGCGGCTGGAGACGCTGTCCCGCGAGCTGCTGCGTGGTCTGACCGACGGCTCCAGCGGACACCCGGTTCTGGCCGCACTGGTGCACACCGCCCGCCGCTACGACATCGACACGACTTTGTTCACCGATTTCCTCCGCTCGATGCGGATGGATCTCACCGTGCACGACTACCCGAACCGGGCGGCGCTGGACGACTACGTGCACGGCTCGGCGGAAGTGATCGGGTTGCAGCTGCTGCCCGTTTTGGGCACGGTCTGCCCGGCCACGCACGCGGAACCCTACGCGGCCGCGTTGGGTAAGGCGTTTCAACTGACGAACTTCCTGCGAGACGTCGCCGAGGACGTGAACCGCGGCAGGGTGTATCTGCCCGCCGACGAGTTGGCCGTACACGGTGTCGACCGGGAACTGCTGGAGTGGTGCACGAGCCGGGGACGCACCGACCCGAGGGTGCGTAAGGCGTTGGCCGAACAGCATGCCGTGACCCGGGGGATCTACCGGTACGCCCGTGTCGGGATCGAGTTGCTGCATCCGGTGTCCCGGCCGTGCATCGAGACCGCGGCCACCCTCTACTCCGGGATCCTGGATGAGATCGAGAACGCCGATTTCGCGGTGTTCTCCCATCGGGCGGCGGTCGGCACCAGACGCAGGGTCACGGTGGCCGCCGGGGCGCTGGCGCGGGCGTGGTGGGTACGCCGCGGTGGCCGTGGGGTCGGGGCTGTCCCGGCGCGGGAAGGGATGAGCTGATGGATCGGTGGCACTACCTGCTCGTACTGGCGGCGTGTCTGGCGGTGACGTCGCCGCTGGAGTTGCTGGGCGCGCGGGTCTATCGACGACCGGTGCGCGCCGTTCGGGCGATCCTCCCGGCGGCCGGGGTCTTCTTGGCGTGGGATGTGCTCGCGACCGCGGCCGGGGTGTGGGACTTCAACGGCCGTTACCTCGTCGGTGTCGAACTGCCGTTCGGGCTTCCGCTGGAGGAACTGTTGTTCTTCCTGGTGGTCCCGTTGTGCGGGCTGCTCACCTACGGGTGTGTCCAGGCCATGCTCGCCAAGCTGCGCGCGAACGGGACGGAGCGATGACCGGCCTCGGCTACACCCTGCCCGCCGTGCTGTCGGTGCTCGCGGTGTGCGCGTGGGAGCTGCTCGTCCTGCGCACCGGTTTGTTCCGCAAACCCGCCTACTGGATCTCGATGGCGATCATGCTGGGTTTCCAGATCCCCGTCGACGGCTGGCTGACCAAGCTCTCCGCGCCGATCGTGCGTTACGTCGACGAGCACACGCTCGGCGTGCGGTTTCCCTGGGACATCCCCGTGGAGGATTTCCTGTTCGGCTTCAGCCTCATCACGGCGGTGCTGCTGTTGTGGGAACACCAACAACGCCACGGCACACGAAAGCGCCGCGAACGGGCATGGGCACCGGGTGCTCACGAGACTCGACCGGGTGTCCCGCAGGAAACGGAGGCGCCGTGAGCATGTTGCGCCATGACGGGCTGCGCCGTGCGGCCGTTCCGGCCGCCTTCGACGACGGGGCACGCAGTTACGACCGACTGGTCGGGCTCAACCCGGGCTATCACGCGCATCTGCGGCTTTCCGCCGAGCGGCTCCGGCTCCCCGGGGACGGTGCGGGCCTACGACTGCTCGACGCCGGTTGTGGGACCGGTGCGTCCACCGCCGCGCTGCTGGCTGTCGCACCGCGCGCCGAGATCGTCGCCATCGACGCGTCGGCGCGCATGTTGGCCGAGGCGCGGCGTAAGCCGTGGCCGGACTCGGTGCGTTTCGTCCACACCAGCGTCGAGGAGCTCGCCGGCGTGTCCGGGCTCTTCGACGGCATCCTCGCCGCGTACCTCGTGCGTAATCTCGCCGATCCCGATGCCCAGCTTCGTGCGCTGGCCCGGCTGCTGCGTCCGGGGGCGACGCTGGCCGTGCACGAGTACTCAGTGCGTGATTCGGTAATGGCGACCATGGTGTGGCACGCCGTGTGTTGGGGCGTGATCATCCCGCTGGGATGGTTGTTCGACGGGGACACCACGCTGTATCGGCACCTGTGGCGCAGTGTCACGACGTTCGACGGCGTGACCCGGTTCCGGCGCAGGCTCGCCGACGCCGGGTTCACCGCGATCCACAGCGAGACGATGACCGGCTGGCAGCGGGGTGTGGTGCACACCTTCCTGGCGAGCGTGCGTGGGAGCGGGTGTGACTGACCGCAGGATCGTCCGACACCTGGCACCCACGGGTGTCGGCCACGCGAGCGCGCTCACCAGAAGGCCACGCGCCGTCGTGGTCGGTGGGGGTATCGCCGGACTGGCCGCCGCCACCGGACTCGCCGAGCGCGGTGTGGCGGTGGAGGTCTTGGAGCGCGAACCCTGGCTCGGCGGCCGGGTCGCCAGCTGGGAGGAATCCCTCCCCTGCGGCACCCCGGTGAGTATGAGCAGGGGATTCCACGCTTTCTTCCGACAGTACTACAACCTGCGCGCCCTGCTGCGGCGCACCGATCCCGGACTCGACCGACTGGCCGAGATCGCCGACTATCCGCTCCAGGACGCGCACGGACGCACCGACACGTTCCGGGGGCTTCCGCGCACACCACCGTGGAACGCGCTGGCTTTCGCCCTGCGCAGCCCGACCTTCCGCCCCCGGGACCTGATCCGGTTGAACGTCCGCGCGGCGGCCCCGCTGGCGGCGGTGTCGGTACCGGACACATACGAGCGGCTCGACCACGTCGACGCGGAGACGTTCCTGCACCGCATCAACTTCCCACCCGCCGCCCGTCATCTCGCGTTCGACGTGTTCTCGCGCAGCTTCTTCGCCCCACCCAGCCGGTTGTCGGCCGCCGAACTCGCGACGATGTTCCACCTGTACTTCCTCGGCTCGGCGGAAGGACTGATCTTCGACGCACCCACGGACGACTTCCAGACCAGCCTGTGGGGGCCGCTCGCCGACTACCTGACCGGGCTCGGTGCGACACTGCGTACGGGGGCCCCGGTGCACGGACTGGAAAGGACTCCGCAGGGCTACGTCGTGCACCACGATGCGGGCAGCATCGAGGCGGACGCGGTGGTGCTGGCCACCGACGTCGACGGACTGCGCGGCATCGTGCACGCCTCACGTGGTCTCGACGACCCCCGATGGCGCGCCGAGGTGGACTCGTTGCGGGCGGCGCCGCCCTTTCTGGTGTGGCGGTGCTGGCTCGATCGACCGGTCGCCGCACACCGGCCCGCGTTCCTGGCCACCGGTGGGCTCGACCCGTTGGACAACATCAGCGTTCTGGAACGTTACGAATCACAGTCGGCACGGTGGGCCCGGGAACACGGCGGCTCGGTGGTGGAACTGCACGCCTACGCGGCGTCCGAGGACGACGATGTGGACGCCTTGTGCGCCCGGCTGTTGCGCAGACTGCACGAAACCTATCCCGAGACGGCGGAGGCGGACCTACTCGGCGACTCGGTGCAGTGGCGAGCGGACTGTCCGCTGTTCGGTGTCGGCTCCTTCGCCTCCCGTCCACGCGTGCGCACCCCGTTCCCCGGCCTGGTGCTCGCCGGGGACGGCATCCGGATCGACCTCCCGGTCGCCCTGATGGAAAGGGCGGCGAGCACGGGTCTGCACGCGGCCAATTGCCTCCTCGCCCAGTGGGGTCTCGCCGGACACGAACTGCGCTCCGTGCCCACCGAGGGCAGGTCCGCGGTGCTGCGTGGTCTGGCCGGTATCGGAAAAGGTGGTGTCCCATGACTGCACGCTCCACGGCCGAACGCCGGTGGTGGCCGGCGAACTGGCCGCTGCAACCCGTCCCCCGTACTCGCTGGTCCGCTCAGGAGCCCAGCTACCGCGCCGCCAAGCCCGCGGTGATCGAAGGCGCGTTGAAACGGGCCCAGGCTCGGCCGTCGGGCAACTGGTACGTATTGGGCGCGAGCAGGCAGATCCGGGCCGACCGGCCGTTCGGCGTCACCGTCGCCGGGGTGGAGTTGGTGGCCTGGCGCGACGATGCCGGGACGCTTCGGGTCGGCCCCGGCGCGTGCCCGCACCTCGGCGCTCCCTTGGCCCAAGCCACAGTGGATTGTGGGGAGTTGGTCTGTCGCTGGCACGGTCTGCGCGTCGGCTCGGCCACTTCCGGCTGGCGCGCGCTGCCCAGCCACGACGACGGGGTACTCGCCTGGGTCCGACTCGACCACGTCGGTGGTGAGGAGCCGACGGCCGAACCCGTCGTGCCGCATCGCCCTTCGGGTGCCGCGCTGGACGCGGTGACCACCATGACCGGGGTCTGCGAACCCCTCGACATCGTCGCGAACCGACTCGATCCCTGGCACGGCGCGTGGTTCCACCCGTACTCGTTCACCAGGCTCGAGGTGATCTCCGCTCCTCCGGAGGGGGAGGTGCCCGACGCCGACGACCGGTTCCTCGTCTCCGTCACCTTCCGCGTCGGCGCCGGACTCGGCGTGCCCGTGCTGGCCGAGTTCACCTGCCCCGAACCCCGTACGGTCGTGATGCGGATCGTCGAAGGGGAAGGCGCGGGCAGTGTCGTGGAAACCCATGCGACCCCTCTCGAGCGAACCCCCGACGGACGTCCTCGCACCGCCGTGATCGAGGCCGTCGTCGCCGATTCCGACCGCCGTGGATTCGCCTTCGCCCGCAAGGGCGCACCCGTGTTACGGCCGCTGATCCGCCGCGCCGCGGCCAGGCTGTGGCGTGACGACCTCGCCTACGCCGAACGCCGCTATGCGTTGCGCACCCGTTGAAAGTCACCCGCTGAAAATCACTGGAAAGCCACCCCGACGAGCTCATCGAAGCGGTTCTCGACATAAATACGGTGGGTGACACAAGCCCGGTGCGCTAGGGTTCGAGCATGCCCGATTCCCGGATCTACTAGCTCGGCACCTCCCTTTCGCAGGAGAAGTGTGCCCTGAGCCAGATCCGGGAGATCTTTCTTTGATTACCGTCAGTAACATCACTGTGCGCGCTGGTGCGCGCCTGCTCCTCGACGACGTCAGCTTCCACGTCTCCGCGGGCGACAAGATCGGCCTGGTCGGTCGCAACGGTGCCGGAAAGAGCACGCTCGCGAAACTCCTCGCCGGCCGGACACTGCCCACCGAAGGGCGGATCAACCGCACCGGATCGGTGGGGTATCTACCGCAGTCGCCACGGGACGGAGTGCGGTCGAACGCCCCGGGCCGACACGTGGTGACCGTCGCGGATCGGATCCTGTCCGCCCGGGGGATGGACGAAGCGGTGCGCCAGCTGCGAGCCGCGGAAGCGGCCATGGCACGGTCCCACGGCCGCGAACTGCAGCAGGCGATGCGCGCCTACGCCGCGGCCGAGGACCGGTTCCTCGCGCACGGCGGGTACGCGGTCGAAGCCGCCGCCGCCCGGGTCGCCGCGAACCTGGGGCTTTCCGAGTCCACGCTCTCCCGACCGCTGCACACCCTGTCCGGCGGACAGCTTCGGCGGGTCGAGTTGGCGCGACTGCTGTTCGCCGAGCACGACACGTTGCTGTTGGACGAACCGACCAACCACCTCGACACCGATTCGATCCGCTGGTTGCGTCGGTTCCTGGGCGACTACCGCGGCGGGGTGGTGCTGATCAGCCACGACGTCGAACTGTTGGAGGACACCGTCAACCGGGTGTTCCACCTCGACGCCAACCGCGCCGCGCTCGACGTCTACAACGTCGGCTGGAAGGCCTACCTCGAGCAGGTCGAGGCCGATGCACGGCGACGTCGCCGGGAACGGGTCAACGCGCAGCGCAAGGCGGACAAACTCCGCGCGCAGGCCCAGCGGATGCAGGGGCATGTGAAGACCGCGGTGGCGGCCAAGAACATGGTGCGCCGCGCGGAGCGACTGCTCGCCGAGACCGAACCCGAGCGTCGTTCGGACAAGGTGGCCCGACTTCGACTGCCGGATCCGCCGCCCTGCGGCAAGACACCGCTGGTCGCCGAAGGACTGTCCATGAGGTACGGATCGGTCGAGGTGTTCAGCGACGTCGACGTCACGGTGGACCGGGGCGCGCGCATCGCGATCCTCGGTCTCAACGGCGCGGGGAAGACGACCCTGCTCCGCATCCTGGCCGGACACGAGAAACGCAACACCGGCCACGTCATCCGGGGGCTGGGCGCTCGGGTGGGGTACTACGCGCAGGAACACGAGACGTTGGACGACGGCCGCACGGTGCTGGAGAACCTGACCGACGCCGCGCCCCAGCTCACCCCCGGTGAGGCAAGGCTGGTCCTCGGCTCGTTCCTGTTCTCCGGCGACGACGTGGACAAACCGGCGCGGGTCCTCAGCGGTGGGGAGAAGACCCGGCTGGCGTTGGCGACGCTGGTGTGTTCGGACGCCAACGTGCTGTTGCTCGACGAGCCGACCAACAACCTCGATCCGGCCTCCCGCACCGAGATCCTGCACGCCATCGACACCTATCAAGGCGCGATCGTGTTGGTCACCCACGACGAGGGCGCGATCGACGCGCTCCGCCCGGACCGAGTCCTGCTCCTGCCGGACGGCGTCGAGGATCTGTGGAACGACGAGTACCGAGACCTGGTCTCGCTCGCCTGAACCGGGTGTCCGTGGCGGGTGAGGGGCTCGCCTCACCCGCCCGGCGCTCCGAACCGTGCGGACGTCGCCGTGGCCGTGGTGTCGCCGGTCGGCGCACGGGGACCACGACGACCCGGACGTCGCCGTCCGACTCAGACGTCGTAGTCGACGACCACCGACTCCGACACCGGAAGCGACTGGCACGTGAGCACGAAACCTTCGTCCACTTCGGATTCCTCCAGGGCGAAGTTGCGTCGCATGTGCACCTTCCCCTCGGTCACCTTGGCACGGCAGGTGCCGCAGACACCGCCTTTGCAGGCGAACGGCAGATCCGGTCGGGTGCGTTGTGCGGCGTCGAGCACCGGGACGTCCCTCGGCAACGCCACGGTCGTCGAACGGCCGTCCAGCACGATCGTCACGTCACTGGTGTCCCCGTCCACCGGCGCGTCCTCGTGCCGCACGGGGGTCGGGGGCACGTCGTCGACGAAGAACAGCTCCTGATGGATCCTCTCGGCCGGCACCCCGTCCTTGCGAAGCTGTTCTCGGACCGTGGTGACCATGTCGAACGGACCGCACAGCCACCAGTGATCCACCTGCGCGACGTCGCCCAGCACCGGTCGCAGCGCCGCCAACTTGTCCGCGTCCAACCTGCCGGTGAACAGGTCCGCCTCGCGCGGTTCCCGCGACAGCACATGCACCAGTTCCAGCCGATCCAGGTAGCGGTCCTTCAGATCGGCCAGTTCGTCGGCGAACATCACGGTGTCGGTGCGCCGATTGCCGTACAGCAGGGTGACCGTGGTGGCGGGATGACGCAGCACCGTGGCCGCGATCGACAGCATCGGCGTGATCCCGGAACCCGCTGCGATCAACACATGGTGCCCCGGGACATCCGGATCCGGGCTGAAGTTGCCCGTGGGTGTGCCCACCTCGATCGCGTCACCCGGCCGGACCTGCCGCACCAGCCAGGTGGAGAACAACCCGCCCGGCACCTCGCGGACACCGATGCGCGGCGATGCCCCCTCAGGTGCGCAGATCGAGTACGACCGTCGCTCGTCCCGGCCGTCGACCAGCCGCCGCACGGTCAACGACTGTCCTGCCCGGAAGGCGTACGCCGACGCCACATCGGCCGGGACGTCGAACGTGATGGCCACCGCGTCAGCACACAGCCTGGTGACGTCCGCGACGGTGAGGGTGTGGAACTCCCCGCGCAGCCGGGGCCTCGTGATCGCGGTCAACTCTAGATCTCCTTGACGTGTTCGAAGGGTTCCCGGCACGCGTGGCACCGACGTAGTGCCTTGCACGCGGTGGCGCTGAACCGCGACACCTCCTCGGTGTCCGTCGAACCGCATCGCGGACACCGCACGCGGGACGGGGGTGGGACCAACGTGAGCGGCACCGGGCCCGAACCGTGGCGCCGTACCCGGCCGGGCGGGGCGATCCCGGCCTCGGCGAGTTTGCGACGCCCCTCTGCTGTGATCCAGTCACTGGACCACGCGGGGCGCAGCACCGTGCGCACCTCGACCCGGGGGTACCCGGCCCGCTGGAGGGCGTGGACGAGATCGTCGCGCATGGTGTCGAGCGCGGGACATCCGGTGTAGGTGGGGGTGATCGACACGATGATCGCGCCGTCCTCCTCCCACACCTCACGCAGCACACCCAGATCGGCCAACGTGAGCATCGGCAGTTCCGGGTCGGCCACCGTCTCCGCCACCCGGCGGGCGGTCTGTACGGCGGTCACCATGTCGCGTCCGGATGGGCTCGGGCGACACTCTGCAACTCGGCCAGCAGGTAGCCCAGGGCCTCGGTGTGCACGCCGTGTCGGCCGCTTCGACCGGACACCCCGGCTCGGGCCGGGGTGTCGGGGACCCGGAGCGTGGCCGCCGAGCACACCCGCGCCAGGACGTCGTCGAACTCCGCGCGCACCTCGGCGGGGTCGACACCGATTCCGGCCTCGGCCACCCGCCGTTCGACCTCGTGCGCGGTGAACAGTTCCTCGACGTACGGCCAGACGCTCTCCAGCCCGGCCTGCATCCGCTCGTGGGAGAACTCCGTGCCGTCACCGAGACGCACCGCCCATTGGGCGGCGTGGTCACGGTGGTAGGTGAGCTCCTTGACCCCCTTGTCCGCGACGGCGCCGAGCACCGGGTCACGCGAGTCGCGCAACCGCTGGAACAGCGCGAGCCGCCAGGTGGCAAACACCAGCAACACGGCGATCAGCTGGCCGAAGTCACCGCGGGGCAGTTCGGCCAGCCGCACGTTGCGGAACTCGTGCTCGGGACGGAAGAACGCGAGCTCGTCCTCCCCCCGACCGGTGCCGTCGGCCTTGCCCGCCCGGGTGAGCAGCAGCCGGGCCTGACCGAGCAGGTCCAGCGCGATGTTGGCCAGCGCGACCTCCTCCTCCAACTCGGGGGCGTTCGTGCACCACTGCTGCAACCGGTGCGAGAAGATCAACGCGTCGTCACCGAGCATGAGGCAGTACGCTGCCAGGTCCTCACCGTCCACTCCGGAAGGCACAGAGGTGTCCACTCCGGACAATGGATCGACGAACCCGGTTCCGAAGGCCCACCGGGAGTCGTCGTTTCCCACGCTGTCCGCCAGTGCCTGGTAGGCGTTGTCGAAAGCCACGGCGCACCCCCTCACATGTGTGGGACGTCGTCGGGGATGTCGTAGAACGTCGGATGCCGGTACACCTTGTCGGCACTCGGCTCGAAGAAGGGGTCCTTCTCCTCGGGGCTGGAAGCGGTGATGTCGGCCGCCTTGACCACCCAGATGCTGACCCCTTCGTTACGTCGGGTGTAGAGATCGCGCGCGTGGTGCAGGGCCATCCGGTCGTCGGGGGCACGCAGCGACCCGACGTGCACGTGGTTGAGGCCCCGCTTCCCGCGCACGAACACCTCGTACAGCGGCCATCGCTCGCTCATGCCGCCCTCCTGTCCGCCTGCTTCGCCGCGTACGCCGCGGCCGCCTCCCGGACCCACGCACCGTTCTCGTGGGCCGCGCGTCGCCGCGCGAGCCGCTGCGCGTTACACGGCCCCTGTCCCGCGAGAACGCGTTTGAACTCGGCCCAGTCGATCTCACCGAAGTCGTAGTGCCCCCGTTCGGGGTTCCACTTCAACTGCGGGTCGGGCAGGGTCACGCCCAGCGCCTCGGCCTGCGGCACCGTCATGTCGACGAACCTCTGTCGGAGTTCGTCGTTGGTGTGGCGTTTGATCTTCCACGCCATCGACTGCGCGGTGTGCGGCGACTCGGCGTCGGGTGGGCCGAACATCATCAGCGACGGCCACCACCAGCGATCGGTGGCGTCCTGCACCATGCGTCGTTGTTCCTCGGTGCCCCGCATCATCGTCATCAGCAGTTCGTAGCCCTGCCGCTGGTGGAACGACTCCTCCTTGCAGATGCGGATCATCGCCCGCGCGTACGGGCCGTAGCTGCTGCGGCACAGCGGCACCTGGTTGCAGATGGCCGCGCCGTCCACCAACCAGCCGATGACTCCCACATCGGCGAAGGTCAACGTCGGATAGTTGAAGATCGACGAGTACTTCTGTTTGCCGGAGATCAGTTTCTCCGTCAGTTCCGACCGGTCCGCGCCGAGGGTCTCGGCCGCCGAGTACAGGTACAGCCCGTGTCCCGCCTCGTCCTGCACCTTGGCGAGCAGGATCGCCTTACGCCGCAACGACGGCGCCCGGGTGATCCAGTTGCCCTCCGGCTGCATGCCGATGATCTCCGAGTGCGCGTGTTGCGCGATCATGCGGATCAGCGTGGCGCGATAGGCGTCGGGCATCCAGTCCCTCGGCTCGATGCGCTGATCCTTGGCCAGGGTGCGTTCGAACTGCGCTTCGAGTGTCATCGCGGATTCTCCTTCGCGACGAGCGTCAGCACGTCGTACTTCGCCACCGACTCCCCGCGCTGGTTGGTGACGTCGGTGTCCCAGCGCACCTCGCCGTAGTCGGCGTTCTCACGCGGGGTGATCTGCTTGGCGGTCAACGTCACGGTCAACTCGTCACCCGGTTTGACCGGTGTCAAAAACCGCAGGTTCTCCAACCCGTAGTTGGCCAGCACCGGGCCCGGTTCCGGCGACACGAACAGTCCCGCCGCGAACGACACCACCAGGTAGCCGTGCGCCACGATGCCACCGAACAGCGGGTTGGCCTCCGCGGCGACCTGGTCGGTGTGGGCGTAGAAGGTGTCGCCGGTGAACTCCGCGAAGTGCGCGACGTCGTCGGCGGTGACGGTGCGAGGACCCGCGACCACCGAGTCGCCGATCCGCAACTCCGCCAACGACTTGCGGAACGGGTGGACACCCTCCGACCTCGGCGCGCCGGCCACCCACCGGCCGCCGACCGCGGTCAACACCGCGGGGCTGGCCTGCACGGCCGTGCGTTGCATGTGGTGCAGCACCCCACGGATACCGCCCATCTCCTCACCGCCGCCCGCCCGGCCGGGACCACCGTGGACCAGCATCGGCAGCGGCGAACCGTGCCCTGTGGACTCCCTGGCGTTGTCGGTGTCGAGCACCAGCAACCTGCCGTGCCACGGAGCCGCGCCGAGCACCACCTCCCGCGCGAAGTCGGCGTCGCCGGTGACGACCGAACCGGCCAGGCTGCCCTGGCCTCGTGCCGCCAGTTCCACGACCTGCTCGACCGAGGTGTAGGGCAGCAGGGTCGACACCGGACCGAAAGCCTCCACCTCATGCGGTTCGGCCCGCTCGGGGTCGTCGGCCCGCAGCAGTACCGGGGACAGGAACGCGCCGCGCTGCGGGTCGGCGTCGACGACGTCGACATGGTCGGGGTCGCCGAACACGATGCGTCCCGCGTCCTGCAGCGCCTTCAGCGAACGGCGCACCTCCTCGCGTTGTTCGAGGCTGGCCAGCGCCCCCATCCGGACCTCGGGGTCGGCCGGGTTTCCCACCGTGACCTTCGCCAACCGCTCGCTCACGGCCTGGGCGACGTCGTCCAGCAGTTCGGCGGGCACGAACGCTCGCCGGATCGCGGTGCACTTCTGCCCGGCCTTCACCGTCATCTCGGTGACCAGCTGGGAGACGTAGAGGTCGAATTCCGGCGTGCCCGGCGTGGCGTCCGGACCGAGGATCGAGCAGTTGAGCGAATCCGCCTCGGCGTTGAACCGCACCGCGTTGCGCACGATCGTCGGATGCGCGCGCAGCCGCTGCGCCGTGGCCGCCGAACCGGTGAACGACACCAGATCCTGGCTGGTCACGTGGTCGAGCAGGTCACCCGCGTCACCGCACAGCAATTGCAGGGAGCCGTCGGGCAACAGTCCCGAGTCGATCATCAATTCCACGAGTTTCTCGGTGAGGTAGGCGGTCTGGCTCGCGGGTTTGATCAGACTCGGCACGCCGGCCAGGAACGCGGGCGCGAACTTCTCCAGCGGCCCCCATACGGGGAAGTTGAACGCGTTGATCTGCACGGCCACGCCTCGCAGCGGGGTGCACACGTGCTGGCCGACGAACGTGCCGCCCTTGCCCAGCGGTTCCACCGCACCGTCGAGGTAGACGGTGTCGTTGGGCAGTTCGCGCCTGCCCTTGCTGGCGTAGGAGAACAGCACGCCGATGCCGCCGTCGACGTCGAATTTCGAATCCCCTTGGGTGGCACCGGTTCGCGCCGACAACGCGTACAGCTCGTCGCGGTGCTCCCGCAAGTGGGAGGCCAGGGCCTTCAGCAGCGCGGCCCGTTGGTGGAAGGTCAGCTCCCGCAGCGCCGGACCGCCCACGCGACGGCCGTAGTCCAGGGCGGCGGCGCGGTCGATGCCCTTCGAGGAGATGCGCGCGACCTGGTCACCGGTCACGGCGTCGCGCAACGGCGTGCCCTCGTCCTCGGCGGTGCGCCAGCCACCGCCTATGTAGCTTCGCAACAACGGTGTCGCGCGCTCCATCACGCCTCCCTCGAATTACCAACCGAACGTTCAGGAAGTTAGGATAACGCGCCGTCCCGCGGGAAGGAAGCGCCGACAACGCCTCTCGGACGCTTTCCGAGTGCTCACGGACGTTTTTCGAACCTCTCGCGCCGTCCGATCACCGCCACTCGAAGAAACCGCGTCCCGTCTTACGACCCAACTCGCCCGCCGCGACCTTGTCGCGCAGCAACCGCGGCGGCGCGAAGCGTTCCCCCAGGGTGGAATGCAGGTACTCGGCGATCGCCAATCGCACGTCGAGACCCACCAGGTCGGTGGAGCGCAACGGTCCCATCGGGTGGCGATAACCGAGCTCCATCGCGTTGTCGATGGCCTCGGCGTCGGCGACCCCCTCCTCGAGCATCCGGATCGCCTCCAGTCCCAACAGGACCCCGAGCCGACTGGTGGCAAATCCCGGCGAGTCGCGGACGACGACATCGGTCTTGCCGAGTGCCCGCACCCAGTCCCGCACCCGGCGGGTCACCGTCTCGTCGGTCTGCGGCGCGGTCACCACCTCGACCAGCTTCGACGGCGGCACCGGGTTGAAGAAGTGCATTCCGAGGAAACGCCTCGGCTCGCGCAGGGCGGCACCGAGTTCGGTGATGGACAACGAGCTGGTGTTGCTGGCCAGGACCGCGTGGTCGGACACGACGGACTCGGCGCGGGTCAGTACGTCGATCTTGAGCTCGACACGTTCCGGCACCGCTTCGACGACGAGTTCGGCCTCCGCGGGAAGCCGTGTCAGATCACCGAGGACCGTCACCCGCTCCAGGATCACGTCGGGCTGCCGGGACAGCTTGCCGCGCTCGGCCGCCTTGGCCAGTCCCTCGGCGATCCGCTCCCGCGCCGCGACAGCCGCCGACTCATCACTCTCCACAACGGATACCGCTGCCCCGTGGGTCGCGAACACCTGGGCGATGCCGGCGCCCATGCGCCCACCGCCGATCACCCCGACCGAGCCGGGCACTCCCATCGCAGCCACCGCTTCCTCCGTTTCCGGGCCGGATCCCGCCGATCCGTCCACCCCTTGACACCCGCGCGACGCGCTCGTTTTACTGAGGCCCATTAGTAACCGTCCATTCGGTCAGTAAGCAAGGCGGTGGGCTGCCGTGTCACACTCCGATCCCGACATCGCGGAGGCGACGCGGACCATGCTCGACGCCGATACCGCCTCGGCCTCCCTCGGCATCGACGTCGTGAAAGCCCGGGACGGACACGCGGTCGCACGGATGCGCGTGACCGAACGGATGGTGAACGGACACGGCATCGCCCACGGCGGATTCCTGTTCCTGCTGGCGGACACGACCTTCGCCTGCGCCTGCAACAGCCACGGACCGGTGACGGTGGCCGCCGGGGCCGAGATCTCCTTCATCACCAGCGCCCGACTCGGCGACGAGCTGGTCGCCACGGCCTCCGAGCGCACCCGCTACGGCCGCAACGGCATCTACGACGTCACCGTGCACCGCGAAACCCCCACAGGCCGGGAGGTCATCGCGGAATTCCGGGGACGCAGCCGCACCGTCGGACAAGTTCAATAACCGAGGAGTCACCGCATGGCCATCCCGCACAACGACGTGCCGAGCGCCACGAGACTGGGAACCGCACCGAGCCCGGCCGAGCTGTCCCCCGCCGAACGGCTCAGCGTGGACGAACTGCGCGCCCACCAGCTGGAGCGGCTCCGCTGGACCCTGCGTCATGCGTACGAGAACGTGCCGCTGTACCGCCGGAAGTTCGACGAGGCCGGAGTCCATCCCGACGACTGCACCGACCTCGCGGACCTGGCGAAGTTCCCCGTCACCACCAAGGACGACCTGCGAAAGACCTATCCGTTCGGCATGTTCGCCGTCCCCCCGGAACGGGTGCGCCGTATCCATGCCTCCAGCGGCACCACGGGTAAACCGACCGTCGTCGGCTACACCGAGGCCGACATCGACACGTGGGCGACGCTGATCGCCCGGTCCATCTTCGCCGCGGGTGGCCGGCCGGGGCACAAGGTCCACATCGCCTACGGCTACGGCCTGTTCACCGGCGGCCTCGGCGCGCACTACGGAGCCGAGAAACTCGGCTGCACCGTCATCCCCGCCTCCGGCGGCATGACCGCCCGCCAGGTGCAGCTCATCAACGATCTGCAACCCGAGATCATCATGGTCACCCCGTCGTATCTGCTCACGTTGATCGACGAGTTCGAACGTCAGGGGATCGACCCCCGGAGCACGTCACTGCGGGTCGGCATCCTCGGCGCCGAGCCGTGGACCGAACGGATGCGCGCCGAGATCGAGGAACGTCTGGACCTCGACGCGGTCGACATCTACGGGCTGTCCGAGGTGATGGGGCCCGGCGTGGCCCAGGAATGCGTCGAGACCAAGGACGGACTGCACGTCTGGGAGGACCACTTCTACCCCGAGGTCATCGACCCGGTCGAGGGGACCGTGCTGCCCGACGGTGAGACCGGTGAACTGCTGCTCACCTCCCTCACCAAGGAAGCGCTGCCGATCATCCGGTACCGCACCCGCGACCTCACCGCGCTGCGCCCGGGCACCGCACGCCCCGCCTATCGGCGGATGGACAAGATCACCGGCCGCAGCGACGATCTGATCATCCTGCGCGGGGTGAACGTGTTCCCCACCCAGATCGAAAAGATCGTGCTCGACACCGCCGGGCTCTCCCCCCATTTCCAGCTCAGGTTGAGCAGAAAGGACCGCAGGGACCAGTTGACGGTGGTCGTGGAGGCACGCGCCGACGCCTCGGCGGATCGCCGTGCCGTGGCCGCCACCGAGGTCGCCACCCGGATCAAGGACGGCATCGGCGTCACCGTCGACGTCGAGGTCGTCGACCCCGAGACCGTCGAACGCTCGGTCGGCAAGTTCCGTCGGGTGATCGACCGACGTCCGAGTGACTGAACCGACTTGGGATAATGGCCCCATGACCGGTACACCTCCGAACCGACCCGCCAAACGGGGCAGGCCGGGCTACGACCTGGAGACGGTGCTCGGGGTGGCGGTCAAGCTCTTCAACGAGCGCGGCTACGACGGCACGAGCATGGAGGACCTCTCCCGCAAGCTCGGCATCACCAAGTCGGCCATCTACCACCACGTGCCGAGCAAGCAGGAGCTGCTGCGGTTGGCCGTCAACCGGGGCTTGGACGGCCTGTTCGCCGAGGTCGACAAGCTCGACGAGGTCGAGGGACACGCGATCGACAAACTCGAGTACCTCGTGCGCGCGAGCGTGAGGGTGTTGGTCGAGCAGTTGCCGTTCGTGACGTTGCTGCTACGGGTGCGGGGCAACACGAAGGTGGAGCGGGACGCGCTGGCCCGGCGCCGGGAGTTCGACCGGATCGTCTCCGAATTGGTCAGCGAGGCCGCCGCGGACGGTGACCTGCGCCCCGACGTCGATCCGGCGACCGCCGCTCGGTTGTTGTTCGGCATGGTCAACTCTCTGGTCGAGTGGTACCGGCCGCGTGGTGGGGTCGGGGCCGACGCGTTGGCCGACACCGTCGTCGCCGTGGCGTTCGACGGGTTGCGAGTGCGCGAAAAGGACTGACAACCCCGCCACCCACGCGCCCGTCCCCCAACGGTGGAATCGCGCTGTGTCGCCGCCCGGCCGGGACCAACGGCCCGTTTGAACGCCCCTCCCCCGGGAAGCCGGTGTCCGCGTCGCGAATGACACGCAGCGGACCTCAAGGGAGTTTCTCGATGTTCTTTCACCGGCAGGAAGTGCAGTACAAGGCGACCCCGGACAAGCCCGACGCGGTCTACGCCCGCAAGCTGCAGGAGGTGCTCGGCGGCCAGTACGGCGAGATCACCGTCGCCATGCAGTACATGTTCCAGGGGTGGAACATGCACATTCCCGGCAAGTACCGCGACCTCGTGTTCGGTATCGGCGCGGAGGAGTTCGGTCACGTCGAGATGCTGGCCACCATGATCGCCCAGCTGTTGGAGAAGTCGCCGATCGGCGTGACGGAGGAGGCGGTGCAGTCGGACCCCGCGGTGGCGGCCGTCATCGGGGGGACCGACCTGCAGCATGCGATCGTGTCGGGTGCCGGTGCCCGGCCGGTCGACAGCATGGGAAACCCCTGGCAAGGGTCGTACGTCACCGCCAGCGGGAACCTCCTGGCCGACTTCACCTCGAACGCCAACGCCGAGATGCAGGGACGGGTCCAGGTCTCCCGGCTGTACCACATGACCGACGACCACGGCGTGCGGGACATGCTGGCCTTCCTGTTGGCCCGCGACACCATGCACCAGAACCAATGGCTCGCCGCCATCGAGGAGCTGCGCGAGGAAGGCGCCGAGAAACTGCCGACGCCGAGCAACTTCCCGCAGAGCAAGGAACACACCGAGGTGTCGTACCAGTACCTCAACTTCAGTGACGGGCAACGCGCCTCCGAGGGGCGCTGGGCATCCGGTCCCACACCGGACGGCAAGGGCGAGTTCACCTACCACGACGGCCCCACCACCAGCGCCCCGTTCCCTCCCATCACGCATCCCGACTCGCGGCTCTACGGCACCACGGAGCTGCCCAACACCATGGAGAAGATGGCCGGCGTCGCGCAGGACAAGATGCACAAGGGGTAGCCGAAAGGACCCGACACGACGTTCCCACCGGCACGGTGGGGATCGGGCGACGCACTCACGGCGCGCAGGGGACCGCTCGGCCGACCCACTGAGTCTACTGAGGACACAGGACCCAGTCGGGATCACGGGTGAAGGGGTCACCGGAGCCTGCGCTCGCAGTGAAGTCGGTGGCTCGGAGCCGGCACCGGAATACTCGGGGCCCTCGGTGTCGGCTCCGGTTTCCACGATCCCGCCCGACGCCTTCGACGACAGCGACGCCGACAGAACACCTCCCCCACCGAGGGAGGCGTTCTCCTTCCCCGCATCGCGGCGGGTGAGCGGCTCGGACCAGTGCGAATCGGCATCGCCTTCGATCGGCGAACTCGAACGGCCGTGGACGAGCGAACCGGCACGATCACGTCAAAGCACCGACTTTTTCGAAAAAAGCCTCTAGAATCCTCCGTGACTCACGCCGTTCTGACAGGAAAACGCACGACTGGGGGATGCGTGAAATTCCGGAGATCGTACACACTGACCTGGTTTTCCGTGGCTTTGATGGTCGCCGGTGCGCTCGGCACGATTCTGTTCGGCGGATGGTTGTTCAGCGACGCCGGACGCCGCCACATCGTGATTCTCATCCTCTCCCCGTTGGTGTTCCTCATCGGTCTCATCGGACTGATCGCCACACTCACCCCGCTCAGCGTGTACGTCGACCGGTACGGCATCCGTGTCCGCAACAAGCGGACACGGGTGAACCTGTCGACCCCGGTGCCGTGGCAGGCGTTCAGCGCCGTCACCATCGAACCCACACCGGACGCGCCGGACGATGGGCCCTACCTCGTCGTCTGGCCGCGTGGACCGATCCCCGGACTCCCGGACGACAACGCGATACGACGGGGTGATGCCGTGGGGATTCCCGTCGTACTGCTCAGCGATCTGGCGCATCCCACCGAAGAACTCGTCGACGCACTACGTCGGTTCGCCGGACCGCTCTTCCAGGAAGACATGACATCGGCGACGTAACCGCCCGCGGCGGTATCCGGAACCCTGAGTCACGATCAGCGCGTACTCCACCCGACCATTCCCCGGACTCGGGTCCGACTACGCGACGGGTATGCCCAGATCGCCTCGGGTGATCCCGACGAGATCGAAATGGCGGAGTCGGCGTTACTCGACCACGGCAAACACCTCGGCGCCCCTAGAGAGCTGGTTCGCGTACGTGAGCAGGGCGAAGAACAATACCGTCGAATGATGGAACACGCGGTCCAAAGAATGGAAAGTGATCCCCCGGAAAAGGTCATCCCCTCCCGAAGAATTCCACTCCACACCGATATCGAACTCGCAGGAACGCCCTCGCCGGCCACCGTGGAAACACACCGGCGAGGGCGTTCCTGCTACGACTCGGTGGGATCGAGGCGACCGGATTCAGCCCGGACACCGTGCTGAATACGACCGCGAACGGATGGACGGCGATCCACGTGCTCGCGGGAACCCGCGCACTCGCTGACAACGACGCGCACAACGCACTGTTGCGAGAGAACCTGCTCCGCGAACCCAAAGAGATCTACGAGCACGCAATCTCGGTCAAATCCGCTTTGGAGGATCTCGGGCGTGTCTGCGTAGCAGAATCGCTCGCTGCCGAGAATTTCATGACCGTGCGTGGACGGGGATCGATCCAGCACCTCAGCTCCCGGGTCATCGGACGGCTCTCGCAAGACCGCACCGCATGGGACGCCTTCGATGCCGTGTTCCCCGCCGTCACCGCGTTGCGATTCATCTCGCCGTACGCTCGACGTTGACCGAGCAACGCGTCGTCCAGCGACCGGTTGCTCTCACCCGTGCGGCCAAAGGCTCGCAACACAGGCTGACGCTGGGCGAACTCCACCACCCGGCTTGCCGATTCGACAGCGGCTTGGTCGATCGCACCGAAGCCACGGACGATGGCGGACTGGGCCCAGTCGTGTGTGGCGAGCAGAACCAACCCCGCCACCGACAACGCTGCCCCGAGCCCCAGGTCGAACACCAGCACGCCGACCGCCACCACGGCGGGCGTCACCGCAGCGAGCGCGACCAGGGAACCGTGGCGTCCAGTGTGACCTCCCGCCGGGAGTGGTCAGCCTCGTCGGTTCCGCCATCCCCACTCCGCCCGAGACGTTGGGCCCGTCCTTCTGATGGTCCGATCCGGACTCCGACAAGCCGGTCGTGCTGGCCACGCAAGGGACTGTCGACAACAACGACTTGTCTTGACCGATCATGCCGACGCTACGCGCTCGCCGGCATCGACGTCATCACCGGGTCGACGACCGGTCGAACCCCCGCGCCGCCCGGCATTCCCGCCGACGCTCTGTGGCGGAGTTCTTCCCGTACACACACCTGCTTCCGAAAGTCGACGTGATGATCACAAACGGGGGTACGGCGGAACACACTTCGCGTTGCCGCACGGCGTGCCGCTGACCGTCGGTGGTGACAGCGAATTCCACACGACCGTCTTCCCACAAAGTGATCAACCGGTCGATGATGTCGCGACCCGTGGGTGTCTGGCAGTGGGCCGACAACCCCATCACCTTGTACTCGTCATTGTTCGGGTGAAACCGTTGTACCCCAGAACGATCATGCGAGTCTCCTCTTTTGCCCGACTCCGGCCCGATGAGCCTCCGAACGGTCGGGGCAACCTGCACGCCAGGCGAGTTACGCCAGTCCCCGTTTTCGGCGAGACGTCAGCGCCGCCCGTCGAATCCGACCAGAGAGGCGACCGCCAGAGACGACCACGGGAAAGTGATCTAGAGCACAAGGTGTTCGTGTTGATCCACCCGCGTCGCCATCGTCAATCGACTTGCTTTGGACCCACGGCACACCGAGACAGGGCCTCCACACCGCGACGCACCACGTCCGGCCAGCCCCCCGCGAACCCGCTCACGGCCGAGGCGAGGTGGGGTGACGAGGACAACTCCACCGCCTCGTAACCGAGACCGGCACGGCGTGCCCTGCGGGCGTTCTCGTGGGCGATCGCGTGTCCGGCCACCAACGCGGTGATCGAGTAGGACCGTCCGAGCACCTCATAGGCGGGAACCCCGGCTTCGGCCAGAAGACGGCACAGTTCGTCGGCCAGGGCCAGATACGACGGCCCCAAGGGGGTGCGCTCCAACACGAGGGGGGCCGCCCACGGATGACGGACGAGGTGATCGAACCAGTTCACCGCCAGGGCCACGACATCGTCACCGGCGTCGGCGAGCAGGCCGTCCAGCTCTCGCCCCAGCACGCGGTCGAGCGCCAGGTCGCGGAGATCGTCGCGTCCTCTCACGTGGCCGTAGAGGCTGGACTGTGCCACACCGAGCAGTTCGGCGACGCGCCGCATGGACAACGCCTCGGGCCCCTCACCGTCGAGGATCTCGACGGCCGCGTCGGCGAGCGCCGTGCCGGTGAGCACGCGCCTGCGCACCCGTCCCCTCGGTTCCGCCAGCCAGTAGGACATGGCACCATCCTAGTTAAACGAACATCGTTCGCTTAGGAGCTGCCGTGGGAATCACCGACTCCCTGCCCGTCACCCACGACGGAGTGCTGTTGCGCCCGCTGGCCGAAATCGACGCCGAGGCCTACGCGGCCGGAACGAAGGACCCCACCGTGCGGCGCTACGCCCATCTGCCCCTGCCCGAGTACACGCCCGAGACCGTGCGCGACCTCGCGCGCGGCGAAGTCCGAAAAGGACTGGAAAGTGGACGTCTCGCGGTCCTGAGCATCCTCGACGCGACGACCGAGGCGTTCTTCGGCAGCCTGGTGCTGTTCGACGTCACAGAACACGAGGCGGAAGTCGGCTTCTGGCTTTCCCCGCACGCCCGAGGCCACGGCGTGGCGAGGCGAGCGCTGGCCGCGGCGACCCGGCTCGCCCGGCGACTCGGACTCCGCTCCCTCACCGCCCGCACCGACCCGGAGAACACCGCGTCCCGCCGCACGCTCGAGGCCGCCGGTTTCCACCCCGAGGGAGAACCCCAGCGGAGCACGACCCCGTCGGGCGCCCACGTCACCACCCAGCACTACCGCCTGCCCCTGGAGTGACCGCCGCTGGCCCCCTTAGGTCAGCACATGGGTGCGAGCGGCGAGCTGCCGGATGCCGGGCATCGCGGCCTGTCGCGGGTGGTGA
>SMEH01000137.1_pt1 | contig 27274 bp, 24 predicted proteins | sample 2456361 | NCBI WGS metagenome assembly SMEH01 (sample SAMN10132587, study PRJNA489261) | soil metagenome | isolation source: day1 control-loamy sand soil ammended | place: USA | reverse complement strand
GGCCGGCCCACAGCCTGTGGGACAACCCGGTGCGGGCGCGGCCGGACGTCCCGGAGCGATGCCGATGGGCGCCATGGGCGGCGGAGCCGGTCGCGGACAAGGCAGCGAGGATCAGGAACACAAGCGCAACTACGTGCAGGCCACCGACGAGGTGTTCTCCCTCGTCGACGAACAGGGCGAGAAGCTGCGCGACCCCGAGACCGGGCACCTGATCGCCCCACCGACCATCGGCGGGTAGGTGGACGTGCCCGTACTCGAACGCCCGGTGGACATCCCGCGGGTGGTCCTGCTGCACACCTGGACCGTCGAACGACTCGGCGACCCGCACCCCGTGCTCGGGTCGTTGGGTCTCTACGTGCCCCAGGACAACAGGGCCGAACTCACCCGACGCTGCCTGCGCCTGCTCGCCGAACTGGGGCTGGCCACCGACGAAGTCCTCGCCCCGCGGTTCCGCGACACCCTGCTCACCCTGGCCGAACCCGGACGGGAGCTGTACTGCTGGAGCTCCTTCGCCGACCCGGCACACGACAGGGCGTGCCTGGTCGCGGAACGCGAGGGCGAGGCGGTGGCCCTCTCGGTGCACGAGGACACCGTGACGCTGCGGCCGATCGACCCACGCCACCTCGTGGAGGAATTCGTCACCACCCTGCCGCAGACCCCGCCCGCCCCCGTCCGTCCCCTGACGGTGCCGCGAGTCGACGTCGAGAACCCGGACGACCACGACATGGGGCACACCGATCCGCTCGCCGAACCCGGTGCCGCCGACGAACTGCGGACCCAACTGAGCGCACCGCGTGACGCCGCGCACCAGTTGTACGGCGCGGTCACCTACGACGGCGCCCGTCGCCGGAGCAAACCGCTGACGGCGATCGACGTGTCCGGACTCGGCCGGATACTGGTGTTCCTCGACGCCGAGGACCGGGTGCACCGACTGCCCGGCACGCCGGGTGCGCTGGTGGACACGCTGCGGGCCACCTGGAAGGGACTGTGAAGGCCGACCGTGAAGGCCGACCGTGAAAGACCGTGAAGACACGGTGAAAGCGGTGAGAGCCGCTGAGGGCACTGTGAAAGGACTGTGAAAGGGCTGCGACCGTTGTGGCCGACCCACCGTCCCTCCGAAAGGCCGATGTGTCGAGAATCACGCACGGCCTCGACCGGGACGGTGGGCCCGGCGCTCGCCGTCCCGGCGCGGCCGACACACCGGCACGGCCGCATCTCGTTGCTCCGACCGAGTGGAGTCGGGGAACAAGAACGCCGCCGGATCGGTTGCAGCCATGGGGGCCGGATGCGGAAGGTCGCACCGGCCGGGTGGACCGGGAAAACCCTGTTCGCGCTGAGCGGACATGGGATACCACCGGAATTCGGATACGGGTCCGCTCGTTGTCCCTTACGTCAGCAACCAGCAACAAGTCGACTGTGAGCGGGTCCCTCTCGGATGCCTGAGGGTTCCGAGGGACTTCTCGATGTGGTACCGATCCGCACTAGTGGTAGGCCGACACACGTGCTCGGCTACTACAGTGGTCGTACGGTGCCGAGCTCACCGGTGAACGAGCCGGACGAGATCGGGCCGCCGGCGCAGCAGTCGAGGGAGTGGGAATGTTCGAAAGGTTCACCGACCGCGCGAGGCGGGTGGTTGTCCTGGCCCAGGAAGAGGCCCGGATGCTCAACCACAACTACATCGGCACCGAGCACATCCTCCTGGGTTTGATCCACGAGGGTGAGGGTGTCGCCGCCAAGGCGCTCGAGTCGTTGGGTATCGCGCTGGAGGGTGTCCGCCAGCAGGTCGAGGAGATCATCGGCCAGGGGCAGCAGGCTCCCAGCGGGCACATTCCCTTCACCCCGCGAGCCAAGAAGGTCCTGGAGCTGTCGCTTCGTGAGGCGCTGCAGCTCGGTCACAACTACATCGGCACCGAGCACATCCTGCTGGGTCTGATCCGCGAGGGTGAAGGCGTTGCGGCGCAGGTTCTCGTGAAGCTGGGCGCCGACCTGAACAGGGTCAGGCAGCAGGTTCTCCAACTGCTGTCCGGTTACCAAGGCAAGGAGCCTGCGGAGGCCGGTGCGGGTCGTGGCGAGGGCACCCCGTCGTCGTCGCTGGTCCTCGACCAGTTCGGCCGTAACCTCACGGCCGCGGCGCGTGAGGGCAAGCTCGACCCGGTCATCGGACGCAGCAAGGAAATCGAGCGGGTCATGCAGGTGCTGTCCCGCCGTACCAAGAACAACCCGGTTCTGATCGGTGAGCCCGGCGTCGGTAAGACCGCTGTCGTCGAAGGCCTCGCGCAGAACATCGTCAAGGGCGAGGTGCCCGAGACGCTGAAGGACAAGCAGCTCTACACGCTCGACCTCGGGTCGCTGGTGGCGGGTTCGCGCTACCGCGGTGACTTCGAGGAGCGGTTGAAGAAGGTCCTCAAGGAGATCAAGACCCGCGGCGACATCATCCTGTTCATCGACGAGCTGCACACGCTCGTCGGCGCGGGTGCGGCCGAGGGCGCGATCGACGCGGCGAGCATCCTCAAGCCGATGCTGGCCCGTGGCGAGCTCCAGACCATCGGCGCGACCACGCTCGAGGAGTACCGCAAGTACATCGAGAAGGACGCCGCGCTGGAGCGCCGGTTCCAGCCGATCCAGGTCGGTGAGCCGTCGCTGGAGCACACCATCGAGATCCTGAAGGGGCTGCGCGACCGCTACGAGGCGCACCACCGCGTCTCGATCACCGACTCGGCGCTCGCGGCCGCCGCGACGCTGGCCGACCGGTACATCAACGATCGGTACCTGCCGGACAAGGCGATCGACCTGATCGACGAGGCCGGTGCCCGGATGCGCATCCGCCGCATGACCGCGCCGCCGGACCTGCGCGAGTTCGACGAGAAGATCGCCGAAGTGCGCCGGGAGAAGGAATCGGCCATCGACGCGCAGGACTTCGAGCGTGCCGCGCGCCTGCGTGACGAGGAGAAGACCCTGCTGGGTCAGAAGGCCGAGCGTGAGAAGCAGTGGAAGGACGGCGACCTGGACGTCGTCGCCGAGGTCGACGACGAGCAGATCGCCGAAGTGCTGGCCAACTGGACCGGTATCCCGGTGTTCAAGCTCACCGAGGAGGAGACCACGCGTCTGCTCCGCATGGAGGAGGAGCTGCACAAGCGGATCATCGGTCAGGAGGACGCGGTCAAGGCCGTGTCGCAGGCCATCCGGCGTACACGTGCGGGCCTGAAGGACCCCAAGCGCCCGTCCGGCTCGTTCATCTTCGCCGGTCCGTCCGGTGTGGGTAAGACCGAGCTGTCCAAGGCGCTGGCGAACTTCCTGTTCGGTGAGGACGACGCGCTCATCCAGATCGACATGGGTGAGTTCCACGACCGCTACACCGCCTCGCGGCTGTTCGGTGCCCCTCCGGGCTACGTCGGCTACGAGGAGGGCGGTCAGCTCACCGAGAAGGTCCGCCGCAAGCCGTTCTCCGTGGTGCTCTTCGACGAGATCGAGAAGGCGCACCAGGAGATCTACAACACCCTGCTGCAGGTGTTGGAGGACGGCCGGCTCACCGACGGCCAGGGCCGCACGGTGGACTTCAAGAACACGGTGCTGATCTTCACCTCGAACCTGGGCACGCAGGACATCTCCAAGTCCGTGAGCCTCGGCTTCTCTTCCTCGCGCGACGAGACCGATCGCTACGAGAAGATGAAGCAAAAGGTCCACGAGGAGATGAAGAAGCACTTCCGGCCCGAGTTCCTCAACCGGATCGACGACATCATCGTCTTCCACCAGCTCACTCAGGAGCAGATCATCCAGATGGTGGACCTGATGGTGTCGCGGGTCGAGGAGCAGCTCAAGGCCAAGGACATGGCTCTGGAGCTGACCGACAAGGCCAAGGCTCTGCTGGCCAAGCGGGGCTTCGACCCGGTGCTCGGTGCCCGGCCGCTGCGCAGGACCATCCAGCGGGAGATCGAGGACCAGCTGTCCGAGAAGATCCTGTTCGGCGAGGTCCAGCCCGGCCAGATCATCATCGTGGACGTCGAGGGTTGGGAGATCGGCGACGAGCGCGACGATCAGGCCCGGTTCACCTTCCGCGGTGAGCCCAAGCCGCTGGACGTCCCGGACGCCCCGCCGGTGAGCATCGCCGCCGCGGGCAGCGAGGAGTCTTCCGGCGAGCCGGAGCAGGAGTAATCCGAGAAAGCGACGAGTGACGACGCCCCCGCACGACGTGCGGGGGCGTCGTCGTGTCTTTGGCAAGCTTGCCTCGTGCGGATAGAGCTGTTCGGCCCGCTGCGGGCCACCTCCTCTGGTGGTGATCCGGTGACCGTGTCGGGGCCCCGGGTTCGTGCTCTGCTCGCCAGGCTCGCCCTGGACGCAGGCCGGCCGGTGGCGGCTGAGACGCTCGTCGACGACCTGTGGGGCCGGCATCCTCCCGCCGATGCGGGTGGGGCCCTGCAATCGCTCGTGTCCCGGCTTCGCAAGGCATTGGGCCCGGCCGCGGCGTTGGAATTGTCCGGTGGCGGTTACGTGCTGCGCATCGAACCGGACGACGTGGACGTCCACCGGTTCGAACGGCTCGCCGCACAGGGCGGTCGGGAATTGACCGCACGGCGTTACGCCGACGCGGCGGCGCTCCTCACCCGGGCACTCGCCGAGTTCTCCGGACCGCCGCTGGCGGATGTGACCTCCGCTCCGTTCGCGGCGGAGATCGTCACCCGGCTGAGTGAAAGGCGACTCGTCGTCCTGGAGGATCGGGCCGCGGCGCAGCTACAGCTCGGCCAGCACGCGGAAGTCGTGGCGGAGCTGGAGGAAGTGGGCGAGCGGTACCCGTTGCGGGAACGGCTCGCCGCGCTGCGACTGCGTGCGTTGGCGGCACTGGGCAGGCGGTCGGAGGCGTTCGACCTGTACGAGCGGGTGCGGGCGACGTTGGCCGACGAGCTCGGTGTCGACCCGTCCGCCGAATTGCGCGAGGCCCATCTCGCCCTGCTGCGGGACGAACGCCCCGAACCGCCACCGGCGCGGGCCGGGACGGTGCAACTTCCCGCGCGATTGACCAGTTTCGTCGGACGGCACACCGAACTCACCGAACTCGCGGCCATGTTGGCCGAACACCGCCTGGTCACCCTCACCGGCGCGGGTGGGGCGGGGAAGACCCGACTCGCCGTGGAGATGGCCGAACGGCACCCGGCGCACTCCCAGGGGCGGGTGTGGTTCGTGCCGCTCGCCGATGTCGTCGCCTCCACCGACGTGCGAGCCGCGGTGCTTCGGGCGGTCGAATCGGGTGTGGCCACGAACATGCCCGGGTTCGGGAACGGTGGGTTCGACCGGCTCGTGGACACGTTCGCCGCGGGGGAGTCACTGCTCGTGCTGGACAACTGCGAGCATGTGATCGACGCGGTGGCTGAGCTCGCCCACGCGCTGCTCACCCGGGTCCCCTCGCTGCGGATCCTCGCCACGAGCAGAGAACCGCTCGCGGTGACGGGGGAGGCGCTCTGCCCGGTGGGCCCTCTCGACTTGCCCGCGGACGAGCTCGTACCCGACGCTGTAACCGGTGCCACGGGCGAAGTCGCGCGCGATATGGATCTGGCCGAGGTGGGACGATCGAGCGCCGTCCGACTGTTCGTGGACCGGGGTCGCGCGGTGTGTCCGGGTTTCACCCTCGACGAGGACACGGTGGGCCCGGTCGTCGAGATCTGTCGTCGACTCGACGGTATGCCGTTGGCGTTGGAACTCGCGGCGGCGAAACTGCGCTCGATGGGGGTGTCGCAGATCGCCGCGTTGCTCGACGACCGATTCCGCCTGTTGACGTCGGGGAGTCGGGTGGCGTTGCCACGGCAGCGCACGTTGCGCGCGGTGGTGGAGTGGAGCTGGGATCTGCTGGACGAGCGGGAGCGGGTGCTCGCGCGCCGGCTCGCCGTGTTCTCCGGCGGAGTCGGGGTGAGCGCGGCGACGGCGGTGTGTGCCGATGAGACGGTGCCCGAACGGGACGTCGCGTTCCTCCTCGGAGCCCTCGCCGAGAAGTCCATAGTGGACCATGTTGGCGAGAGGTGTGGCGAACCGAGATACCGGATGTTGGAGACGATCCGTGCTTACGCTTCCGAACGCCTCGTCGAATCCGGTGAGGCCGAGGACGTCCGAAGTCGGTTCATCGCCCACTTCCTGTCGGTCGCCCAACACCACGATCCGTTGCTGCGCACGGAAGGACAGCTCGAGGCGTTCGCGGTGTTCCGCACCGAGTACGACAACCTGATCGCCGCGTTGCGGCTGTCCCTCGACATCCGGGACGCGGACAGCGCCTACCGCCTGCTGCTGTCGCTGACGTGGTGTTGGGCGTTACTCGGGGTGCTGAACCAGCGTGAGGATTTCTTCTCCGAGGTGTTGGCGCTGGGCGAGGCCATCCCATCGCGTGCCCGTTCCGCGCTCAAGGTGTACCAGGTGAGTACGGCGACCGGCCGGAATCCGCCGGGACCGGAGGAACTCCGCACGCTGATCGACGATTGCTTCCGTACCGGGGCGATGGAGGAGTATCCGCCGTTGGCGGTCACGTTGCCGGCCCTGGCGCTGCTGGCGGGCGATGAGGAACTCCTCGAACGTGAGTTGCGGCGCGCTCTGTCGCATCCCGATCCGTGGGCGCGGGCCGGTGTCCGGTGGGTCGAGGCCCTGATCCTCGAGGACAAGGGTGAACTCGCCGAAGCGCAGCGGGTGCGCGAGCTCGCCTTACGCGGGTTCGAGGACACCGGCGACCGCTGGGGCAAGGCCATCACGTTGAGCATGCAAGCGCAGAGCCATGCGTTGCTGGGCGAGTACGCGGCCGCGATCGAGCGGCTTGATGCCGGTGTGGCGTTGGCGGAGGAACTGGGGTCGCGAACCTATGTCGTGCAGCTTCGGCTGCTCGCCGCGAACCAGGAGATCAGGGCGGGGAATTTCGCCGCCGCCGAACGTCGACTGGATGAGGCGCGGCGCCAGTGTGCCGGTGAGGCAGGTCAACTCCTCGACGTGTTCGTGCAGCTCAACGCCGCTTATCTCGCCGAGCGACGCGGCCAGGTCGAACAGGCCCACCGTTGTATCGATCGCGTGGCCGGACAGTTGGACTCGCTGGGGTTCCTCGGGGAGCTGTTCGACGGCTTGATCGAGATCAACCGGGCATCGTTGCTGTTGGCCGAGGGCAAGGCCGCAAAAGCGCGGGAAGCGCTCGTAGCCGCTATGCGGACCATGACCTCCCGGCCGGACAGGCCTGATCTGGCGACACCGGCGGAACTGTTGGCGAGGCTGTACCACCTCGAAGGGGACGCACTCCGTGCCGCCGCGGCGCTCGGCTTGAGCGAGGCCATCCGTGGCGCGTTCGACCGGGGCAATCCGGCCTTGCGGGAGTTGGTGGGCCTGCTCACCGAGGAACTGGGCGAGCAGGCCTACACCGCCGCGTACTCCGAGACGGCGCGACTGTCCAAACCGGATGCCGTGCGGAGGTTGGTGGAGCAGACGTCGGCTCAGCGCCTGCGATAGGCGAGCATCGCCAGTGGGAAGAACACCGCCACCACGCCGACCATCCACCCCAGCGCGCCGAGCAGTGGTCCGCCGACCGGGCCGCCGTTCAACAGCCCCCGCAGCGTGTTCGCCATGAGGCTCAGGGGATTGATCTCGGCCCACGCGCGCAGCCATCCCGGCATCGTCTCCGCGGGCACGAAGATGTCGCTGCCGAAGGCGACGGGGAGGATCAACGTGGCCATCAAGCCCTGAAGCGCTACGGGTTGGCGCACGAGCATCCCGACGAACACGGAGATCCAGCAGAAGCACATGCCGAACGCCACCATGAGCGCGACCGCCACCACCAACAGCGCCGGATCGGTCTGCACTCGGTATCCCATGAGCGTCGCCACCGCCACGAGCACGCCGAGGCACACGAGATACCGGACGAAGTCGGCCAACACCGCGCCGACCAGCGGCGCCGACCGCGCGATCGGCAGGCTCCGGAACCGGTCGAACACCCCCTTGGTGACGTCATTGTTCAACGTCATGCCCGTGCCCATGCACGCCTGGAACGTGGTCATCACCATGATCCCCGGCACGAGGGTGTGGAGATAGGTGTCGGTGTCGCCGGCGATGGCGCCGCCGAACAGGTACACGAACACCACCAGCACGGACAGCGGCGCGATCGTGACGTCGAGCAGCTGTTCCGGGTTTTTGAAGATCTTCCTGATCCCGCGGCCGCCGAGGATCAGGCCGTGCCGTATCGCCTTTGCGGGGTCGACGACGGTACTCACACCAGGCTCCTTCCGGCGTCCGCGTTGTCCGTGTCGTTCACGTCGGTGGGGTGGGCGGTCAGGGCCAAGAAGACCTCGTCGAGGGTCGCGAGCCGAAGACCCAGTTCGTCGGAGGTGATTCCGACGTCGTCGAGGCGTCGCACCAGCGCGGACAACACCGCGGCCTCGGCCACCGGCACCGTCAGCGCCCCCGCCTCCTCATCGCGGGTGGGGGTCGACGCGGTCAGCTCGACGAGGAGGCGTTCGACCACGTCGAGGTCGGTACGCAAAGTCGGCCTCACATGCAGCGTCTGCCCACCGACCCGGCGTTTCAGTTCCTCGGGACGTCCGTCGGCCACCACCGTCCCCCGGTTGATCACCGTGATGCGGTCGGCCAGGTGATCGGCCTCCTCCAGGTACTGGGTGGTGAGCAACACGGTGACGCCGTCGGCGACCAGATCGCGCACCACGTCCCACACCTCGTTGCGCGCATGGGGATCGAGTCCGGTGGTGGGTTCGTCGAGGAACAGCACCTCCGGATTGCCGACCAGACTCGCCGCGAGGTCCAGGCGCCTACGCATCCCACCCGAGTACGTCCGTGCCGCCCGGCCGGCGACCTCGGTCAACGCGAACCGATCCAGCAATTCGGCGGCGCGGGCCTTGGCCGCCCGCTTCGACAAGCCGAGGAGCCTTCCGAGCAGCACGAGGTTCTCGACCCCACTCAGGTCCTCGTCCACCGAGGCGTACTGGCCCGTCAGGCCGATCAGCCGACGCACGCCCACCGGATCACGGGACACATCGTGCCCGCACACCCAGGCCCGGCCCGCGTCGGCGCGCAGCAACGTGGCCAGGATGCGTACCACCGTGGTCTTGCCCGCGCCGTTGGGGCCGAGCAACCCCAACACGGTCCCCGCGGGAACGTGTAGGTCGACACCGTCCAACGCTGTCGTGTCCCCGTATCTTTTCACCAGACCTTCGGTCCGGATCGCGATGGTGTCGTTCATGCCACCACGGTGGACCGGTGCGCTGGCAGTCCACGCACATGCGACTGGCAGCGCGCTGGTAATGCGCTGCCGGCGTTGCCGGTGCCATCGATACCGGCCCGACCGCATGCGCGGCATTCGGCGCCGTTCGACGGTGAGGGGGCCGTCCGGTGGAGCTTCAGTCGCCGGCCAACAGCGAGTCGAGCGTGGTGAGTGCCTCCAACGCCCCGACGGGCAGGGACACCCCACGCCCGTGTCGGATCTCCGGCTCCCGCGGGTTGATGCGTATCAGCGCACCGTTGGCCGCGCTCGCCAACTCCGCCTGTCTGCGCACCGTGGGTACGGCCAACCCGGCCCCGATCTCCACGACGACCAGCGACGGATTGGCCCGCCGCCACTCGGTGAACGCGTCGAGCTGGGCCTGCGAACGGTCGCCGAGCCAGTCCCAATCACCGAACATGAGGATGTTGGGGCGGGCGAGACTTCCGCAGTGCGGACACGACGGCAGCGGCGGCCGGGCCCGCATGGTCTCGTGGTCCACCTCCACCGTGACGTCGTCGGCGGGCCAGATCCCCATGCCACAGTGGGCCAGGCACTGGAGGTGGTGGATGGAGCCGTGCACCTCCGCCACGTCCTCGAACCCGGCGCGCTGGAACTGGCCGTCGACATTGGAGGTGAACACGTGGACCCCGCCGGGCTTGGCCGCGCCCCACTGCCGCAGGATCGCGAAGCCCTTGTGCGGTTCCGTCTCGCGGTAGAGGTTCAGTCGGTGGCCGTAGAACCCCCACGCCAGTTCGGGGTCCTCGGCGAAATGCTCGGGATCGGCGAGTTCGACGAACCGCAATCCCAGCCTGGCGTACGGGGGATAGGCGCGCCAGAACCCCTCGTCCCCGCGGAAGTCGGGAAGTCCCGAATCGACGCCCATCCCCGCGCCCGCACACACCAGAAGCGCATCGGCCGAAGAGATCAGCTCGGCCGCTCGGAGGTAATCGTCACGCATCTACGACTTCGGTTCGGAGCTCTGCACGACTTCGAATTCCAACAGGGTCGCACCACTGGCCACGGGCTTGCCCCGGTGCCCGGCGTGCGCTTCCTTGGCCGGGCCCTGGGCCCACGCCTGGTAGTGCTCCTCGGACTCCCATTTCGTGTAGACGAAGTAGCGGTCGTCACCGGCCACGGGCCGCAGGAGTTCGAAGCCCAGGAAACCGGGCTGCTCGTCGACGGCGTGCAGCCGGGCGGCGAACCGCTTCTCCAACTCGGGGCCCGCACCCTCGGGTACGGAGATCGCGTTGATCTTCACAACAGCCATACCGGCTACGGTAGCCGGGACGGGCGGGTGCGCGCCGCTCAGCGGCTGTACAGGTCGGGGTGCAGGTGCTCCTTCGCGGGCAGCTCGGTGCCGCGGAACCAGTCCTCGAAGAACGCGTCCAGCTCCTCGCCCGCGATGCGTTCGGTGAACTCCTCGAACTGTTCCCAGCTCGCGTTGCCGTTCGCGTACTCGGCGGGCCATTCGCGGAGCAGCCGGTCGAACGCCTCGTCGCCTATGCGCAGCCGCAACGCGTGCACGGCGAGTGGCCCTTTGCTGTAGACGGCGTCGAACTCGTTGCCCGCCCCCATGTCGTACAGGGGCCGGGACCAGTAGGCCGCGTCATCGCGCCACAGCTCGATCTGGTTGCGGTAGTTGGCGTTCAGGTCCGTCCCGTCCTTCTCCTCACTCCACAACCAGGCGGCGTAGCTGGCGAAGCACTCGCTGAGGCAGATGTCGGCCCAGGACTGGATCGACACCGAATTGCCGTACCACTGGTGGGCGAGTTCGTGTACGAGCAGGTCGACGGTCGTGTCGGGCGGGTAGGTCGGGGTGCCCTGTGTTTCGAGCGCGAAACCCGTGGGGGTGTCGAGATAGATGCCGCCCGCGGTGTTCGCGGGATAGTCACCGAAGCGGCTCTCCAGGAAAGCGATCACCTCTTCGGTGTACTCCGCGTCCTGCCGGGCCTCCTCGGCGCCGGGGGCGAAGACGTTGCGCACGGGTGTGCCGTCGGGGAGCTGACCCGTTTCCACGGTGAACTTGTCCACCGCGAACAGGGTGAGGTAACTGGGGATCGGATTGGTCTCGGTCCACGTCGTGGTCGTCCACCCGTCCTGGGTGACCGGTTCGTCGCTCGTGCCGATGGACACGGCCGTCCACCCTTCGGGTACCGAGGCGGTGAGGGTGAAGGTCGCCTTGTCCCTCGGGTGTTCGTTGACGGGGAACCAGTACGACGCCGACTCCGGCTCGCCCAGCACGAAGGCACCACCCGAGGCCGTGCGGTACCAACCGTTGCCGCCGAGTTGGCCCCTCTCCCCGGGGAGCGGCTTGCCCTCGTAGCGCACCCGGGTCTCCAGCACGTCGCCCTCGCGCACCGGCTCGGCCGGGGTGATCACCAGTTCCGCGTCACCCGTACGTTTGAACTCGGCGGCCTCACCGTTGACCTCCACCGACGACACCGTGAATCCACGCAGGTCGAGGTTGAACCGGGAAAGATCGTGTTCGGCCCGCGCGGTGACGGTCGTGTCCCCCGTGAGATGCCCGCTCTCCGCGTCGTACCTCACGGTGACCGCGTAGTTCTCGACGTCGTAACCGCCGTTACCCGCCTCCGGGTAGTAGTCGTCGCCGATGCCGGCGGCCCCGTGTCTCCCCGTGATCGTCTCGCCGGATTGATCCCGTTGTGTTTGATCTTGCGGCGCGGTACAGGCGGCTACGATGGACACGATTCCGCACAACGCTGCGACACGATTGCGGCGGCTGATCATGGGGGGAGCCTAATGCCCATTCGGTCTTCGCTGACTTCCAGCGTCGTCGACTTCGGTGGGCGGGGGCGGCCCATCGTGCTGCTGCATGGGCTCATGGGCCGAGCGACCACGTGGTGGCGGGTGTCGCGATGGCTCACCTCCTACGGGCATGTCGTCGGCCTCGACGCGCGTGGTCACGGACGGGCCCGCCGTCGGGGCTCGTGGCGGACGGAGGAGTTCGCCGACGACGTCGCCGAGCTGATCAGCGATCTCGACGAGGGACCCGCCGTGATCATCGGGCATTCCATGGGTGGATTGCACGCGTGGGTGACGGCGGCGAGGTGGCCGGAGCTGGTGAGGGCCGTCGTGGTGGAGGACATGGCCCCCGACCAGCGCGGTAAGACGGTGGACGCCTGGCGTGGGTACTTCGAGTCGTGGCCGGTCCCGTTCCGCTCGTTGGCGCAGGTACGGGAGTTTTTCGGCGGGCTCGGTGACTACTTCGTCGAATGCGTGGAGGAACGCGACGACGGCTATCACCTCATCGCCGACCTGGAGGACCTGTACGCGATCGCCGCGGAATGGGGGCAACGCGAGTATTGGTCCTATGTCGAGCAGGTGCGGTGTCCGATGCTCGTGATCGAGGGTGAACACACGACCATGCCGCCGGGGCAACAGGCCGAGATGGCCGAACGCGCTCCGAATGGACGACATCTCGTGGTGCCGGGCGCGGGGCATGTGGTGCACGAGGACCGGCCGGAGATCTTCCGGGGTGCTGTCGAAGCCCTGCTGTCCGAGGTCCTACCGGGCGAATCGGCGTAAGCGGAGCCCGTGCGCAGTGGGTGGAAGACGTCTGTGCAACGTGGCCGGACCACCCCCCTCAGAGGTCCGGCCACGTCCGACCGGAGGATCCCCCAGTTCCTCCGGTCGCTTCAACGGGGCTGTTCCTTCCGCCCCGGGGTCAACCGCGTCTTACGTCCCGGTGGCGAAGCGCTCGTCTCGTGGTCGGAATGCGGTTCCGGCCTCTGCTGAGCGCTCGTCGCCGATATGCTGATAATGATCTTTTTCGTTGTTAAAGCCATTAACTTTTGGGATGAATCATAGCAAACCACCGGGTCGATGTCACCGGGGTTCGCGTATGCTGCGAGACAACGGAGGTGCGGTGACTAATCGACGAGAACGACTGCGTGCGGCATTGGATCGCGACCTGCGACGCACTGCCAGACGCCTGTTGGTGTCGGGTGGCATCGACGCGGTGACGTTGGCGGCTATCGCCCGGGAGGTCGGGATCACCCCGCCTGCCATCTACCGCTACTACAAAAGTCGCGACGACCTCATCTACACGCTGGCCGAGGACGTGATCGGCGAGCTCGTCGGTGAACTCAGAGCCGCCGCGGCGGAGCACCCCGAACGCCCGGACCGACAGCTCATCGCCATGATCCGGGCTTTCACCGGTTGGGCCGCGAAGAACCGGGCGGAGTACGGGTTCGTCTTCGGCGTCCCGTCGCCCACGGTCGACGACGTGTACCGAGAGATCGCCAAGGCCTGGACGGTCAAGATCGGTGGGACCTTCGGTGAGCCCTACCTCCGGTTGTGGCGGCAACGTCCCTTCGACGTGCCCGCGGAGAGTGAACTGGAGCCCGCACTCCAGAAACAGCTGGACAGCTACCGCGCCCTCGTCGGTCTGGAGCGGATGCCGCTCGGTGCGATCCTCGTGTTCATCGAGTGCTGGTCGCGGATGTACGCCTCGATGTCCTTCGACGTCTTCGGCCTCATGAGCGCCACGTTCACCGACATGACCCCCATGCACGAGCGCATGTGCCGAGGGGTCTGCGAACTGCTCGGCATCGAGTACGAACCGCCCGGCAAGGCGGAGACGGGTGATTCGTGACCCGGGGTCACCAAGTGCCGAACTGGAGCGTCTTGTATCGGTCCGCGTCCACACGCCACCGATCGTCCTTGTATCGCAGGTGAAGTTCGTAGGGGTCCTCCTCGGAGCCCGGGATGCCGACGACGGCGAGGGCGCGGTGCTGTGGCTGCATGTCCAGCGAGAGGACCTCCGCCTGTTGGGTCTTCTGCCTCGCCTCGTACGGGACTTCCTCCATGAGGTAAGTGAAGACTTCCGAGCACGGACGTCTCGCACTGATCTCGAGCATGTCAACCGTTTCGGGCATGAGGAGGTCGCAGAGTAGCTCCGTGTCGTTTGACCCGACCGCGTCGACGAAGGTTTCAGCCGTCTCTCTGGCTCCCGCTTCGCCGGGATCGGCCCCGATCGGTCCGACATCATCGCTTCCGAGACTCACGGCGATGACCGATCCGGTTCCACCCAGCAACACAATCGCGGCGATGATGCCCAAACCGCCGAACGAGATCTTCGTCTGACGTCGTGATTGGTCGACGTTGCCGGCGGCGATGACGGATTTTCTCATGGTTGCGCCGGACGTGGTGATGTTGACCTGTTCGACGGTGGACTCGGAGACGCCGCCCAGTGTGTGCCATACGTTGTGCATGGCTCGGCTGAGTTCCGTGGCGAAAGTCTGGTCGTGCTGAGCTTCCGTGGCCAGTATCTGTTTCGCGTCGTGAGCGGCCTGATCGTCTTCGGGGTTGGTCTCCAGGTTGCCGAGGATCTGCTGTCCGGCGGGCGTTCCGCGTAGCCGGGCGGCGATGAGGTCGTAGAGCGTTTCGGCGGCGGAGTGCTGCGTTCGCTGCACCACTCCGGAGGCCACCTGGGTCAGGTAGCCGACCAGGAAGGAGACAGCCCGCCCTGCGAGTGTCAAAGGATCCACTTTTCCTCCCCCAGTGATTGAGGCGTGTTGCCCGAGTTCCCGCCGCAAACAGAAAACGGCAGTTACTGAGTTAATGCCATTAACTCTATGATGTGATGATAGCAACATCGAATTTCGCTGTCACGCACCGCGGGTGACCTGGGGAAAGTTCGGACAGGTTGCCGAAGCGACGGTGTTGTCCACGCTGGCCGCGGTCGTGGCTGACCGAGACGGGTGCGGACCGGGTGGGAGTCCGCGTCCGGCTTGTCGCTCGTCTGCATCGGGAGTGTGGTATCGGCACACTCCGCCCGATATCACCACGGGCGAGGTGGCGGCTTTCCGCCTACGGCCCGTCCTCGGGCGCATCGAAGGTCGAAAGTCGTGAAGATCGAAGGAGGAGGTGAGAGAAAGCGCCGGAGGGCCCGGCGCACGTCGAACTTGGTGGGGCGAGGACCGGTCTGTGGGTCCCTTGCCGCGTTTAGCCCGCTAAACGTCGTCGGCAGGGGCCGGGGACCACGTTCAGCGGGCTAAACGCGGTCCCCGGGGTGCTTACCGTGGGGTCAGCAATTCCCACACGTCGCGGCCGAGATAGCCGCGTTCCTCGGTGTGGGCGCAGGCCTGGCAGGTGGGCTGCGCCAATCCGTTGCTCGCGGCGAACGCCGCCACCGCTTCCCGGGTGGCTTGGTCGAACACGCCGTGGGCGGGCACGTCGTAGCCGTGCGCCCGCAGCCGACGCTGCGCCAGCAGCACGTCTTCACTCCTGTCGCCGGGCCGCAGCAGGGGCGTCGAACCGGGTTCGCGGAAGGACACGCCGAGCCGGTCGGCCACGGCCTGCCGCAGTTCCGGCAGGCGCGCGTACAACACGTCGCCGGGACATGCGGTGGAGTTGAAGTCCCGATGCCCGCGAATCATCTCGGGGCTGATGTTGTACTGCGACGCTATGTACGCCACGAGCGAGACGAGCGAGTCCCACAGGGTCTGCGGGACGTCGACCTCCATGTAGAGGCCCTCGTTCTCGATGCCGATGACCTCGCTGTTGTGGTTGGCGACGTTGGCGCCCAGGACATGCTGGGTGCCGCCTGTGAGGGCTTCGAGACTCCGGTGTCGGCCTTCGGTGATGTAGCCGCCACGGCTGATCGTGAACTGTTGTCCGGTGTCGATCCACCCGTTCGAGTCCATGTGGAAGTTCTGGATGCTGCGGGAGATCGCGAACGCACGGTCGAGTGAGTAGTCGTCGGTGTTACCCGGCTCCACCGTGTGGTGCACGACGATGTAGGTGGGCGGGTGGTTGAGCAGGGTGATGGGCTCGCGTGGCGGCCGGGCCTGCCAGTTGCCCGTGTCGTAGATGTGTGGAGCCTCCACTCGACGGCTGTCGGTGGCGGAGGCCTGTGCGGGTACCGCTGCCAGGGCGGTGCCCATGGCTGTGACGGCGAGACCTGAGCGGAGTAGCAGTGTGCGACGGTCGATGGAGCGTTTCCCGGGCATGGTGATCTCTCCCTCGCTAACAGCGTGGTGAGGATCTTCCCAACTACTCCGAGTTGTTTGTCAATGCTCGCCGGGTAGGGCGAACCGTCCATCAGCCGTTTGCTCCACCAATCCGTCACTGAGCAACGAGGCCAGGCACGCGTCGCGTTGTCCCGCCTTCGGCCAAGCGAGATCGAGCTGTGCCTTCTCCACCGGACCGGTGGTGCCACGGAGCACGTCGAGTAGCAGACCACGCACGTGTCGGTCGGTGCCGCTGTAGCGTTGCGTGGGCCTGGTGGGGCCCGTATACGCAGGTCGGCCCGCCTTCTGCCAGGCGCAGTCGGCGAACAGCGGACAGTCGTCGCACCGTGGTTTGCGGGCTATGCACACCAGTGCGCCGAGTTCCATCAACGCCGCTGAGAACCGTGCGGCACGGGCTTCGTCGGGGCCGTCCGGCAGCAACGCCTCCACGTCGTCGAGGTCCCGCTTGGTCGAGGGCGGACCGGCTTCGGCGGCCCCGTGGACGGCTCTGGCAACCACCCTACGAACGTTGGTGTCCACCACGGGTGCACGCCTGCCGTAGGCGAAGGCGGCCACCGCTCGCGCGGTGTACGCGCCGATGCCGGGCAGGCTCAACAGTGTGTCGACGTCGGCGGGCACCTCACCCCCGTGTTCGGCGACGATGGTGTTGGCGGCGGTGTGCAGCCGCAGCGCCCGTCGTGGGTAGCCGAGTTTGCCCCACGCCCGTAGCACCTCGCCCTGGGAGGCCGCCGCGAGATCGGCCGGTTTCGGCCAGCGTTCCATCCACTGCCGCCACACCGGCAGCACCCTGGCCACGGGGGTCTGTTGCAGCATGATCTCGCTGACGAGCACGCCCCATGGGGTGCAGTCGGCGTGGCGCCACGGCAGGTCCCGCGCGTTGGCGTCGAACCAGTCGAGCAGTGTCTGGGGGTCTATGGACATCCCCGGAAGACTAACCCGATCGTGGGTAAGGGGATCAGACTACTTCGCGAAGCACGCCGGTGTGCACCTCGTAGACGAAGCCGCGTACGAGGTCGGTGTGCAGCAGGTACGGATTGCGCTTGACCCGTTGGATCGATTGCCGCACGTTGGCGTCGACGTCGCGGAACGCCTCGACGGCCCACGGTGGGCGCATACCGCTGGCCTCCTCCAGCTCGTCCTTGAAGCTGTCCTCGGTGACCGCGTTCAACCCGCAGTCGGTGTGCTGCATGATCAGGATCTCCCGCGTGCCGAGTTTGCGCTGGCTCAGGGCGAGTGAACGGATCGCGTCGTCGGTGACGATGCCACCGGCATTACGCAACACGTGCGACTCGCCCTGCAGCAGTCCGAAGATCTCGAACACGCGGATGCGTGCGTCCATGCAGGTCAGGATGGCTATACGAAGTGACGGCCTCGGTGAGGAGCGGTCGCCCGGCACGATGTTGCCGAGGCGTCTGTTGCGTTCGAGTAGGAGGTCGATCGCGGTCATGGGGCTTACTCCTGCCCGATCGGTGCGTTAGGTGTCTTTCAAGGGCCGAACCACTGTTCCTCGGCTGTGCGCGGCGGCGCTGACGTGGTTCCGATCCGCAGTTCGGTGGGCAGGGTGATCACTTTTGGCTCGACCCGTTCGTTGGCCTCCAGCAGGAGTTTCCCTGCGGCCTTGCCCTTCTCCAGTACGGGCTGGTGCACGGTGGTGAGGCCAGCCCGTGAGGCTTCGGCGATGCCGTCGAAACCGGTGATAGTCAGGTCGGCGGGGACCCGCAGGCCCCGCCTGCCGGCTTCGGCGAGCGCTCCGAGGGCGAGGATGTCGGAGGTGCAGATGATCGCGGTGACGCGTGGATGGGCGTCGAGCAACTGCCTCGCCGCGGTGGCGCCGTCGTCGACGGTGTGGTTGAAGCGTTCGACCACGGGCACGGTGTTCCAGTCGACTCCCGCGGCTTCGAACGTCTTCGCCAGCGCGGCCAGGCGGGCACGCTGCACGTGGTAGCGGGCCTGCTGCTGCCGCTCCAGGGGGACGAAACCGTCGTTGCGGTCGCGTGCCAGTCGCATGCACAGCACGCCGATCTGTCGATGGCCGAGGCCGACGACGTGGTTGGCGACCCGCACGATGGCGTCCTCGTCGTCAGGGGCCACGCGGTCGACGTTGTCGAGCTGGGGCTGGTCGATGATGACGGTGGGTACCGGTCGGGAGAGGACGGCTTCGAGGTGGGGGTCGTCGTCGGGCACCGAGTACACGACGAACCCGTCGACTCCCGCGCGGTGTACGGCGGCGACCTCCTCCCGGCCGGGGCTGGCGGGGACGAGGTGCAGACCGACGCCCGCTTTCTCACAGGCGAGTGCGAGCCCCTCGAGTACGCCCACGGCGGCGGGATCGCGGAAGGCGTAGGACAGGTTCTCGGTGAGGAGGAGTCCCACGGCGCCCGCCTTGCGGGTACGCAGCGACCTGGCCACCGGGTCGGGGCCGGGATATCCGAGTCGGCGGGCTGTCTCCAGGACCCGTCGGCGCAACTCCGGCGACAATTGGTCCGGCCGGTTGTACGCATTGGACACTGTGGTCCTGGACACGCCCAGTTCGGCGGCGAGGGAAGCGAGTGTTGCTTGCCGCCTAGTTCGCATCGGCCGGTTCATGAACAAACCGTAACGGTTCAGAAGCCACAGCAGAAGCGGTGGACAGCGTGCGTCACATGGTTGCTTTCAGTAGCAGCTTAATTCACTCGACCGGTGGGCGAACCACGGGTCCGTCCTGTACAGTGATATCGAAAATCATTTCCAATAACCGGGATGGGGTCTTCGATGCAAGCCGTCCGCCGTCGCCGTCTGCTCGCTGGTCTTTCGTTGTCAGCCGTGCTGGCCATGGGTGCATCCGCTTGTGGTGGTGAAGGTGGTGGTGCTGAGGACGGCAAGGTGCGGGTGGTGACCTCCACCAACGTGTGGGCCAGCGTGGTCGCCGCCGTCGGGGGTGACCACGTCGAGGTGATCCCCATCATCAGCGACGCCGCCGCCGATCCGCACTCCTATCAGGCCGCCGCGGCCGACGCCGCGGAGGTGAGGTCGGCCGAGCTGCTCGTCTACAACGGCGGTGGGTACGACGACTTCTTCGCCCAACTCGCCGAGGGGGCCGACGTTCCCGCGGTCGTCGCCGTCGAACAGGCCGGCGCCCACGACGGTCATGAAGATCACGGTGATCACTCGCACGAGCACGGGCATCACTCGCATGGGCACGAGCACGGGAACGAACACGTGTGGTACGACCTGGAGGTGACCAACGCCGTCGCCGAAAGGGTGGCGGCCGAGCTCGGCGAACTGCTGCCGCGACAGAGTGACGTCTTCGACAGGAACGCCGCCGACTTCGCCGAGCGCATCGACGGACTCAGGCACGACGTCGAACGGGTCGCCGAGGAGCACGCGGGGGCGAAGGTCGTCGCGACCGAGCCGATCGCCCATCACCTGCTCGCCGCCGCCGGCCTGGAGGACGCCACCCCGCACGAGTTCGCCGCGGCGGTCGAGAACGAGACCGACGTGCCTCCCGCCGCCCAACAGCAGATGCTGGAACTCGTGGAGGACGAGGTCGACGTGGTGGTGCGCAACGTGCAGACGACCACCCCCGCGACGGAGAACGTCGTCGGAGCGGCCGAGCAGGCCGGGACACCGGTCGTCGACGTCACCGAGACCCTGCCGGAGCGACAGACCGACTACATCGCCTGGATGGGCGGTCAGATCGACGCGCTCGCGAAGGCCCTGGACAAGTGAGTGGGATTGACCGAGTGGACGTGACGACAGCGGACGGTGCCGCCATCGAGATCGAGGACGCGGCGCTGCGTTTCGGGGAACGGACGCTGTGGTCGGGTCTCGATCTCACTGTCGCTCCCGGCGAGTTCCTGGCCGTGCTCGGCCCGAACGGTTCGGGGAAGACCAGCCTGCTGCGGGTTCTGCTGGGATTGCAACCGCTGAGTGCGGGCACGGTCACCGTGGCGGGACGTCCACCCGGACGGGGCAGCGAGCGCATCGGTTACGTGCCGCAGCAGCGGGCTGTGGACGACGGTCTGACGCTGCGGGGCCGGGACCTCGTCGGACTCGGCCTCGACGGACACCGATGGGGGTTCGGACTGCGTGGCCTGCGGCGGCGACGTGCCCGGATCGACGCGGCCATCGAAGCCGTGGGTGCCCAGCGGTACGCGGACTCGCCGGTGTACAAGCTCTCCGGTGGTGAACAACAGCGGCTTCGGGTGGCGCAGGCACTCGTCGGTGAACCCGAGGTGCTGCTGTGTGACGAACCGTTGGCCTCGCTCGACCTCGCCCACCAGCGTGTGGTCGCCGAGCTCATCGACGAGCGCAGACGTGCGGCCGACACGGCGGTGTTGTTCGTCACCCACGAGATCAACCCGATCCTGCCTTACGTCGACCGGGTGCTCTACCTCGTCGACGGTCGGTTCCGCATCGGCACACCCGACGAAGTGATGACGTCCCGGACACTGTCTGAATTGTACTGTTCTCGGGTCGAGGTCGTCAGGATCGGCGGCCAGATCCACGTCGCGGGCGCGCACAGCGCGCTCTGCGAGGACGAAGTACACCATTTTTGAAGCCGCTCGCCGCGCCCACTCACCGACTCGAAGGCTCTCGTATGAACCGGTTGTTCGACTTCGACCTGACGCTGGAACTGCTCGGATTCGACTTCGTGCAGACGGCCTTGCTCGCCGCGGCCGTACTCGGGCTGGTGGCGGGCACGTTGGGGCCACTCATCGTCATGCGCCGGATGTCGTTCGCCGTGCACGGTACGGCGGAGTTGGCGTTCACCGGAGCCGCCGCCGCGCTGCTGTTGGGCATCGGGGTGAGCTACGGCGCGCTGGCGGGCGCGGTGATCGCCGCGCTGTTGCTCGGTCTGCTCGGAGGGCGTGAGTCCGATCGCGACTCGGTGATCGGTGTGATCCTCGCGTTCGGACTGGGACTCGGTGTGTTGCTGCTGTGGTACTACCCGGGCCGGGCGTCCAACAAATTCGGCATCCTGGTGGGGCAGATCGTGGCCATCGAACCCACCGACCTGACCACGTTGGTGATCGCGGCCGGTGTCGTGCTCGCGGTGCTCGCGATCATCTACCGGCCGTTGTTGTTCTCCAGTGTGGATCCTGTGGTCGCGGCGGCGCGTGGGGTCCCGGGGCGACTGTTGGCACCGCTGTTCGCGGTACTCATCGGGGTCGCCACCGCGCTCGGGGTGCAGATCGTCGGCGCGTTGTTGGTGGTGGCGTTGATGGTGACGCCCGCCGCTGCCGCCGCCCGGGTGACGGCGAGTCCGCTGCGCGCCACGATCCTGTCCGTGATCTTCGCCGAGTTGGCCGCGCTCGGCGGCATCGTGCTGTCACTCGCCCCGGGCGCGCCTGTGAGCTTCTTCGTCACCGCCGTCTCGTTCACGATCTACCTCGTGTGTCGGGTGGTGGAGTGGTGGCGCAACAGGGCGGCCAGGGTGAGCACGAACGACGCCGACGACGGTGGAGCACGACGCGAGCCGGTCGGCGCGGCGTGATCGACACCGTGCAGTGCGGTCAGTGCAACATCAACAGGACCTGGAGTTCGCCCACCACGAAACCGATGGCGCCGCCGACGGCGATGAGTTTCCACTCGTCCTGTCGGAACGCGGGGCGCAGTAGGCCTTCGTACTCCAGCGACGTCATGCGCATCATGCGCTGCTCCACGATGTTGGTCACGTCCATCGCCCTGGTGAGGTAGCCGTCCGCGTGGCGGAGGATGTCGGGTAGGCGTTCGAGGACTTTGGTGGCCGCAGCGTCCTTCATCTCATCGAGGCGCTGTTGCCCGATGGTGGCGTGCATCAGCGGGCCCGCGCTTTGCACCTGCTCGTCGATGGCCTCGGCGACGAGCTTCCGCACGATCGCCACCAGCCGGTCGGACTTGGGCCCGTCGAAGATGCCTTCCATGAGATTCCGCACCGTCAACAATTCCCCGGCGATCATGTCGCCGTATTGCCGGGCGACCTCGGCGCGGCGACGTTGGAACAGACCCTGTAGGACGAATCCGCCCGGTAACCGTATCGGGTCCCGTGGAACGAAGATCAATTTGATGGCCAGCCAGTCGGTGAAGAAACCGATGGCGGCACCGAAGATCGGCATGACGAGTGGGTTCTTCGTCAGTGCCCACACGATCGATTGGACAATGCCGAGGATGAACCCGAAATAAATACCCGAACGGGCGATGAACGCCATTTCGGGGCGCGATGTCTCCCTGATCAACTTCACGAGCAGTGCCTTGTTCCGGGTGAGGCGCTGCACGCTCAGGTGTTTGATGTCGAGGATGTCGCCGATGTTGTTCCGCAGTTCGTCCATCACCTGACGGAACAGCCGGGGTGAGGCCGCCTGGATGTGCTTGACCACCAGGTCCTGCGCCATCGGTGGGAGCCGCTGCCACAGCCTCGGATGATGTTCGGACAACACCTCCCTGGTGATGTCGTCGACGGCCTTCAGCAGGGGTTGTTCGATCTCGCGGAGCAGCCGATCAGGGTTGATCCTGGCGAATACGTCGGAGACGTCCAGCACGTTGCGGGTGAGCAGGTCCGTCGCCGTCGCGGCCATCCTGCCGCCGTGCCGGGGCACGACGCCCTGCCAGCCGAGAAACGTTCCTTTGATGCCGACGAATTCCATCGGCCGGAACATCATCTCGATGGCGACCCGTTTGGTGACGTAGCCGATGAGAGCGGCCACCACGGGAATCGCGGCGTAGAGGGGCCAGTTCGCGGCGAGGTCGGCGAGAACTGTCTCCACTACGACCTCCTAGCCGATGTCGGCGAACGGATTTCTCCCGAAACCTTTCAGCGCTGCCGTCCGACAGTTCGCCGGAAAGGACACGCGAGAGTGTGGGATCGGCGACCCGGACTCATTATGGTGGCCGAATGGCTGAAGCGCAGGCATCCCCCACACAAGCGACAACTCCGCAGTTCACCACCGTCTTTCGTGGTTACGACCAGGTACAGGTGGAGGAACACCTCAAAAAGCTCACCAGCGAGTTGGCCAGTGCGGCACGACATCGCGACGAGGCCACGGCATCGGTCGCCGAGTTGACGAAGGCGCTGAGCTACGCGCAGAAGGAACTCGCCGACACCAAGAACGCGCTGGCTCGCATGGTGGAGGACCCGGCAGGTCCCGCCGCCATGACCGAACGGGTCAAGACCATGATGCGGCTCGCCGAGGAGGAGATCACCGAACTCCGGGCGAAGGCCGAGAAGGACGCGGCCGACATGCGCGCCGCCGCCGACGCCTACGCCGAGAAGACCAGGACGAAGGCGCAGGCGGAAGCGGAGAAACTCACGGCGGAGGCCGCGCGGGAGCGGGACCGTCTCGATGAGGAGGCCCGGCAACGACGCGAGGAACAGCGCAAGGCCGTGGAGGAGGAACTCGCCGCCAAACGCAAGAAGGTGGAGAAGGAGGTCGAGGAGCTGCGGCGGATCACCAAGGAGAAGGCCGACGCGATGTTGGCCGAGGCCGAGAGCAGGTTCGCCGAAGCCCGGACGGTGCGTAAGGAGGCCTACGAGTTCCGGGCCGCGGTGTTCGAACGGCTCACCGCGAGTCAGTCGGTGCTGCAGCAGGCCGTCGAACGTCTGGGCGCCGATCCGACTCCGGCGCAGCTCGACGAACAGGACCGACGGAGCGCGGCACGGGCGTCCGCCGATCCGGCCGACGGGGAGAAGCAACCGGCCTGAGCCGACGTCGATAATCGGTTGCCCCGCCGACCCCCGTCGGTGATGGTGTCGTTCATGCGTACCGTGCTCGTGACAGGGGTCAGCAGGGTCGAGGGGATCGGTTTCGCGATCGCGCGGCGGCTGCTCGCCGATGGGCATAGGGTGTTCGCGCAGTCGTGGTCGCCCTACGACGCGACGGAGCCGTGGGGGGCGGATCCGCGCGGCATCGACGGTGTGCTCGCCGAACTCGGCGGTGGCGATTCGCTTGCACACATGGAAGCCGACTTCGCCCATCCTGAGACACCCGAACGAGTGGTTCAGGCGGCGGTGGAACGGTTCGGGTCACTCGACGCTCTGATCGTCAACCACGCCCGTTCCTCCGTCGCCACACTCGACGAGGTGACCGCGGAGGAGCTCGACGAGACATGGGCGGTCAATGTGCGTGCCACATTGCTGCTCGTCCGTGCTTTCGCGGAGCAGTACCGAAAGAACGGTCCGTTCCCCGCCGGTGGACGGGTCGTACTGTTCACCTCGGGGCAGCACCTCGCCCCGATGGCGTCGGAAATCCCTTACGCCGCCACCAAAGGCGCGTTGCATCAGCTCACGTTGACGTTGTCGGACGCCCTCGTCGACGACGGGATCACCGTCAACTGCCTCAACCCCGGGCCGACGGACACGGGCTGGGCGGACGAGGAGCTGACCCGCGCCGTCGCCGCCCAGCTGCCACGCGGACGGTGGAACACACCGGCGGAGGCGGCGGCGGTGGTGTCGTTACTGCTCGGTGAGGACGCCTCGACCATCACCGGGAACGTCGTGGACGCCGAGGCCGGTTTCCGCCGCTGGTCGTTGTAGTCGGTACGGGTGACGCCGAGGTGTGCCGTCACCGCCGACGGTGGCATCGGACTGCCGAAGCGTCGGAAACGGTGCACTATCGACGCGTGGACTCCAACGCCGCAGCAGAGACGTCTCAGGTCGTCGATTTCCAGGCGTACGGCCTCGATGAGAAGTTCCACGGTTTTCGGTGGGTGGATTTCTTCGAAGGTCTGCCGGGGCGACCACCGTGGGCATTGTGGCTCGGGCACCGGAAGCCGGACACCGACGGCGGTGTGCGGGTGGGCACCCTGCCGAAACAGCGGTACGAGTCGGTGATGTGTCCGAACGGCAAGGACCCGTTGGCGGAGGTGGCGTTCAGCGGCGCGTTCGGAGTCGTCAACGTGACCCTGCCGGACAGTTCGGTGCCCAGGCCTGATGGGCTCATCCCCGCGCTCGTGGAACACGCCGAGCAACAGGCTCGCCGCTACGCCGACTGGCCCATCGTGTGGTGGAGCATCGAGGGCGCGGAGGTACGGGCGCGCGTATGGCGCTTCGCCGGAGGCTGGGCCGCGTTCTCGACGGCGCTGGACGACGTGTACCTCGTGGCGGTGGGTGCCGGGATGGAACCGCAGAACCTGTCGTTCGAGCCGATCACCGACGACTCCGCCTACGGGATCGACCTCTCGGCGCCGCTGGACCTCGGCGAACTCGGCAGGCAGAAAAGCGTCAGGCCCGAGGCGTGGCTGCCACCGCCACCGCCTCGACGCGACGGTTTCCACCCTGACCAACTGGCGTTCGTGTCGGACGAGCCGGGGGCCGTGGAGGAAGCGGGGGCCTGATCCGGCTGCTCTCAACGCTCTCTTATGCCGGGTGTCAGCTCTTCTCAAGGCCGGCGAGGAGATTTCGTATGTAGGACACGGTGGGATGCTGTTCACCGTAGTGAAGAAGCAGGTCTTCCAACAGCTGTTGGAGTGTCGAGCCGGCTTCGTCCCGTTGCCCGGCTGCCAGCTGCCATAGGCCGATCTGCTGGCGCAGGTTAAGGGTACGGGGGTCCGCTTTTTCGTACATACGGCTGAAGTCGTCGAGCAGCTTGGCGGCCACGCTCACCGCTTCACTGGTCTTTCCCAACCTGGCTTGGCATTCCGCGTACTGGGCACGGCATCGAAACGCCAGTTCATTGTCGTGGCCGTTTCGTCTGATGAAGTCCTCGATCAGTTTCTCGTACACGGGAGCGGCGGCACGATAGTCGCCGCCTTCGAACAGTACGTTCGCGAGTTCAAGTCGCACCGTCAACACGTCATCGTCGGTTGCACCGAAGGTTTCGGCCGCACCCTTCGCCACAGCTGCGAGTACTTCGGCTGCCTCCTGGTAGCGAGCTTGTGTGGCGAGTTCGCCGGCATCCGCGCGGGCTTCCTCGATGTCGTCGCGAGTGGTCGGTTCACGCATTCGAGATAGCGCCGAATCGGGTGTCGCAAGAGCAGTCTTTTCCTCTTGTGACGTGGGAAGGCTGTTCACCCGAGACTCGGTAGGGAGGCTGGTAGCACCGACGGATTCGACGAAGGACTGACTGACCACAGCGGCATACATCCGCAACGGATTCCGTGTGCCCAACGGGCTGGATACGTCCGGGATCGGGTCTGTTTCGACGGCGAACGGCAATAACCGCTCGTACACCTCCTGAGCTGATCCAGGTCGCTCCTCCGGCTTCTTCTCCAACAGCTCCTCGACCAAGGAATCCAGTTCAGAAGGAACGTCTGGACGCAGCGATCGCACGGGTTCTGGACGCTCGTCCACCTGCTTGTTCATGACGGCGTAAGACGTTTGACCTGTGAACACCGGTCGTCCGGTGAGCATCTCGTAGAAAGTGCATCCGAGGGCGTAGAGATCCGTGCGGGGTTCGCTCATGGCCGCGAGGACCTGTTCGGGCGCCATATAAGCGGGGGTGCCGACGCTTTGTCCGGTCCGGGTGATCTGCGAAACCTCGGCAAGGTCAAGCGCGACAGCGAGCCCGAAGTCGAGCACCTTGACGGTCCCCTCGGGTTCGAGCATGAGATTGCCCGGTTTCAGGTCACGGTGGACAAGCGACTCGCGGTGTGCCGCGGCGAGTACCGCACAGGTCTGTGCTGCGATGGTGGCGGCCCAACCGATGGATAGCCGGTCCTGCTTGGCCAGGAGATCTCTGATGCTGATCCCGTGTACGCGTTCCATCACCAGATAGGGTTTACCGTTCTCGGTGCCGACGTCGAAGATCACCGGAACACCGGGATGGCGGAGGCGTGCGGTGATGCGGGATTCCCGCACGAACCGGCGCACGATCTCGTCTTTAGACACATTGTCGGCAAACCGCACGAACTTCACCGCGACTTCGCGGTCGAGTCTTGTGTCACGGCCGACCCAGACCTCGCCCATTCCACCCTGGGCGAGCGGTCGGAGTTCATAGCGGCCGTTGCCGATCGTGCGCTGCTTCATGCGGTTCCCCTATACCAAAGTTCCACCACCGTGCATATGGTTCCAGGACATCCTCGAGGGGTTGTGGCGGAACAGCGTCGAGTCGACGCCGCAGCAGCGTGGCGTCGCTACGGCTGAGCGTGACGAGCGGAC
>SMEH01000359.1_pt1 | contig 27289 bp, 22 predicted proteins | sample 2456361 | NCBI WGS metagenome assembly SMEH01 (sample SAMN10132587, study PRJNA489261) | soil metagenome | isolation source: day1 control-loamy sand soil ammended | place: USA | reverse complement strand
ACGCGGTCGCTGCCGCCACCCTGTCCGAGGCGGAGCTGGCGGCCGTGCGCGAACGGATGGTGGCCGCGGGCGTCGACGTGTCGGAACGACTCCGGGCCGAGCTGATCGCCGGGGGCAGGTCGAACCTCACCTTCCGACTCGACGACGGCGTCGGTTCCTGGGTGCTCCGGATGCCCCCTCGAGTCGGAAGGACCCCCTCGGCCCACGACGTCGCCAGAGAGCACCGGGTCACCTCGGCGCTCACCGGTTCCGACGTCCCCGTCGCCCGTCCCGTCGTGTTGTGTGAGGACGAGTCCGCGATCGGCCTCCCGTTCTTCGTGGCGGAATACGTCGCCGGTGTCACGGTCCGAAGTGATTCCGACCTGGCCACGCTGAACGACGGGACCGTGGACCGAAGCGTCCGGGCGATCGTGGCGGCTCTTGCGGCTCTGCATCGAGTGGACCACGTCGCGGTGGGTTTGGGTGACTTCGGCCGACCGGACGCCTACGCGGCCCGGCAACTGCGACGGTGGTCCGGCCAATGGGAGATCGTGCAGCCCGGGGACCGGCAGGTGGACGGACTCGCCACCGAACTGCGCACGCACCTCGAACGGCTGCTCCCACCCCAGCGGTCGACGGGCATCGTGCACGGGGACTACCGCATCGACAACACGATCCTGGAGCTGGGGACAGGCTCTCCCCGGGTCGCCGCGATCGTGGACTGGGAGCTGTGCACGATCGGCGATCCGGTGGCCGACGTCGCCATGATGTGCGCCTACCGGCATCCGGCACTCGATCTCGTCCTCGGCGTGCGATCGGCGTGGACCAGTGACCGCCTGCCCAAAGTAGGGGAACTCGCCGCGATGTACGAAGCGGCCGGCGGCGTCCCCCTCGACCACTGGGAGTTCCACCTGGCACTGGCGTACTACAAGATCGCCGTCATCGCGGCCGGCATCGATCATCGTTATCGCGCCGGCGCTTCGGTCGGTCCCGGCCTCGATCGGGTCGCCGAATCCGTTCCCCGATTCCTGCAGGCTGGTCTTGAGATGGTGAGAGCATGAAGAGCGCGTTGGTCACCGGGGCTTCTCGCGGTATCGGTCGTGGTATCGCTTTGCGCCTGGCCGGAAAGGGATACGGCCTCACCATCACCTCGCGCAAGGACGGGGATCTCCAGGTGCTGGAGCAGGAACTGGTGGCCGCCGGCGCGCCGAAGGTGGTTCGCCACGCCGCGGACATGGCCCGACGCGACTGTTTGCCCGCACTGATCGCAGCACACGAGGACGGATTCGGTGCGATGAACGCCCTCGTGGTGAACGCCGGTGTCGGAACAGCGGGCAAGGTGGCCGACTACGACCTCAAACGGCTGGACAAGACACTCGAGGTCAACTTCGCCTGCGCCGTCGTACTGATCAAAAAGTCCCTGCCGATGCTTCGCACCGCCGCGGCCGAGGACCCCGTCCGTGGTGCGCGGATCATCGGGGTGTCGTCGATCACCGGCGCCTACGCCGAACCCGGCCTCGCCGTCTACGGCGCGTCCAAGGCCGCCCTGCTGTCCCTCCTCGAAACCGTCAACCTCGAGGAGTCCGCCCGCGGGGTGACGGCGTCCGCCATCGCACCGGCGTTCGTCGACACGGACATGTCCGACTGGGTCACGGACCGGATACCGAAGGACGAGATGATCCCGGTCGAGGACGTGGTGCGGGTGGTCGACATGTTGCTCGAACTGTCCGCCAACACGGTCGTCAACCGCATCGTGTTGTCCCGCAAGGGAACCAACGGGTACTCGGCGTGAGTCGGTCGGGTTCACCCCGTCGCACGGTGGGCGGCCTCGGTGGCCTGTTCCATCGACTCGATCAACAAGTCCCGGTACTTCGTCGCCGTGGCGACATCGCCCTCCGTGACGGCGTCGTCGATCGCGGACAGGGGCTGCGCCGCATAGCCGGTGTAGAAACCCGGCGCGTACACCATGTGTTTGAACCACTCCCGGCCGGGCAGTCCCTCCTTGTGGACCAATGCCCGTTCCTGGGCGAGCAACGCCTCGTTGAGCGTGTCCCGCTCGTCCCCTCTCGCGTTCCGTGCCGCGTTCTCCAACCGTTGCGCGGCGACCTGCCAACCACGGGCCGCATCGTAGGCGGGACCGAGATCGACCACCGGGTCCCCGACCTGCGCGTCGTCCACCTCCCGTAGGTGCCGGACCACCTCGCGGGCGTAGTCGGAGTAGACCAGCGGCAGCACGTCGGAATCGGCCATCCGCAGCGCGAACGTTCCGGCATAGGCGGCGGCGACCGCGTGATAGGCGTAGTCGGGGTCGAGGAAGTTGCGCATCATGTGCAGGTCGTCGTACGCGCTGTGGTACTCGCCCGAGGGGGTCGACGTTCCGAAATCGGCCGAAGCGATACCGAGGTGGTCGAGGAACACGGTGTAGTCCGACCCGCTGCCCAACCGGCCCGGGACGGGACGTCGATCGCCGGATGACCGCTGCCAATTGGCGTACACGGTGCCGTGGTGTGGATCCTCGACCGTCTTCGCGATGTCGACGAGCACGTCGTCGAGCGCCGGCACGGAAGCGGCGGAGAAGTCCACGCCGCCTCCCGCGCCGTCCATGTTGAGATAGACCACGGCGTTCTCGACCAGATCGGCCCGGTGGTCCTCGGCCCACTCGGTCGAGCCGAGCAGGCCGTACTCCTCGCCGTCCCACCCGGCCAGCACGATGGTGCGTTCAGGACGCCAACCCCGGTCGTGCAGTGTCGCCAGTGCCCTGGCGGTCTCCATCAGGGTCGCCCACCCTGACACGTCGTCCTTGGTCCCGTAGGCCCAGGAGTCGTAGTGTGCGCCGAGCACCACCTTCTGTTCCGGGTGCACCGAGCCGGGGATTTCGGCGATGACGTCGTTGATCGGTATCTGTTCGTAGTCGATGTCCAGGTCGAGGTGGACGGTGGTGGGTCCGGGGCCGATCCGATAGTCGAGGTCCAACCCGCCTTGCCATTCCTTCGGGGCGCGTGGTCCGTCGAGCGCGGCCAACAGGTGGCGGGCCTGACCGTAGGAGATCGGGGTGGTGGGGATCCTGGGCAGGTTCTCCGCGTCGGCGGGATCGAGTCGTGGGGTACCGGGGATCGACGGTGCGCCGGGGGTGAGCGGATCACCGGGATACCGGAAGAGGTACTGGACGCTGCCGCGTTGAATGCCGTCGGCGTTACGCCAGGGGCCGTCCGGATAGACCGGACCACGGGTGAACCCGTCGTCGGCGGGATCGGAGTACAGGATCACCCCCGCCGCGCCGTGTTCCTCCGCGACCTGTGACTTCACCCCGCGGAAGCTGTTTCCGTAGCGCGCCAGCACGATCTTGCCCTCGACGTCGACGCCGAGGTCCTTAAGCGTCGCATAGTCCTCGGGTAGTCCGTAGTTCACGTAGACCACATCGGCGGTGACGTCACCGGCGGGGGAGTACGCGTTGTAGCCGACGACCACGTCATCGAAGTCCTCGTGCCAGGCGAAGGGCGGTTCCTTCACCTCCAGCCTTCGACGTTCGGGACCGGTCATCGTGACGGAGATGTCCTTGGGGACGGAGGCGTAGACCTCGTAGCTCTCCACTCTCGCGTCGAGTCCCCACGAGGTCAGCATGTCGATCGAGTACGCGGCTCTGCGGGCGGCGCCCTCGGTTCCTGTCAAGCCCGGGTAGGTCGACAGCGCCTCGCTCAGCCGTGCGGCGCTGTCGGCGTCGACCTCTGCCTGAAGAGCGCGTTCCCATGAACGGGAATCGACCGGGGTGTGAGGTTCTCCGGTGGCACCGGTGGTGAGCCCGACGAGGAGCCCCGCGGTCAATACCGTTGCGCCGAGCATTCCCGCGTGCCGTGTGTGTCCGGGGCGTTTTGCAAGGTGTGTCATCCCCGTCTCCTCGGTTGGAAGGGAGTGAGTGGCGAACACGCCGATAATTACACTGCGCTATCGACTGTGTACTTTCCGTTTAGATCCTCGGGTTTCCTTCCTTTGGAGGAGTCGCGAGGGACGCCACGGGTCGGGGACACGTCCGAGGAACGCCTTCGGCCGGATGCGGATGTGCCGCGGGTGGGGCCGGTGTTTCGGGGTCAGCGGTCGTAGCGCGGCCGCCCACGAAGTTTCACCGCGGGTATCTCAGTTCTGTGCGAGACGCGACGGAGGCGAAAAGGCCTGACTGCGCATCCGGGCTGCGGGCGTTCTCGGGAGGCGGGGGAGAGGTCCGGCGAGTTCGACGCGCGGAGGCTTCCACGACATCACGGCGGCGAGTGGCATTGACGACTCTCCGTGCACAAAGTGATGCCCTTCACCCGATGGAGGGACTCGTCGTTTTATTCTGTCGGCCTTGCTCATGACGAGCTGACAAGGGAGTCGATATGGAGGAGTTCCTCGACGAGGTCAGCAGTGTGGTGTGGGGGCCGTTCCTCCTCATCCCGTTGCTGCTGGGTACGGGCCTGTACCTGACGATCCGGTTGGGTGGGGTCCAGTTCCTCAAGCTCATCCCGGCGCTGAAGCTTGCGCTCATCAAACGTCGGGACGCGGATGCGGACGGTGACGTCTCCCATTACCAGGCGTTGACCACCGCGCTCGCCGCCACGGTCGGTGTCGGCAACATCGCCGGTGTGGCGACCGCGATCTACCTGGGCGGTCCGGGCGCGTTGTTCTGGATGTGGATCACCGCGCTGGTGGGGATGGCGTCGAAGTATTCGGAAGCCTTCCTGGCGGTGCGCTTCCGCACCAAGGACGCTCGCGGCGAGATGTCCGGTGGTCCCCAGTACTACCTGGCCAAAGCCATCCCGAACCGGTTCGGGTTCGTGCTCAGCATCGCGTTCGCGGTCTTCGCGGTCGTGGCGAGCTTCGGTATCGGCAACATGACGCAGTCCAACACGGTCGCCGCCTCGGTGGAGGGTTCCTTCGGCATCCCGTCCTGGGCGACGGGCATCGTCGTCACCATCGCCGCCGGCGCTGTCCTCCTCGGGGGGATCAAGACGATCGGCAAGGTGACCGCCGCGTTCGTGCCCTTCATGATCATCGTTTACGTCCTGGGCGGGATAGCCGTTCTGCTGTTCAACATCAACGAGATCCCGGCGGCGTTGGCGTTGGTCGTCAGTGACGCCTTCACGGGGACCGCGGCCACGGGCGGCTTCCTCGGGTCGACGTTCATCATCGCCCTGCAATACGGTGTCGCCCGCGGAATTTTCTCCAATGAGTCGGGCTTGGGGTCGGCGGCCATCGCGGCCGCCGCGGCGCAGACCCGGCACCCGGTGCGACAGGGCATGGTGTCGATGACGCAGACCTTCATCGACACGATCATCGTGGTCTCGATGACCGGTCTGGTCATCGTCACGACCGGTGCCTGGGACTCGGGCCTGGAGGGCGCGGAGATGACGGCGGAAGGCTTCACCCGCGGCCTGCCCGGTGAGTGGGGTCATTACGTCGTGACCGCCGGTGTGGTGTTCTTCGCCTTCTCGACCATCCTGGGATGGGCCTACTACGGCGAACGCTGCATGGAGCGGCTCGTCGGGGTCAAGGGGGTCATGCCGTACCGGGTGGTGTTCACCGTGGTGGTCCTGGTGGGTGCCACGACCGAACTGAGCGTGGTCTGGGCCTTCTCCGACGTGATGAACGGTCTGATGGCGTTGCCCAACCTCATCGGACTGGTGTTGTGCGCCGGACTGATCGCCCGCGAGACCAGGCAATACCTCGCGGTGGACCCCGATCTGTCGAACCCGCCGCTCGAGTCGACCCTGCACGGCACGGACTCCCTGGCCGGCCCGCGCCGTGCCGATCCTGATCCCGTGGATTGATCGACGGGTTACGGCCGGCGACTCCGAGATCGAGGGAAGGTGCGTGCGGTGGGCCGGTGTTGACCGCTTGCCGTACGCACCTTTCGTGTCGTACCGACTGTCCCGTCCGGAACCGTGTCAACGGAAGAACACATCGACGCCAGCGCTCGCCGTCGACCCACACGGTGAGAAGAGACGTCTGCCAAGGCGTCACGATACGGTGACCTGTGTGGCTTTGACTCCGTGCGATGACGCCTCGCCCTTTCGATGGATTGCGCAAGACGGGTCCCCGTGGTCGCGATTGGTGTCCTTCGGGCCTTCCGGTTTCGCCGCCTATGCACGGCTGCGGTTCGTTCCCGATCCCGCGTACGAGGGGCAGCAGGAGGCCGACGCCGACGCGGTCAACGACGAGGCCGAGCAACTGCGGATGGTGTTCGACGTGTTGGCGGAACACACTCGTACCCCGCGGGATTGCTACTTCTGTCTCTGGGAGGGCACCGGAGACATCGTCAGGCCGGATTCCCCCGTCCCCGACGAAGACGAGGATGCCGCCGCGTATCCGGAGCTTCGAGCTCAACCGGCGCGCGTGCCGAAGCACGCTGAGCCGCCTCGGCTGCCCGGGCCGCTCGTGAGCGTGCCGCACCGTTCGTACTACCTCTTTCACGGGGCGCTGTCGGAGGCCGGAGCGTGGAGTTTCCCCGAAGGATGGCCTGACCAGCCGCGGCTCGACATCACCCACATCGCGTTCGCGTGGCCCGCCGACCACGCCTGGTGCGTGGCCAACGACGTCGACCCGCACTGGGCGGGAATCGGTGCCGACGCCGCTGTCATCGACCGGCTCGTCGCCGACCCCCGCCTCGATGTGGTTCCGGCTGACCCCACCGCTGAGCAACCGGTGTATCTGTGGTGAACGAGCGGACGGCGCACGAGTGAAGACCCTCGGCGTGGGAGCGTGCGGAAATCGCTTCAGCGGCCTGGTCGGGCCTCGCGCCCCCGCATGCTCCGGCGCCGGTCAAGGGGAGTGTCGCGGGGAAGGGGGATTCTCCAAGGGCACCCCGGATTCGGACAACCTCGGTGAGGGCAGATCGGCGCTCGAGGCGAGCGGCGCGTCCCCGGTCATGGGCGCGCCGGCGGGTTCCTTGAGGAAGAACGTGCTGATGATGCCGATCACGCCCGCGCCGATGAGGTAATAGCCGGGCCAGTCGAGGTTGCCGGTGGTCGTGACCGCGACCCCGATGACGGTCGGCGCGGTACCGGCGAAGGCTGAGACGAACAGGTTGAAGATGATCGCGAGACTGCCGTAACGAATGAAAGCGGGAAAGAGCGCGGGCAGTGTCGAGGGGGTGACGGAGGCGAAGCACACCAAGGTGAAGCCCATGATCGCAAGCCCGGCGATCTGGCCGGTGAATCCCTTTTGGAGTAACCAGGTCGAGGGGAGGCCGAGCAGGATGAGCGACAGACTCCCGGTCGCCAGGATCGGCTTACGGCCGATTCGGTCGCTGAGCCTGCCGAGGAACACCACCACGCAGAGCATGGCCACCATGACCGCGACTTGCAGCGTGGTCGACATCGCCTCGCTGACCCCGCTGTGACCATGATCCGGCAGGGTTCCGGTGAGGTAGGTCGGAATATAGTTGGTCAGGACGTAATTGGTGACGTTCCAGGCGACCACCAAGCCGCCCGCGATCAGTGCGGCGGAACGATATCGGGTCACCAGGATTCGGAACACCCCGCGTAGCGACATGGTGGCCATCGCCGGTGAGCGTTCCATCAATTGACGAAACGCCGGGGTCTCCTCCAGGCGGATGCGGAGATAGATTCCGACGATGCCGATGGGCAGCGCCAGCATGAACGGGATGCGCCAGCCCCAGGAAAGAAGATCCTCTTTGGACAAAGCAGTGATCAAAGTGGCGCAGATGCCGGCGCCGAGGGTGTATCCGACGAGTGTGCCGAACTCCAGCCAGCTGCCGAAGAAACCCCGTCTGCGGTCCGGGGCGTACTCGGCGACGAGGGTGAGTGCGCCGGTGTACTCGCCTCCGGCGGAGAAGCCCTGCAGCATCCTGATGAACAGCACGATGAGCGGCGCCGCGATGCCGATGGTCCCGTAGCCGGGGATCAGGCCGAGCGTCAAAGTGGCGATCGCCATCAGCAGCACGGTGGCGGACAGGACCTTGGTACGGCCGATGCGGTCCCCCAGAGGCCCCAGGATCACGCCGCCGAACGGGCGAGCCAGGAATGCGGCGGCGAAAGTGCCGAGTGTGAAAACCGACGACCAATCGCCGGCGTCCGGGAAGAAAACGTGATTCAGGGCGACGGCAGCAAGATAGGAATAAATTCCGAAATCGTACCATTCGGCGATATTTCCCAAGGTGGCTGCCGTGGTGGCGCGACGGATCGTACGTTCGTCCTCGACGATTACTCGGCCAGGCGTCGACTGATCGTCCACCTTCCTCACCCCGCCGAATCGGCTTGCAGGGCAAGGGAAAGCGGGTTCGAGCGATGTTCGTCCATGATCACCTTTGATTCATGAGACAACTGATATATCTGTTGAACTTAATAGGTGTGACAAATCTGGTCAAGGGTGTTCATCGCGGTCAGGGGTTCGTCAAAAGCTGCAGTCGGGTCAGGATCTCATCGGCCGCCTGGGTGAGTATTCGGGCGATGTCCTTGAAGTCGTCGGGGTGAAGGTGTTCGTCGGATGCGGACACGCTCAGTGCGCCCGCGATGCGATCACCGGGCCCGCGTACCGGCACGGCGACGGAGTTGAGTCCCAGTTCCAGTTCGCCGATCGTCGCGCCCCAGCCTCGATCGCGGGTTCGGTTCAAGTCGGCCAGGAGTGCGCCGCTGGCCGTGATGGTGTTGGCGGTGAACCGCTGTCTGGGGCGTTCCAAAGCGCTGCTGAGTTCCTCGAACCCGAAGCTCGCCAGAAGCACCTTGCCGGTCGCCGTCGCGTGCAATGGCATCCGAAGTCCGATCCAGTTCCGTTCCGTGCTCGGCTCTTGTGCCACGGCGGTCGCGCCACCGCCTTCGAGGACGCTCAGGGTCACCGTGCCTCGCAGCTCGGTGGCCAATCGGGCGCAGACCGGCCGTCCCTCCTTGGCGATGTCCAGCTGAGCGGCGGTCGCGCCGGCGAGTCGGACTATGCCGAAGCCGAGGCGAAATTTGCCGCGATTGCCGTCTTGTTCAACGAATCGGAACTTCTCCAGCGTCGCCAGCAGTCGAGTCGCGGTCGATTTGTGGACCCCGAGGTGACGGGCGAGGTCGGTGACGCCCAACGGTCCACGTTGGGCCAACAGGGTGAGGATCGACAGAGCTCGATCGACGCTCTGGCTGGGGGTTTTGGGCTCGGTTGCGATGACAGCGTGGCTGTTGTTGCACATTTTGCAACTCCGAGGCTGTGAGGCGGTTTTCTGGGCTCAGGTGATTGACGGGCTGCGGAGACCTACCTGATGCTCTGTTGTGCATTGCACAGCGTGTTCCGCGATAAGCAACAGGAGTCGATGATGATCTTAGTTGGCGCGGCATCCGATATTCCAGTCGGAGAGTCTGTACGTGTGCAGGGCCGGGCGGCAATCGCAGTCTTCAATGTGGACGGAGAGTTCTACGCGATCGACGACACATGCACCCATCAGGACGCTTCACTGTCCGACGGATGGCTGGAAGGATGTGCGGTCGAATGCCCGCTTCACTCCGTGTGCTTTGACCTCCGTACCGGTCGCCCGAGTGGGCCACCTGCCCGGAAACCGGTGCGGACGCACGAAGTCGTCCTCATCGACGGTCTGGTCTACGTCTACGAATCCACCGGTACCGCGGAGGAGGTCGACTCCACCGGTGTCGCAACCGAAGTCGTCGGAGCGGTCCCGGAAGAGGCCCGGTGATGAGAGCCGTCACCGTTGTCGGCGCTTCGCTCGCCGGACTGACCGCTGTTCGCGCGCTACGGGATCAGGGTTACGAAGGTCGGATCACCGTGGTCGGCGACGAGGTGCACGCCCCGTACGACCGGCCCCCGTTGTCGAAGGATTTCCTGGCGGGCACGGTATCCGAGAACGACCTCAAATTGCAGACCCCGGAAGACGCTTCGCTGGATGTCGACTGGCGCCTGGGCCGTACCGCCGAGGCACTCGACACCGCCGAACGTGCGATCGTGCTTGACAATGGTGAACGGATCGTATCCGACGGGGTGGTCATCGCCACTGGAGCTCGCGCTCGGCGGCTACCGGGGCAGGGACTGTGCGGAGTGCACACACTGCGCACCCTCGACGATGCGATCGCTCTGCGCAAAGCACTCGTCCCCGGCTCCCGACTCGTCGTGATCGGCGCGGGATTCATCGGCTCCGAGATCGCGTCGACGGCCGCGGGAATGGGGATCGAGACCGACGTGGTCGAAGCCGAGCCGGTGCCCCTGCGAAAACCGTTGGGCGTGGAGATGGGCCGGGTCTGTGCCGCGCTGCACGCCACGAGGAACGTCCGGCTGCACACGGGGGTAGGCGTTGCCGGTCTGGTCGGGAACGGGCGGGTGGCCGCAGTGAAACTGGCCAACGGCAAGACACTGCCCGCGGACGTCGTGGTCGTGGGAATCGGTGCCGTCCCCTGCGTGGATTGGCTCATCGGCTCCGGGCTTCGGCTCGACAACGGAGTACGGACTGACGCGCGAGGTGTCACGAATGTACCAAAGGTGGTTGCGGTCGGTGATTGCGCCAACTCCGATCGGCCGAATGCCACCACGCCGATGCGTTTGGAACACTGGACCAACGCGGTTCAACAACCGATAGCCGCGGTTTCCGCTCTGTTGAGCCGGAACTACACCCCGCCCGCCCATCATCGTCTGCCCTACTTCTGGTCGGATCAATACGGTCACCGCATCCAATTCGCCGGTCACCGTACCGAGAACACCACGGTGGAAGTAATCGAAGGCGACGTGGAGGCCTTCGACTTCCTCGCCCTCTACCGCGACCGGACCGGTAGTCCGGTGGCGGTGCTCGCGGTCGACCGCGCCCGTTCCTTCGGGCGCTGGCGGCGCCAACTGGCCACGCTCCTGTCCACTTCGCACTGACCGATCCCTCCCGACCTTCGTCGAGTCAGCAGAAAGGATCGCCGTGAGTTCCACCGAAGTCCGTACCCAGCGGCTTGAGACCGGCACCAGCCTCATTCCGACCCTGCCCGGTTCGTACTACACCGACCCCGAGATCTTCGAACGCGAGAAGAGCCGGATCTTCCAGCGCAATTGGTTCGCCGCGGCACGGAGTACCGATCTGCCCGAACCGGGCTCCTTCCGCGCCGTCGACGTCGGCGGGGAGAGTGTGCTGATCGTCCGGGGTCGGGACCGCAAGCTGCGGGCCTTCCTCAACGTCTGTCGCCACCGCGGTGCCCGGTTGTGCATGGCGGATTCCGGCTCCGTGCGGCGCTCCCTGCAATGCCCTTACCACGCATGGACCTACGGCCTCGACGGTTCGCTCATCGCGGCACCGAACCTGAGTTCGATGAACGACGTCAACCGCGACGAATACGGCTTGGTCGGTGTCGCGCTGCGGGAATGGCTCGGAGCTGTCTGGGTGTGTCTGGCCGAGGAACCGCCGTCCTTCACCGACACGGTGCAGGCCGCGGTCACCGCTCGGCTGGGCGACGCCGGGATGATCGAGGAATGGGGTATCGACGAACTGGTCGTCGGTCGCCGTATCACCTACGACGTCAAGGCGAACTGGAAGCTGATCGTCGAGAACTTCATGGAGTGCTACCACTGCGCGACGATCCACCCGGAGCTGACCGAGGTGCTGCCGGAGTTCGCCGAAGGCTACGCCGCCCAGTACTTCGTCGGACACGGCGCCGAATTCGGTGAGGAGATCGAGGGATTCACCGTCGACGGCCGACCCGGTTTCGACCGGATCGACGGTGTCGACGACGAACACGATCGCCGCTACTACGCGATCACCATCAACCCCCAGGTGTTCATCAACCTGGTACCCGACCACGTGATCTTCCACCGGATGTACCCGAAGGCGGCGGACCGCACCGTCATCGAATGCGACTGGCTCTACACCAAGGACGTCGTCGACAGCGGTGCCGATCTGAGTAAGTCGGTGGAGCTGTTCCACCGGGTCAACCAGCAGGACTTCGACGCCTGCGAACGCTGCCAACCGGCGATGTCGTCGAAGGCCTACGTCGATGGCGGGGTGTTGGTGCCCAGTGAGCACCACATCGGGGAGTTCCGTGACTGGGTCGTACGCGCGCTCGCGGACTGAAGCGGTCGGCACGAGCGTCGAGTCGAGGTTCCGCAAGGGGTTCGTCCGGTTCGAAACCATCTGATCGTCCGACAGAAGAAGGTGAATCAGTATGGCGCAGAAGGTTCGCGGGGTCGTCGCGCTGGAAAAGGGAGGCCCGGTCAGCGTCGAGAACATCGTCATCCCCGATCCCGGCCCGGGGGAGGCGGTGGTGCGGGTGCAGGCGTGCGGGGTGTGCCACACCGACCTGCATTACCGGGAAGGCGGGATCAACGACGAGTTCCCGTTCCTGCTCGGTCACGAAGCGGCGGGGGTCGTGGAGTCCGTCGGTGACGGCGTGACCGAGGTGGCCCCCGGTGATTACGTGATCCTGAATTGGCGCGCGGTGTGCGGGCAGTGCCGGGCCTGCCGCAAGGGCAAGCCCCAGTACTGTTTCGACACCCACAACGCCACGCAGAAGATGACCTTGACGTCGGGGCGGGAATTGACCCCTGCCCTGGGGATCGGCGCGTTCCGGTTGCGGCGTCATGGCCGGCATCGGCGCCGCGGTCAACACCGGGGAGGTCGGCCGTGGGGACACGGTCGCGGTCATCGGTTGCGGTGGGGTCGGTGACGCGGCCATCGCCGGGGCCCGATTGGCGGGGGCGACCACCATCGTCGCCGTGGACCGCGATCCCCGCAAACTCGACAAGGCGAGGGAGTTCGGGGCGACCCAGGTGGTGGACGCCCGTGACATCGATCCGGTCGAGGCCATCCGACGTTACACGGGCGGCTTCGGCGCGGACGTGGTGATCGACGCGGTGGGGATTCCGGAGACGTGGAAACAGGCCTTCCGCGCCCGAGACCTGGGTGGCACGGTCGTCCTGGTCGGGGTCCCGACCCCCGACATGGAGGCTCCGAAGCTGCCGCTGCTCGAGTACTTCTCCCACGGCGGGGCGCTGAAGTCCTCCTGGTACGGGGATTGCCTACCGTCCCGGGACTTCCCGGCCCTGATCGACCTGTATCTGCAGGGCAGGCTTCCGTTGGACAAGTTCATCACCGAGGAGATCCCTCTCGACGACGTGGAGGGAGCCTTCGACAGGATGCAGCGTGGAGGCGTGCTGCGTTCGGTGGTGGTCCTGTGAGCCCGATCGAGCACCTGGTGACCTCCGGAACCTTCTCCCTCGACGGGGGAACCTGGGAGGTCGAGAACAACGTCTGGATCGTCGGCGACGAGCGGGAGGTCATGCTCATCGATCCCGCACACGACGCCGAGGCGGTGGCGAAGCAGGTCGGGGACCGGCGGGTGACGGCCATCGTGTGCACCCACGCCCACGACGACCACGTCAACCAAGCGCCTTCGCTCGCAGACCGGTTCGGCGCCCCGATCCTGATGCATCCCGATGAAGCACCGTTGTGGAATCTGACCCATCCGGATCGCTTGCCGGACAAGGAATTGGAGCACGGACAGGTGCTGTCCGCGGGCGGGATCGAACTGCGGGTCCTGCTCACGCCGGGGCATTCACCCGGTTCGGTCTGCCTGTACGTCCCGGAACTGCGGACCGTGTTCTCCGGCGACACGTTGTTCCGAGGAGGCCCGGGCGCGACCGGTCGTTCGTACTCCGATTTCGACAAGATCATCGAATCCATCCGGGACAACCTGCTGAGCCTGTCTGCGGACACCGAAGTCCGCCCCGGGCACGGTGAGTCCACTTCGATCGGAGTGGAGGCTTCCGACCTGCACGAGTGGATCCGTCGAGGTTATTGACCGCGCCGCTGTCACGGCTTCGTCCGTGGCAGCCTCGGCCTCTTCTCGACCCCTGCTGATATATCAGTTTTCCAGCATAGGTATGACGGGAGTGGGACGACATGTCCGTAACCGTTGATCGTGGAGGAACACTCACCCCTGAACGGATCCTCGGGCTGCCACTGGTGGAGGCCGATCCGGAGGTCCACCGGGTGATCAACCTGGAGGTGGAGCGCCAGCGCGACACGCTGGAGATGATCGCGAGTGAGAATTTCGCCCCGTTGAGCGTGCTGGAGGCCCAAGGGTCGGTCCTGACCAACAAGTACGCGGAGGGCTATCCGGGCCGCCGTTACTACGGCGGTTGTGAACACGTCGACGAGTTGGAGCAATTGGCCATCGACCGCGTGAAGGCGTTGTTCGGCGCCGAGTTCGCCAATGTCCAGCCACATTCGGGCGCACAGGCGAACGCGGCGGTGTTGGCGGCGCTGTTGTCACCGGGAGACACGTTCCTCGGCCTCGACCTCGCTCACGGTGGGCATTTGACCCACGGTATGCGTCTGACCTTCTCCGGCAAGTACTTCAACGCCGTGCCCTACCACGTGCGAAAGGACACCCACCTCGTCGACATGGACGAGGTGGCCAGGCTGGCCCGACGACACCGACCGAAGCTGATCGTGGCGGGCTGGTCGGCCTATCCCCGCCACCTCGACTTCGCTGGGTTCCGACGGATCGCCGACGAGGTCGGCGCCTACCTGATGGTGGACATGGCGCACTTCGCCGGTCTGGTCGCCGCCGGACTGCACCCGTCCCCGGTGCCGTACGCGGACGTGGTCACCTCGACCACACACAAAACCCTCGGTGGCCCACGAGGCGGGGTGATCCTGGCCAAGCAAGAACTGGCCAAAAAGCTCGACTCCGCGGTGTTCCCCGGCATGCAGGGGGGCCCGTTGCAACATGTGATCGCGGCCAAAGCGGTGGCGTTCAAACTCGCCGCGCAACCGGAGTTCCGGACACGGCAGGAACACACCCTCTCCGGGGCCAAGATCCTGGCCGAACGGCTGTTGCGGGAAGAGAACGTGGGCGTGGTCTCCGGCGGAACGGACGTCCACCTGGTCCTGGTCGACCTTCGGGACTCCGAAATGGATGGAAAAAGCGCCGAGGACAGACTGCATCGCGTGGGAATCACGGTGAACCGCAACGCCGTCCCGTTCGACCCACGACCGCCCATGGTGTCCTCCGGCGTGCGTATCGGCACCCCGGCGCTGGCGGCACGGGGTTTCCGCGACGCCGAGTTCATCGAGGTCGCCGACGTCATCGCGACGGCACTGCGCCCCGACACCGACGAGGCCACGTTGTCCGAACTGGCCCGCAGGGTCACCACCCTGGCCGAACGCCACCCCCTCTACCCGGAGTTGCAGGCATGAGCGCGGCGACGACACCACCGGGAGCGGACCTGCCCGAACACCCGGATTTCCTCTGGCGTAACCCGGAACCGAAGAAGAACTACGACGTGGTGATCGTCGGTGGCGGTGGACACGGCCTGGCGACCGCTTACTACCTGGCGAAGAACCACGGGATCACCGACGTCGCGGTGTTGGAGAGAGGCTGGCTCGCCGGCGGCAACATGGCCCGCAACACCACGTTGATCCGGTCGAACTACCTCTGGGACGAATCCGCGACGATCTACGAACACTCCCTGAAACTGTGGGAGGGACTGGAAGAGGAGCTGGACTACCCGATCCTGTTCTCCCAGCGCGGAGTGCTCAACCTGGCGCACACCGAACAGGACGTCCGCGACTCGATCCGTCGCGTCGAGGCCAACAAGCTCAACGGCATCGACGCGGAATGGCTCGAACCGGAGGAAGTCGCCCGGGTCTGCCCGATCGTCAACATCTCCGAGGACATCCGCTACCCCGTTCAAGGAGCGACCTACCAGCCTCGTGCGGGAATCGCCAAGCACGACTACGTCGCCTGGGGATTCGCCCGCCGCATCGATCAGGCGGGAATCGACCTGATCCAGGACTGTGAGGTCACCGGGTTCACCGTAATCGGCGACCGGGTGACCGGGGTGCGGACCACCCGTGGCGACATCGGCTGCGGCACCGTCGCACTGTGCGCCGCGGGCCACACCTCGGTGCTGCTGGACAAGTTGGGCGTGCGCGCCCCGCTGCAATCCCATCCGCTCCAGGCGTTGGTCTCCGAACTGTTGGAGCCGGTGCACCCGACCATCGTCATGTCCAACGCCGTACACGTGTACGTCTCCCAGGCGCACAAGGGCGAGTTGGTGATGGGAGCGGGCATAGACGCCTACAACGGGTACGGGCAGCGAGGGTCGTTCCACATCATCGAACGACAGCTGGCCGCGGCCGTGGAACTGTTTCCCGTCTTCGCCCGCGCCCACCTGCTGCGTTCCTGGGCGGGCATCGTCGACGTCACACCGGATGCGAGCCCGATCATCGGACACACCCCCTACGAGAACGTGTTCGTCAACGCCGGATGGGGGACCGGCGGATTCAAGGCGACACCGGGGATCGGCTGGTGTTACGCGCACACCATCGCGCACGGCGAGCCGCATCCGTACGTCGCACCGTTCAGCTTGGACCGATTCACCACCGGCGCACTCATCGACGAGCACGGCGCTGCGGCCGTGGCCCACTGACGACGCGAGGACTGCCATGCAACTGATCCACTGCCCCTGGTGCGGCCCCCGCGAGGAGGTCGAGTTCCACTACGGCGGTCAAGCCGAGATCGCCTATCCCGAGAACCCGAGCGAATTGTCGGACCGCGAATGGGCCGAGTTCCTCTTCTACCGCGACAACCCGAAAGGACCGTTCGCCGAGCGGTGGAACCACAGCGCGGGCTGCCGCCGCTGGTTCAACGCCGTCCGCGACACGCACACCTACCGATTCCTGGGCACGGCCAAACTCGGCGAGCCGTTGCCGCAGCCGAAGGCCCAGCGGGACGAGGAGGTGCGGATATGACGCGGGTCCACGGGTACGGCCGCATCGACCGCAGCCGCACCCTCACCTTCACCTTCAACGGACGCACCTACACCGGACACCCCGGTGACACACTCGCGTCGGCGCTGCTGGCCAACGGTGTCCACCGGCTCGGGACCAGCGTCAAGTTCGGCCGCCCCCGGGGCATCACCGCCGCCTGGACGGAGGACGCGACCGCGCTGGTGCAGATCGAACGACCGTTTCCCGAACCGATGCTGCAGGCCACCACCGTCGAACTCGTCGACGGCCTGGTGGCCCGCGGAGTCAACGGGCAGGGCACGCTCGCCGACGTCCCGGACCCGGCCCGTTACGACCACCGACACGTGCACACCGACACGTTGGTGGTCGGCGCAGGCCCGGCCGGATTGCTCGCCGCCCTCGCCGCGGCCCGCGCGGGCGAGGACGTGGTGCTGGTCGACGATCGCCCCGCCGCGGGTGGGAGCCTGACCGGCACCGAGCGGATCGACGGTCGCCCCGCGCTCGAGTTCGTCGACGACGTCGTCGACGAACTGGCGCGGCTCGGCGTCCAGCACCTCCAGCGCACCACCGCGTTCGGACACTACGACGACGGATTCGTGCTCGCCCTGGAGCGGCGCACCGACCACCTCGGCGCCGCCGCACCACCGAACCGCAGCCGGCAACGGGTGCACCGGATCCGCGCGCTGAAGACCGTGCTCGCCACCGGTGCGCAGGAACGGCCGATCGTGTTCTCCGACAACGACCGGCCCGGGATCATGCTCGCCTCCTCCGCGCGGGACTACCTGCACCGGTACGGCGTCCTCGCCGGGGACGAGATCATCGTGTTCACCGCGGACGACGCCGCCTACGCCGCCGCGATCGACCTGGCCGGTGCCGGAGCGCGCGTCACCGTCCTCGACGCGCGGGAACATCCACCCCTGGAATGGGTGAGTCGGGCGACTGCCGTCGGGATCCCCGTGCATCCGGCGACCGTGGTCACCGGAACCGAAGGCGAACAACGGGTACGGACGGTGCTCGCCCGAACCGCCGACGGCAGCGTGCGGTTCCCCGCGAACCTGCTGCTGGTCTCCGGTGGCTGGAACCCGGTCACGCACCTGTTCAGCCACATCCGGGGAACACTGACCTACGATGCGTCGCTCGGTTCGTTCCGCCCTTGCGGGTCACTGCCCGGTGTCACCGTGATCGGCGCGGCGGGTGGGACGCTGGAGCTGACCGAGGTGCTGCGCGAGGGCGGTGGCCAGGACGCGCCGCACGCCGACCCGGAACCGCCTCGCACGCCGACCCGGGTCATGTGGCGAACCGAAGGCGATCCGGACCGACAGTTCGTCGACCTCCAACGCGATGCCACGGTGACCGACATCAGTCGTGCGGTGGGTGCCGGGCTGCGGTCGATGGAACACGTCAAGCGCTACACCACGATCGGTACCGCGCACGACCAGGGCAAAACCTCCGGGGTGGTCGCCTCGGGCATCACCGCGGAGCTGCTGGGCGTGCCGATCGAGAAGTTGGGCACCACCACGTTCCGCCCGCCGTACACCCCGGTCGCCTTCGCCGCCCTGGCCGGTCGCGCGCGAGGGCGCCTGTTCGACCCCGTGCGAACCACGATGTTGCACGACTGGCACGTCGAGGCGGGCGCGGTGTTCGAGGACGTCGGACAGTGGAAACGCCCTCGCTACTATCCGCGGCCCGGTGAGGACATGGACGCCGCCGTACTCCGCGAATGCGCGGCCGTCCGATCGGGTGTCGGCATCCTCGACGGGTCCACATTGGGCAAGATCGACGTGCAGGGCCCGGACTCCGGAGTACTGCTCGACCGGCTCTACACCAACATGATGAGCACGTTGCGGGTCGGTCGGGTCCGTTACGGGGTCATGTGCGGCAACGACGGCATGGTGCTCGATGACGGAACCGTGCTGCGGCTCGACGAGAACCGCTATCTCATCACCACGACCACCGGCGGTGCCGCCACGGTGTTGGACTGGATGGAGGAGTGGCTCCAGACGGAGTGGCCGGAATTGCGGGTGCACCTGACGTCGGTCACCGAGCAATGGTCGGTGTTCCCGGTGGTCGGCCCGCGTTCGCGCGACGTGATCGGCGCGGTGTTCCCGGACCTCGACGTCAGCAACGAGGCGTTCCCCTTCATGACGTGGCGGGACACGACGCTCGACGACATCCCGGTCCGCATCGCCCGGATCTCGTTCTCCGGTGAACTGGCCTACGAGGTCAACGTCAATTCCTGGTACGCGCCGGCGCTGTGGCAACGCCTGCTCGCCGCGGGCGAGAAGTACGGGATCACACCGTACGGCACCGAGACGATGCACGTGCTGCGCGCGGAGAAGGGCTATCCGATCATCGGGCAGGACACCGACGGCACGGTCACCCCCCAGGACCTGGGCATGAGCTGGGTGGTGTCGAAGAAGAAGGACGACTTCATCGGCAAACGCTCCTTCGCCCGGCCGGAGAACAACAACCCACAGCGCAAACAACTCGTCTCGCTGCTGCCCGTCGACGGTCGGACGAGATTGCCGGAGGGCTCCCAGATCGTCGAACTGTGCGAGGACGACAGGCTTCCCGAACCGCCGGTGCCGATGCTCGGACACGTCACCTCCAGCTACTTCAGCGCCGAACTGGGCCGACCGTTCGCGCTGGCGTTGGTGAAGAACGGTCGTGCCCGGATCGGTGAGGTGGTGCACGTGCCGTACAACGGCACCCTCGTGCGAGCCCAGATCGGCGAAACCGTGCTGGTCGACCCGGAAGGAGCGCGTCGCGATGGCTGAGCCGCTGTACCGTACCCATCCGTTGGCAAGCCGACGGCAGGCCCTGGCCGAACTCTCCGACCAAGTCGACGGGTTGACCGTGTTCGCGGAGGAGGCGGTCGCCGCCGTGAACCTGCGGATCGACCCGACCGGCCCGGGAGCTGAAGAGCTCGGTCGTGCACTCGGCACGGCCCTGCCGACGGAACCCAACACCTGGACCCACACCACCGACGGCCAACTCGTCTGGCTCGGCCCCGACGAATGGTTGGTCACCGACACCAGGATCGACACCCGACCGTCCGAATTCGAAAAGGAACTCGGACGGATCGTCTCGGCCTTCGACGGCGCCGCCGTCGACGTCTCCGCGCAACGGACGAGCATCCGCTTGCACGGAAGTCTGGCTCGTGAACTGCTGTCGTTGGGCTGTTCGTTGGACCTCCGCCCCTCCGCGTTCCCACCGGGATCGTGCGCCCAGACACGAATCGGGCAGGCCGGAGTGTTGCTCATCGCGCTCGGTGCGGACGACTTCCGCCTGTTCGTCCGCCAGTCCTTCGCGGAGTACCTCGCCGACTGGTTGCTCGACGCCGCCGAGGAATTCCGTGCCCCCGCCCAGATCTCCGCGAATCGTCAGTGAGGAGAGATCATGAGCACGACTCCCCGCGTTGTCATCATCGGAGCCGGGATCGTCGGCACGAACCTGGCCGACGAACTCACCGAACGTGGTTGGGACCGGGTCACCGTCGTCGACCAGGGACCGTTGCCGCTCACCGGTGGTTCCACCTCGCACGCCCCCGGGCTCGTCTTCCAGACGAACGCCTCGAAAGCGATGACCGAATTCGCCAGCTACACCGTGGACAAACTGCTCAGCCTCGACGTCGACGGTGCCTGGTGCTTCAACCAGGTGGGTGGCCTGGAGATCGCGACGACCCCGGAGCGACTGGCCGACCTGTACCGCAAACAGGGCTGGGCCTTATCCTGGGGCGTGCCGGCCGAAGTGGTCGACCCCGACAGGTGTGTCGAGTTGTATCCCCTGCTCGACAAGGAGAGGGTGCTCGGTGGGCTGCACACACCCACGGACGGCCTGGCCAAGGCGGCCCGCGCGGTGGTGGCGCTGACACGTCGCGCCGAGTCGCGAGGCGCGGTGTTCCGCGGTCGCACCCGTGTCACCGAGGTGCTGCAGCACGGTGGTCGGGTGACCGGGGTGCGTACCGCCGACGGTGAGGACATCCCCGCCGACATCGTGGTGTCCTGCGCCGGATTCTGGGGACGGGAGCTCGGCGAGCTTGTCGGCATGTCCGTGCCACTGTTGCCGTTGGCGCACCAATACGTCCGCACCACACCGTTGACCGAGCTCACCGGTCGCAACGACGAGTTCATCGAGGCACGGCTGCCGATCCTGCGGCATCAGGACCACGACCTGTACTACCGCGAGCACAACGATCGCCTCGGCATCGGTACCTATGCCCACCGGCCGATGCCGGCCCGGCTGGCGGACCTGCCCGAGGTCGACGAACGGACCATGCCCTCGATGCTGCCGTTCACCGAGGAGGACTTCGCGCCCTCGTGGGAACACAGCAAGAGGTTGTTGCCCGCACTGCGGGACGCCAAGGTCGACACCGGCTTCAACGGGGTCTTCTCGTTCACCCCCGACGGCGGCCCACTGATCGGGGAGTCCCCCGACGTGGCCGGATTCTGGATCGCCGAGGCCGTGTGGGTCACCCACTCCGCCGGGGTGGCGAAATCGGTCGCGCAACTGCTCGTCGACGGCCACAGCGAGATCAGCCTGCACGGCTGCGACGTCCACCGCTTCGAGGAGGTCCAGACGAGCGACGCCTACGTGGAGGAGACCGCGCAACGTAACTTCGTGGAGATCTACGACGTGCTGCACCCGTTGCAGCCCAAGTTGTCCCCCCGTCAGTTGCGGGTCAGCCCGTTCTATGCGCGGCAGCGGGAGCTGGGCGCGTACTTCCTGGAGGCGCAGGCGTGGGAGCGGCCGCACTGGTACGAGGTCAACGCCCACCTGGTCAAGGACCTACCGCTGGAATGGCAACCACCGTCCCGGGACGCGTGGTCGGCGATGTTCCACTCACCGATCGCCGCGGTGGAGGCGTGGAAGACCCGCACCGCGGTCGCGCTGTACGACATGACGCCGCTCAAGCGGATCGAGGTCTCCGGGCCCGGGGCGTTGGGACTGCTGCAGCGACTGACCACCGGCAGGATGGACAGGTCCGTCGGTTCGGTGACCTACACCCTGATGCTCGACGAGGCGGGTGGGATCCGTTCGGATGTGACCGTGGCCCGGCTCGGTGAGGAGCTGTTCCAGGTCGGCGCCAACGGGAACCTGGATCTGGACTACCTGTTGCGGCAGGCACGTGACGAGCCCGGTGTGCAGGTCCGCGACATCACCGGCGGCACCTGCTGCATCGGTGTGTGGGGTCCGCTGGCCCGGGATCTGGTGCAGCCGCTGAGCGGTGACGATTTCTCCAACGAGGCGCTGAAGTACTTCCGGTTACGTCGGGCCCACATCGGCGGTATCCCGGTGATCGCGATGCGACTGTCCTATGTGGGTGAACTCGGCTGGGAGATCTACACCAGCGCCGAGTACGGAATGCGACTGTGGGACGTGCTGTGGGAGGCCGGACGGCCACTCGGGGCCATCGCCGCCGGGCGGGCGGCCTTCAACAGCCTGCGACTGGAGAAGGGGTACCGGTCGTGGGGCAACGACATGACCACCGAGCACAACCCCTATGAAGCCGGTCTCGGTTTCGCGGTGAACAAGAAGAAGACGGGATACGTCGGCTACGAGGCGATCGCGGGATTGGAGAACGAGACCCCGGCGCGGCGGTTGACCTGTCTCACCGTGGACGACGGGCGAAGCGTGGTCATGGGCAGTGAACCGGTGTTCCTGGACGGGGACGCGGTCGGCTATGTCACCTCGGCCGCGTTCGGATACACGATCGGCAAACCGATCGCCTACGCCTGGCTGCCGTCGTCGGCGGTGGAGGGCACGTCGGTGGAGATCCAGTACTTCGAGCGCAGGGTACGCGCCACCGTCACCGCCGAGCCGCTGGTCGATCCGGACATGACCCGCATCCGCCGGTGAACGGGTGATGAGGGGGTTCTCCACCATGCGCAAGCACATCGCCGGGGCAGGTACGAGGCGCCGTTCGCGGGCGTGGTCGCACCTGTCCAGGCCGAGAACGCGTGCGATGTGCTTGCGACCCGGCAGGCGATCCGGGCGGTCAGACGATCGCCCGGATCGCCGCCTCGAAACCGGTGACGTGGTCACGGGCGATACGTTCGGCTTCGGTGCTTTCGCCTTTCGCGATCGCCCGCAGCAGGCCGATGTGCTCACCGATGTGCCGGTCGAAGTGGGTGATCCGGTCCAGGAACAGGCAGAAGATCCTGGTGGCGAGGTTGTTGTAGCGCACCAGAGTGTCCTCGAGGTGTGGGTTCCCCGCGGCGCGATAGATCGCGCGGTGCACACGCAGGTCCCAGTGCATCAGCTCGTTGCGCCCCAGACTGCGGATGTCGTTGTGCTGGAGCTTGTCGGCGAGGTCGGCCAGTTCCGCGCGGATCTTTTCGTTCGAGTTCTCGGCGGCGCGACGGGCCGCGAGGGGTTCCAACTGCACGCGGATCTCGGAGATGTAGGCCAGGTCGGTGATGTCCACGGCGGTGGCGAAGGTGCCGCGACGGGGATAGGAGATCACCAACCGGTCGACTTCGAGGCGTTTGAGTGCTTCCCGGACCGGTGTGCGACCCACGCCGAGGGACTCGGCCACCGCGACGTCGTCGATCGGGGCCATGGGTGGGATGTCGAGCATGATCAGTTTGTCCTGGAGCGCGGCGTAGGCACGGTCGGCCAGCGAGACGGACGCTTGTTCGAGCTGACGAGAGGCGACGGTCACGCGCTCATCCTAAGGCGTGAAATACGAAGGCGTCAGACAAAACCGCCTTTTGGAATTCAACGTGACTCACATTGACATATCAAACGCGGTCTCCGCGGCACAATGACGTGACCAGGGGTGTCGAATGACCATCTCCGTGTTCGACCTGTTCAAGGTGGGAATAGGGCCTTCAAGTTCACACACCGTCGGCCCGATGCGGGCCGCGTACATGTTCGTCAATCGACTGAACGGCTCCGGAAGGCTCGGTCGCACGGCACGGCTCCGGTGCGAGCTGTTCGGCTCATTGGGGGCGACCGGACACGGTCACGGCAGTGTCAAAGCCGTGGTGCTCGGGTTGTGCGGGGAACAGCCCCACCTGGTCGATCCGGTGGCGGCCGATCCGACGGTGGCCACGGTGCGGGCAGCGCGACGGATCAGTCTCGGCGGAAAACACGAGATCGATTTCCACGTCGACGACGATGTGATCCTGCATCGGCGAAAACGGCTCGATTTCCACAGCAACGGCATGGTCTTCACCGCCTACGACGCCGAGGGGAGCGAAGTCGACCGTCGCGAGTACTACTCGGTGGGCGGGGGTTTCGTCGTGGACGAGGACGAAGCCGGGCATCCCGTCTCGGTGGAGGACCCCACCCCTGTCCGCTATCCGTTCACCACCGGTGAGGAGCTGTTGAGGCTGACTCAGGACACCGGACTGCGGGTCAGCGACATCATGCTCGCCAACGAGACGGCCTGGCGCGGGGAGACGGAGATCAGGGCCGGGCTGCTGCACATCTGGTCGGTGATGCGCGAATGCGTCGAGCGTGGCACGCGCACCGAGGGGACGCTTCCCGGGGGGCTCAGGGTCCGACGTCGGGCGGCCGCCCTGCGACGCCGGCTTGAGTCTGATGTGGATGATGCAGACCCCTTGCGGGCCATGGAATGGGTCACCTTGTACGCACTCGCGGTGAACGAGGAGAACGCGGCGGGCGGGCGGGTGGTCACCGCGCCGACCAACGGCGCCGCCGGGATCGTGCCCGCCGTGTTGCACTACTGCGCCCGTTTCCTGCCCCGCTTCGGCGACGACCACGTCGTCCGGTTCCTCCTCACCGCAGGCGCGATCGGCCTGCTGTTCAAGCGGAACGCCTCCATCTCCGGTGCCGAGGTCGGTTGTCAGGGTGAGGTGGGCTCGGCCTGTTCCATGGCCGCGGGGGGACTCGCCGAGCTCCTCGGAGGGACTCCCGAACAGGTGGAGAACGCCGCCGAGATCGGCCTCGAACACAACCTGGGACTGACCTGCGACCCGGTCGGCGGACTCGTGCAGATCCCCTGCATCGAGCGCAACGCGATAGCGGCGATCAAAGCCATCACGGCGGCCCGCATGGCGGTCCGTGGTGACGGCGTCCACCACGTGTCGCTGGACAAAGCGATCAAGACCATGCGGGAAACCGGCGCGGACATGAAGGACAAGTACAAGGAGACCGCCCGCGGCGGGTTGGCTCTCAACATCGTCGAATGCTGAGGAGGAACCGTGAGCGACACCGTCATCCTCACCCTGAGCTGTCCCAATCGCACCGGCATCGTCCGAGCGGTCAGCGGCTACCTGTTCGAACAGGGCTGTGACATCGTCGAACATCGGCAGTTCGACGACGCCGCGCGGGACCGGGTGTTCATGCGCACCCAGGTCAGCGCGCCCGGCGGGACGGACATCGAACGACTCTCCGCCGACTTCGCCCCGGTCGCCACCGAATTCCGGATGACGTACGAGTTCAACTCCGACCGCAAGGCGCGGATTCTGATCATGGTCTCGAAACTGGGGCACTGCCTCAACGACCTGATCTTCCGGTGGCGGGAGGGGAGCCTGAACGCCGACATCGTGGCCGTGGTGTCCAATCACGAGGACCTACGCCCCATGGCCGAATCGGCCGGTCTACCGTTCTTCCACATCCCGGTCACCCCGAAGAAGAAGGAGACCGCCGAGGCGCGGTTGCTCCGGCTCGTGGACGACTACGAGGTCGAGCTGGTCGTCCTGGCCCGCTACATGCAGATCCTGTCCGAGAAGACCTGCAAGGCACTACACGGACGCGTCATCAACATCCATCATTCGTTCCTGCCCGGGTTCAAAGGCGCCAAGCCCTATCACCAGGCGTACCAGCGGGGAGTCAAACTCGTGGGCGCCACCGCCCACTACGTCACGCCCGAGTTGGACGAAGGACCGATCATCGAGCAGGAGGTCATCCGGATCGACCACACCTATGATCCGCGTGCATTGCAGATCGCCGGCCGGGATGCCGAGGCACTCGCGCTGTACCGGGCGGTGCGTTGGCACTGCGAGCGCAGAGTGCTGCTCAACGGCGACAGCACGGTGGTGTTCTCCTGAGGACTCGACGCGGAGACGACGTCGGTTACGGCCCCGTCTCGAACGTCGATGTCGAAAACGGTCGCTGAGACGACGCGGGGCGAGAGGTCGGTCGACGGACTCGTCCGGAGAGCCCACCCCTCGGAAGTGATCGTCGAGGATGGGACGGCGAGGTCCTGCTCGCGACACCGGATGCGCCGCGAGCAGAACCTCGTGTCAACGGTCAGACCGCGGGAAGCACCCGACCCGTGCACTCGCCGAGGGCGATGGTGCTGCCGTTGGGCCCGGGGGCGGTGGCCCGCATGCAGACCTCGTCACCGTCCCGGAGGAAGGTGAACTCGCTGCCGTCCTTGAGCGTCATCGGCTCCGAGCCGCCCCAACAGATCTCGAGGAAGGACCCGCGCTGGAAGCGTTCGCGACCGGAGATGGTGCCGCCGGCGAAGAAGTCCCCGGCCCGCAGCCCGGCGCCGTTGATGGTCATGTGGGCGAGCATCTGGGCGGCGGTCCAATACGTCTCGGCGAACGGTGCCACGGAGACGACCTCGCCGTTGAGCAGGATCTCGATCTGCAGGTCGAAGGACCAGGGCGCGGCGTTGGTGTCGTCGAGATAGTCCGACAGCGGGGTGTCCCGCTCCGGTGGCGCCACCCGTGCCTCGGAAAGAGCGGCGAGCGGGGTGATCCAGGGCGAGATCGTGGTGCAGAACGACTTGCCCAGGTTCGGGCCCAGCGGCACGTACTCGAAGCTCTGGATGTCCCGGGCCGACCAGTCGTTGGTCAGGGTGAGGCCGAAGATGTGGTTGTCGGCCTCGGTCAAGGGCACCCGTCCGCTGGGAACGGGGGAGCCGAGGACGAAACCGACCTCGGCCTCGATGTCAAGACGCCGATGGTCCCGGCCCGGCCGTGGTAGCCGATCGGCAGGTGCTTCCAGTTCGGGGTCAACGGCTCCTGCGTCGGGCGGAAGATCCTGCCCACGTTGCGGGCGTGGAACTCGTTGCCGTAGAAGTCGACGTAGTCCGCGACCGTGAACGGCATGCCCATCGTCACGTCGGCCAAGGGGATCGCCGCCGCCGCGACGGCCTCACCGTGCGTGGGGTCGCCGAGCACCTTCTGCAACCCGGCCCGGACCTCGTCCCACACCGTGCGGTTCTGGGCGAGCAGGGCGTCCAGGGACGGTGCGTCGACAGCGGTACGGGCCGCGTCGCTGAGCTCACCCGAGGGCAGCAACGCCAGTACGGCGCTGACCTCGAGGACGTGGTCGCCGAGCCGGACCCCGAGTCGGGGCCCGTTGTCGCCGTGGGTGTACGACCCGTACGGCAGGTGCTCGATGTCGTTGCCTGTGCTGCCGAGTCGCGCAGCGGCACTACCGGGTGCTGGAGTGTTCATGCTTGACCTCTACGTGGTGGACAACAGGGCGGGATCGAGCAGATCGAGTGCGATCAGCGACTCGATGGGCTCGGAGATACTGCAGGTGCCGAAGGATTCGAAAAGCGTCCTCCAGGACGCCGAGGTCTCGGCGTAGGCCGCCCGGACGGCGTCGTGGTCGCACTCGCCGTTGGCGACCGCGACGAAGCACGGCATGAGGCCGCCGTCGGGCGTGCGCACCGGCAGG
>SMEH01000319.1_pt1 | contig 27905 bp, 25 predicted proteins | sample 2456361 | NCBI WGS metagenome assembly SMEH01 (sample SAMN10132587, study PRJNA489261) | soil metagenome | isolation source: day1 control-loamy sand soil ammended | place: USA | reverse complement strand
ATTTTGTTACAATAGCACTAGGCAACAATATGACGAGACATGATCCGAATTACAAACTATGAGGAAAATCTATTAGAACAGTTTCCTGTTTTCCTCATTGCAACACCCTAAAAATTTTTCATGATAATTCGACAAGTCAGATTCTTCAAGCTTTAATACCCTTTCAAGCTCTGTGTTGGCCCGTATAAGCTGTAAAGGAAACGCAGATGGGTGCTTCGATCCGATGCCTTAAACGATGATAAATAGGATGTGTCCACATATTTTTTGGAAAGAGGGAACCATCCAGCAGCCTATTATTGCTGCTGGATGTGGTTTTATCAGTTTTGGGGCTTTGGCGAGGTAGGGGGATATTGATATTTAAAATGAGCACTTATTTTCTCGGTGATATATTGCTTCATTTCTTTTGCAAAACGAGTAGTACTAAACTTTAAGGAATGCTCACGTATTTTTAAAGAACTAAATTGCTCTCTGTTTTTCTCAAAGAAGTAGATTGCCTCTTTAATGGCTGCAGTCGTTTGTTCATAAAAAAGGACACCTGTTTTGCCATCAACTACAGTTTCAAGACTCCCTCCTTTACCAAATGCAATTACAGGAGTTCCACAAGCTTGAGCTTCCACGGGAACTATACCGAAATCCTCTTCTGCAGCAAATACAAAAGCGCAAGCTTTCTGCATATGCTCTTTAAGAATTTCAAAAGATTGATAACCTAATAGGATAATATTTTTTGTTGTTTTAGCCTTTATTTTTTTAAATTCTGGACCATCCCCTATAACGATTAACCTTTTATCTGGCATTTCTGAAAATGCTTCAACAATTAAGTCCATCTTTTTGTAAGGAACCATACGGGAAGCAGTTAAGTAAAAATCTTCCTTTTCTTCCACCAGTTCAAAATCATCCGTATTAACTGGAGGATATATAACAACCGCATCCCTGTTATAAATCTTTTTTATCCGTTTGGCTATATAACTCGAATTGGCTATAAAGTAGTCAACTCTGTTTGCAGAAACAACGTCCCATATTCGTATTTTATGTAAAAGATATTTTGCTACCCAACTCTTTATTCCAGAGGTAAGGTTAGCCTCATTTAAATATTGATGATATAAATCCCAAGCATAGCGCATTGGGGAATGGCAATAACAAATATGGAGTTGGTTAGCATTGGTTAAAACTCCTTTAGCTACTGAGTATGATGAAGAGACTATTATATCATATTGTGACAAATCGAATTGCTCAATAGCTAATGGAAATAATGGCAAGTAACTTCGATATTTTGTTTTTGCCCAAGGTAGCTTTTGAATAAAAGACGTATTACTTTTTTGACCTCCTAAAATATGTTCCCGATCCTTGTTGTTAAAGAAATCAACTAAACTGTAAAAGTCTCCTTTGTTTAATATGCCATAAATCTCTTTAGTAACCTTTTCTGCTCCACCATTTACAGTAAACCAATCATGTACTAAGGCGATACGGTAATCTTCCATACAAAATAAATTTTTAACAACTAACTATATCGGATTTCCAATTTTAAGATAAGTAATCTTAAATGTGTACTATTGTAATCTCAAAAATACAATTAATTAGCTTGACACTTTTATATCTATGTCCTTGCTCTTTTCAATAAGAAACAAATTTAAAAGCCTACTTAAAATAATACAAAATTATCTAGGTGGCATTGATGTGGTCTTGAACATAATCTGGCTTTTTCTTGATAAGGTTCTAAATAAAGGTTTGGGATTTCTTATAACAGTTTTATTAGCGAGGCATTTAGGAGCGGAAAATTTTGGACTTTGGAATTATGCATTGGCAGTTGTAACATTTTTTGGTGTGTTGACCACCTTGGGTCTACAGAACATAGTTGTCAGGGAATTAGTAAGAGAGAAATATAAAAAGACTAATGTATTAGGATCAGCTTTTGTTTTAAAGATTGGTGGGAGTTTGCTTACGCTTATTTTTAGTGTCCTCACATTGTTGTTGATCAGTCCAAATGAAAGGACTTTACAATTGGTAGTTTTTATATTAGCTATTGCAAATATTTTTAGAGCTTTTGATATTATTGATTATTATTTTCAGTCAGAAACCAAATCTAAGCATGTAGTTATTCCCAAGTTCTTTGCATTTTTTTTAATCTCCATCTGTAATGTAATTTTCTTATTGTCAAGTGCCTCTCTTATTACGTTCGTAATAGTAAGTGGTGTCGAGATAATTTTGGGTGCTATATTCATGATCTTTTCCCTTAAAAGATACGATGATAAATTATTGCGTTGGAAGCCCAGTTTCAAAACTATTACAGATTTACTTCGTGAAAGTTTTCCTTTAATTTTCGCTGAAATTGCAGTATTAGTATATATGAAGATGGATCAATTAATGATCGGAGCGTTTATTGGAAACGAAGCCGTAGGAATTTATTCAGCAGCTGTAAGGCTCTCAGAAATGTGGCTATTGATTCCTTTTGTTTTAACGAAGTCGGTATTTCCTAAAGTAGTCAAACTAAGAAATGAAAACGAAAAGGAATATTATCTTAGCTTACAAAGGCTATTTAATTTAATGGCTTTTATAGGCATATTAACTGCCTTGTTTATTTCACTTTCTAGTGAACTATGGGTTGGGTTTATCTTTGGAAAAGCCTTTTTAGAGGCTAGCTTTCCCCTTTCCATTCATGTATGGTCCGCAGCTTTTGCTTTTTTAGGTTTTGTTTCTAGCCTATGGTTTACAACTGAGAATCTGCAAAAATATATCCTATATAGAACATGTGCAGGTGCCGTTTGCAACTTTGCATTAAATTTTGTCCTCATCCCAAAATTTGGTATTAATGGAGCTGCTATAGCGACCTTATCCTCACAATTTGTCGCATCATATTTTTTTAATCTTTTTACAAATAGAACTTACATTATGTTTAAAATGCAGACAATAGCAATAATTAATTGTTTAACTTTAGGTTTGTTTTTTAAAAGTAAAAATTAATTTTATGCTCAATACTCCGATATTATTTTTGATATTTAACAGGCCTGATACGGCTCAAAGGGTATTTAATGAGATTAGAAAAATTCAGCCTAAAAGACTATATGTTGCTGCTGATGGCCCAAGAAAGCAAGTAATTAATGAGTTGGAAGCTTGCACAAAAACGAGACAAATTATTGATCAAGTTGATTGGGACTGTGAAGTTTACAAATTATTTAGGGAAGAAAATATTGGATTAAGAAAGAACGTAGGCGGAGCTATAACTTGGTTTTTTAAAAATGAACCCTATGGGATAGTTTTAGAAGATGATTGTCTACCAGATCTATCCTTTTTCTCTTTCTGTGAGGAACTTCTTGTTAAATATAAAGATAATGAGAAGATAATGCATATAGGTGGAAATAACTTTCAACCAATGCCAAGAGGAGAAGGCTCTTATTATTATTCTAAGATTTCACATATTTGGGGTTGGGCATCTTGGAGCAGAGCTTGGAAATATTTTGATCCTGATATGGAAGGTTTTGGGGATTTTTTGAAATCAGATAAGATTAAAGAAATCTTTGAAGATAAATATTCTCAAAAGAGATGGATATCCATGTTAAAAAAAAGTTATAAACCCTCAAGTAGAAGCTGGGCTTATCCATGGAGTTTTTCAATATTTAATCAAAATGGAATTTGTATTACTCCAAACAAAAACTTAGTTACTAATATCGGGTTTGGCATTGGGGGTACTCATTCATTAAATAAAAAAGATAAATTTGCTAATTTAAAATTAGAATCAATCACAAAAATGATTCATCCAATGGAAATCGAGGTGTGTAAAGAAGCGGATGAATATACTAATCATAATAACTTTAAACGTTCTTCATTTCCTCAATTGATGAAGAAAGCTTATTTAAAAGGCATTCAGAAATTGAGAGGACAATAAGTCACAATGCATCTTAAATTTAACCTAAAGGAGTTATTTTTCACCTCTTTACTTTTTCTGTATTTATTATTTGCGTTATTCATAAACGAAACAGGTTTTATAGTAATAGGACTTCTACTTCTATTTTTATTAGTTGTTTTTTTTATAAGCTTGGATAACCGAAAGACTATTCACCTTTCTCCCGTAATTAGTTACTTTTTTTTCGCCTATTCCATTCTGGTTCTTTGCTCTCAATTCTTTTGGAACTCCTATGATTTAAAAGATATTGTTGCTATTTATATTTTTTTTGTATTTCTACCTTTGCTTTTTATAAACATTACATTTCTGCATCAAGATTTCCTGAGGTCTATTAATAATGCTCTATACTTTTTCTTTATCATATCTAGTATATTGATAATTTTTTATGGTTTAAAGTATGGTATAGACTGGGGAAGGCCAAACTTATTTGAGGGTTTTCTATTCCATAAAAATGGCGTTGCTACTGTTTATGAGATGCTACTTATTTATGCTATTTACAATATAAAAAAAACAAAAGTTTTAAATTTTTTTATAGTTTCTGCCATCGGTATTTGTTGCCTAATAATAATCGGGAGTAAAACAGCTCTCCTAATTTTCTTTTTATTTGCTTTAGGAAGATTTTCAAAGCTTGCCTTTGTTATCTTCCTCATGGCCTATGTAGTGTCTTTAATAGTTATTATGAACGACAGCAATAATATAGAAGATTCGGCTTTTAAAACTGCAAATTATAGGGTGTTAATTTGGAATCAGGCCCTAGATGAAATTTTTTCCTTTCCTGAAGCATTTATAGGCAATGGTCCAGGTACCTTCCAATCAAAAGTTGAAGAGTATGGATTGCAAGATGTTGATAATACCCATAACTATTTAATACAATTAACACACAGTTATGGGCTTATCGGTTTAGTAATATTTCTTGGTTACTTCTTTGCCGTATTAATAAAATTTGGTTTTTGGACATCCCCTTTTACAGTTGCTTTTTGGGCCTTCAATATTCACTCCTTATTTGACGTGGGCTGGGTAAAAGGCCCTGGTTTTTTTGTTAGCGTAATTATGGCTGGAATTTTTTGTGAAAGTATTACGTATGGACATTTTCGAAAAGACAATTGCAAAGAATAAAAATGTTTATGGAAAAATTGGAAAGAATATTGTTGATTAATGATTTTCATCAAGGAGGCGGTGCTGAAAAAATTTTCAGAGACACATATAATTATCTTAAGGACCATTATGAAGTTTTAAAATTTTATGCCTCAGAAAAACCTAAGAGACCTTCCGATTTTTTAAGTTATGTATATTCTCACCACTACTTCAATAAACTTCATGAACTCCTTATTGAGTTTAAGCCCGATATCATTCATGTACATAATTATTATCATCTACTAACTCCAAGTATTTTGGATGCTATAGGTTTATATAAAAAAGGCAGAAATAATGTCAAAGTTATAATGACAGCCCATGATTTCCATTTAATTTGTCCAAATAGCGGCTATTATTACTTTCCTCCACTGAGAAAACGAAATCTTATTAAATTTACCTTGCCCCCTTCTATTTTTCAAATTTTTTATTTTTGTTTTGATTATAGGGGCTTTAGACATAGTTTGATAAAAAAAATACAATGGTTAAATGCTTATTACATAAAAAAGGCCTTTAGAAGTATAGATATTATACTCAGTCCCAGTCAATTTCTTAAATATCACTTAGAACTTAAGTTTAAAGATCAATTTTCCTATTTTCTGCTGAGAAATCCATTGGAAGCATTTCCTCAAAATAAGGGTGACATAAATAGAAGCACCCCTGAAAGGTTAAAAATGGTTTTTATTGGAAGGCTTTCATTTGAAAAGGGGCTTTTGGAGTATATAAAGGCCTTAAAGAATCTTGGCAATATTGACTATATCTTTGATATATATGGTGATGGTGAATATGGAGAAATTCTGGAGGATGAAATTGCATCTCTGGGATTGTCATCTAAGATTAAATTAAAAGGTAGTATAGGTAGAGAAGAATTAAATAACACATTGGTAAATTATCATGCTTTGGTTCTTCCAACTTTATGCTACGAAAATGCTCCACTTTCAATTATAGAGGCAGCTTCATTAAACTTACGCATAATTACCTGTAATTACGGTGGCATGAAGGAAATGGCCTCTATATGTAAAGGGGAATATTTAATAGATCCCTATGATGAATCATCCATCCATAAAGCAATCATAAACTGTTTTGGCGATATAACGAGTCAAAATCGAATAGAGGGAAGAGACATACAAAAGATAAAGGAAATATTTAGTGAAAAAACTTATACAATGAACCTCATAAAGCTTTATAAAACTAATGTGCTATAAAACCGACTCCTATTTTACTCCAATCATTCAAACTTCAATTTATATCAACATTGCTTTTATTGCATTATCCCTTCCTTTTTCAATTACCCTAAATAGCGTATTAATAATATTACTTTTTCTCCAGTGGCTAATATATAATGCCTTTTTTGCCAATTTTCATTTTAAAGACTCACGTTCTTTAATGCTGTTTATTTTGTTCTTTGCAACAATTGTTATAGGTTCTTTCGATTTTGTAAATTTTAATTTTGACCTTTTTTCATTAGAGAAGCGAGCCAGCTTAATTGCCTTCCCTGTAATTTTCTCCTCATTGCCCATTTTAAGTAAACAATCTTTAAGGAGCCTTTTTTTATTTTTTGTTCTATCAACTTTAATCATCTCACTATTTACATTTAGACATGGCTTGGAATTCTATTTTGCAGAGAATAGGATATGGGCTGTAGGGGAACTATTATTAATGCATAGGCCATATCTAGGCATATATTGTTCTGTTTCAATCGTTTTTCTTTTTTATTTATTGAACAATAGTGCATCAATATTTTTAAAAGCGATATATTTTCTAATTATACTTTATTTTGTTCTGTTTATTTATCTAATTACCGCTAAGGCAGCTCTTATTTCGCTTATCTTCGTTGGGTACTTAATTTCTAATATCATTCTTTTTAAGAGAGGGGAAAATAGCAAGATGTTATTTTTAAACACAATAATTCTCCTTATTATTATCTTAATAGTATTAACAAATGAAAACGCTTTTGTTTTCCTTATAAAGATATTGAAGTTCGATTTTATCCCTTACGATCAATATGATTCCATTGTAGTAGATAGTTTTAATAAAAGATTTGAGATTTGGAAGTGTAATGCGAACGTACTTTTTTTTGATGGCAAGTGGCTTAATGGAGTAGGGTTTATGAACATTGAAACCGTTCTTAACGATTGTTATATAAGAAATGGAAAGCCATTTCTGGCTGAGCAATCTCTTAATTCTCATAACCAATATCTTCAAATTTGGTTGGGTGGAGGAATTTGGTCTTTTACTTCTTTTATTTTACTGCTTACTTTTATGATTATAAAGTCTATAAAAGAATACAATTTATACCTCTTAGCATTTGTGCTACTCTTCGTCGTTTGCTTTTTTGTGGAGTCAATGTTAGCTGCTCAGAAAGGCGTAGTATTATTTTCTTTGTTTATTTCCATTTTTTCTTTTGTTTATCCTCAAAAGTTAGAAAGAGAATAATTATTATATAGAATTATAATTATAGTTAAAGTATGAATATTAATACCACTACTTCCCAACACGATGAAATAGACCTTAAGGACCTATTGAAGAAAATCATTAACATCTTATCTAGAGGAACAAAAACGATAATCCTTTCCATACTACTTGGTGCTATTTTGGGGCTGGCTTACTTCTTTAATTCCAAAACCACTTATGAAAGCAATATGATACTCAGCTCAGAGGTTTTGGTATTGGCTAATGTTAAAGCCTTGTTAGATCCATTTGAGCCTCTCATAGAGGAAGGGAATTTAGCTGTATTAGCAGAGCGTTTAGGAGTAGATGAAGGAATAGCCGCTAAGATCAAGGAAATAGAAGTAAAGAGTACTTTTGAAAAGGAGAGCGACAATAAGGAAAAGATGAATTATTTCGAAGTGACGGCTACTGTAACCGATAATGATATCCTTCCCCAATTGCAGGAGGGGATTGTTAATTTCCTTCAAAATAATGAGTTCGTTCAGAAAAGAGTGGCTTTGAAAGAGGATGGGCTGAAGACACTTATTGATAGAATCGACAAGGAAATAGCACAAATCGATTCGGTGAAAACAAAGATAGGACAAAGTGTACCCTTGAGTGCAACAAGCCCAAATGTGGTACTGATGGAACCCTCCAATCTATATGAGCAGGCGCTGAAAATGGCAGAAAAGCAACAACTGTATAAAACGCAGTTGGCGTTAATCGAGAGTTTTCAAGTGGTACAAGGGTTTACACCATACGAAAAGCCATCAAGCCCATCTTGGATTATCTGCTTGGTAACAGGCTTGGCTGGGGGTCTCATAATTGGTTTTGCTATTCTCTTTTTTAAGGAAATGGACAGGTATGTACGGTCTTAATCTTTTAGAGGTTTTACATGGTTTGACCAAAAAACCTCTATCCATCATTATCCATTCAGAATTAGCACATTAATCTTGAACACTTTTATTCATAAGGGGTTAGATAGGTTGGTATATTTTTTAACTATCTAAAGGAGGTCCTATGAAAAAGCTATTTTTATACGGAATGATGATGTTTGGTTTTATATTGGCTGCTTGCCAAGGCAATCAAAACAATCGAAACGCTGAAGAGAGCAGAGGCTCGAGCATAAATGATGAGATCGGTGGACCGGAATCTGGCTATGATGCAGATGTGCAGGGAGAAGAAAGTGTTGGTGGTGAAGCTATTGGCACAGGGGATATTGAAACCGAAGATGACTCATTGTTCAACGAAAATCAACCTTTGAACGAGTATTAACCTGAGTTCGACTTTGATTTTTCCTTTGAGTGGATATGATTTGGCACTGTTGAGCTCAGTGTAGACGACTATAAAAAAAGATCCAATAATAATCCCTTAAGCATTTCCTTTTGGCTTGAAACAATAGAAACAAATGTCAAAAATTTGAACTCGGATTGTTACCTTAATCTACAGATGGCTGACTAACGTTGGCCATCTTATCCCTTAAAGGAATTCTCCAATGTATCTGATAGTTGAAGCCTATCCTGTTTTTGCTTTCGAACCGACCATAGCCTGGCATCTCATAAGGAATTAAAATGTCCTCTCCTTTTACTGACCTTAAAAACTTAAATCTTACAGTATAGCCTACAAACAAGTTTTTCCATACATTTACTTTCATACCTCCCACTAGCTCTGCCCAACTTCCTCGGAGGGATTCATTGCCAGAGGATATGGATGAAATGGGATAATAAGGGTTTTCTGCTTGCCATTGAAGGTTGTCTTGAAAGTAGCTTCTGGCATATCGCACCCCAAAAAATAGGGCATTATGATCCTCGTCTTTAGGCATGAAATTGACATCGATGCCTGTCCTGAAGTAGTAGCCTTCACTCGAATATGAGAATGTTTCCTTTTGAAGGTCTAGATTGTCTATGCCCATATCTAAGGCCAAAAAATACTTGTCAATAGCCAGGTCGCCATTGACTTCGACCCGCTGCCTGCTATCGCCAAATATGGTTTGACCCAATCCCAAGACATCCGTTCCGACACGAACAGCTGTAGGAAAATACTGGCTTTGTGCGGTCAGTGGACTCATTTGCAATGATGCAAGAACAAAGAATACGATGCTAAAAAGTGTATATCTCGAAATTAATCTCATTTCTGTCTAAGGTTCGGGATTTGATTACGAGTGAGTCGAACGAATAGCTCACTGTGTCCAAATTGGAAAATATCTGCTCAACGCCACAGTCTGGCGACATGATTCGTTGCTGTATATCGTATCGTACCGTTAAATTATGTCTTCCAATTCTATAGGCTGTAGTATTGTTTTGGGGGTTTACAGGAAGTACCAAAGTCCCAAATATGGTGTCGTTTTCCATGATCAGGCTGTCTTGATTGTCTATGGCGTAGACTCGGCTAACAATCAAAGTGTCTCGCTCATAGAAAGTTGTATCCGGATCGAGCGTATTGCGCTTGAAAAAATTCATTGAAATAATTGAGGTATTCTCGCTATAACAATCTGAACCCTCAGAGCATGCAGTAGCGCCTATAAGTACGATAAAAATGAAATAATACAAGAAACAGTGTCCCTTCACAATAGAGTTTTTGTTTGTAGATCAACCATACAGAAGTGTAAAGGTATTTAAAAAAAATGGTTTAGTCTTTCCCAGTACTTTTGTTTTCCCAACCTTTTACTTGGTAGATGAGTAAAACAACAGGAACTTTAGATTTCAAAAATTGTTAGCTTTGCAAGTCTAAAATTCTAAAACATTCCTCTTGAAAACTAAAGGACTTAAAAAAGATAAAGTTAATATCGTTACCCTAGGCTGTTCAAAAAATCTCGTTGATTCTGAAATGATCCTTACCCAGCTTAAAGGTAACAATATAAATGCTCACCATGAATCTCCAAAAGACGACGCCAATGTTGTCATTATCAATACGTGTGGGTTTATTGACAATGCTAAACAGGAATCTATAGATACTATCCTCCGCTATGCGGATGCCAAAGAGCAAGGCCTTATAGACAAACTATACGTAACAGGCTGTCTTTCACACCGCTATAAAGATGACTTGGAAAGGGAAATACCCAATGTAGATGCCTACTTTGGTACAATGGAGCTTCCCTTGCTATTGAAGAAGTTTAAGGCCGATTATAAGCATGAGCTGGTGGGCGAGCGTATCACCACAACTTCCAGGCATTACGCTTATATGAAGATATCTGAAGGCTGCGATCGTCCATGTTCATTTTGCGCTATTCCACTGATGCGTGGAAAGCACATTTCTAGACCCATGGAGGACCTAGTAACCGAAGCCAAAAATATGGCTAGGAACGGAACGAAGGAAATACTGTTGATTGCTCAGGACTCTACCTACTACGGACTTGATCTGTACAAAAAGCGGAACTTGGCAGAGTTGCTGGATCGCCTTTCGGATGTGGAAGGGATAGAATGGATCAGGCTGCATTATGCATTCCCAACAGGTTTTCCTTTAGATGTTTTGGATGTAATGGCCGGAAAAGCGAATATTTGCAAATACCTGGACATGCCGCTGCAACATGGATCGACCAAAATGTTGCAATTGATGCGCAGAGGCACTACACGAGAAAAAACGGATGCACTCATAGCTACTATAAGAGACAAGGTGCCGGGTATAGCGCTTAGGACTACTTTGATTGCGGGACATCCAGGAGAGTCAGAGGAAGATTTTCATGAGATGATGGATTTTGTTGAAAAGAATCGTTTTGATCGGTTGGGGGTGTTTGCCTATTCTCATGAGGAAAATACGCATTCCTTCAGTATGGAAGATGACATTTCTCAAGTGCTGAAACAAAGTAGGGTAGATGCCGTAATGGAACTACAAAGTCAGATTTCTTACGATCTTAATCAACACAAAGTAGGGAAGACCTTTAAAGTATTGATCGATAGGAAAGAAGGGGGAAGTTATGTAGGCCGCACTGAATTCGATTCACCGGAAGTAGATAATGAAGTACTCATAGACGCAAAGAAACATTATTTAAGGGTCGGTGATTTTGTCAATATTTATATTAATGAAGCCTCAGAATTTGATTTATTTGGAGAACCAAAATAAAAATACCTTATTTAAATTGCTGTGTCGGTACTCTGTGGCACCGATATGTAATATCATGAAATCATGCGAATAGAAAAAATAAATTTGGGAGAGATGAGTAACTACTTCTCTCCTATTTTTTTGGATTATATTGAAGGGAAGTCAACTTTAACTCCTTTTTACCAATATACTCCTCAAGTCAGCTCATTCAAAGATGTTATTACCAACCGCACTTTTGAGCCAGGAAAAAGGGAATTGCTTCACGCAGTGCTCTCCGAGCAATACAAGAACCTTCCGGCACACCAAGCAGTCGAGAATAACATTAAGCGATTGAAGGAGCCTAACACGTTTACCATCACCACGGGGCATCAGTTGAATATATTTACTGGCCCTTTATATTTTATCTACAAGATTGTTACGGCCATCAATACATGCAAAATTTTGGCAGAGCAATATCCCGAGTACAATTTTGTTCCTGTTTATTGGATGGCTTCTGAAGATCATGATTTTGAAGAAATCAACCATTTTAGTTTGTTTGGAAAAACTTACAAATGGGAAACAGACCAACAAGGGCCCGTTGGAAGATTTGACACTTCTTCAATCCAAGCACTTTTGGACGCTTTGCCCGAAAAAGTGGCCTTATTTGAAAAGGCCTATAAAGAACATGGCACATTGGCTGACGCAACCAGGGCTTATGTACATGCACTTTTTGGAGGCGAGGGCCTGATCGTACTTGATGCGGACCACCCTCATTTAAAAGGGAGCTTTAAACATGTGATCAAGGACGATATTTTCCATCATCACGCCAATGAAATTGTGACGGCTTGTAATGAAGAGCTTGCTCAAAACCAGTACAAAAGTCAGATCTATCCTCGGGAGATCAATTTTTTCTATATGGAAGATGGCTTGCGAGAAAGGGTCGTAGAAAATGAAGGGCGTTTCGATGTCTTGAATACGGATCTGTCATTTTCGAAAGAAGAGCTTGAAGCTTTGATCGATAGTGCTCCCGAGAAATTCAGTCCTAACGTTGTGCTTAGGCCATTGTACGAAGAAATTGTACTGCCCAATTTGGCGTACATTGGAGGCCCTGCTGAAATGGCGTATTGGCTTCAACTAAAAGGCGTGTTCGAGCACTATGATACTCCTTTCCCGATGCTTATGCCGCGTAACTTTGCCTTGATTATTAATAAAAACAGCTGCCATAAACTTGAAAAGCTGGGAATTTCACCAGTAGAATTGTTCATGCCCTATCATGAACTAAAGCAAAAATACATTGACGAAAACACGGAGAATGGCTATCACTTAGATGAGGAAAAGGCTGCCTTGGAAGCACTATTTCAAAAGGTTAAAGAAAGGGCAGCAAAAAAAGACAAAAGCTTGGAGGGTTTTGTTGGAGCTGAAGCAACTAAGGCACTAAAAAGCTTGGACAATATTTCCAAACGTCTGCAAAAGGCAGAAGAAAAGAATCAAGAAGTAGCCCTAAAGCAACTGGAAAGCTTGAAAGACAAACTCTTTCCAGGTGGAGGCTTGCAAGAAAGAAGCATAATGGACGATGAATAAGGCTGAACTGAGAAAACACTATTTATCGAAAAGAAATGCACTTGACGCTAATTCCTTTGTATTAAGGAACGAACAAATCAAAGATCTCTTTTTGGCCTATTTTCACGACTTCAGGGTTGAAGCTATTCACACTTTTTTGCCGATATCAGGGAAAAATGAGATAAATACGAATCCAATTTTAGAGGCTCTAAAACGCAGAAATCCCAAGCTTAAGGTGGTAGTTTCCAAGAGCAATTTGGAAACATTAGAAATGACAAGTTATTTATTGCAGGAGAATACTGTTTTGGAGGTCAATCGTTGGGGTATTCCAGAACCTGTTGAAGGCGTTCCTTTCGATGATGTCAAAATCGACATAATTTTGATCCCCTTGCTTATTTTCGACAAGTCGGGTCACCGTGTAGGTTATGGCAAGGGCTTCTATGATCGGTTTTTGAAAAAGTGTCGGCCAGGTGCATTAAAGGTAGGCCTTTGTCTGGAACCTCCTGTGCACTCGATTCCCGATACGGATCCCAATGATGTAATGATGAACTATTGCGTCACGCCAGAAAGGGTCTATAGTTTTGTTCGACCTTTGTAATATCGAGCGGTGATATCCTACGACAAAAGTCATCGCTAACGGATTCTGGTTGTTGACACTTCAAAGAACTATTCTCTTGTCTTCGTGGCCCTTACCATTTCTTTCTTTCCAGGAGGGCCTGATAGCGTTTCTACTTCATACCCTATTGCCTTCAAATCTCTTTTGAACTGCCCTTTTGCACAGTAGGTGACCAATATACCTTCTGGAGCAAGCGCTCTATAAAATTTTTCTAATATCTCCACTGTCCATAATTCAGCTTGTTTGTTGGGGGCAAAGGCATCGAAAAACACGACATCGTAGCAGGACGCTTCCGTTATAAATGCTTCAGCCATGACATTCCTTTTGTGGAGGGTAAAAAATGTATCGATGCTTACTGGCTCATTCCAGGGAGCAGCATGCAGATGTGAGAAGATAGTGGCAATGTCATCGTCTTGTAATAACTTGGGGTAGTTCAGTTTTTCTGCTACACTTGCTTCCAAGGGATAAGCTTCTAGGGTATCGTAATGGATAGGAAAAGAATGCCGAAGTGCATATTCTACAGTAAGGATGGTATTTAGGCCAGTGCCAAAGCCTAGCTCTAAGATTTTGGCAGAGGTTTTACCATATGTTTTATGCCAATGCGCTAGTCCTTCTTTGATAAAGACATGGCGGGATTCGGCCAATGCGCCATGAAAGGAATGATAGGTTTCATTGAGCGAGGGAACATAGAGTGAGCTGGAGCCATCTTCCGTCTCTATGATTTTCAAGTTTCTGTTTTCTGGATGCAACGACATGTCCTATTGATTAAGAAATAGCTACGTTTAAGAAGTCTATGAAAGGCTTTAAAACTTGACAATTATGCGTCAGATTATCTATAAGCTTAGGAGATTTGATATCATCGTCCGATAACTTATGCAATGCTACATAGCTTTTTAATTTCAAAAACTCGATATTAGGATGATGAGGGTCATATCCTTTTGGTGCTCTGCTGAGTTTCTCTCCCTGTATCCTTCCATAAGCTTGCTTAAAGTCTTCAGCCGTTACGATTTTCAATAATTCGGGAGCATTATAATCAATCTCTTGCCGTATCTTTTTCAATTGCGCTCCTGGTGGCATGTAAAGTCCTCCTCCGAAGAAGGACTCATCACCTGGTTGAATGTGCAGGTAATATCCTGCATTCAAAGATTTCTTCCCACCTTCCGCGATGCTTGCCCCAAAGTTGTGCTTATAGGGAGATTTGTCTTTGCTAAACCGAATGTCACGGTTAATCCTAAAGATACAATCCTTGGCGGTTAACCCATTAAGACCAGGGTCAATTGCTTGTAAGTTCCGAAGCAGCACATTTACCAGTGCCTCAAAGTCCGCTTTTGCTTGTAAATATGCTCCACGGTTAGCATCCATCCACTCTTTATTGTTGTTGGCTCCCAGCTCACTTAAAAATGATAAAATATGATAGGTATTCATTATTTTATGATATTTGGTCTACTATTGTTTCTAGCCCAATTCCCCGGGATGCTTTAATGAGCAGCGTGGTGTCTTGAAAAGGATGCTCTTTTAAATAGGTGATCAAATCCTCCTTGTTTTCAAAATAATGGGCATCGGGACAGGATTTTAAGGCAACCTTTATATGCTTCCCACAAAATATGACCTTATCCAACTTAGCATTATGGACGATCGCACCAATTTTGGTATGTGCGTCATCACTGTATTCGCCCAGTTCGTTCATGTCTCCTAATATAACTGCCTTGTGGTCAGCATTGATGGAAATTAAATTATTCAATGCAGCTTCCATAGAATTAGGGTTGGCATTGTAAGCATCCAAGATTATGATGTTGGAGCCTTTTTCTATGATCTGTGATCGGTTATTGCTGGGAACGTAAGCAGCAATGGCCTTGTTGGCTGCTTCGGCCGGAACATGCAAATACTTCCCAACACAAAGTGCAGCGGCAATATTCTCAAAATTGTAGGCTCCGACCAAGTGCGTATGGATCGTGGTGCCGTCTTCTGCTTCTACGACAACGTAAGGAGAGGCACTTATGAATCGACAATGGTAATAGTCGCCCTTTCCAGGATAATAATGAGGATTAGGGAAACGCTTCCCCATATTCCTGAGGAACTCATTTTTACTATTGATAAAGACTTCTCCACGATGCTTGAGCAAATGAAGATACAGCTCGCTTTTCCCACGAATTACCCCCTCTAAGCTTCCAAACCCTTGCGTATGAGCCATACCAATATTGGTAATGAGTCCATGGGTAGGTTCTGCAATTTCTACCAATTCCTGTATGTCACCGATTTTATTCGCGCCCATTTCAACGATGGCGACTTCAATGTTTTTAGGCCATGATAATATGGTGAGTGGCACACCAATGTGGTTGTTCAGGTTTCCTTGGGTGGCATGGGTGCGATAGGTGGTGTTGAGCACCTGCCATAGCAACTCCTTCGTGGTGGTTTTGCCGTTCGATCCGGTTATTCCTATCACGGGTATGTCATGCTGCCTCCGATGGTGTCGGGCCAGGGCCTGTAGTGTTTGTAGTACGTTGCCAACAACGATACACTGCTCGTTCGTTTTATAATTTGCATCGTCAATGATGGCGTAAGCTGCTCCTGCACCAAGGGCTTTCTCGGCAAAAGCATTTGCATTGAAATTAGGGCCTTTTAAAGCAAAAAAGATGTCCCCATTTTTTATTTTACGCGTATCGGTACTGACCGACGGATGACGAAGATATAGGGAATAGAGTGCTTCTATGTTCATGATAAAAAGTGACGGATTTTGTTCCTAGCATTCAAATTTATGGAAAATACCGTTGAAACTTCATCCAAAAAATAATTAGTAAATTACGAAGCGAATATTTTGCTCTATGGCCCAACAATTAAGATACCGACCCGATTGGTTTTGTGCTTTTTGCCTTTGGTTGTTGGTGGTTTGTCCTGCTTGGAGCCAATACAATTTTAAGTTTGACCAATCGATCGCTGTAAAAGTGGGAGATCAGGAATTGGCCATGCCGTGGGGGGGAGGTCTAAATGCTAGTCAATATCAAAGCTTAGACATCAACTTGGACGGGGCGGAGGATCTTGTGGTCTTTGACCGGACTAGCAACAAAATCAACTGCTTTATCAATGTGGGCGGCACTTATGTTTACAGCCCAGAGTATGCGCATATTTTCCCTAAAGAAATCAGCAACTGGCTTGTTTTTGCAGACTATAACTGTGATGGGCAAAAGGATCTTTTTACTAGCAGTGTATTTGGAATAAAGGTTTATCAAGGTGTAGTTCAGAATGGCATGCTGAAATGGGAATTGGTAGCCGATCCCATTTATACTGTAGGCTTCGCCGGCCAAGTCAATCTTCAGGTGAATGTTTCCGATATACCGGCGATTGTGGATTTAGATGGAGATGGTGATTTGGATATATTGGTATTTAATTTTGCCGGTGCTGGGACGATCGAGTATCACCAAAACTTTAGTATAGAAGATGAAGGTGCCTGTGGTTTGAACTTTAGGAGGACCACCAATAAATGGGGCGACTTTGAAGAATGTACTTGTGGTGTATATGCTATTGGTACTAGCTGTGCGGCCATTACTGGCAAAGGCCCGCCGAAAAATCAGATGATTATGCATGCAGGCGGCAAGGCATTGCTGCTGCTCGATATGGATGGCGATGGCGATATGGAAATGATCTTTGGAGATGAAGGTTGTTATAATCTTGCCTATTTTGAAAACGTGGGAAGCCCCAGCGTTGCGGCTTTCCAATCCTTTCAAGAAGACTTTCCCCCAGAAAATTATCCTGACTTTTTATTTCCCGCAGGCTACTTTTTGGACGTAGACAATGATGGTGTCAAGGATTTGATGGTGTCACCCAATATTTCAGACGGCGTACAATATGGGGTTGACCTGAGCGCTTCAAATTGGTTTTATAAGAATACAGGGAGCAACAACCAACCTGACTTTCAACTTGTGGAGAAGGCTTTCCTCCAAGGAAAAATGATCGATCGTGGAGAAAATGCTGCACCAGCGCTTGTTGATCTTGATCAAGACGGAAGGATTGATCTGCTTGTTGGCCATCGAGGAGTACTGCGAGATGAGGGATTTTATGCAACTTTGGCATATTATAAAAATGTAGGATCACAGGCTCATCCAGCATTTTCCCTCCTAACAGATGATTTCCTCCACCTTTCATCACTGGGACTTACCCATCTTTATCCTGGAATAGCGGATATCAATGGCGATGGATATGCTGATTTATACTTTACAGGCACGACCGACCAAGACAATACCGCTTTGTATTACGTGCTGTCCGAACAAGGAAAAATCAATTCCGATATGCCAATAAAAACGTTGCCTATTACACTTTCCGTCAGTGATAAACCCTTGATGGCCGATCTAGATGGTGATGGTTTTGCAGAGCTTATTTTGTTAAGAGGCTCGGGCAGAATGGAGTATTATACATTTTCGGGAAGCAGCCAAGCCCCAGGTTATACACTTGTGCATAATTCATTAGGCGGATTTACAGACAAATTTGAGAATCGGAATCTCACCCTTGCCTGCCATGATTTTGATGGAGATGGCAAGCTAGAGTTTATTCTATCTGATGTATTTGGAAAAATGCACCTGATCAAAGACATATTCCAACACGATACTGGCCTTGCTGAAACCGATTCGCTCACGGTTTCGAATTCGGTTTTATCCTTTACAGCATCCATGCGAGTGGGCAGGCAAGCACGGCCTGCTTTTGCTGTTCTATCCGAAGGGCAACTCCCGACTATGGTAGTCGGAAGCAAGCAGGGCGGTCTGTTTTTGTTTCAGCCTTCCGAATGGGTACAAAACCCTGATACGGATTGGAGCCTCTTGATGCAGGTTTATCCAAATCCTGCCGATGGATTCTTTAAAATAGAAGCGAAAGAGGATATATCGATAATGCTCTACAATGCATTGGGGGAACAAATCGGGCCAGCATTTACTGTTAATAAGGACGAGATTTTTCAATATAATACAGTTGCATTGGCAGCGGGCATATATTTTGTCAAAGCGATTAACCGCAAGGGTAAAACGGAGACGTTTAAAGTGATTGTTTTGTGATGGCAATAGAAAAATAAGAGGTATTAGAACTGTCATTCCATTACTTCCACTCTTCGAAGAGCTCTCTTAACTCTTCTTCCTTATAAGGCGTTTTCCTGTCCATTGTCTCTTTTCTTATGGCGCTTACTGTTTCCGGGTGGATTGCCGTGGCTTCGTTGGTCCATGCATTGCGGATATAGGTCAATAGGGCTGCAATTTTTTCATCAGTGAAGTCCTGGCTGTATTTTATTCCCGGCATGACGGGCTGTACTTCCGGTGCTTTATATACTTTCCCTTTTACGGTGATAGGCCCTTCCAATCCATGTAAGACAACCATTACAAGGCGTTCTTCCGATCCTTCCACCCACTCTGATTCTACAAGGGGCGGGGCGATGGGAACTAACCCTTGCCCGTCTAAGCCATGGCAGCTAGCACAGGCCGTTTCATAAAGGGGCTTTCCTACAATATATTGCTGTTTTTCTTCTGTTGATAATGATTTGCTGCTTAAGGAATTTCTCAATGAGATTTTCTCAAGAGATTCAGACAGCGATGCAATCATGATTTGGCTCTCTGGAGATCTGGTTTTCAATAAATTTAAGAATACTTGTTCGCTGCCTACAATGCTGCTTTTAAGCGCTTCTCCGATCAACGGCTCATCCTCATGTTCTTTGGCAATAGCAGCAAGCATATCCATAACTGTTTCCGGATAGCTTTCCATAAATTCACCTAAGCTTAGCGCCAGCTGTAGTCGCAAGATTTCACTGTCTATTTTTAGCGTTTCCTTATATATCGCTAAGGTAGCCTCCGCATCTTTATTGTCGCCATTTCTTTCTCCTATGCGCAAAGCTGCCGCTGCCACTTTCTCATCTTTTGTGCCGAGACCAAGCTTAATGACCTCAGGCGTAAAAACATTCATTCCTTCCAATGTCCAAAGGGCATGGAGCTTGGTGATGCTTTTGTTTCGAGATTTCAGGATTTCGATGAGTGCTGGGATTGTTGCTTTATTATTTCTTTCTATCAACAACCTTTGTGCGTTGTCTCTCCACCACCCGTTGGGATGCGATAGGTACTCAACCAATTCCCTGTCGCTAGCTTTGTCGAGGTTGGGCTGCTCATTTCTCTGAAATGTGTTGAGCAATCGATCCTTCCACGCTCCCTTATACGTTATCTTATATATCCTGCCTAGCCCTAGTGGTTTTTCAAGGCCCCGGTTTTTTATTTGTTCACGAAGATAATCCGTCAAATAAACTTCATGCTGTATAATGCCTTTGTACATATCTACCACATACATACTTCCGTCCGGACCATTATATAAACTTACGGGGCGGAAGCGCTCGTCCTTAGAGGCTAGGAACTCCATGTCATCATAGGCTTGAACAGCTTCTACATACAATCCATTTTCGTTGACAATATTCCTTTTAATGAGGTTGCCTGCCGGCTCGCAAACAAATGCATTTCCCCGATACTCGTCAGGGAAATTGGTGCCCCTGTAAATCAACGGCCCACAAGCAGCTGTAAAATAATTTAACCTGCCCGATTGGTTTAGTACCCAATCTTGGTATCCCCTGTTGACCCCAGGCGTAGGACGTATAGGATAGACACGCTGATTGGACGAAAACTCTACATTTATCCCTGATCCCTCTTTAAAATCAGGATGCCTCATCAATTTGTTAGGAGGCACCAAATCTCCTCTAAGCTGGTTGGAATTAGTATTATAGAAAAGGCGTCCATAATCATCTTTCGTAATTCCCCATTGGCCTCGAAACTCTGTATCTTCTTTTATCCATTCATTATTTATATAGCGATAACGGGTCCGGGATTTTGCATTATAATACCAATTGTCGATGCCTCTCATGAGCCCATTGGGCTGGTGTTCGGGATTACCTCCTACGGCATAGGTAGAATCTATCAATATTTTTCTGCCAGGCGTGTCGTTTAAGTTTTCCACAAACCACAAGTTGGGCGGATCTGCATATAAGATACCTCCCTCAACCATCGTAATGGCCCTAGGCATGCCAAGACTGTCCAGAAAAACTTTGGCCTCATCCATAATGCCATCACCGTCATTATCTTCTAATATCACGATCCGGCTTTCTTTTCCATCTTCTTCACTCCCATCGGCGTCGGTCATGTAGCTTTGCATCTCTACTACCCAGATCCGGCCTTGATTGTCAAAAGTCATGGCTATAGGACTTTTAATCAACGGCTCACTCGCCACTAGTTCAATCTCAAAGCCGTCCGTCAATCGAAAAGTAGAAAGTGCCTGTGCTGGGCTCAGCACCGGAGCAGAAGTAAAAAGAACCGAGTCAGGAACAGCTTGAAGCGCATTATTGCGAGAAGTTGTAGCAGTGAATTGGAAATAATACACCAAAACAATGCAGCATACAAAAACAAATATAACAGCAAAGGTTCTTCTCATGCTATATTGATCATTAGAAGACCTAGATTATGAAAAACTTTTAAAGATTAAAAATCTGAGGAAGTATACTGATGGTAAATTATTGGAAGATATAGGAGAATGAGGGTGGCAATGAAAAAGATTTTAAAAGAGATGGTGGTTCTCAAATTTCTGACCTTAGTTTCCACTGCTGTACCTGGATCCGTTGTTTTATCAATTCCAGCGACTCTATGAGTACAGCTCTTGTAGCTGCACTTAGGTGATCTTGCTCTACCTGAGTCATCAGCCCCTCCACGGTATGTTCGGTTATGTTATGAAAAAGTGCATGATGCTCACCGCCCGCCATATCTTTCATTAGGCCATTTACACTGCTCAAAGCCACATCGGTTACGGTCTTCTCCAGCGATTTGCTGATAAAATTGCCCACTACCGGCACTTGCTTCAACGATTTTAATTCCTTGTTTCCTTTAAGCGCCTGTCCTACCAGATGCTCCAAGTATATATGGATCTCATCTCGATATTCGTCGTATGTGCCGGAAATGGCCTTGGCAATTCTGCCTGATAACCAGTCTATGAGTATCCCCTTTCTAGGGGCTATCACTTCTGCAATGATCTTGTCCGTGACAGCACTTTCCATCATCAACTCTTTTTGTACGCCTTCAATGAATTTGATCATTACACTGTCGGATATTTCCTCCATAATGATTTGGTAGTATTTCTTGATCAGCCTAAAAAGGTATGTTTTTCGCAAATCTATGATCGACAGCCGTTGCAGCCGGTAAAGGATTGATATTACCCTCAGGATCCTAAAAAATCGGAAAGAAGCTATAGGAATGCAACCTAATACATCATACCAGTGGGCAATAGGATAAAAGAACCAGCGATTATAAGTGCTTCTTGCTATGGCTATGCCCCAACGAACTATTAGCTCAATCACAAATATCCCCACGAAAACCAAATCTATGGAAAGGAAGTTCTGGTGAATGTGAAGGTCATAATAGGCATAAAATCCAGGAAAGTGGTTAGAAAGAAGGTGCTTTACGATGGCGGTCATAAAAAGCCAATCGAAGACGATCAATGACAGGTTGACCAACAACAACGCCATCATTAGGATATCCGTGATGAAGATAAGAGTATTGTGACTACGCTGCTGGGTCATGCTATTATTATTGGATTTTAAACCTATCCGCATCCAATAGCGCCGGAAACTTTTCTCGGAAGGCAATGAGCGTATTCGCCTCTAGAGTCAATGTTTTTATGGTTTCCTTTTCCTTTTTTTCCCAGAGTACTCCGCCTTTTGGATCTATAAAGGTTGAGCTGCCATTGTATAGGATGTTGTTACCGTCTTTTCCCACCCTATTTACTCCTATGACATAAGAAAGGTTTTCGATAGCCCGCGCTTTCAGTAAATTTTCCCATGCAGAGATTCTTGAATCGGGCCAATTGGCTATATAGATAAGCATGTCGTACGCTGGCCGCCCTTCTATAAGGTAATTTCGGCTCCATACTGGAAATCGCAGGTCGTAACATATCATGGGGCATATGTTCCACCCTTTCCAATTGCGTATAAGCATGGTGTTGCCTGCATTGAAATGGTGGTGTTCCTCGGCCATCCTGAACAGATGCCGCTTATCATAGTAGGCAAAAGTACCGTCCGGTTCTACCCAAAACAGCCTATTGTAGAAAGCCCCTTGGTCATTGACGATAAAGCTTCCAATAACGACCGCGCCTGTTTGGGCTGCCATCTGCTTCATCCAGCGGAAAGTCCTCCCATTGGAGTGTTCAGCGCATGCATGTGTTGCCATGGTGAAGCCTGTATTGAACATTTCAGGAAGAACGATGACGTCCGTGGGCCCTTTTATCTGCCATATTTTTTCTTCAAACATGGCGAGGTTAGCTTCAGCATCTTGCCAATACAATGTCGATTGCACTATGGTAATCGCCAGGTCTTGCATACACCGGTGTTTAGCTGGCTTTTCTTCTAGGTTATTTTTTTACAGGGAAAGCCATTCGATAGTCCGCCGTAACGTTGCCTTTGCTAATGGAGGCCAGTTTGCCCTTGAGCAGCCGTTTTCTAAAGGATGTAAGATGGTCGGTAAATAGCACTCCTTCAATATGATCGTACTCATGCTGTACTATCCGAGCATAAATATCGTCAAGTTCTTCTTCGTGCTCTTCCCAGTTTTCATCGAAGTATCTGATCTTCAATGTGTCTTTTCTGGCTATCTGCTCCCGAATACCCGGAATACTCAAGCAGCCCTCCTCGAAAAGCCATTCAGGACCCTTTTCTTCCACTATTTCTGGGTTTATAAATACGCGCTTATAGGGTGGTGCATCGTCTTCATCTTCTTGCATGGAGCCTGCGTCCACGACAAACATCCGTAGGCTCATGCCTATTTGAGGAGCGGCAAGACCTACACCATTGGCATTGTACATGGTTTCGAACATGTCCTCGCTCAGTTTCTTCACATCAACAGATCCCTTTTCTATGTTTTGCCCTTTTTTCTTTAAAATGGGATCGCCATAAGCTACTATTGGATATATCATACTATAATTTGGATGCTAAATAAGATTGTAAAATAATGGTTGCACTAATTTTATCTAGGTTTTCTTTTTTTGCCCTGTCCTTCTTTTTTGTACCACCCGTGATCATCGTCTGTAAGGCCATTTTTGAGGTGAAACGTTCATCCATCAGGTGGACTTCCTTTTCTGGAAATGTCTTTTTCAATACCACAACAAACTGTTTTACGTGAATAGTTGCATTGGTGTCCTCATTCTGAAGGTTTTTGGGCATGCCTACTACAAACGCCTCTATTTCTTCCCTTGCATTATATTCCTTTAGGAAATTGATCACGTCTTTTGAATGCACGGTATCAAGCGGAGAGGCGATCATTTGAAGAGGATCTGTTGTTGCAATGCCTACTCTTTTGGTACCATAATCAATCGCTACGATTCTCCCCATTTGGTTTAATTAAGCTTTATTTTCTCGTTGAAAGCTTTCTTGACTTCCTTTTCCAAGACCAAAGCTTTGGGGAAAAGGATTTCGTTTTCTATGCAAGCATGGGAAACCAGCTGCTTTTCAAAAGCCTTGAGTTCTTCATAGACTACCTTTAGGTGAAGGTTTTTTCCTGCAGGCAAAGTATAGTTGTTGGTGATGCTCCTTATTCCCTTCATTTCGTCGTCATGGTGGCTGTGGGCTATGGCATGCTCCTGCAGCGAAAAGTTCTCCATTTCATAAAATAACTTAGAAGGATTGAAGGGTTGGTGCAAGGCATTGCGCAACAAGGTTATGTAGCGGAAAAGGCTGTCTTCTTCTTCGTATATATGGTGAATGAAATCTTCGACAAATAAAGGAAACACAAACTTAAGATCTTCTACCAATTGGTCGTTTCCTGGGGTAGGTTTAAGTGTTTCTACCAACCGGGCAATATAGGGCAGTTTTTGCTTGATGAAGATATAATGCGTGTGCTTCAAATACTCGATGATAAGGTCTATGGGATAACTGAACAGGGTAATGTCCATATTTTCTTTTTCCTCACAAACCGACTCTAAGCTGGTAATGACAGCTTGGATATTCAGGCCTTTTTCCTCACATACCTGCTCAAGGGTTTTTTCAGAATAGTCATAGAACCTTATGCCAAAATAATATAGTACAGACGCGAACACGTAATTTTCGCCAACTATGTCCGTAATTTTCTTATTGTTTATAGCCACACCGATGTTAATATTTTGTACAATTCATACTCAATCCCATTGCTTATCTTTGGAAGCCAATCCCCTGCGCCGCTTTTTTAAATTGTTCCCAAAAAAAGTATATAAAGATAGAAGTTTTATGGGAAAGCGGCAAAAGTTTTGTTTAACATAGCCATTGTAAATGTATGCCGCCTCACAAAAACACTCTCAATCTATTTCCTATCACCCCACCCAAATTTAGCAGAAACAATAGTTTTCCTAAAGGGTAAGCCGCCATACATTAATGCCGTTAGAGGGTTAAACAACTTTCTTCCAAAATTGTATTTAGATAGAATGTGTTTTTTAAATTAATTTTTTCATTCTATGCATATCAACAAGAAATGGGCGATTGTGACTGTCATTTTGGTGATTTTAGTAGTGGCCCGATTATGCTTGCCTTATTTTGTTACTCGTTATGTGAATAAAGTGTTGGCCGATATTGAAGGATACCAAGGGTCGATAGAGGATGTGGATATTTCTTTGTGGCGCGGTGCTTACGTGATCCATCAAATGAAGTTGGAAAAGGTAGAAGGAGAGGTGCCGGTGCCGTTCATCGATATACCCAAAATGGATCTCTCGGTGGAATGGGAAGCATTGCTTGATGGTGCGATAGTCGGTAAAATCCGGCTTGAATATCCAAAACTGAATTTTGTGGCCGGCCCTACCGAAGAAGAAACCCAAACAGGAAAGGAAACCGACTGGACCGAACCGATAAAAGAATTGATGCCCCTTCAGATCAATAAGTTTGAAATAGTGAGGGGGAAGATTTCTTATTTGGATTTTCATGCTGACCCGAAAGTGGATGTCGCCATAGATTCTGTAAATGCTGTTGCCATGAACCTAAACAATGCTCAGGATAATAACGATAGACTCCCCTCCAAAATAAGACTTACGGGAACCTCGGTTGGAGGAGGACATCTAGATTTTGAAGCCGAAATGAACATTTTAAAGCCGATCCCTGATTTTGATGCAGATCTAAAATTTACGGAAGTAAACCTTCCGGCCCTCAACGACTTCATAAAGGCCTATGGCAAGTTTGATGTGGAGCAAGGCACTTTTAATCTGTATAGCGAAATGATATTGCTTGATGGGAACTTTGAAGGGTATGTAAAACCTATGATGATCGACATGAAAGTTTTGGATTTGGAAGAAGATTCGGAGGACAAGGATAACGTGTTTCAGCTAATATGGGAAGGAATAGCGGAGCTTACTTCCAAAATAGTGGAAAATCCGTCTGAAGATCAGGTGGCTTCTCGTGTCCCTATTACTGGAAATATCGGTAATGTAGAAACCGATGTATGGACAGCTATCATTACTGTTTTGGGCAATGCCTATGTGGAAGCGTTAAAGAAAGAGGTGGACAATACCGTAAAGCTTGAAGAGTAGTATTTCCCCCAAGCTTAATGAAAATCATCCTCTCTCTCCAGCATGAGGATAGAGGATTGTGGCACGATAAAGTATTTTTCACCTTGGTACACGACCTCGAAGGCATCTCTTTGTAAAAAGATCGCTAAGTCACCCTCCTTCACTTGCAAGGGAATATATCTAATGGTTTCGTCCTGTTCCTTCCAGGGTTCGGGCTCTTCTATGTGAACAGGTATCGGATATCCTGGCCCTACTTTCATCACATACCCACTGTGTACTCTTTCCTTCTCCTGTACCCCCGCAGGTAAGTACAACCCTGTTTGAGTTTTTTCAGAGAATTTCTTGGGCTTGATAAGAACCTTGTCGCCCACTACCTGAATCTTACTTAAAGAAACTGCCATATCAAAATCAGAAATATCTGCAAAAATAGGGCTTTATTGTAAATCTTGAAAGAGGGTCCAATAACTTCGGGTGCTTAGACGATCTTGATTACTGCCAGCTATAGCTTATGGTGCTGCCGCGATCTCTATCGTTTTCTACTTTTATATAGATATCCATTTCTTGCTGAAGCTCTTCTACGTGTGATATAATTCCGACGGCTCTATTTTCTTTCCTTAAAGTCCTAAGTGTGTCCAATACCACCCTTAAGGCATCTTTGTCCAAAGCACCAAACCCTTCGTCCAGAAAGAAGAAGCTTTGATCAGCTTTGTTCAACGACTTCACATTCTCGGCAAGGGCCAGTGCTAGGCATAAGGATGCCTGAAACGTTTGACCTCCAGAAAGTGTCTTCAACAACCTAGTTTTACCGTTGTTGAGGTAGTCCCTTACGATAAATTCATTCTGCTCATTCAGTTCTAGGCTCAAGCTGTTTTTTGTAAGCAATAGAAACCGCTCATTGGCGGCCTTACAAAGGTTGGTCAGATACAGCGAAGAAACATAGTTCATAAATCCATTGCCCCGAAACAGGTTGCACAGTTCTGAAAGGTTTTGCTTCCGCAGTTCTAGTTTGTCCAACTCTTCCATCAAACTTTTTCTCCTATTCATTTTGTGGCAGATGGCTTCAATTTCATGTCGCTTGAGAGAAATTTGCGATTGAGTGGTTTTGATAACCTCTTCTAGGTCGGATATCTCCTGTGCTATTTCGGCATGTTTTTCTGCACTATAGATCCGATTGTTGATCTCTAGTTTAAGGGCATTGTATTGTTGTTCTATTTTGAGCAAATCATGCTTGTACCGGTCAATCTCTTTTTGTTCCCACTCTATATTTAGGTTCATGGCCAGGACGTCTTGTACTTGTGCTATGGATTGAAAACCTTTTTCCTTCAACAGTGCCTGTATGGCATCGTCTTGTCGCTTAACCTTTTCCAAAAGGCCTTCTAAAGCATTTTCTTCAGCGCTTAATTGCCCTTTTAGCCTGTTCGCATTCTCTTCGCTCGTCTGGAGCAGCTTGGAAGCCTCTTCATATTTGGCATATGTCTCTTCTACCAATTTCTGGCCTCTCTCCAAGCTCGCCGTAAGTTCTTCAACGCTCCGCATCTCGAATTTGACAAAATCATATATTTTGAGCATCTCTTTGAGCTGGCTTATTCTTGCCGCCTCCCCCACCTGTTGTTGAAGTAAATCTTGAAGCTGGCTTTGCTTTTCTTCAAGCCGTTTTTGAGTATCGGATAATGTTTTTTTAAGGCTGTCCCGTTCTTCTTTTGCTTGTATCAAAGCTTTCCTGTTCGACGCTTTTTCCTC
>SMEH01000136.1_pt1 | contig 28040 bp, 26 predicted proteins | sample 2456361 | NCBI WGS metagenome assembly SMEH01 (sample SAMN10132587, study PRJNA489261) | soil metagenome | isolation source: day1 control-loamy sand soil ammended | place: USA | reverse complement strand
CCATTCCGAACCCGGAAGCTAAGCCCGCCAGCGCCGATGGTACTGCACCCCCACGGGTGTGGGAGAGTAGGACACCGCCGAACACAAACCACACAGAAAAGGGACCCGGTAACCGGGTCCCTTTTCTTTTTGCGCATGGCATTCTGTCGAAGCCGTGTCGAGCCGTAAGCTGAGATGCGTGAGCACATCTCGTCTCCTGGTTATCCAGCCGGATGCAGCCGATCCACCGGGACCGCTCGGTGAATGGTTCGTCGACGCCGGTGCTGAACTCGATGTTCGACTGATGCCGGACGCGGGGTTGCCCGACACCCTCGACGACTACGGCGGTGTCGTCTGCCTCGGCGGTGGGATGAACGCCGAAGAGGACACCCGGCATCCGTGGTTGGCGGCTGTCCGGTCGCTACTCGGTAAGGCTGTCGCCGCTGACAAACCGACCCTGTGCGTATGTTTGGGCGCCCAGTTGCTGGCGGTCGCTGCAGGGGGACGTGTCACGCCGGGCCACGACGGCCCGGAGGTCGGTCCCGCGTTGGTGATGAAAAAGGACGCGGCGGCAGGGGATCCACTGTGGGCTGACCTTCCTTTACTGCCGGATGTGCTGCAATTCCACTCCGATGAAATCGCACAACTTCCGCCGGGAGCCGTGCTGCTGGCGTCATCGCCGCGTTATCCGCATCAGGCATTTCGGATCGGACGCCGGGTTTATGGAATTCAATTCCACATCGAGACCACGCCGGAAGTGGTGTTGCGGTGGGCGGCGACGTCCAAGTCGAAAGCGGAGGCCATTCAGCGGAATGCATTCGACGAAGAGACTCTGATACGTCTTCACGCCGATATCGCAGAAGCCTGGCGTCCGTTCGCGCGTCGATTCGTCGACCTCGTTGCCGGTCGAATCGAACCCGCGAAATCCACACCTTCGTCATTGCCGATCATCAATGGCTGAACGCGATCGACCCGCCGCGTCGGTTGCCCGCTACGGCTTCACAGACCGTCGGGCGCAGGACATGCTGCGCGCGGCGGGATGGTGGACCGACGATGGACCGTCGGACACCGCGGCCGACGTGTTGGGAGCACTCGCCCGCACACCCGATCCGGACCTGGCGTTGCATAGCGTGGATCGGCTGCGAACCGTCGACGAGGAGTCGTGGCAAGAGATCAACGACACGCTCCGCACGAACACAGCTTTCCGGGCCCGGCTATTGGGGGTACTCGGTTACTCCACCGTCCTCGGAGATCTGTTGGCGAGCAGGCCGGGGCAGTGGCGTCGCCTCGTACCGGCCTCTTTGACCGCGACGCGGGACTACGAATCACGCCTTGCGGAGGCAGTGTCGTCCGAAGGTGACGTGCTGACCGGCCCCACCGCGGTGCGCTCGTTGCGCATGGCATACCGAGAACTGCTGCTGGAAATCGCCGCCGAAGACCTCGCGCACGTGGTGGAGTCGGAACTCCCCCGACCGTCGCTGACCGATGTCACCCGTGCGTTGACGGAACTGGCCGAGGCGGCCCTTCGGGCAGGACTGCTAATCGCACAACGCGAGGTGGGGCACAGTGCCGACGGGACGCTCGCGATCATCGCCATGGGCAAATGCGGCGCCCGGGAACTCAACTACGTCAGTGACGTGGACGTCGTGTTCGTCGGAGGAGACGACATCCCCGTGGCCACGCGTCTTGCGACCGCGCTGATGCGAATAGTGGGGCAATCGTGCTTCGAACTCGACGCCGCATTGCGACCCGAGGGTAAAGCCGGCGCGTTGGTGCGGTCGTTGGACAGCTACGAGTCGTACTACACCAGGTGGGCGCGTACCTGGGAATTCCAGGCACTGCTCAAAGCAAGACCGGTGGCGGGGGACGCCGAGCTCGGGCAACGTTACGCCGAGCTCATCGCGCCCATGGTCTGGTCGGCGGCCGAGCGGGATGATTTCGTGGTCGACGTGCAGCGGATGCGCCGTCGAGTCGAACGACACGTGCCCGTGGAGATCGTCGACCGCGAGCTCAAACTCGGACGCGGAGGACTGCGTGACGTCGAATTCGCCGTGCAGCTGTTGCAGCTCGTACATGGGCGTGTCGACACCACTTTGCGTTCCCCATCCACTGTGGATGCCCTGGAAGCCTTGGGAGTGGGGGGATATGTGGGGCGAGTCGACGCCGCGGAGTTGCGCGAATCGTACGAGTTCCTGCGCACCGTGGAACATCGGTTGCAATTGAGGGGATTGCGTCGCACCCACTTGTTCCCCGAACAGGACGATGTGGAACGACTGCGATGGCTCGCACGCGCCTGCGCCATACGACCGGCGAAGGGGAAACCGGAAAACGAGATTCTGACCTCCGAGTTCCGCAGGCACGTACGGCGCATCCGCAGACTGCACGAAAAACTGTTCTACCGCCCCTTGTTGGAGGCGGTGTCGAAGGTCCCGACCGAGGCTTTGCGGCTTACGACCGAACAGGCGGCCAGCAGGCTCGCCGCGCTCGGATACCTCGCGCCGGACGGTGCGTTGCGGCATATCCAAGCGTTGACGTCGGGGGTGTCCCGGCGAGCGGCGATCCAGAAGACACTGCTACCCGTCCTACTGGATCTACTCGCTGACACACCCGATGCCGACGGAGGGTTGCTGGCGTATCGGCGCGTATCCGAAGCGCTGGCCGACACCCCCTGGTACCTGCGAGTGCTCAGAGACGAGGCCGCGGTCGTGGAACGCCTCGCCACGATACTCGGCATGTCGCGACTGGTGCCGGACCTTCTGGTGAGAGCACCGGAAGTGCTGCGACTGCTGGGGAATCGGGAGGAGTTGGCGGGGAAGTCCGTCGAGGAGGTGGCGCGATCGCTACGTATCGCCTCGGACAGACAATCAGGACTGAAAGCCGCGGTGGCTACGGCACGGTCGTTGCGGCGGCACGAACTGCTGCGGGTGGCGTGTGCGGACCTGCTGGGACTGATGGACGTGAACGCGGTCTGTGTGGCGTTGTCGTCGGTGTGGACCGCGGTACTGCAGGTTGCGCTGTCAGCGGCGATCAGACAGCGCACAACGGACACGGGCAGTGAGCACGCGCGGATCGCGGTGATCGGCATGGGGCGTCTCGGAGGTGAGGAACTCGGTTACGGGTCCGATGCGGACGTGCTGTTCGTGTGCGAACCCGTGAACGGCGCCACCAATGAAGAAGCCGTCAAGTTCGCCACCGCCGTGGCCGAGGCGGTACGGGGAACCCTCGGGGCCCCGAGCCAGGACCCGCCGTTGGTGGTGGACACCGATCTCCGACCGGAGGGACGCAGTGGACCTTTGGTGCGCACGCTTGATTCCTACCGCGCCTATTACGCGCGATGGGGGATGGCATGGGAGGCGCAGGCACTGCTGCGCGCCCGCGTGGTAGCGGGTGACGACGATCTCGGCGCCAGATTCATCGACATCGTGAACCCACTGCGTTATCCCGAGGGTGGACTGTCCACGGAGAAAACGCGGGAGATCAGGCGGATCAAGGCACGGGTGGAGACCGAACGGCTGCCACGGAGCGCCGATCCCACGACACACACCAAATTCGGTAGGGGCGGCCTCGCCGACGTGGAATGGACAGTACAGCTGTGGCAGCTGTGGCATGCCCATGAGATCGCCGAACTGCGGACCACCTCAACGCTCGCTGCGTTACGAGCTCTCGCGAACGCCGAGCTGGTGGACAGCGACGACGTCGACGCATTGGCGCGAGCCTGGGAACTGGCCACCCGTGCCCGCAACATCACGATGCTCGTCAAAGGCAAGCCATCGGACCAGCTTCCGACGTCAGGCAGGGAACTGGCGGCGGTGGCGCGTGCGTTCGGCTATTCCGCCGACGACGACCCCGGCGAATTCCTCGACAATTACCGTCGCGTGACCCGTCGCGCTCACGCCGTGGCTCAACGGTTGTTCTACGAGTCATGATCGTCACCGATCGGGGACGGTGAACCCGAGTTCGTCCTATGGTGGTGTGGTGAGTCAGCAGGAGCCGTTTCGAGTCCGTATCAAGGTCCGCCATTACGAGCTGGACAGCCTCGGTCATGTGAACCACGCCGTGTACCACCAATACGGTGAGGTCGCCCGACTGGAATTATTCGAACAGGCCGGTGGCATGGAAAAAGGCTTGGTCGAAAGCGGGATATCCCCCGTCCTGCTGGAGTCTCACATCGTCTACCGACGTGAGCTGCGCGCGGGCGATGTGGTCGACGTCTCCTGTCGGGCCACATTCGGCGAGGGCAAGGTCTTCTGGATGCACAACGAGATCGTCAAGCTCGACGGCACACTCTCGGCCGAGATCAAGTGCACGCTCGGACTGATGGATCTGACCAAACGCAAACTGGTTCCGGAGCCCCGCAGGCTGATCGAGAAAGCGGGTCTCGACCTCGACGTGCTCTGCGGCACGGCCGGTGTCCCACAGGACAGCCTTCCGACTCGGTGAAAGTCCGTATCACCGCATAGAGCAGGGTGATACGGACAGAAGCCGGGATCTTCCCGTCCCACTCGCCCACGCATCGTTTCTCGAGTGAGCGCCGCGCGGCCCACTCGGTCAGGGACCGGTGGGCCGCTGTCGGTGCCTGTTTGCCACAGTGTCGGATCAGTCCGTCACACGTCGTAGTACAGGGCGAATTCGTAGGGGTGGGGGCGCAGTCGCAGCGCCTCGATCTCGTTCTCCCGCTTGTACGAGATCCACGTCTCGATCACATCCGACGTGAACACGCCGCCTTCCAGCAGGAAGTCGTGGTTGGATTCCAGCGCGTCGAGCGCGGTACCCAGGTCGCCCGGCACCAGCTTGACGTTCTTGGCCTCCTCGGGGGGCAACTCGTAGAGGTCCTTGTCGATGGGTTCCGGCGGCTCGATCTTGTTCTTGATGCCGTCGAGACCGGCCATCACCATCGCCGCGAACGCCAGATACGGGTTCCCCGACGAATCAGGACAACGGAACTCGATGCGCTTGGCCTTCGCATTGCTGCCGGTGATCGGGATACGAACACAGGCCGAGCGGTTCCGTTGTGAATACACCAGGCTCACCGGCGCCTCGTAGCCCGGCACCAACCGGCGATAGGAATTGATCGTCGGGTTGGTGAACGCCAGCAGACTCGGCGCGTGCGTCAGAATGCCACCGATGTAGTACCGAGCCGTGTCCGACAAGCCCGCATAGCCGGACTCGTCGTAGAACAACGGTTCCCCGTCCTTCCACAGGGACTGATGGCAGTGCATACCGGAGCCGTTGTCCCCGAACAACGGTTTCGGCATGAAGGTCGCGGTTTTACCCGCGGCGAAAGCCGTGTTCTTGACGATGTACTTGAACAGTTGCAGATCGTCGGCCGCGTGCAACAGAGTGTTGAACTTGTAGTTGATCTCGGTTTGTCCTGCGGTGCCCACCTCGTGGTGAGCGCGTTCCAGGACGAACCCTGATTCGATCAGGGTTCGCGAGATGTCGTCGCGCAGATCGGCGTAGTGGTCCACCGGAGGCACCGGGAAATAGCCACCCTTGAATTTGGTCTTGTAGCCCTTGTTCCCGCCTTCCTCCTCCCGGCCGGTGTTCCACCAGCCTTCGATCGAGTCGATCTCGTGGAAGGCCGCGTGCTCGGAGTAGTCGAAGCGCACCGAGTCGAAGATGTAGAACTCCGCTTCGGCGCCGAAGAACGCCGTGTCGGCGATACCGGTCTCGGCGATGTACTGCTCGGCCTTACGCGCGATGTTCCGTGGGTCGCGGCTGTACGGCTCCCGGGTGAACGGGTCGTGCACGAAGAAGTTCAGCGACAGCGTCTTGTGTTTGCGGAACGGATCGATACGGGCGGTGGCGGGGTCGGGAAGCAACAGCATGTCGGACTCGTGGATCAATTGGAAGCCACGGATCGACGACCCGTCGAACGCGAGTCCCTCCTCGAACACGTCCGCGTCAAGCGTCGACGCGGGGACGGTGAAGTGCTGCATGACGCCCGGCAGGTCACAAAACCTCACGTCGACAAACTGCACGCCCTCGTCCGTGATCAGACGGAGGACATCGTCTGGAGTGGTGGACACCTGGGTGGCTCCTTCATAGTCGGTGCCGGCGGCAGTGTTTTCGTCGCTCTCGTCGGTTTACGGTAAAAGTGCGGTGTTGCCCGACCGTCACCCCGGTGTTTCACGCATGTTAACTGGCTCGGGGCTTGCGAGGTCCTGACACCATTGAGTTGACCAGGGCGAACAGGACGAACGCACGACGAATACCCTGGACGAGTGGCACGATGGACCGGTGAATGGCTGTCAACACTCTCGTCCGGGGAGGCGACCACAGGCGAGCCGTCGCGCTGGCCGGGCGAACGTCTCGGACTGCCCGAACACGGGCCGAACGCCGTCGCGGGACAGGGACGGCGACTGCTGGCCTTGGTGGTCGACCTGGTCGTCGCATCGCTTTTGACGGCGATCTTCACACGCCCCGACTACTCCGACGTGGCCAGCATGCAAGGCCACAACCTCTGGTCGTTGGCGGGGTGGGCCGTCATCACGGTGGTGCCCGTGGCGTTCTCCGGATTCACCCCCGGGATGGCGTTGACGGGTATCCGCGTGGCGCGGCTCGACGGGCGCGCGGTCGTGGGACTGTGGCGGGCGGTGCTGCGGTGTGCGCTGACTTTCTTCATCATCCCCGCCGCTGTGCGCAACGCCGACGGACGTGGCTGGCACGACAGGCTCACCAACACCGTTGTCGTCACGATGCGGTGACAGTCGGTCATGCCGGCTGTACGTCGACGTTGACCGTCCTCAGCGACGCCGGATGGTGCGCTGCAGGTTCCGCATCTTGGCGCCCTGCGGTATCGGCCCCTTCGGCATGGCCGCGCCCCGGTTGCCCAACGCCGCGAGCTTGGTCTCGAGCGCGTCGACCTCCCGGCCCCTGAGGTTGCGGGGGAGCTTCATGAGGTAGCCCTGCAACTTCCGCAGCGGCACCTGGCCCTCACCCGTACCCACGATCACGTCGTAGATCGGGGTGTCACCCACGAGCCGTGCGATGCGCTTCTTCTCCTGCGCGAGCAGGTTCTTCACCCGGTGCGGCGCGCCCTCACCCACGAGGATGATGCCGGGCCCACCCAGCACACGGTGCACGGCGTCGAGCTGTGTCGTCGCGGCGACGGTCTGTGTCACGCGCCAGCGGCCACGCAGGTTGTCCAGCGCCCAGGCGGCCGCGCCGGGTTGTCCCTCGGCCTTCGTGTACACCGTCTTCTGCACCCGACGGCCGAACACGATCACGGCGGCGAGCAGGCCCAACATGATGCCGATGGGCAACAGCCACCACTGGATGCCCATGAGCCAACCCAGGCCGAAGACCGCGCCGGCCACGACGAGGAACCACCCCAGCATCCAGGGGATGAGAGCCTTGTCCTCCTTGCGTTGCATCGAGAACGCTTGGAAGATCTGCGCCCGCCTCGCCTTCTTGGCTGCGCGCTTCTCCTGCTTGGCCTGCTTGGCAGCTTCCTTGTCCTGCTTTCCCGCCATAATCACCCAGGATACGGGCGTCCGGGTGGGCGTCGGTCCGTCGGTCCCCTCTGCGAGGATGCGGGAGTGGTCAGCACGCATCGCTTGAACCGGTTACGGGATCCTCTCGAAGGGCTCGACCCGGAACAGCGCGCGGCCGCGAGCGCTCCGCGTGGCCCGGTGTGCATCCTTGCGGGCGCGGGCACGGGGAAGACCCGAACGATCACACACCGTATCGCTTATCTGGTGCGACAAGGCCATGTCGCGGCCACACAGGTGCTCGCTGTGACGTTCACGGCCCGTGCCGCGGGGGAGCTTCGAACCAGACTTCGGCACCTGGGGGTCGACGGGGCACAGGCTCGGACGTTCCACGCCGCGGCGCTACGTCAATTGCGGTACTTCTGGCCACGGGTGGTGGGTGACTCCCCATGGGATCTGATCGACGGGAACAAGCTCAGACTCGTGGGACACGCCGCGAACAAGGTGGGACTGCCCACCGAGACGGAGGTGCTACGGGACCTCGCCGGCGAGATCGAATGGGCCAAGGCCTGCCTCGTCGCGCCCGATGACTATCCGGCCGTCGCCCGAGCCCGCCGCCGCGACGTCGGGCACCCCGTCGAACGAGTCGCCGACGTGTACCGGACCTACGAACAGCTCAAAAACGATCGCCGGCTGCTCGACTTCGACGACCTGCTCCTGCACACGACGGCCGTCCTGGAGGAAAACCGCGGGATCGCGGAGGAGTTCCGTAACCAGTACCGCTGCTTCGTCGTGGACGAGTACCAGGACATCACCCCGGCTCAGCAGCGACTGCTCGACGCGTGGTTGGGTGGGCGGGACGACGTGACCGTTGTCGGCGACGCCAACCAGACGATCTACTCCTTCGGAGGAGCGTCTCCACGTCCGCTGCTCGACTTCACCCGACGGTATCCCGATGCCACCGTGGTCCGCCTCGAACGGGACTACCGGTCCACGCCCCAGATCGTCGAGCTGGCCAACCGAGTCATCAGTGGGGCTCGAGGACGTCCGGCGGGTTCCGGATTGCGGCTCGTGGGCCAGCGACCGGACGGGCCGCAGCCGGTCTTCGCCGAGTACGACGACGAACCGGCCGAGGCCGCCGCCGTCGCGCAACGCATCCGCGATCTCGTGGGAAGTGGCATCCCGGTGAACGAGATCGCCGTGCTGTTCCGCGTCAACGCGCAGTCGGAGGTGTACGAGCGCGCTCTGTCCGACGTCGGGGTTCCGTACCAAGTGCACGGCGGTGAGCGTTTCTTCGCCAGGTCGGAGGTACGGCAGGCGATGTCGGCTCTACGGGCCGCCGCGGCGGCGGAATCGGAGGGGCCGGACGACCTGACGACCGCGGTGAAACGCGTACTCGCGCCACTGGGCCTGAGCGACCGGCAGCCTGCCGGTGGTGCGGCCCGGGAACGGTGGAGCGGGCTACACGCGCTGTACGAGTTGGCGGAGGACCTCGCGGCCACCGTGGAGAAACCGACGCTGATGCGTTACGTCGCCGAACTCGACCAGCGTGCCTCCGCTCAACACCCACCGACCGTGGACGGCGTGACATTGGCGTCCCTGCACGCGGCGAAGGGGCTCGAATGGGACGCTGTGTTCCTCGTCGGACTCGCCGAAGGGACGGTGCCGATCCAGCACGCCACCACCGAAGAGGCTGTCGAGGAAGAACGGAGGCTGTTCTACGTCGGCGTCACCAGGGCCAGGGAACACCTGTCGCTGACATGGTCGCTGTCCCGTACCCCGGGTGGGAGACCCCACCGTCGCCGCAGCCGATTCCTGCACGGACTCGTACCGGAGGACCAGCCGTCCGCTCGACCACGTCGGCCTTCTCGCCGACGCGCCGGAACCAAGACGTCGTGCCGGGTGTGCGAACGCGGCCTGGGGTCGGCCTTGGAGATCAAGATCGGGCGTTGTGTGGACTGCCCCTCCGACATCGACGAAAAGCTTCTGGAACGTCTCAAACAGTGGCGTTCCGAACGGGCGAGGGAGCTGAATGTTCCGGCGTTCGTCGTGTTCACCGACGCCACGTTGCTGGCCATCGCGGAACAGCGTCCGCTGGACGCCCGAGGGCTCGCCGAGATCTCCGGCATCGGTGCCACGAAGTTGAAGCGGTTCGGTGACGACATCCTCGCCGTCGTCAACGAGGACGGCTGAGCCGGCGGGGTGTGCACGCGCACAGGGAATCCGCAGGTCAGAAGGCTTTACCGCGGAAGCGGAGAGTTTTCTGAAAAATAAGTTGCCGTGCCGGTGACAGGGCAATAACCTGCAAGCACTGAGTGGAGATCTGCGACTTCTGCTGCTCTTTCGAGTGGTGGGTCGCCGGACAGCGAGAGGAGGTGCCGGAGATGAAGCTCAACTGGGAGAACGACGTCGCTGGCACGCCGCTGTCCGAGGTCGGTGGGATCGTCCGTGAGTCTCGACCCCGTTCCGCGTGGCGGTATGTGCAGCAGCGTCAGGGGGCCCGTATGTCTTTCGACGGTCGGGTCGTCCCCTTCGCCGCTGTTAGCGACGTCGAGGCTGTCGACTCGACGTCTCGTCGTGTGACCGCCGACCTTCCGAAGCAGTTCCGGGTTCCGTTGTGCCCACAGGAGAGCGTCCCCTGACCTGAGAGTCAGGAGTGCAGGCTCACGAAGGCCGCGGAACCGTTCGTCGGATCCGCGGCCTTCGTGCTGTTTCGGGCCGGATGTCGGCTGAACCAGGTAACGCACAACAACATGAAGGAGAACACGAATGCCATCGGCACCCGCCTTCACGTCAGGGAAGGCGCTCACCGGCGACCGGATCGACACCACCGGCGTAGCGGAGCTACTCGATTCGGTCGCCTCGCCGGAGGCCGCTCTACCGTGCCGTTCGGGTGATGCGGACCTGTGGTTCGCCGAAGCGCCCGCGGAGCTGGAGCGAGCGAAATATCTGTGCGGTGACTGCCCTGTGAGGGCGTCATGTCTTGCAGGAGCGCTCGCCCGACGCGAGCCGTGGGGTGTTTGGGGAGGCGAGATCTTCGAGAAAGGAGTGATCGTGGAGAGGAAGCGGCCGCGAGGCCGTCCGCGTAAACACCCTGTCGTTCCCACCACGGCGCGGACACCGTCGTCGCAGCAGTCGAGTGGACAGCGGAGCGCGGCATGACCATCGCACATGTCGACGCACGGGCCCTCGCCACGGCCCACAGCACCACGCTCCCGCCCTGGACCACCGAATCGAACACCAAGGAGCGCACCGCTATGTTGATTCATGAAGAACTCGCCAGAGCGCGAATACGGGACATGCTGCGATCGGCTTGCCAACAGCGTCGCGCTCGGCATGCCAGGAGTGCCCACCGATGGGCGCGTGTGGCCGCCTGGGCCCAGCGTCGGGCGGACCGGTTCGAATCGTGAAACGGAAACGGGGCAGCGAGGACAGTGTTTGCGCTGCCCCACGTTTCCGTCTCTCGGGAAGGAGCTCTGCCTCATGGCCACCACACACGACGACATCGACTGGGCCGCTCGGCTGGAGATGATGCGCCGGTCCGACGCCTTGGAAAGCGATGCGTTGCGGCGTGTGGCGGTCAGGCTGGCGTCGGGTCTGGGCCCTGACGGGGTCGTGGTGGACGCAGGATGCGGCTCCGGCGGGATGAGCGCCGCGCTGGCCTCGGTGCTGCGGGACAACGGTGGAGGTCGGCTCATCCTCATCGACGCCACCGAGGAGCTGTTACGGGCGGCGCAGGAAGTGGCCTCCTCCGCCGGAGGTGAGACCGTCACGGTGACGCCGGTGGTCGCGGATCTCGGTGCCGTCTCATCGGTTTCCCAACTGCCGCCTGCCGACTTGGTATGGGCCTCGGGCGTGGTGCACCACTTGCCCGACCAACAAGCGGGTGTGACCACCCTCGCCTCCCTGCTCGCTCCTGGTGGAACACTGGCTCTTGCCGAGGGTGGCCTGGGGCAGAGGTCCCTCCCGTGGGACCTCGGTGTAGGACGTCCGGGGTTGGAGGAACGGCTTTACGCGGCCCGTAACGTGTGGTTCCACGAGCTGCGTTCCGCCATGGACGGCGTCGTGGACATGCCCTACGGATGGACGACGGCTTTGGCTCGTGCCGGGCTTGAGGAACCCACATCATTCAGCTACCTCGTGGATCATCCGGCCCCTGCGCCCGAGGTCGTGCGTGAGCATGTGGTGGAACATCTGGCGCGAACGGCGGAGGTCCTGGCCGACTATCTGGCTCCGGACGACCGCGACACCCTTACCGTGTTACTCGACCCCGAGAACTCGCATTACCTCGGTGCGCGTGACGACGTGTTCTTGCTCAGTGTCCGGTCCGTGCACACAGGACGGCGCCCTCGTTGAGCTGCCGTCAGAGGGCGGCACAGCGTGCTTCGGACAGCACAGGGGGACGGGGCCGTGTCGCTGCCTGGCGGAAGGCGCGAACCAGTTCGGTGGCGACGACGTCACCGTGGTGATGCAGCATCGAAGGTGCGGTGCGCACCAGCACCACGCCCTTCGCCGTCAGGGCGAGTTCGTCCCGTTGCTCCTCCGGGCCCTGTGACCCGACCGACGGCGCGTTCAGCAACCACCCCATGCCGACGTCGTCCCACCATGCGTCGACCATGCCGAGACGTCGTCCCGTCGAATCGGTGATCGTCACGTCCCAGCGTGGCGGTGGCAGCGGACAGCGACGCGCAAGGTATCGAGCCGCTCGGCGCAACCTGTCTTCGATCGTGTGCCTCAACGCTCTCAATTGGATGCGGACAGCCGCGGAGCCGCGTTGATTGCCCTGGTCGAGTTCGGTGATGAGTTCGTCGAGCGTACACAGACCCTCCTGCACCGGGACGGTCAGTAAAGACCGCAGGCGGTCAGGGTCGTTCTCGCGTCGAGCGGCGTCGAGCACCGCTCGTGCCGGTGGGGCGAACGGCAATTCGGACTGCACCAGTGGCGTCGGCATCCGCGCCGTACGTTCGAGGGCCACGAACGCAGGGGGTGTCAACCGACGTTGTGCAGACACGAGGGTGTGGACGAAGCGGGGAACGGGCAGCTGTACGCCGTGTATCCGCAGCGCGTCCACACCTGTGATCACGCTGCCGCTCCCGAGATACGCGATGGCGGCTTGCAGTAGCTGATAGCGGGTCGGCTCTCCGGTGCCGAGCATGACGACTCCCGTCGCGAGCCGACGCCACGGACCACCGGGACGGCAGCGCTTCGTGATCGTGCTCGGGTGGAAGCCCAGTGCCCGAAGCTGTGCGACCGACAGCACGCGAACTCGAGGATCGCAAGGAGCGCTGGGAGCGGTGGCGGCGGAAAACATCGACGTCATCGTGCCGACGGAGCGGATGGTCGCGGGCCGTGCCGCGTGGGTCGTCGTTCTCATGCCCTGAGCCTGCACCGGTTGACGATGCCGGCACCGCTCGTCATTCAGGATGTGGATAACCCGCACCCACGAACGGAGTGTTCGAGGAACTACTCGACCACCCCTGTGGACAACTTAGTCCGGCGTTCCGGAAACCCCGTCAATCGGCGAAGCCGGGCTGCCATCGTTCGACGATGGCGCGCACGGGTATCTCCGCCTCCAACTGACAGAGGATGCCGATAGCCCCTGCCGTCACCCTGTGGATCAACAACCACTGCGGCGGCAGGTTCAGCGAACGGCCGGTATGGAAGTCCTGGCTGCGCAAGTCGCCCATTCGGATGGCCTGGCTCTGCGCCCAGCGGCGAGTGAAGTGGAACGTCTCAGCGGCAAGCGGAGCGACCAGTGGAGACAACCACGCGTAGACGTCGTCGGCGTCGAGGCCCACTTCGGGGCGCACGAACCCCTCGGCGCGCAACGACTCGAACAGCTCCTCGGAACGGCCCTCCAAGGCGAGTCGCATCATCACCCCGAGCGCGCGTGGCGCACCGTCGGGCAGGTTCGCGACGGCACCGAAGTCGATAACGCAGAGCCTTCCATCGTCGAGCAGCATGAAGTTGCCCGGATGTGGATCCGAGTGCAGCAGGCGCACCCTGGCCGGAGACGAGTAATGGAACTCGGCCAGCAATCGGCCCGCCTCATTGCGCTGTTCGGCGCCGCCGGAAGTGATGATCTTCGAGTAGGGAGTGCCGCTGACCCATTCGGAGACGATCACCTTCGGTGCGCTCGCCACGACTTTCGGCACGAACACCTGGTCATCGCCGTGGAACGCCTTCGCGAACCGTCGCTGGTTGTCGGCCTCCGTCCGGTAGTCCAACTCCTCGTCCATCCGCTTGGCCAACTCGGCCAGCAGCGGTTTCACCTCAGTACCCGGCAGCAGGCTCTGGAAGAGTCTGCTGAAACGCTGCAATTGCCTCAGATCGCTACGGAGAGCCTCGTCAGCTCCCGGATACTGCACCTTGACCGCGACGTGCCGACCGTCATGCCAGATCGCCCGATGCACCTGGCCGATACTCGCCGCAGCAGCGGGCTCGTCGTCGAATTCGGCGAACCGTTGGGTCCACGACCTGCCGAGCTGTTCCGCGAGCACACGCCGTGTCTGACGGGATGACATCGGAGGCGCTGCGGACTGGAGCCGGGTCAACGCGTCACGGTAGGGAGCGGCGAACTCCTCGGGCACCGCCGCCTCGAACACGCTCAAAGCCTGGCCGAATTTCATCGCGCCACCCTTGAGCGTGCCGAGTACCTCGAACAGCTGCTCGGCCGCCTTCGCCGACAACGTGGCGTTGACGTCCTCAGCGCTTTGACCGGCGAGCCGTCGGCCCCAACCGCCCACGGCCCGGCCCGCAATCCCCAGCGGCAGGCTCGCCAGCTTCGCCGTCCGCGCCATCGTCCGGCGGGGGATTGAGGTGTCCGGTCGGTTGTCGGGGTAGTCGTGGGAGTCCGTCACGACAGCGATTCTGCCTGTTGGGGCGTCGCTTATGCATTGATTTTGGGATGCGAAAACAAATCACAGGTGTGCGGGGTGGTGCTTGGCGCCGCACGAGCAGCGAGGATGCGGCGGCCACTGTCTCCTCCGCACGACTCCTGTGACGCAGTTGAGTTCGAGTGTCGCGTTCCACGTCGGTGGAGGTGCCGCGTCGGGAGTGGAAGCCGACAGTGCCGTCAGCGTCGCCAGGACCTGTCCTGTGGTCAGAGCCGCGGTGCCGTGAACACTGGTGAGGTCGGCTTGGTGATAGCGACCGGCGAGTTGACTCGCGATCCGCGGCCAGCACGAGTCGAATCCGGTGCGGTGGAGATCCGCACATCGCGCGCAACTGCTTCGACCCGGCACGACGAGAGGGCCGACGATACCGATGCCTTCCCTGACCCGCGTGATCAGGTGCGGAGTACCCGCCGCGACCAATTCGGTGAGGACCTCCGGGGCGGGTACGACGGCGTCGGTGAGGATGACCAGGTCGACGGCTCGAGCTGAGGGGCGGAGACGGGCGGTCCGGATCTCGGGATTGACCCGTCGCGCGATCGCGCCGAGTGCGGTCCGGCGATCGCATCCCACGTCATCGTCACGAAAACCCGATCCGAGATCGGATTCGGACACCACCCCCTCGGCGGCCAGGCTCAGCTGGCCCACACCGGATGCGGCGAGCAGTGTGGTCACGGCCGCCGCCAAGCGGCCACCTCCGTGAACGCCGATCGAGTACGACGCGAGGGAGCAGGGGGAGGACAGATCGGGTGAGGTCGGGTCGGATACCGTCGTTTTCCCTCCGCGGTCTCCGCGCCGTGGTTCCGCGTCCTCCACAAGGCCGCGCTCGGTGAGACCGCGTAGTACGGCACGCAACCTGTCGGCGTGTTCGTCCCGCGCGAGAGCCAACAAGGTCGTCGTGCTCCGTTTCCCGTCCAGTCCGCGCAGGATGTCCATGAGGATGGGCGGGAGGTCGGTGGCGACCACGGCATGGCGCGGGTCCAAGCCGATCTGTATCTCGTTGGCCCGGCGTTCCACCACGGGCAATCCGGGCCGAAGGCGCGGTCGCCGTGGTAATGCCACACGCGAAGTCACCTGTGCTGGTGATCCGGTCATGTGCCCACTGTGACGGCATGCCGCCCGAATCGCACGTCATGTAGTCGAGTTATCCACAGGCGGAAACAATTGTGTACAACCCCGTGTGATCCGAATCCTTGATCGCTGCGAGGCCGCTTCTTGGCTCTACGGTTATCCCCGTGGCCGATGCACGGGTTCCCTCGCTCAGGAATCGGAACAGGACACAGCGGAACACTCGGAACTCTCGACACTCCGCTGAGAACGAGCAGAAGGTTGAGGTTCGGCGGAGCCCTCGCCGCCGCCGAACGGTCACCGCGTACCGAGACGGTGACACGATGGTCGTGCTGATCCCCGCCACCATGACCAAGGCGGAGGAGAAGCATTGGGTTGCCGAGATGCAGCGCAAGCTCCAACGCGCGGAAAGTCGACGGACAAGCCCAGCACGAGCATCGGATGAAGCACTGCTGTTGCGCTGTACGCAACTATCGCAGCGCTATCTCGACGGCATAGCGCAGCCTACGAGTGTGCGGTGGGTACCGCCGATGCGTACCCGTTGGGCGTCCTGTACCCCGGCCGACCGAACCATCCGCGTGAGCGAACGGCTTCGTGACGTGCCGTCGTGGGTGCTCGACTACGTCCTCGTGCACGAGTTGGCGCATCTGCGGGTAGCCGAGCACAACCGTGAGTTCTGGAACCTGGTCAACAGGTACCCGAAAACCGAACGGGCTATCGGGTATCTCGAAGGTCTTTCCGCCGCCGAACGACTCGGAGTCTCATCCCTCTGACACGAGCGGATCCCAAGCCGCTCAGGCGTCGCCGGGTTCCCGCCCGGCGGCGCCTTCCCCACCGTCCTCGTCGGTCTCGCCTTCCTTGCCACCGTCGTCCTTGTCCTTGTCGACGGTGCCGCTGTCGCCCTCGGCCCGCTCGGTGCGTTCCAGCTCGGCGATCGGGTCGATTCCCTCCCCCAAAGCACCGGTGTCACCGAGCCGCTCGGCGAAGCCGATCGGATCGTCGAGGTCCTCGGCCGTCGGCATGAGGTCGGGGTGTGACCACAGCGTGTCCCGGGACTTCATGCCGTGTCGGTCACCCACGAGCTTCCACAGGGCGGAGGCGGAACGCATCCGACGAGGCCGCAGCTCGAGGCCGACGAGTGTCGCGAACGTCTGTTCGGCGGGGCCTCCGGTCGCCCGCCGTCGACGCAGCGTTTCCCGCAAGGCCTCCGCACCGGGCAGCCGATCGCCGGTGGCCTCGGCGACCACGACGTCCACCCAGCCCTCCACCAGCGCGAGCAACGTCTCGAGGCGACCCAGCGCGGCCTTCTGCTCCGGCGTCGTCTGAGGCTCGAGCAGCCCTGACGACATGACCTGCTCGATGCTCGCCGGATTGGCCGGATCGATCTGACCGGCGAGCTGCTCCAAAGCCGAGGTGTCGACCGTGATCCCGGAGGCGAACTCCTCCACCGTCGCGAGCAGTCGCTGCCGCAACCACGGAACGTGGGCGAACAGGCGCTGGTGTGCGGCCTCACGTGCCGCCAGGAACACGAGCACCTCGCTGGCGGGTCGCTCCAGCCCCTCGGTGAACTTCTCGATGTTCTTGGGCAGTAGTGCCGAGGTGGACTCGGGGCCGAGCGGCAATCCGATGTCGGTCGAGGTCAACACCTCCGAGGCGAGGCCCGCCAGTGCGTTGCCGAGCTGGGAGCCGAACGCCATGCCGCCCATCTGGCCGACCATGGACAACAGTGGGCCCGCCGCCTGCTTGGCTTCCTCGGGAAGTGCTTGCATCCACGCGGAGGACACCTGCTTGGCGACCGGATCGCAGAGTCGCTGCCACGTGGGGAGGGTCTTCTCGATCCAATCGCGGGCCGTCCACGCCGCGGTGACGGAGGCGCCGGTAGGGAGGATGGTCGCTTCGTCCAGCCACAGCTCCGCGAGGCGCGCCGAATCCCGCACCGCTCCTTCGCCCGTTCGATCTCCGGCCGCGAACCCCAGCTGCCCCTCGGAGCCGAGACGTTGCAGGGCGATCTGCTTGGCCAGGTCGTAGTTCACCGGGCCCGAGGAGCTACCGGCTTGGCTGAGCATTTGCCCGAGTTGGCTGAGCATCTGCCCCAGCTGCTGGAAGGGGTCGGCACCCGAGCCCGACGGCCCGCCGGCGCCCGACGACTCGTCGTCGGGACGCTTGTCGGGGTCGGGGAATCCGAAGCCGAACGGTGGGTTGCTCATATACACCACCGTACGCGGACGGGGCGGCAGGGGAAGCACGGACCGGCACCTGGTGACGGATGCCCGCGGACCCGCGGATCAGCGGGGTCCGTAGGCTTGTCGCGTGAGTGACTCCCCGGACAAGGCGGTACCTGCCGGAGAAACCACCGCACAGTCCACCGACACCGTGCGTGACCGGCTGTCGAGTGACACGGATTCGCGCCGGGGTGGCCGCCCGCGATTGAGCAGACGTGGCTGGACCATGTTGGCCAGCGGTGTCCTGGTGCTCACGTTCGCCCTGCTGGGAGCGTTCGTGCGGGTGCCGTACGTGGCGTTGGGCCCCGGGCCGACGTACGACACGTTGGGAGCGGTGGACGGCACCGAGGTGATCAGCGTCGACGGCACGCGCACCTACGAGACCGACGGTGAATTGCGTATGACGACGGTCTCGCTGAACGACAACATGACCTTGTTCGGAGCTCTCGGTATGTGGCTCAGCGGTCGTTACGCGCTCGCGCCGAGGGAGGAGTACTTCCTGCCGGGGCAGTCCGACGAGGAGGTGCGGCAGGAGAATCTCCGGCAGTTCCGTAGCTCGCAGAGCAACGCCGAGGTGGCGGCGCTGCGACGACTCGGTTATCCGGTGCAGGTCGTGGTCGAGCAGGTCGTCGACGACAGTCCCGCCGCGGAGGTCTTGCAGCCGGGCGACCGCATCGTTCGGATCGACGGCAAGGACGTCACCGACTCCGAGTCGGTGCGGAAGGTGCTCTCCGGAACCCGACCGGGGCAGACGGTGACGGTGGTGTTCCAGCGCGACGGCGGGTCGGAGCGTACGGAGTCGGTGACACTGGCCCGACACCCCGAGAGCCCCCACGGTTTCATCGGAATCCAGCCCGCGGACAGGGCCGATGCGCCTTTCGAGGTGGACATCGCACTGGAGGACGTCGGTGGGCCTTCGGCGGGTCTCATGTTCGCGCTGGCGATCTTGGACGAGCTGACCCCGGGGGCCATGACGGGTGGGCAGAGCATCGCGGGTACCGGGACCATCGACGCGGAGGGCAACGTCGGCGAGATCGGCGGTATCTCGTTCAAGCTGGTCGCCGCCCACGAGGCCGGAGCCGACGCGTTCCTGGTACCGGAGGGCAATTGCGGCGAGGCGGTCGCCGCCGCGCCGGAGGGGCTCACGTTGGTGCGGGTCGCCACGCTCGACGACGCCGTGAGCGCGGTGGAGTCGTTGGCGGAAGGAAAGTCGGCGCCGTCCTGCACCGGGTGACCCGGTGCAGGGTCTTTCGGGCTCGCGACTTCTCAGGGTTGGAGTGTGGCGTGCAGGGCGGCGATGAGGTTGGGTGCCAGATCGGCGCTCTGCACGACCTCGTCGGTGTCCGAGGAGGGCTCCTCCGTTTGCGGCTTGCCCTTCAGCCGCAGCACGCAGGAGGCCGAGCCGTCCCGAAGGACGGCGGCCACGAGGCGGGCCTCGGTGCGACGCGGATGGGCGGCCGCCGCCTGGCGGAGGTGGTCCAGGTCGGCCTCGCCGGCCGCGTCGACGTCCGGTAGTTCCGATTCGGCGTCCGGGGGCAACACGATGATCTCCTGGGCCAGTGCACAGCCGTGGACGGTGTCCGGCCAGGCGATACGCCCCAGCGTCTCCGCGAGATCACCCTCCGGAAGGGGGTCCTGTGCCACCGGGGTGAACTCGCTGTCTTGGTCGAGTTGCCCGGCCAGGTTCGGTTGCTGGCGGAGGATGTCCGCGGTCGGCACCAGCGCGAACAACTGTGGTTGCTGGTCCCAGCCTCCGCTCGCGACGAACTCCTCGACCTCGCGCGCCAACGCGGCTACGCTTCCGGAGTCTGCTTGGTTCCCGCTCTGCGTCATGGCGCCATCCTGGCAGGTGGACCGCGACCGTGACGTGGCGCCCGTTTTGGGGGGCTTCGGGAACTCACACGGCGGTCCGTACAGTTAGGGAATCAGGGACGCTCGCAGGTCAGCGCCCTGACAACGACAGCCTTGACCACGGGGAGTGTGCGTAGTGGCCACCCGGCCCTCAGCCAGCCTGCCGAAACTGTCGCGGCGTGCCCGCGTACTGTTGATCATCGCGGCCGTCATCGTCCTTCTGCTTCTACTCGGTGCCCGGTTGCTGGATACGTACGTCGACTGGCTGTGGTACGGAGAGGTCGGCGCACGTGGCGTGTTCGGCACGATCCTGCTGACACGCGTCGTGACGTTCTTCGCGACCGGCGCGTTGGTGGGTGGTCTGCTCGCGCTGAGTCTGTGGCTCGCGTATCGCACGCGGCCGGTGTTCGTTCCCGTGACCTCCATGGAGGACCCCCTCGCGCGGTATCGGTCGACGGTGGTCGCGCGGCCCAAGCTGTTCGGCATCGGCATCCCGGTGGTGGCCGGGCTCATCGCGGGGGCCAGCGGGCAGAGTAACTGGGAAGTCGTGCAGATGTGGCTGCACGGCACGGAGTTCGGTCGCACCGACCCGGTGTTCGGCAAGGACGCCAGCTTCTTCACGTTCGACCTGCCGTTCTACGGCTGGGTGCTCGGCTGGATCTTCGTGGCGCTGATCGTGTCGTTCATCGGCGCCGTGGCGACGCACTACCTCTTCGGGGGTATCCGCCTGGCCGGCCGCGGTGGGGAGATCTCCGGCCCCGCTCGGGTGCACCTGCTCGTGCTGGTCGGCGTGTTCGTGCTGTTCAAGGCGCTGGAGTTCTTCTTCGACCGTTACCAGCTGTTGCAGGCGGGCCGTAACGATCTGTTCACGGGTGCCGCCTACACCGATCTGCACGCGGGGATGCCGGCGAAGCTGATCCTGCTGTGCATCTGCGTGCTGTGCGCGATCGCCTTCTTCGTGGGGGCGTTCCTGCGGAACATCCAGCTGCCCGCCATCGCGTTGGTCCTGCTGCTGTTGTCGGGACTGATCCTCGGGTTGGCCTGGCCCGCCGTGCTGGAGCAGTTCTCGGTTCGTCCGAACGCCAACCAGAAGGAAGCGACGTCGATCGAGCACAACATGGAGGCGACCCAGTACGCCTACCAGCTCGATCCGGAGCACGTCGAGATCGATGAGGAGTACACGGGTAACACCGAGGCCTCACCGGAGGAGATCCGGGCGGACGAGGGCACGATCCCGAACATCCGCATCCTCGACCCGAACGTGCTGAGTCCCACCTTCACCCAGCGTGTGGGGCGGGAGAACTTCTACGGCTTCCCGGAGAAGCTCGACGTCGACCGCTACACCGTGGACGGCGAGGAACAGGCGTACATCGTCGCCGCGAAGGAGATCAACACCAACGGTTTGGCGGAGAACCAGCAGACCTGGATCAACCGTCACCTGGTGTACACGCACGGTAACGGATTCGTCGCGGCCCCGGCCAACACCGTCGACCGCGCGCTCGAGGACGCCGACAGCGACGGCGGTTACCCACTGGCGCGGACCAGTGACACTCAGAATCCGGAAGGTGCGGGTATCCGGGTCGACGAGCCGCGGATCTACTACGGCGAACTGGCGACCGATTACGCGATCGTCGGTGGTACGCCGGGACAGGCGCCCGGGGAGTACGACACCGCCACCGACCGCAGCTACCTCTACCAGGGCAAGGGCGGGGTGCCCATCGACAACCTGTTCAACAGGTTGGTCTTCGCCGCGCAGTACGGGGAGCGGAACATCCTGTTCTCCGACCAGATCAGCGAGGGCGCGAAGATCATGTACAACCGGGACCCGCGGGAGCGGGTCGAGAAGGTGGCGCCCTGGTTGACCGTGGACAGCGATCCTTACCCGGCCGTGATCGACGGGCGGATCCAGTGGATCGTCGACGGTTACACGACCCTGAACAACTACCCGTACTCGCAGCTCACCTCGCTGGGCGGGGCCACGGAGGACTCGCTGACCGGGGTGGCGCGTCAGCAGGACAACCGGATCAACTACATCCGTAACTCCGTGAAGGCGACGGTCGACGCGTTCGACGGCACCGTCACGTTGTACGCGATGGACGAGAACGACCCGGTGCTGCAGACGTGGATGAAGGCGTTCCCCGGGATGGTGCAGCCGCACGAGACGATCAGTGACGAACTGCGGGCGCACTTCCGGTACCCGGAGGACATGTTCAAGGTCCAGCGTGAGCTGCTGACGAAGTACCACGTGAAGAACGCTCAGGAGTTCTACTCGACCCAGACCTTCTGGAACGTGCCGCAGGACCCGACCATCGAGGGCGGGCTCGACCCGAACTCCGACACGGCGAACCAGCCGCCGTACTACGTCTACGCCCAGGCGCCGGGGCAGGACAAGCCGACGTTCCAGATCACGAGCGCGTTGACGCCGCTGGCCCGGCAGTACCTGGCGGCGTGGATGACGGTGTCGTCGGACCCCGAGGACTACGGCAAGATGACGGTGCTGAAGCTGCCCACCGGCGGCGGTCAGCAACTTGAGGGACCCGTTCAGGTTCAGAACGCTTTCCAGAGCAACCCGAAGTTCACCCAGGACCGTACGCTGCTCGGGAACCAGAGCGTCGACATCATCTACGGCAACCTGCTGACACTGCCGGTCGCGGGCGGATTCCTCTACGTGGAACCCGTGTACATCCAGCAGCGCAACGCCCAGAGCTATCCGCAGCTCGCCCGGGTGCTGGTGTCGTTCGGTGGCCGGATCGGAGTCGCCTCGACCCTCAACGAGGCACTGGACGAGGTGTTCGGTGAGGGAACCGGTGAGGCGGCCACCGGACCCGCGCAGGAAGAAGCCGGTGGTGACGGCAGCGGTGATGACGAGCAACAGCAGGCACCGCCTCCGAAGGACGAGCAGCGCGAGCCCGACCAACAGAAGACGCCGCCGCAGGACAGCGGGAACAGCGACATGGACCAAGCGGTGGCCGATATCCGGGCCGCGTTGCGGAAGTTGAAGAACGCGCAGCAGTCCGGTGACTTCGCCGCGCAGGGCGAGGCGCTGGAGGAACTGGATGCGGCTACCCGGCGGTACGAGGAGGCCGCAGGGTCGGGGAACTAGCGTCTTCGACCTGGTCGGCCACATGGTCGACAGGGATCGGCCGAAAGGCGTGTGATCTGGCGTACACCCACTTTGCGCTGAGGGGAAACCTTGGCGTAAGGTGGGTGTTGCCGTAGTCGCGAAGGCTGTATCGGCTACGGTGATCCCCACCGACCCCCCTGGAAACAGGGGAACGGGGATGTGTTAGAGTAGAAGTACAACGACGCGGGGTGGAGCAGTTCGGTAGCTCGCTGGGCTCATAACCCAGAGGTCGCAGGTTCGAATCCTGTCCCCGCTACTGATGAGCAAAGGCCCGGACTTCATGGTCCGGGCCTTTGCTGTGTGTCACCATCGCGATGCACAGAGTGAACCAAGGGTTCCACTGTGGACGACATCTTGACCACTGTGGACAGATGGCGATTTTCGTGGCACGGTAGAGACGTGTCCGATTTGAACGCAACTGCCGCAGCATTACTAGGTTTGCTCCACGATGGTCCCGCGACCGGTGGTCAGCTCGTCGCGGCGGCTGAGGAACGATTCGGCACGTTCTTCAGCGTCACGAGGAGCCAGGTCTACCGGGAGCTCCCAGCGCTGCACAAGGAAGGATATGTGCGGCTCGGGAAGCAGGGGCCCCGATCCAGCCAGCAATATGTCCTCACAGCAGCGGGGAAGAAGGCCTTCAAGGCCTGGCTGATGAGCCCGTCCTCGCCTGACCACCTGCGGAGTCCGCTGATTCTCCGGATCGTGAACTCCGGTGTGCTCACGCCGAAGCAGCGCGCCAACCTGTTCGCCACCGCCAGGGAGACCTACAAGGCGGAATTGGACGAGGCGCGGGCCGCGGTGAAGGCCGCGACCGATCCGGTGGAGAAGGCGGTCGCCGAGTTCGGTCAAGCGCATGCCAGGGCCGCGCTGAAGCTGCTGGACACCGTGTCGTCGGACTGACGATCCACGGCGAGACGGCTCACGACAACGATGCAAACGGCGAGTCCGAGCGACCGCCGGGAAGCGGTCGCTCGATTTGCCGTAACCTTGTGTTTCGTGAGTGCCGACTTCGAAGCAGCCCTGAAAGATCTCGGCGGCAAGCTGGCCCAGGTCGAGGCCGTGATGGACCTGGACGCGCTCCGCAGGGAGGTCGCCGAGCTGGAGGAAGAAGCCGCGCGTCCCGACCTTTGGAACGATCCTGAGGTGGCGCAGCGGGTGACCAGCCAGCTCTCGCACAAACAGGCATCGCTACGCAAGGTGAGTGAACTGCGTCAGCGTGTCGATGACCTGGGGGTGTTGCACGAACTGGCCGAAGCCGAGGGCGACAAGGCGAGTCTTGCCGAGGCGGAGGCGGAGCTTGCGCAGCTGACCAAGGACGTCAACGCCCTCGAGGTGCGCACCCTGCTGTCCGGTGAGTACGACGAGCGCAACGCCGTCGTGACCATCCGGTCGGAAGCCGGTGGTGTGGACGCGGCCGACTGGGCCGAGATGCTGCTGCGCATGTATCTGCGGTGGGCGGAACGGCATAACTACCCGACCGAGATCTACGACATCTCCTACGCTGAGGAAGCGGGCATCAGGTCGGCGACTTTCAAGATCAGCGGTCCCTATCTCTACGGCACGCTTTCCGTCGAACAAGGCACCCACCGCCTGGTGCGCATCTCGCCGTTCGACAACCAGAACCGGCGTCAGACGTCCTTCGCTCACGTCGAGGTGCTCCCCGAGGTCGAGGAGATCGACCACGTCGAGATCCCGGAGAAGGACATCCGGGTGGACGTCTACCGTTCGTCGGGGCCCGGTGGGCAGAGCGTGAACACCACCGACTCCGCCGTGCGGATCACCCACCTGCCCACGGGCATCGTGGTGTCCTGCCAGAACGAGAAGTCACAGCTGCAGAACAAGGCGTCGGCGATGAAGGTGCTGCAGGCGAAGCTGTTGCAGCGCAAGAAGGAGGAGGAACGCGCGGAGCTGGATGCCCTGCGTGACAGCGGGTCGAGCTGGGGTAACCAGATGCGTTCCTATGTCCTGCACCCGTATCAGCTGGTCAAGGACCTGCGCACCGACTACGAGGTGGGTAACCCGTCGGCCGTTCTCGACGGTGAGCTGGACGGTTTTCTCGAGGCCGGCATCCGGTGGCGTAAGCAGCAAGCCGAGGCCGCCTGAGCCCAGTCGGGGACTCGGTGGGTAACCGTGGCCTAACCGTCCCCGACTGTAGGATGATCGACCGTGATCCGGCTCGATAGTGTCTCCAAGGTCTACAAGACCTCCTCACGCCCCGCGCTCGAGAACGTCTCGGTCGAGGTGGACAAGGGAGAGTTCGTCTTCCTCATCGGCCCGTCGGGTTCTGGTAAGTCGACGTTCCTGCGGTTGTTGCTGCGCGAGGAAGTGCCCAGCAAGGGCCGGGTGATGGTGTCGAACTTCGACGTGGCCAAACTCCCCCGGCGTAAGGTCCCTCGGCTGCGGCAGACCATCGGGTGTGTGTTCCAGGACTTCCGGCTGCTGACCAACAAGACCGTCGCGGAGAACGTCGCCTTCGCCCTCGAGGTGATCGGCAAGCCGAAGCGAACCATCACCAAGGTTGTCCCCGAGGTGTTGGAATTGGTGGGCCTCGACGGTAAGGCCGATCGCATGCCGCACGAGCTTTCCGGTGGTGAGCAGCAGAGGGTGGCCATCGCGCGGGCCTTCGTCAACAGGCCACTGGTGCTGTTGGCCGATGAGCCCACCGGGAACCTGGACCCCGACACCAGTCAGGACATCATGCTGCTGTTGGAGCGCATCAACCGCACCGGGACGACGGTGCTCATGGCCACTCACGACCACTCGATCGTCGACTCGATGCGTCGTCGGGTCGTCGAACTCGATCACGGGCGCGTGATCCGAGACGACCGGCGTGGAGTGTACGGTTCCCCCGACCCAAGGAAACGCCCTACCGATGCGTGCCAGCTTCGTCTTCAGCGAGGTCATCACCGGCTTGCGCCGGAACGTCACGATGACCATCGCGATGATCCTCACCACCGCGATCTCGCTCGGAATGTTCGGCGGCGGCCTGCTGTTCGTCCGCACCATCGACAAGATGCAGGCGAACTTCCTCGACGACGTCGAGGTCACGGTCTATCTCGACGATGAGGTGAGTTCGACCGACTCGTCGTGTTCATCGCAGACCTGTGCCGCGTTGCGGCAGTCGTTGGAGACCAACCCGGCGGTCGAGTCGGTGGTCTACGAGAACCGGGAGCAGGCCTACAAGCGGTTCCAGGACATCTTCGAAGGACAGCCCGACCTGCTGGAACTCGCGCGCCCGGAGTCCTTGCCCGCGTCGTTGCACGTGAAGTTGTTCAACCCCGAGCGCAGCGACGTGATCGTGCAGGAATATTCGGGCAAGGAAGGCGTTGACCATGTCAACGACCAGAACAAGTTCCTGGAACGGTTCCTGGAAGTGCTCAACGCCGGACGCAACGGCACGTTCATCGTGGCGTTGATCGCCGCACTCGCCGCCGTGCTGTTGATCGCGAACACGATCCAGGTTTCGGCGTTCACCCGCCGTACCGAGGTCGGGATCATGCGTTTGGTCGGCGCCACCCGCTGGTACACGCAGCTGCCGTTCCTCCTGGAGGCCGTGGTCGCCGGCGTGCTGGGTGCGATCGTCGGTACCGCCGGGCTGGTCGTACTGAAGTACACGGTGCTCGATTCGATCCTGGAACGGACCGGCGAAGTGGTCCCCAAGATCGAGTTGTTGGAGATCTTCTTCCCGGTCGCGCCCATCCTGCTCGGTGTGTCGGTACTGATCTCGGCCATCACCGGGTACGTGACACTGCGTTTGTACGTGCGGCATTAAACGATTCGGATCGCGAGTTCGAGAAGATACAGTCGAGATATGGCGAAGGAAAACGGTCGCAAGGTGATCGTGTCGAACCGTCGTGCCCGGCACGACTACACGATCGTGGACACCTACGAGGCCGGGGTGGCGCTCGTGGGTACCGAGGTGAAGAGCCTGCGCGCGGGCAAGGCGTCGTTGGCCGACTCGTTTGCGACCGTGGACGACGGCGAGGTCTTCCTGCGGGGCCTGCACATCCCCGAGTACTCCCACGGCACGTGGACCAACCACGAACCCCGGAGGACTCGCAAACTGCTGCTGCACCGCAGGGAGATCGAAAAGCTCATCGGCAAGACCAAGGAGAGCGGATACAGCCTCATCCCCTTGTCCCTGTACTTCAAGGACGGCAAGGTCAAGGTCGAGTTGGCGTTGGGTAAGGGCCGCAAGGCCTACGACAAACGCCAGGCCATCGCCAAACGGGACGCACAGCGGGAGATGGCGCGCGCCATGGGTCGTGCAGCGAAGGGTAAGTATCGCCGTTGAGCAGGCCAGCCGGTGACGAAAGCCCCGGACCGCGCTCTGACGACGAAGTCGCGGTCTGGGCGCGCCGTCTCGGTTTGGACGGGCTGGTGGATCTCCACGTGCATTTCCTGCCCGAACGCGTCCTGCGCAAGGTGTGGGCGTATTTCGACGACGCCGAGACGCATTACGGTTTGCGCTGGCCGGTGCGCTACCGGTTGTCCGAGTCCGAACGGGTCGCGGTGCTACGGAAACTGGGGGTGCGAGCCTTCGCCCCGCTGGTGTATCCGCACAAACCGGATATGGCCGCGTGGCTGAACCAGTGGATGCGGGAGTTCGTCGCCGAGGTGCCGGAGGCGGTGCTGACGGCGACGTTGTATCCGGAGCCGTCCGTCGATGCCTACGTGGCCGAAGCGCTGACCGCGGGGGCGCGGTGCTTCAAAGCCCACGTGCAGGTGGGTGCGTACGACCCGCGCGACGAGGTGCTCCACCGAGCGTGGGGATTGCTCGCCGAGGCGCAGGTCCCCGTCGTCATTCACTGCGGGCACGGGCCGTTACGGGGGGAGTACACCGGTGTCGGTGTTTTCGAACAGGTGCTGCGACGGCACCCGCGGCTCGTGGCCGTGCTCGCTCACGCGGGCATGCCGGAGTACGACGAGGCGATAGCGCTGGTCGAGCGCTACCCCAATGTCTACCTGGACACCACGATGGTCGGGGTTCCGTTCACGGAAGGGTTCATGCCGACCCCGCCGGATTGGCCCAGCCGTCTTGCCGGGATCGCCGACCGCGTGGTGCTCGGTACCGACTTCCCGAACATCCCCTACCCCTACGCCACCCAGCTCCAGGCCGTGGCCCGTTGGGCCGAGGCCGACCAGGGGTTGGGTGACCCCTTCCTGCGCGCGGTGCTGCAGGACACACCGTCCCGGTTACTGAGGTTGGTGCCGGAAGCGACCGGCGTGGGCGGATGACGTGGGAAGTCGGCCTGGTCAGTGGCCTCGACGGAACAGGGGCGTCCCTGTCCCGACACGAGGGGACGGTGGGAATTATCGACTTGCCCGCCGCGTTATCCTGGATGCAGACGATCGGGAGATCGAGTGATCAAGGGGGTGAACGGTTTCGACTCTGGACGTTGATCCAGGGGAAGCGTGCCGGTGCAGGCAACGACCACCGCAAGCGTCGTTCGCATTAAATATAAGCGCC
>SMEH01000240.1_pt1 | contig 28607 bp, 25 predicted proteins | sample 2456361 | NCBI WGS metagenome assembly SMEH01 (sample SAMN10132587, study PRJNA489261) | soil metagenome | isolation source: day1 control-loamy sand soil ammended | place: USA | reverse complement strand
CCTTTTGGCTATACACTGGCTCTGGAATAACTTTCCCCGCTATAGAAGGAATCTTCTTTTGATTGGATTGATACACATCGAGTCGCGTGTCTCTCAGCCCGGTGATAAGGCTGTCTTTTATAGGAGAGCTTGCAGCCAAAGCAGGCAGGATGGGCAGAATCAGCCTTATGGCCGCATGTAGTTGGGCAAACTCTTCATCACCATTAAAGGGCAAGTTGATATGTACGCTCTGCAAGTTGGCCCACCCATGTCCTCGACAGTCGAATATGGAATTGTACTTTTCATAAATTTCATTCCGATGGTGAGGCCATAAGAACATTTCGGAAAAAGGGTCCATAAAAGGATGCATAGCAGTGGGCATAAGTATCCCGCCCAAGGGCAACAGAAGTTGATTTATTTGTTGTATATTTTTACTAAACTCCTGAGACAAACCATCTAAACTATTCATAGGCCCATTGGTTTTGAGTTCAATTACATGCATAGCCAACTCATTCGACCAGGAAATACAACCATTTTCTACTTCATCGGTGAAAGTTCCAGAAAACATCTTCAATACTTTGTCCGCTACCGGCAGAACTTTTAAGGAGTCCTTCTGGACGATCATATATTCTAGTTCTACCCCATAGCCTTCAAACAACCCTAGCAGCATATTAGTCTTTTTTTATTCGTTTGATATCCTTGATTTTATTTAGGAAGATCTCCATGATTCTTGTATAGAGCCGGTCTTTTACCATTGCGTCTTCCACACCTGTATCTATGCTAGGGTTATCGTTTACCTCAATAACATAAAATTTCTTGTCGATTTGCTTTATATCGACGCCATATAGGCCATTCCCGATCAAGTGGGTAATGTTCAGGGCAGTCCTGATAAGCTGGGGCGGTGCCAATTCTACTGGTAAGGTCTCGAATTTTCCGAAGCGCACTTTCCCTTTGTTTTCCCAGTCCATGATTTGCCAGTGCTTCTTGGCCATATAGTATTTGCAAACATAGAGCGGTTCATTGTTAAATATGCCCACGCGCCAGTCGAATTCTGTCGGCAAAAATTCCTGAACAACAATCAGTTCGGATTTTTCCAAAAGTTTGGTCACTTGTACGTCGAAATCTTTCTCAGTGTCTGCTTTCACCACTCCCATTGAAAAAGAACTGTCAGGTTGCTTTAGAATACAAGGGTAGCCCATTTCTGCTTTCACCTTTTCGATATTGTCTTTGTGGAGGATCAATGTCTTTGGAGCCAGAATGTCATTGTTTTTAAGCAGCTCTGCTAAGTATACTTTGTTAGTGCAGCGAATGATGGACTCTGGGTCGTCGATTACGGCAAGCCCTTCTGCTTGGGCGCGTTGTGCAAACCGAAAAGTATGATGGTTGACGGCAGTGGTTTCTCGGATGAAAAGCCCATCATATTCTGCTAACTGACTATAGTCGTCCTTTGTGATGAGGTAAGCATTGAGGCCAACAGTTTCAGCCCCTTTAATGAACTTCTGCAATGTTTTTTCACTAGAGGGCGGGACGGGGTCATTGGGGTCTACCAAAATCGCAAGATCATATCCCGAAATATTGCGTTTGGGAACGCTAAAGCGCTTGTTTTGGAAGTATGCCGTAGCAAACTCCTCTACGAAAGATTTATGAGGATCGGGAATATCGCTGGCGGCAATAGGGGAGATGCTTTGCAAATTCCATTTGTTGTTATACACGAACTGAGCTCTGAGCAATGGTGCCTGAAACAAATTAAAAAGCTGCAAGCTCAACTTGTTATATTTTGCAGATAGGTTCTTGCCAAAATATATGCTGAGCGTGAAAGTCCTGGATGAAATATTGGACAAACTTTTCTGGATCAGTTCGTCTAACTCTTCGGATATGATTTTGACAACGGCTTGCGACTTCATGTCCTGAATCGTGCCTATGCTCGGAATAGCCCTGTGCCCCCGGGCAGCCGCAAGAAGTGAAACATAATAACCATTGCTTTGGTAACGATAGCTCCGGGAGAGGTTGAAAATACGGGCATTTTTCAATTTTACAAAGCTGGAATTTGTCAAGTAGGCCTTGTTGGAAACTACTTCCACTCCTGGGATATTGAATTTCCAATCGTTTGGATTGCTTACTACTATTAGTATAGACATTTTAAGTCATGCTCTTTTTAGGTTCAATAATTAATAACTTGGCATCATAGGTCAATACTCCCAAAAGTATTGAACATATCAGTTTTTCTATTTTAACGTTATATTGTTGTTTTGGAGAATAAGGGTTGTCCATCAATGGGTCGTTGACCAGCACTTGGTTTGTTTCGCTATCATAACCACTTACGACCACAAAATGACCAGCTGGATATCCTCTCAGGTCATCAAAGTCATCATTAGGCCCGTATTCTCTTGCATGGCCATAAAGGTAGGTCGAGCTAAGACCGCAAAGGACAGGGATTGATTTTTTTAGATACTTCCTGATAAGGCTGGGCTTTAGGTCTTGAAACTTTAATATTCCGCCCAACTCCAGAAAGCGGATGTGTTCTAGCGAGGCCACAGTAAACTTTGCCCCGTTTTTGAACTGTAATTGTGCTTTAAGTTTTGCTGCTATATCCACCCCCTCTTGAAACCAAGTAGGATCGAAAAGCTCTAGGTTGTAAGTATAGATAGTGGCTGAATAGCCCCGGCGCAAGGCGTGACAGGCAAGCGCAGAAGCAAATGTGCCGCCTCCTTTTAAGGTGAGTACTTCGTCAATAACCTGAAACAAGGAAATATCATCACCATAATACTTATACAGTGCGTGCAAACAAGTCGGGCCACAAGTAGTATCGTCAGGCTGACTTAGGATGTCAAGAGCTATGCGTGATTCCACAGTACCAATGATTATGATATAAATGAATTAAAAATACTCTAACCCTATCCAAATAAAAATAACTAAAGTCTTTACAAAACCAGTAAGACATAGACGGTTATAAGGCTGTCATTGCTTGAGGATTAGGGTTATCAACGTAACAAGAAAAAATCATCTTTGGCACTACAATAAGCGAATATAAATTAAATTTGGATTCGTATTATATTTGCTTCACTAAATATTTTCTGTAGCTATGTCCTGTCGATAGACAGTATTAAGGCGAGAGCAATTGCCTATAGCTTTGTAAAAACGGAATTGAGGCAAGGGGTGGACTATTTTAAAATTAAAACCACAAATTTGAAAGAGCTGATTATCAACAAACGAAGCATAGAGCCTGGAGAGGAAACCCAAATAGATATCAAAATTGCTCGCCTGCCTTCTCATACATGGATCGATTTGCCTGTTTTTGTATTTCGCTCAAAGGTGGAAGGTCCATCGTTATTGCTTACTGCCGGTATTCATGGAGATGAGATTAATGGCATTGAAATAGTGCGCCGGCTCATTACTAGGAGGATGTTGGTTCCGGAAACAGGAACGATTATCGCCATTCCTTTGGTAAATGTATATGGTTTTATCAATAACGCCCGAAATTTACCCGATGGAAAGGATCTTAATCGTTGTTTCCCTGGTGGAGATAGGGGTTCTTTAGCCAAGAAAATAGCCCACATCCTAATGTCTGAGATCATTCCTCACATAGACTATGGAGTGGATTTTCATACGGGCGGTGCCAAAATATCCAATTTTCCCCAGATCAGGGCCCTGTTAGAAAACGAAACCAATATGGGGCTTGCCAGAGCTTTTGGCGCTCCTTATTTGATCAACTCCAACCTTATCGATAAATCTTTCAGGAAAGCTGCTGCACAAGTAGGAAAGGCCATATTGGTATATGAGGGAGGAGAATCTTTGCGCTTGGATCCATACGCGATACAGGAGGGAATGAATGGAGTGCTTAGGTTGATGGATCATTTGGGAATCAAGAAGAGTTTTTTGCAGCCCCAACAATCCGTCATCCTAAGAGAGCGCTCTTGGACTCGGGCAAAAATGTCGGGAATTTTTAATGCAAAAGTAGAGAGCGGCGTAAAAGTAAATAAAAATCAACTTATTGCGGTCATTACCGATCCCTATGGCAAATTGAGGATCCCTGTAAAAAGTCCTATCGACGGGTTTGTGATCGGTATCAATAACATGCCGGTGGTAAATGCGGGGGATGCATTGTTTCACATAGGGAAAGAAATAAATGAGTGACGGTGCATCATCAATCAAAAAAAAGCGAGGCTGGAATGTCCAACCTCGCTTGCTTATAAATCCGATGCTATAATGATTCCTCTAGCTCTGCAGCGACTGCTTTGATTCGGGCATCCAATTGCATATTGATACTGTCGTAATCTTCTGTTCGTAACAGTTTCTCATTTACGCTGATATAGAATTTTATCTTGGGTTCGGTGCCAGATGGCCGTGCAGAAATCTTCGTGTCATCTTCCAATACAAACTGAAGAACGTTAGAAGCAGGCAAGTTTATTTTTGTCTCTTCGCCTGTTAGTTTATTAAAGCTTTTCCCGATTTGGTAATCCATTACCTTTACCACCCTGCAGTTGTTGATCTTGGCGGGAGGGTTGTTCCTGAGCCTATGCATCATGTTTTCTATTTCTTCAGCCCCTTTTTTGCCAGTTTTGGTTATGTTGATGAGGTGTTCTTTATAGAAGCCAAATTGCTGGTATATTTCTACCAACATTTCAAATAAGGAATGCCCTTTATCTTTTGCATAGGCTGCCATTTCAGCGATCATAGCACATGAGGCTATGGCGTCTTTGTCCCTAACAAAATCACTGATCAGATAACCATAAAGCAATGTATTTGAAACCTGTCAATGTATTATAGCATTCTACAAAAAACTTCTTGGCAATGAGCTCAATCAGATCAGTAGTTACGATGGTCTTGACGATATATTGCTTGCCAGTAAGCTTCTTGTTTTCTTGCCACCTTTTGAGCATGTAATAAACCAAGAGGCTGGCGGTTTGATTGCCATTGAGCAGTTGAAACTTATTGTGCAGGTTTTTCACAGCGATACCCACTCTGTCGGCATCAGGATCTGTCGCCATCACTAGTTCAGCGTTCACCTCTGCCGCTTTTTCCAGAGCCATAGTCAAAGCTTCTGTTTCTTCTGGATTGGGGTATACTACTGTAGGGAAATTGCCATCAGGAGTCGATTGCTCTTCTACAGTATGGATGTTGGTAAAGCCCATTTTCGATAAAACCTCTGGCACCAAAGCGTGTCCAGTACCGTGAATGGGGGAGTAGACAATGCCAAGGTTCTTTTGATTTGCTACGGCTTCTTTAGAGACACTAAGCTTTACGATGGATTTCAGGTATAATTCATCAACGTCTTTGCCTATTTCTTCAATGAGCGCTTCATTCCTTGTGAATTTTACCTCGTCAATTCCCTTTATCTTCTGAACCTCAGCAATAATGTTCTTGTCGTGGGGTGGTGTAACTTGCGCACCATCGTTCCAATATACCTTATAGCCGTTATATTCTTTTGGGTTATGAGATGCGGTAATGACGACCCCACCTTGACATCCAAAATGTCTTACAGCAAAAGATAGTTCAGGAGTTGGTCTGAGGTCCTCAAAAAAGTACACCTTTATACCGTTGGCTGAAAATACATCTGCAGTGATTTGACCAAAGAACTTGCTGTTGTTCCTGCTATCATGAGCTATGGCAACGCTGATCTGTTGTTTGCCATAGACCTTCAACAAATAGTTGGCAAGGCCTTGAGTGGCCATACCGATTGTGTATTTGTTGATGCGGTTGGAGCCGACACCCATAATTCCACGGAGACCACCAGTTCCGAATTCAAGATCTTTATAAAAAGCATCGGTTAGTTCTTCACTCTCTGCTTGTAACATCTTGTCGATCTCGCTTCGTGTTGCTTCGTCGATGTTACTATTCAACCATTGCTGGGCTTTGTCCTTTATGGTAATGTCCATGTGCGTTTTAAAGTTAGACTGGATTTAAACGTTAAAAAAGAAATATGACTATGCAAAAATGGAAAAAAAAATGACTTAGTAAAGTTTTAGTCTATATTTATAGCAGTAAGCGAGTTATGGTGTTGCCCATCATAAGCTGCTAATGACCAAAAATATTATCAAAAACTCCATATTCGATTTTGTGTTATTTTTTCTTGCAAGTTAGGCTGTGTGTGTTCAGCTTTGTATAAAAATCAGGAACAATGGACATACAGAAATTAGATCATGCACTCGCCCTTCTAGTAGAGAAGAATCACGAGCTTAATGCTTTAGATTATAATGACAAAAATTATGATAGGGTAGAGGAGGATTTACATGATATGGAAGATGACTTTTTAGATGAATATGGTGACTTTTTGGAAGAAGTGCTCCGAGATGTCCATGATGAATATTGTCCTGATTCTGACGTTTTGCTTCCAATAGCCTACCTGGCCAAACAATACCAAAAAACAGAAAAAGAGGATGGTAGTGTACATTATGATGCAAGCGTTAAAGAAGGGGTTTTGGTAGATGCAGATGCTTACCCTGATCAGCTTTGTAAGCTTGTATTGGTGCCAGGCCCAACAAGGCTTATCCTAAATATTAAAAATAAAGAGCAGAAAGTTGTATGGACGGCATAGCCCGTCCATGTAGGATTAAAAGCCAAGTTTTTTTCGAACCTTAGACATGGTTTGTGCGGCTATGGCTCTAGCTTTTTCTTCTCCTTCTTCCAGTTTTCTGTTAAGTTCTGAACCGTTCTCCATATAATAATTGTAGGCCTTACGCTCTTCAGCGAACTTATCCCTAATCGTTTCGAAAAGTGCTTGCTTGGCGTGGCCGTATCCAAAGTTTCCTGCTAAATATCTTTGTTTTAAGGTATCTACTTCTTCGGAGCTCGCCAATAATTTGTAAATAGCAAATACATTGCAAGTGTCAGGATCCTTTGGCTCTTCCAAAGGCGTGCTGTCAGTTATAATCGACATCACTACCTTTCTTAATTGCTTTTCTGGAAGAAATATATCGATGAAGTTATTATAAGATTTGCTCATTTTTTGGCCATCAATCCCTGGAATTGTCATGATACTCTCATCAATCTTGGCCTGAGGAATGACAAATGTCTCGCCAAATTGATGGTTGAAGCTATTGGCAATGTCACGTGTTATCTCCAAATGCTGCAGCTGGTCCTTCCCTACAGGCACAACATCTGCGTCGTACAAAATAATATCAGCAGCCATCAAAACAGGATAGGTAAATAGCCCAGCATTCACATCAGATAGCCTTTCTGACTTATCCTTAAACGAATGGGCATTGGCCAGCATTGGGTATGGGGTGATGCAGTTGAGATACCACATAAGCTCACAGACTTCTGGGATTCGGGACTGTCTGTAAAAAATATTTTTATCTGTATCGAAACCAAAAGCCAGCCAGGCTGCAGCAACCGCATTCACATTTTGAGTCCTTACTTCGGCGTCTTTTATGGTGGTCAGCGAGTGTAGGTCTGCAATAAAGAAAAGTGACTCGTTTGTTTCACTTTTCGAAAGTTCAATAGCGGGAATAATCGCGCCTAACACATTCCCCAGGTGAGGCGTGCCAGAGCTTTGTATGCCTGTGAGTATTCTTGCCATAAGGATTAATTAATTGTCAGATGGAATATGCCTGAAATGATGCCGCAATATAAATAATATATTTTTAGTGTGTAATAATTACCCCCATTTCCAGTTGCTTGTTATGTGCATATTTTGTCATTTTACAGAAAGCATGGAAAAGCGTCGTATATCGACTTTCATGCTATGTTTAAAAGGAAGTGCACGGTTTTTGCTTCATTGTTTCTCTCTTCTACCTTGAAAATGCTGATTTGCGGATGAAAACCTTCATGATTTTATGCTTTACTTACATTCTATGCACCCCTTCGTGGGTCATCGCACAGCATATGGAAGAGGGGCAGGCTTCTATATCTTTTGAAAGTCCCCACCATGATTTTGGTAGGATCGCCGAAGATGGAGGAGAGGCGATCCACGACTTTAAATTTATAAATACAGGCAAAGCACCGCTTGTGATTACGGACGTGGAGGCATCATGTGGATGCACCTCGCCATTGTGGTCAGTAGATAGCATTGGGCCTGGTGAGGAAGGATTTGTGAAAGTAGCCTATGATCCTTACAATCGCCCAGGGCCTTTTAATAAAACCATAACGGTGACCACCAATGGCTATCCTTCGATATCCATCCTTACAATTGAAGGGCGAGTTGTGCCACCACCAAAAGACATCACAGCACAATATCCCTATGCAATGGGTGGGTTGAGGTTCGATCGAAAGTCTGTCTACTATGGCAATATTACTAACGATAAACCTGTAACAAGCATTATAAAGGCATACAACGGGACAGATCAAATCATCACTTTTTCCGATAGCATACTTTCACCTCACTACATAGGGGTTGTGTTTGAGCCCAAAATAATTAATCCTGGTGAGGTAGGGGAAATATACATTTCCTACGATGGGGAAAAGCTAAACGATCTTGGCTATAGAACCGATAACATAAAGCTGTTTACTTATGAACTTGGAGATTCTGTTAAAAGCTTCAATGTGTTTGCCACTGTTTTGGATTATTTTCCTCCTCTCGATGCGCAGGCTTTGGCTCAAGCACCTAAAATCTCCATCGATAAGGATATAGAAGATTTTGGTAATGTACAGAGCAATTCAACATTGCAGACTACTTTTATGCTTACGAACGAGGGCAGATCTCCTTTAGAGCTTCGTAAGATAATGCCGAATTGCAACTGTGTGAAAGTAGAAACTGAAAGTTCCGTGATCCAGCCAGGAGACTCTCTTGCTGTTTCAGTTACCATGGAAACCCCAGCGTTTACAGGAACCCAGCAAAAAATGATCAGTGTGTTTACAAATGATCCTACAGGACATGTAAAAGTCCTTACTTTGAAAGCTTACGTTAGAGAGTAGGCTTTAAGACTCACGAGAAGGCTTGACTCCTCCCTCTTTGTTTTTTGACGTACACCTTAAAAATTGCTAGAATGAATGCCATACCCTTTTCTTTAATTGCTGTTTTTATAGATGCCGCACACAGCTTTAAAGGTAATACTGCGGCAGTTGTTTTATTAGAAACTCCTTTGTCAGAAATTAAAATGCAGGAGGTTGCAGCAGATTTTAACCAGCCTGCTACAACTTTTCTGTGGCCCGATCAGCAGCAAAATACTTTTGATGTGCGGTGGTATGCACCTGATGCAGAAATTGATCTATGTGGTCATGGATCCCTCGCAGCACTAGCCTTTTTGTCAAGCATTAGGGAAAACAGTGAAAGATTTATCCTACAATATCGCAATGGTAAAATTGAAGGAGGGCTTGATAGCAATGGTATGTGCACCATGGATATGGAGGCAATCCCTGTTCTGACCGAACTCCAGGTACCTGAGCTATTGCCCAAAGCATTAGGTATCCCTGTACAGGCATGCTATACTACTGAGGGAAAACATATTGTGCTTTCGGACAATGAGACCAGCATTCGAAATATGTCACCCGACTATGCTATGCTGAGACAATTAGACACTTTTGGTTATGCAATAACTGCTCCCGGCGATCAAGTAGACTTTGTGAGCAGGACGTTAGTGCCTCACGTAAAGCAGTTAGAAGATCCTGCAACTGGTTCTTCGCACGCTGCTTTGGTGCCATTTTGGGGCAAAAGACTAAATAAAACCAACCTTATCGCGCATCAGTTGAGTTCACGAGGAGGAAAGTTTGTTTGCAATATTGATCAGAGGACGGTGACCTTGAAAGGAGAATTCAAAGTGATTGGCGAAGGGAACCTGCGATAATTTTAAAATGCATGTACACAAGAGAACAGGCTTCCCAATTGCGACAGGCTTTTTGGACAGCCTTTGGACAATATATGTCGCCACTCCTTTCGGCTGATGGGTTTAGGACCAACTGGATAAACTATAATACTGGCTTTAAGGATGTCTATTTTAAAATGGAAGCCGGCCAAAAGCAAGCATTCATTGGGATCCTTTTGACCCATAAAGATATCGAAATCCAACAGTTATACTTTGAGCAATTTGAAGCGCTTAAGCGTGTTTTGCAAGAAAGAATAGGAGAATCTTGGGATTGGGAACTTCATGCCCGCAATGAACATGGAAAAACGATAAGTAGGATATACAAAGTTCTTGGATCTGTTAACGTTTTTAATCAAGATGACTGGCCGCAACTCATTTCCTTTTTCAAGCCTAGAATAATTGCACTGGATGACTTTTGGTCAGATGCCCGATATACTTTTGAAGCGTTAAGATAGGAGCCTACTGAAAAACGCATCAAAGAGGCTTGTGGGCCTTAAATTGCCTTGGTTTGCCTATTTCACTGTTGTACTTTATCAGCAAGAGCAAGGGTTAAATAAGGCCATTTCTTATGCACCAGGAACGGCCAGTAAGATCTTTTTCTGGGCTAGTCTTAGGCACGCCACCTACTTCGTTGGCTTCAGCTAGAAGTAAAAAGATACCTTTTCGCTTTTCCCGCCTAGTATCTGACGCACCTGAGACTTTTTCTGCAAGCCATAAGATAACCATTAGGACTGAAATAACAAATGGCCCATGTAGGCCATTTATAAATTAATCTATTATAAAGTGGCTTTATTTACCAAAATATTAAGTACAGTAAGGCTACAATGATGCAAACAATGATTGCACTGATGTTAAATGCAGAGTCGGTTTGAAATAGTTTCTTGCTAAGTACAATCCCTTTCTCATTGTCAGCACCTTTGGTTTCAAGCCAGCTTACAATCATGATGATCAACATTGACAATACCCATGTCCACATCATTTGATGCATAAAGGGCAACGTAACGAATATGGGCGCATCTGACCATCCATGAGGACCTACCTTGAAGTATAAGGCAATTGGAATGGACAATACCACACCCCAAATGGCTCCTTTGTTTGTAGCTTTTTTCCAGAATAAGCCGAGCATGAATACTGCCAAAATGCCTGGGCTTACTACTCCAGTATACTCTTGAATGTACTGGAATACCTGCCCTAGGTTTTTTAGCTGTGGAGCTAATATCACAGCAATGACCAAAGAAATAGCAGCTGTAGTCCTTCCTACATTCACCAATCTTCCTTCACTGGACTTTTGTCCGAAGTAAGGTTTGTAGATGTCCATGGTAAAGATGGTTGCAGTAGAGTTCAGCATAGAAGCCAATGAAGAAACTATGGCCGCAGCCAGTGCTGCAAGTACTAGCCCTTTTAGGCCTGATGGTACAAATGATTGGATCAGCCATGGATAGGCGCTATCGTTAATGATATTGCCATTGCTCCCTATAAAGGCTGGGTCGGCAGATGCTGCTGTTACCACACCTGATGCATCAACGTTCATGACATAAGCCACAATGCCAGGTACTACTACCAGCAAAGGAATGATCAATTTCAAGAAGGCAGCAAGCACAATTCCCTTTTGGGATTCTCTTAGGCTTTTTGCGGCCAATGTTCTTTGGATGATATATTGGTTAAATCCCCAATAGTAAAGGTTGGCTACCCACATACCGCCCAATAATACTGCTAGGCCAGGAAGGTCCCACCAGGCATCTTTCCCGTCAGGTGTTATGATTTCTCCTTTTTCCAATATCATAGAAAACTTTTCGGGCACTACCTCATATATATGCTTCATACCAGTGAAAATGCCTCCATCTGGAGAAACATGTTGGAGGGCTATTATGGTTGTAACCAATCCACCGAAAATCAGGAGCACCACTTGAACAACATCGGTCCACGCTACCGCAGAAAGTCCACCATAAAGAGAATATGCAGCTGCAAAAAAAGCAAGGCCAAAAATGCTATACATAAATAACTCGCCACTGCCATTGCCGATGATCGTGTCCAGAGCTGTGGCGCCGAGGTATAAAACTGAGGTGAGGTTTACAAAAATGAATAGGCCGATCCAGAACACTGCCAAGATTGTTTTAAGGTTCTTGCTAAAGCGTCTTTCAACAAACTCTGGAATGGTGTATATCTTTTTCTCGATAAATATGGGCAGAAAATATTTGCCCACTATGAGCAACGTTATGGCAGCCATCCATTCGTAAGAGGCTATGGCCAAACCAATGGCGAAGCCTGATCCAGACATGCCAATAAACTGCTCAGCAGATATGTTGGCAGCAATTAATGATGCTCCGATGGCCCACCAAGGAAGCGATTTTCCTGCCAAAAAATAGTCCTCAGAAGTTTTGTTCCCCTTACGAGAAACCCAAATGCCGATGCCTATAATTAATAAACAGTAGGAGGAAAAGACGACAGCGTCTAGAATAGAAATATTCATAAAAAGCCAAATTTAAAGAGTGATTCTGGATTGAAATAGGGCATTACCTCTACTGGATAAAAACATTTTTTGTCATATGCCGTTAAGTGGGACAGCGTTGGAATAATTAATGTATCAGCCAGTTTTTGCAATGTGAGATTGTTTTCTAATGACTTTGTTTTTCTAAATGAAGCCACTAATGAAAGATTTTTTTGTTGATTTTCCAACTAAAGACAGGGTAAAGAAATGAAAAGGCAAGGTGGGGATCAGGAACAGAAAAAATGTTTTTAATGTATTGCATTTGTTCATTTTTTATTATTTTAGAATATATTTTTTCATATCAGGCTTTTTAAGATAAATGACCAGTTTTGGTTGACTTTTTTATAACTCGATTTTTTATTTGTTTTTTAACTAAACCCCACTTTCATGAAGCGATTTATTTACTTTTTGCTCGCCCTAGGTTTTTTTTCCAGCTGTAACAATGAAGCGGACATGCTTCCCAATAAAATTCAAGATCCAGCTACCTCAACCACGAATTTTTCTGCTTTGGCAGAGTCAAACCTTCAAAATAAATCTAGCCAATTGGCTGATATTGACCAACAGATAGCTGCTCTGGATATTTCTGAAAACGATTTTTATAAAGTGTCAAACTTTAAGAATGGCTTTTTGAATTTGAATGAACGTATCAAGCAGTTGAATTTGAAAGGGAATGACTATTTTAGTGAAAACAACTATCATTATGCACTGATTTATTACTTGTTTTCTCTCCAACTAGCGGCTTCAAACAATGACATCCAGAAGGAAGCGACATTGTATCGCAACGTGGCTTTGGCATATCAGCACAAAGGTGATTATCGAAAGGCCGCTATTAATTTTTGGTACTCATTCAAATTATGGAAAATCATCAATGATAATGAGAGAGTGGCACAGTTATATAACGATCTAGGTGTAGTTTATGCGCTTGCTAGCGATTTTAAGGGCTCCGTGGATGACTTTGAAGTTGAAAACAGCCACGCATTAGCCTATTTTGAAGCAGGACTTGATGGACATGTGGTTCTAGGTGACATGGAAGGGATATCACAGTCAGAATATAATATAAACACGCTGTATGCTGTGTGGTCAGATGGTGCCATATTGGCAAATGGTAGAAGTGGTAATGATGACTATCTGTATGCACAGGATGATCCGGATGACGACTTGTAATGGTATGATGAATCGTTGGCATTTATTGAGCGTTTTTTTGTTCTTTGTTCTTTGGGGGTGTCAGAGTTATGAATGGGAAAGTAACTTGACCTCACCTGAAAATAAAGAGCAATTAGCACAGCTAGCAGAGGCTGCCAAAGCACACATTGAAGATGTGGAAAAGGCCAAGATATATGCTCAGGAGCTTTTGTCCCTCGCAATGGAATTGAATGATAAAAAGGGGATCGGGAATGCTTATAATATTTTGGGCAGTTTGAAAAGGAAAAATGACAACTATTTAGAGGCACTTAAAAGTTATCTGAACAGTGTCCAGGCATTTGAAAGTGTTCATGATACTGTTGGGAAAGCCAAAGCTTATAACAATATAGGCAATATATATAGAGACATATATGAGTATGACAAAGCCATTGCTTATTACCAAAAAGCCTTGGCGTTGCATACCCTTGCTAAAAACAAGGAAAGTATGGCAATTACCAATCGTAATTTGGGTTTGATCTATCAATCTTTAGAAGATTTTCAAAAGGCCAAAGATTCGTATTGGACCGCACTTTATATATGGAAAAGGCTTGGCAACGAAAATAGAATGGCTCAGATCTATAACGATCTGAGCATTGTCTATGATATGATATTGGAGAAAGGAGAATATTTGAATTTTGAAGCAGAAAAGCAGATTGCTTTAAACCTAAATTTAAATGCTTTGGATTATTATGAAAGGATTAATGATGTAAACGGACTAGCCAAAATTTATATCAATATTGGAAGAGTATATACTTATCAACCTTCGAAACTTCCTTTGCACTACTTCAATAAGGTTCTGACGCTTCCAATTGATCAAATAGACCCTAAGCTTTTAACCATTGCCCACATCAATATAGGTCTTGCTTTGCTTCAAAATAATGAAGAAAAAGGCGCTATTGAACACTTTCTAAAAGCTGAACAATTTAATAGTAATGAAGATATATCAGTCATAACACTTGAAAACCTTGCCGCCTCTTTGGAGCAAAATGGAGAGATTGAGCAGTCGATTTTTTATTATAAAAAACTGAATGATTTAAGGAAAAAACTACGGCAAGTCTCTTGGAGTGACGAGGTGGCAAGAATTGAGGCGCGGTATGCTATCGAATATGCTGGCCTTTAGTTGTATGACTGTAAAGAAGAGCTTGCGCAAGGAATTGTGCAGGCTTTTTTGATCTTTATACGAAATAAGGTGACCTCGTGTCCAGTAGGTACTTATTGCCACATTACATGACTAGGTTGCTCCCTAAATAAAACCCAAAATCTATTGCTAATGTATACCACATCCTGAAAAGTTTACCATATATTTAAGAATCAAAATGATGCCTTACGGTATGGTCATTAATTGCCTCATGGCCATAGTGTATGTTTTTTAAGTAGCATTGGCTCCAAATGATGAATTTTTCACTTTCATACAAAATTGTACTTATTTTTATTACAGCTATCATGCTGCTAGCCATCGTCAGCTATTTTTATTTTTCTAGCACTGAAGCCTTCATCCAATCCTCTGCAAAAGTTCAGCATTCACAAAAGATTATCAATCAGCTTGAGGTGGTCCTATCGCTGATTAAAGATGCCGAAACAGGTCAAAGGGGCTTTATAATTACTAAAAACGAAACCTTTCTATCTCCTTATGATTCTGCCTCTATGCACTTAGACCACGAAATGTTGACATTAAGTGAGCTCATGATAGACAGTGTACAAATGCGTCGCTATGAGAGTTTAGTGCCCGATATTTCAGCCATGATGGCCCGACTCGACTTTAGTATCGATCTCATCAGAAGAAACGAATTTGACAGTGCCATCAGTTATATTGTCAGCACTACCGGCAAAAGATATATGGACAAGGTGAGATCTACCATCCAAACCATGAAAGATGATGAAAAGGCAAAGCTGACTACCTTGGTTGAAACAGAAGAAGAAAATGCTAGGCATACATTTATGTCTGTTATCATTGGTTCAGCCCTCACGTCGATATTGCTCGTAGTGGGTTTAATCAGGATCCTGCACGAAATCATGAAAAAGAAATCAGCAGAAGCAGCCTTGAGACATGCCAACAAAGAATTGATTGCAGCACAACGGGACTTGAAAAAAATCAATAATGAGCTTGAAGAAAGAGTAAAAGAAAGAACAAAGGCGCTGGCTATCAGTGAAAAGAGGCATAGGTCGTTAATTACAGCAACAACATCAATCGTTTGGACATGCAATGCTGAAGGTCAGATAGAAAAACGCGTTCCTCTTTGGGAGAAATTTACTGGGCAGCAATGGGAACAGTATAAAGGTTTTGGGTGGTTAGAGGCCATCCACCCCGATGATAGGGAGAAAATAAAAAGGAAATGGAAGGAAACTAAAAATAAACAAACCATTCTGAAGTTGGAGTCTCGCTTGCTGAGCACGAGTGGCAATTATCGCCACATCCTGTTGCATGGTGTTCCTATTATATCTGAGGATGGTAGAATGCAAGAGCTCATTGGTACTATATCAGATATAGATGATCAGAAGAGAGCTGAAGAGGTCTTAATGTCCAATAACAAGGAATTGGAGGAAGCTTACAGAAATGTGGAGATCATTAACAACAAATTGAAAAACAGCAAGGATGTACTGGAAACATTCGTATATGCAGCTGCCCATGATTTAAGGTCGCCTGTAGTGAATCTTAAATCTTTGCTCACCTTTATTCATAAAACCAAAGACATCAATAAAAAATTTGAGCTCTTCGCTCGGTTTGAGGAGGCAGTACATAGGCTGGACAATACCATTAGTGGACTAGGAGAAATTATCGAGATGCAAGAGGCTGATAATTCAACGGCTAAAGTCATTTATTTTCAAGACATCCTGGATCAGATATTAGCAGAGTATTCTCATAAAGTGATTGCAACAGATGCGAAAATAGACGCTTCATTTGAATCGTGCCCATCCATTATTTATTTAGAATCATACTTGACCAGCATTATGACCAATATGGTGACTAATGCCCTGAAATATCACAAAGAAGGGCAGTCGCCTCAACTTTTTATCCGAGCTGAGAAAGAAGGCGATATGGTTATCCTTACATTTAGGGACGAAGGTATTGGCATGGACCTCGAAAGATATGGGAAGAATCTCTTCAAGCCTTTTAAAAGATTTACGACTCAAGCGGAAGGGAAAGGAATCGGCCTTCATATCATTAAATCCATGATGGAAAAGAATGGAGGGAGAATAGAGTTGGATAGTGAGCTCGGACGAGGGACAACTTTTAGATGTTACCTTCGGGAATATCAAATGAGTAGTGCCATACGGAAGGAGGTGTGAAATGGCTATAATTTCTTATTAAGGTGTCTCTCGCCGGCTTCTCCTCTAAAGTCCTAACACACCTTTAATCTTTTCTTCCGAAATAGGTTTTTGGATAAACCCTACAACAGATTTGAAAGACAACGACTTGTTTTTATCGCTTTCTCTTTGCGAGCTTGTGACTACAATCACTTGTGTTGAGGGGGTGTCTTGCCAATAATCTTTTTCAAAACGCTGTATGAATTCATAACCATCCATTTCTGGCATATTAAGGTCAACTAAAATTAGGTCGGGGGTCGTGTCTTTCTCATTTAAATAATGAAGGGCCTCCCAGCCGCTGTTTACACTCTCATGGCTTTCTATAAATGCTATGTCTTCGAGCGTCATCCCAATCAAAAAAATACTCAAATCATCGTCGTCAATGACCAATACCTTCTTTAAAATCATCAGCAGTCCTTTATGGCTAACGTAATCGAAAAAATTATAGCGCTTGGCGTCTATAAATGACCTTTTATAAGAAACAGAAATTTAAAGTTATCATATTGACTTTCAAAGCAAACATGAAAAATTATGTGAGAAAATTGAGAGCGGAGGACTATGGTTCGATGTGACCTGTATAGTGCTGTACAAAGAAAAAACCTTACGCAATGCATAAGGCCTTTCACTACTCATTACTGAAACAATTCGTTGTAGGAGAAGGAGTCGAACCTTCCAAAGGAACTTTAAACCAATTAAATCGATTTCGCTGTTCCATATCCGATTCCTACGAATATGATTAACACAACTATATCTGTACAAAGGTATAAAAAATATTGTATAAGCCAAAGTATTTAAATTATTGTTTTGGTTATTGTTATTTTGTCAACAATAACAGTGCTAAATTGCAAATAGTGTAAATAAGAAATCTCTAGAGAGGGCTAAATTTCTAATTTTTCATCAACAAGGTGGTTGTGACGGTGAAAGGTTCAATGATTACGAGATGTCATCGTCTTCATAAAATGCGATGAGATCTCCAAAATAAGCTGAGTTCCAGCCCTCAACAATATCATCGTATGCTTCATCAGGTATATTGGTATGCCGAAGCTCTGCGGAGGTCCCCTTTTTGTCAGGATGTAGCTTTATTGTCACTATCGACGCTTCTTCCTGATCTCCAAAATACCATTGTTGAACGATCTTTTTGCCAGGTTCGATTTCGAGGTTCTTTCCTATAATGCTTCCGTCCCACATAGAGAACTCTGTGTCTGGTTCGGCTATCATTACCGTCTTGTCGCCCGTCCATAGGTGCATCGTTGCTTCGTTGGTTAAGGCAAGATAAACTTCTTCGGGGCTAGCTGGAATTATGTAATACTTCTTGAAATCCTTCATGTTGCACTTTATAGAATGTTTTTACAATCTTAGGGAAATAACATGAAAAGTATTTCAATAGGATCTCTAATATAAGGACTAATTTATGACCCAAGACTTACTTTATTGTTACCGAATCAGCCACAGAATATCCCGAGGCCGGTTCTATCACAACGATCCTTACTTCAACTAGGCCTTTTCTCGTCATTTCAAGGGTCTTTGCTGCTGCATAAGATAAATCGATGATTCTATTTTGAGAAAAAGGGCCTCTATCATTGATTTTTACCCTGACTTCTTTGCCATTGTCGAGATTCATGACATTGACAATGGTGCCAAATGGTAGGCTTTTATGCGCAGCGGTATAATTTTTGCTGTCGTAAGCTTCTCCGCTGGCTGTGGGGTTTCCCTCTAAAGCGTTTGAATAGTAAGATGCCATACCAATTTGGGTGTAGGCTGACTGATCTTTATGAAGAGGAAAAAAAATGTAAAATAGCAGAAATAAATAAATACAAAGGTTGAAAGTCATAGTTATTATATTAACGATGAGGTGAGCTCTCCCTAGAGATTCTTTCTCATGAGAAAAATTGGGATTGGTGGAGAGGAGCACAGGTCATTTTGATTGGTGTTTAGTCCTTTCATATAAATGGCGTACTATAATTAGAAAGTCGGGGTGAATATGGATAACGTTCAGTTTTGATTGATTTGTTTAATCGATTGTTTTCCGTGATTGTCGTTTCATTTTGCAAGATTGTCTAAAACCTCTACAAAATACTTATAAAAGCACTTCCTTTGCATCCCACACTCGTATAAAGCATTGTGCATTTGCAGTATTTATGCATGAGCAAAATAAATTGATGTTAAAATAATTAATCTTCATGAAAAATCTATATTCTTTGTCTGTTTTATTGACTCTTTTGTTAGTCTCATACAATGTATTTGGACAAAGAGGGGATAGCTTCTTGATAAAAGGACGTGTATTGGATGCAAAGTCTGGCGCACCTCTTTCATATACGACCATCAGCATACATAGCAAAGCCGATTCTTCTTTGGTGACGGGTAACATATCCGACGAGACAGGTAGGTTTGAGATCACAGCACCTGCTGGTGAATTTTGGGCTCAAGTGCAGTTTGTGTCTTATGCGAGCAAGATCGTTCCCAACATTACGCTCAATAAGAGCAATCCTTCTGTGAATCTAGGGGATATTTTACTGGCTGAGGATGCTGAGACGCTATCAGAAGTAGTTGTGGCTGGAGAAAGAGAGCAAATGGAGTTGAATCTAGACAAGCGAGTATTCAATGTTTCGAGTGATATAACCAATATAGGAAGAAATGCTGCGGAAATATTGGATAACGTACCCTCTGTTGCCGTGGATGTGGATGGGAATGTGAGCTTACGAGGAAGCTCGAGTGTGCGCATATTGGTAGATGGTAAGCCTTCTGGTCTTGTCGGGCTGAGCAGTCCTGATGCCCTTCGCATGTTGCAAGGAGACCTCATAGAAAGAATTGAAGTAATTACTAACCCTTCCGCACGATATGAAGCCGAAGGAATGGCTGGTATTATTAATATTATTTTGAAGAAGGACAGACGTAATGGTTTGAACGGGTCTTTTACAGTTAACTTGGGACATCCAGAGGACTATGGGGTTTCTGCCAATGTGAATGTGAGACGGAAATGGGTAAATATATTTTCAAGCTATGGTTTTAACTATAGAAATAGTCCTGGTAGCGGGCATGCGTACAGAGAAAGCTATGAACAAGATACTACCTATTCTAACAGAACTCAAGAGAGGGAAAGAGGAGGTTTGTCACACAACTTTAGATTGGGCGCAGCTTTTCCGCTTAGCGATAAGAGCAATCTAACAGCATCAGGGTTTTATAGGTTCTCTGACCAAAGCAGTTCTACGGATGTGGGATATGTTTATTGGAATAAGCATAATGATATATTGCGTAGAAATCTGCGCTCAGAAGATGAAATGGAAGACGATTCCAATATGGATTTTGAATTGAACTTTACACAAAACTTTAATAGAGAAGGGCAAAAATTAACAGCTGCTGCCCAATATAGAAAAGGAGAAGAAATTGAAGAATCAGATATAGTTGAAAACGAGTATGTAGGAGCTGAACTAGTTCCTGGGGTTCTCCAGAGAACTTTGAACAAAGAGGAAAATACCGATATCCTTCTACAAGCCGACTATATACATCCTTTTGGAAATGATGGTCAGTTTGAAGTAGGTTATAAGAGTACCTTTAGGGAAATAAATACGCAATATGACGCCTTTGAAAAAGTCGGAGGAAACTGGGATATTATGGATGAGTTTTCTAACCATTTCATTTACAATGAAAACATTCATTCAGTTTATGCTATTGTTGGCAACAAAGTGGATAGATTTTCCTATCAAGTTGGGGCGAGAGCTGAACTGAGCGACGTCAAAACAGAGCTTAGAGCTACAGATAATGTAAATGACCGTTCTTATTTTGACTTGTTTCCAAGTGCTCACGTCACGTATGAGCTTAAAAATGACAATTCCATCCAGGCAAGTTATAGCAGACGTCTAAACAGACCGAGGTTTTGGAACCTCAACCCGTTTGTCTCTTTAAGTGATATAACGAATATCCGCACGGGTAATCCTAATCTTGACCCGGATTATACAAACTCTTATGAAGTAGGATATTTGAAAAACTGGGCTTTATCTTCATTATATGCAGGAGCCTACTATAGACATACTACCGATGTTGTGCAGTGGCTAAGCCGTATGGAAAATGGTGTTACCTATACCAGACCAGAAAACTTCGGTACAATGGATGCATATGGTTTGGAGGCGAACATCTCAAAGGATTTGGCACAATGGTGGAAGCTTAGCGTTAATGGTAATTTCTATAGAGCTATCACAGAGGGGACTGCGTTCGATAGACCCTTAAAAAGTGACACTTATACTTTTAGTGGGAGGTTGAACTCCAGGATCACGCTCTGGAAGTCGGTGAACTATCAAACAAACTTGTTTTATAGGGCACCAGAAGAAACCCCACAGGGAAAAAGGAAGTCATTTACTTCCATTGACATGGCTTTGAGTAAAGATATATTGAAAGGAAAAGGGACATTGACGTTTAGTGTGAGCGATGTGCTTAATTCTAGAAAGTGGCGATCTGAAACATTTGCGGATAACTTCTATGAAGAATCAGAGTCCCAATGGCGATCCAGACAATTTAGACTTACATTTTCTTATAGGCTTAACCAAAGAAAAGGAATGCAAAGAGAAAGAATGCGAAATGAGGGATTTGAAGGTGGGGGAGAGATGGAAGAAATGGGAGGATTCTAGAAGCTAATACTTTATTGCTCTTGATTCAATAATATCCTATATCAATTAGGGGAAAGAATGAAGCCCTTTTGCATAGTTTCATCTTTCCCCTATCTTATTTCAGCTTTCTTGTAGACTCCCTGATAGCGAGTTTGGTTTTAAGGATTTTGATTTCCGGTACAAAATCATCCTTGGTAGTAATATGCTTGATCAACAGCTGTGCTGCTACTTTGCCCATTTCATATGATGGTTGCATCACTGTAGTGAGGGAAGGCGTAATGAGGGCGGATATAGGGTCATCGGTAAATCCCACCACTGCTATTTCATCAGGTATCTTAAGCCCTTTTTCCTTGATCACTTGTATGACCTTTATTGCCACAGGGTCATTAAAGCAAAAGATGGCATCAGGTGGATTATCCGATGCCAATAACTCATTCGCACCTATAGCAGCTCCCTCTTCTAGGTTTTCGCAGTGAACGACCATAGGTTCTTGTGAAGCTTTTTCATGTTTTAAGGCATCGAGGTAGCCTTTTAGACGATAATTGCTAATAGACATATCGCTTGGTCCTCCTAAGTAGGCAATACGGGTACAACCTGTTTTAATAATATAGCTGACAGCATGAAAAGCGCCCTCGTAGTCATCTACAATCACTTTTGAAGTGTCAATGTCATCAATCACCCTGTCGAATAATACCACAGGTATACTTTTTTTCAATAAATGATGTATGTGATCGGGGTTTCTAGTTTCTCTTGATAGAGAGATAAGCAGCCCATCCACTCTACTCGATATCATCGTCTGAATGTTGGCCAGTTCTGTTTGGTAAGATTCGTTTGACTGACAAAACATAACGTTAAACCCCAGGCTGTTCGCGGTTTCCTGTATGCCACTAATGATCGATGAAAAAAAGTGCATTTCTACCTCCGGTACGACCACGCCAATAGTGTTTGTTCTTCTTATCCTCAGGCTTTGGGCAACACGATTGGGTTCATAGTTGAGTTTCTCAGCCATTTCCAACACTTTTTTTCGTGTCTTTTCATTCACCTCAGGCATATTTCTAAGTGCTCTCGAAACAGTGGAAACGGAGATGTCAAGCTTTAAAGCAATATCTCTTATGGTGGATTCTCTTTTGCTCATGCTACTAAGGGTTATGAGGGCTTTTCTAAGGATGATGAATGATGTGTGCCGAGCCATCATTCTTTGTACTTAGCTTCAAATACGACAGCTGAATGCAATATAGGTTATACCTATAAAAAACGGAAGCAATACAGATTTTCTCAGATGACAATCGTTGCCGGCAACGTTTTTTTAATTTATAAGGTCGGATAAATATAAAAATATCTAAAACCGTCCTATATTATCCTGCAAGAACAATCATAAGTTGTCAGAAACGTTTGAAACCAAATTCGGAAAAAAACCGCAACTAGTCGCGCGTGCGCCAGGTAGGATTAACTTGATAGGAGAGCACACCGACTATAATAATGGCTTTGTTTTACCCGCCGCCATCGATAAAGCAATAGTTTTTGCTGTAGCAAAATCTGGCACCAATACTTTTCAGTTTTATGCCGCAGATCTTGACGATGAATTTATTTTTGGAAGCAACGACTTGAGAGTAAACGAGGAGAAAAGGTGGGCAAATTATCTAATCGGAGTGATTGCTCAATTTGAAAAGGAAGGTTATGTAGTTCCTCCGTTGCAAATTGTTTTTGGAGGCAACATACCCTTGGGGGCCGGCCTATCGTCCTCCGCTGCAGTGGAATGCGGTTTGGCATATGCTATCAATGCACTCCTTGGTTTTCAGTTGTCAAAAGTAGAGTTAGCCCACATGGCACAAAAAGCGGAGCATGAATTTGCAGGCGTTCAGTGCGGTATAATGGATCAGTTTGCTAGCCTAATGGGAGCTAAGGAGCATGTTATTCGGCTAGATTGCCAAACGCTTGAGTATGAGCATTTCCCTTTTCCAATGGATCGATATCAAATAGTTTTGTGTGACACCCAAGTGAAACACTCATTGGCGAGTAGTGAATACAATACCAGACGACGCGAATGCGAAGAAGGTGTCTCCCTATTGGCCAGTTACTATCCTGATGTGAAAAGCCTACGAGATGTGAATATTGCTATGTTGGAGAAACATAAAAAAGAAATGGATCCAATTGTATTTGACAGGTGCCAATATGTAGTGAATGAAAATATTCGGGTATTGGAAGGCTGCAAGGACCTTGCTGCAGGCAACTTAGAAGCGTTTGGGAAGAAAATGTATGCTTCGCATGAAGGGTTGTCGAATCGATATGTGGTTAGTTGTTCGGAACTAGACTTCTTGGTGGAGCAGACTCAAGATAAGCCTTATGTGTTGGGAGCAAGGATGATGGGTGGAGGGTTCGGAGGATGCACCATTAATCTTGTGAAGGTCCAAGACATACAGCAATTTGAATTGGAGATGAAGGAAGCTTATAAAAGACAGTTTAATGTTGATTTGATTACCTATAAGGTAGCGATCGAGGATGGTGTGGGTTTGCTTCCAGATTTTATGGAAACACAGCCGTAACTGATTCGATTGGTAAATAGAAGATTATGGAACAGTTTGATATGTTGGAACATCCCCATAGGAGGTATAATATTCTTACAGGAGAGTGGGTTTTGGTGAGCCCTCATCGCACAAAACGACCGTGGCAAGGGAAGCAGGAGAAAGTGGAAGAGGTGCAGCGCCCCCCACATGACCCGGGTAATTACTTAGGGCCTGGCAACTTGCGGGCAGGAGGTGAACGAAATCCTGACTATACGAACACGTACGTCTTTGTCAATGATTTTGGTGCATTGTACCCCGAGGTGCCCAAAGGCAGTTATGAGAAAGGCGGGCTGTTGAAAGCCGTGGGAGAACAAGGGATTTGCAAGGTGGTATGCTTTTCTCCACGTTTTGACCTGACGCTTCCCGAGATGAACTTGGAAGATATTGTTAAGGTAGTAGAAACCTGGCAAGAAGAATACAAAGCACTTGGCCGCGAGTCATTCATCAATTATGTCCAGATTTTTGAAAATAAAGGTGAGATCATGGGATGCAGTAACCCTCATCCTCATGGGCAGATTTGGGCCCAGAGCACCATACCTGAAGAGCCTGCTAAAGAAGGCGTGCAGATGAAGCAACATTTTGAGCAACATGGAAGAAGCCTTTTGAGCGATTATGTTGCCTTGGAGTTGGAAGAAAAAGAAAGGGTAGTGCTGGAAAATGAAAGTTTCGTGGCATTGGTGCCTTTCTGGGCGGTATGGCCTTATGAAACGATGGTAGTAAGTAAAAGGCATTTTCAGGATATCAATATGATGACTGGAAAAGAAAAGCAGGATTTTGCTGAAATATTGAAACAGCTTACCACCAAATACGACAATCTTTTCGAGATTTCTTTCCCATATTCATCTGGCATACATCAGCGGCCTACCGATGGCGAAGCGCATGAAGAGTGGCATTTTCATATGCACTTTTATCCTCCACTTTTAAGGTCGGCTACGGTCAAGAAATTTATGGTAGGGTATGAGATGATGGCTGAGCCACAAAGAGATATTACGCCTGAATTTAGTGCCGATAAATTAAGGTCCTTGTCGCTTGAGCATTATAAAAGCCGGAGGTCGCGCTCATGAAAATGCTTGTGCCACTATCAGTCGATAGTGGCACAAGTCTCAAAGCTTGAGCTTGATTTTTTCACCTGTTCTTGCAGCCTCATACGTAGCAATGAGTAACTTGACATCCCTAAGGCCCATTTCTCCTGAAACAATACTCTTCTGTTTCTTCATAACGCATTGGGCAAAATCATCCATCTGCAAGGCTTGCTGATTTACTTGTGGAAGGTTCATCGGGCCTTCGCTCGTTTTTCCTTTGATGCCGCCATAAGCATAAGCGGGACTGAGTTCAAACCAGCCATTTTCTGCTTCTGCCCTGAGTATGTTGCCATTGTCGGCATAGCTGGTAGTGCATTTGGCAATAGCTTTGCCTGGGAACTCCATTTGCCAAGAAATAGATTGCTCCACAGAATCAAAAAGATTGGGTTTTGTAACTTCTCCAAACTGCGCCGTGATAGCGGTAGGTGTTTCCCCTAAAGTGTACAGCACGCCTTGTGTGCAGTAGACTCCTAAGTCCATCAATGGGCCACCTCCGGCCAGCTCCCCATCAAGTCGCCATGCATTTCTATTGTTTCCTATCACAAAGCTATGAGCGGCCTCAAGCGTCTTAATCTTGCCAAATGTTTGCTCTTGCCCCAGCTTCATCATGTGCTGGTTGTGAGGATCATAATGCAATCTGTATCCTACAGCAAGCAAACGATTAGCTTTTTTACATGCCTCAACCATTTTCTCTGCATCTTCTACAGTAGTGGCCATCGGCTTTTCACAGATTACATGTTTGCCAGCTTCTGCAGCTCTTATAGTGTATTCGGCATGCATGCTGTTGGGCAGCACTACATATACTATATCTATATCAGGGTTGTTCTTAATGGTATCAAAATTTTCATAGCTGTATATGTTCTTGTCAGGTATGCTGTATTGTTCCTTCCATTTTTCTGCTTTGGAAGGAGTGCCTGTTACGATACCTGCTAAATAGCAATTTTTAGTTTGTTGAAGGGCAGGAGCCAGTTGGTGGGTAGAATAGCTCCCAAGCCCAACCAATGCTATTCCTAACTTATCCTTAGACTTTTTCGCAATCGAAGAAAGTCTTGTATCAATATTTCTCCCGATTGCCTCAGGAAGGCCGTAATATAATGCTGAAACACCTCCTATACCAAATGCTAGGTTGCGGATAAAGTCTCTTCTTGAAGAGCCGACATTATTAGGATTTTTTTTTGACATGACATAAGAATTATAGGTTATAAAAAGTGAAAGCTCTATGCTTTAAAATATTTTTAGGCTATTGGATATCACCGCTGTGTTTATTCGATCACAATTTCCCAGTCATCTGTCCTAAAAGTGGAGGCAGGTAGCCCTTCTTTGTTGAACAGATTAGGCTCAGCAGTATTGGTAAAAGCAAATCGTACTGCGTGAGGTTCGTTAATCTTTGGAGCCCATACAACTACTGCGTTGCCCTCAACCTTAGCTTTGGCAGGCACGAATTTCTGATCCGCTCCAGCGATCTCAAAGTGGGTGAGTTGCTTTCCTTTGACCACCAAGCCATTGTCAGCAAATTCAAAATATATCCGCATCCGCTTCCCTTCTTTTTCCATATTCTTGAATAGTGGGCCAGAAACGGGTCTGTCTTTTTTTCCATAGGTTTTATTGAGGGCCCAATTCGCAAGTCTAAGCCCAACATCCAGCTTGTTTGTGGGATGTATGTCATCAATATTGCCAATGTCACTTGTCACGACCATGCCAGTATTGGGAGTGATCATGCTCCTGCGCTGGGCGTCCCGAAGCACGGCTCCCTCAAGCGGCCTGCCATATTTAAAAGGTGCAATCTGGACATAATAGAATGGAAATGCATAACCCCATTCGTTTCTCCAATTATTGATCAGTGCGGGCAAAAGCCGTGCGTACATTGAAGGGCTGTACGTATTGGTTTCCCCTTGGTACCATAGCGCTCCAGCAATTTTGAACGGGATAATAGGAGCCAGCATTGCATTATAAGCTTTTCCAGGTTCTCTGGGCGCCCATTCCATTTCTTGTATTTTAATAGCTTCTGATGCCAAGGCTTCATCAGCTTCGATTACCTTAGTATTTACCCAGGCTTCGGCTGGAGATCCACCCCAGCTGCTATGAATGAGCCCAATGGGTACATTTAAATTTTCTGCCAGCTCTCTGCCAAAGAAATAGGCTACCGCACTGGTATGCTGCATGGTTTCAGGAGTACAGACCTGCCATTGACCGTCTAGGTTTATTTGGGGGGCGTTTGCAGTCCTCTGGGCAACGTTGAAAAATCGGATATTAGGGTGATTTGCGGTCTTTATGGCTTCTTCCTTGTTGTCAATACCCCAGTTGGCTGACATTTCCATGTTGGATTGGCCTGAACACAGCCATACTTCCCCGATCATGACGTCTTCTAGTGTTATAGTATTGTATCCCTTGATCGTAATGGTATATGGACCTCCTGCCGATGGAGTTGTAAGCATAACCTTCCATTCGGCATTCGGATTTCCCTTAGTGGTAATAGTGTTTCCGTCCCAACTGGTGGTGATGGTTACTTCTTCTGTGGCTCTTGCCCATCCCCAAAAGGGCACTTCGGCATTTTGTTGCAGTACCATGTGATTGCCAAAGATTGCCGGAAGGCTGATATCGGCTTGGGCAACAAAAGAAAATATCATGATAAATAGGAATGAGAAGGAAATTTTCAGGTTCATGGTCAAGTGGTGAAAACAAATGGTTTATAGGTAATTATAAAAATATAACATCATATAATTATTTCCAATAAATCTCTTGCTTGAAATGACGGGCAAATGATCCACTACTAAAAGCTAACATAATCAATGTTTTCTTTTGTGACGATCTCCAAAGGCATAAATACTTTTTTTGGTACCTCTTGCTTCAATACCAAATGCTTGTATAGCAATTGTATCCCCTGGTACCCCTGAAGCTCTGGTTTTTGGTTAATGAGGAAATCAATGACTCCTTCTTGCAAATATTGGACGTTTTTAGGAGTCAAATCATACCCTATCAGTGCGACTTTGCCTGCCTTGTTTTGTTTTTTAAGCCCAGCGGCAATGTTATGAACCTTTGAATTAGGGACAAATATTTTGTCTCCCGGCAAGATCTTGGCAATGAATTCTTCCATCAATGCATCAAAAGCCCCATCTTCTGCGTGAAGGTCGCAAGCTTGAATGTTCACAGGCTGTTTTGTTTGGCGGAAGTATTCCATAAAGCCCTCTTTGCGCTGGTTGAGAATGTCGTTGTTATCGGATGCCATGGTAATCGTGGCTAAGTGTACCGTTTTATTTTCGCCTCCATAGTTCAGAAGTTTTGCTGCTAGATAACCACTTTGAAAAGCGTTCTGGCCTATAAATGACAGCTTATCCACTTTTGGGATGTCTGAATCGATGATGATACAAGGAATGCCCTTCTCTAAGCATTTTTGGGCAAGCCACTTAGCTTTGTGGTATATGACGGGTGCCAGAAGCACTGCGCTAACATTAGTGTCTAAGATGTTTTCTGCCTCAGTATCAAAAGAGGAAGGATTGGCTTCATCGAAATAATAAAAATTCGATTGTATTCCAAAAGCAGTTGCCGACAGGTGTTGCAACGGCGGTATCCAATACGGCACATGGCGGGGTTATAAGTGCGACAGGAGCATAATTCTAAATTTGCGCTTGAATAATAATAAAAAAAATAGTATAATAGTATCTTCA
>SMEH01000115.1_pt1 | contig 28976 bp, 28 predicted proteins | sample 2456361 | NCBI WGS metagenome assembly SMEH01 (sample SAMN10132587, study PRJNA489261) | soil metagenome | isolation source: day1 control-loamy sand soil ammended | place: USA | reverse complement strand
CTATGGCATAGGAGAACGACACCGACGTACTCGGCGCGCGTTGCTGGTCGACCTGCGCTTGCAGCTTCGTCAGGGCTTTCTCGGCACGGCGCCGCGCGGCCGTGTCGGTGCCCCTGATGGTCTCTGAAAGATAGATCTCCTTGCCGGTCACCGGGTCGATGCCCGAATAGACCCGCACCTGGAGCGAGTTGCCCCGCTTCCGGATATTGCCTCGTCCTCGTCGATCGACGGCCCCAGTTGATCGAGTCATGGCAGCAGCATCCAGCCAGGTCAGGCAGCGCGTCAACGAGCTGTCCATGGACAAAACCATGGACAGCCAAGTGGGCCGGGCGGGACTCGAACCCGCGGCCAAGGGATTATGAGTCCCCTGCTCTAACCGACTGAGCTACCGGCCCAGGGTCGGATGCCGTCCGCGTCCGACCCAGCAAAACGCACTATAGCGTGTGCGTCAGCGGCCATCCGCAGCGCGCCATGCACCTTCCGGATCACTCGGGGTGAGCCGGAACAACACCGTTTCAAGGCCGATCACGGCATCGGGGCAGCGCGTTCCGCCCGACACCGCTGAAGCCGACAACCACGCCGCCTGCCGGGACGCGACGTCCTCATCTTCCGGCTCGACTCCCCCGTTCCCGATCGGTGGGCATGTTTCATCCAACCACCTTGTGACGCGCGAAAGTCACAGGCCACCGGGCGCCTCGATGGAGTCGTTCGACCCTGTGTCCGCCGTGGCCGGGCGCGGACACTGGCTCCTGAGGGACGTCTATCCACGGTCCTGACACAGGAGGACGGCATGACGAACACCGGCGATCCACTCGCCCGAGCACAGAACACCGCCCACGAATGGCTGACCACGGTCGCCTCGGCGCTGGGCACCGACGACCGCCGCTACACCTACCGGGTGGTGCGGGCCTGGCTGCACACGTTCCGCGACCGGCTCACCGTGGAATCGGCCGCCCACTTCGCGGCACAGCTGCCCGAATTGTTGCGCGGCATGTTCTACGACGGCTGGGTGCCGAGCAAGGTGCCCCTGCGTTACAGCGCCGACGAGTACATCGATCGCATCTCCGAGTCGGCCACCATCCGCCGCACCGACGTGCGATCCGCTATGCGGCGGGTGTCCGAGGGGATGCAGAGGTTGCTGTCCCCCGGCTCACTCGAACGTGCGCTGGAGCATCTCCCGCGTGACCTGCAGGAGGTGTTCCTGCCCGCCACCCAACGAGCGGCCGCGCACAACGGAATGGGAACGAGCGACGACACCACCGAACTGTGGGAACTGCGCCGCAAGGTCGAGTACCTGGTCGACGCGGTGTCGGACCTCAACAGGCAGCTGATGGACCGCCCGTTCTCCGGCGCCCGCGCCGACCGCGACCCGGAGGCCGTCACCGCCGCCGAGGACATGTTGCTCCCCCAGCAGGGGATCTCCTGACCGGCCTCACGCCCGCACGACGGTGGCCGCCGCGTCGATCACGTCTCGACCGACCGGCCGACATGGGTGACTTCCTGGCTCGTTAACGTGATCAACACACTATGTTGATCAGTTGACACCCAGGAGTCACCGCGATGTTCCATGAGGCCGCCGAGACCGTCTCCGGCGGACACAGCGCCGTCCCCGCGCAGGCGGCCGAGTCGCTCGACGTCGACGGCGTGCCCGACGTCTCCGCGGAGCTGTACCGGGCTGTGCTCGACGCCGCCAACGCCGCGCCCTCGTGGGTGCAGCACTTCGCGGTCTTCTTCACCGAGGCCGGTGTGGTGGCGCTCGGCCTGATGATGGTGTTCGGGTGGTGGCGAGCCCGGGGGGAGTCCGGGCGGGCCATGGCGGCGGCGTTGCTCGCCCCGGCGGCGACGATGCTCGCCTACGGGATCAGCGAGATCGCCAAACTGATCATCGAACAGGACCGGCCATGCCGGGCGGTGCCGGGGGCCGTCCCGTTGACCGACTGTCCTCCCGTCGGCGACTGGTCGTTCCCGAGCAACCACTCGACCATCGCCGGGGGCGCGGCGATGGCGGTGTTTTTGTGTCGACGCGGCCGTCTCGGCGTCACCGCACTGATCCTGGGCGCGTTCGTGGCGCTCTCCCGGGTCGTCGTGGGCGTGCACTATCCGCACGACGTGGGTGTCGGATTCGGCCTCGGCGTGCTGGTCGCCACGGCGGTGCTGTCCCTGGTGACTCAGCGGGTCACCCCGTTGGTCGACCGGCTCCGATCGCAGGCGACTCTCGATGTGCTGCTCGGCCCCGGCGGACCCACCACCGCCCCGGAACGGTCGCGTCCCGAGGGCGAGGAGGCCTCCGACCGATCGTCACCCGCCGACGACGCCGACGACGCTGTTGCGCGATCACGTCGAGCGGACGACGAAGACCACAGCGACTACGACGACTACGACGACTATGACGATTACGGGGAGGACGACGCGTTCCTCGAACGACCGGCTTCGGAGGAGGACCCGCTCGTCGAACGGTCCCTCCCCGAGGACGAGACGGTCTTCGAACGACCGATCGCCGAGAATGCGACGGTCTTCGAGCGACCGTTACCCAAGGAGAAAACGGTCTTCGAACGGCCGCTGCCTGAGGACGAGACGAGCGTTCTCCCCGCCACAACACGTCAGACCCCCGACAGCGCGCCCACGAGGCTGCTTCCCCGCACCCCGCACTGGCCACCGGAGCTCACCGACCACGACCGGTGGTCCCCTCCCCCGCGCCGACCGCGTCCCCCTCGGGGTCCCCACCGTCGCTGACGGCATCGGCCGTCAGTCCGGCTCCGGTTCCGCCTCGCGCCTCTTGCGTTCCCGTTCCAACAGTGACCGGGCGCGGGGCGACAGGAGCTCTTCCTCGGGGATGTCCTTCCTCAGCGCCTTGACCAGGCAATACATCATCGCGAACGCGATGAGGAAGAACGGCAGCCCGATCACGGTGATGACCTGTTCCAACGCCTGCAGCGCCTCCTGCCCGGTGGCGGCGATCAGCGTGGCGGCGACCGTGCCGCCCAACACCGCCCAGAAAATGCGCTGCCGCACCGGGGGATTGGTCGTGTTACCCGAGGTCAGCATGTCCACCACCAGCGAGGCCGAGTCGGCGGACGTGGTGAAGAAGATGATCACAATGAGCACCGAGAACCCCATCATGAACTCGGGGGCCGGGAAGTGCTCCAGGAAGGTGAACAGCGCGGCGGCCGTGTCACCTTCCTGCACCACCGGGCCGATCAGCGAGCCGGGTTCGTTCCATTCGATGTTGATGGACGACATCCCGAAGACGCTGAACCAGACGACGGAGAACGCCACCGGCGAGCCCAGCACGCCGAGGACGAACTCGCGGATCGTGCGGCCCTTGGAGATGCGGGCGACGAAGATACCGACGAACGGCGCCCAGGTGATGGTCCACGCCCAGTAGAACACCGTCCAGGTGCCCTGCCAGCCCCAGTCCCCTGCGGGAAGCGCGTCGTTCCAGAACGACAGCGGCACCAACATGCTCAGATAGGTGCCGGTGCTTTCGATCACGCCGCGCAGCAGGAACACCGTCGAGCCGGTGAAGAGGATGAACAGCAACAACGCGACGGCCATCCCGATGTTGATGTTGGACAGCCATTTGATGCCCTTGTCCAGGCCGGTCGCCACGGAGATCGTCGCGAAGGTGGTCACCACCGCGATGATCAGGATTTGGACCACTCCGCTGACCTCCACACCGAACAGCTCGTTCAGGCCGCTGTTGATCTGCAGCGTGCCGAGGCCGACGGAGACGGCGACACCGAACAGCGTGCCGATCACGGCCACGGTGTCGATGACCCGGCCGAGCGGACCGTTGATCCGGTTGCCGAGGAGCGGGTGGAAGATGGAGCTCACCCGGAACGGGAGGCCTCGCTTGTACGCGAAGTAGGCGAAGGCCAGGGCGGGCAGCGAGAAGATCGACCACGTGTGCAGGCCGAAGTGGTAGAGCGCGAAGCCGATCGCCTCGTTGGCGGCGTTCTCGCTCAAAGGCGCGGTCGCGCCCGGACTCACGGGCATCTCGCCGAGTCGTTTGGCGAAGTCCTGGGGACTGCCCATGCTCCCCGCCAAGGCGTCCACCTGGGCGTGCGCGCCGCTGAAGGGTGGGTTCGCGAAGTGGTTGATGGGCTCGGCCACGCCCCAGAACATCAGGATCGAGCCGATGCCCGCGGCGAACAGCATGCCGAACCAGGTCACGTTGGTGTATTCGGGCCGCGAGTCCTTGCCGCCGAGTCGCACGTTGCCGTAACGGCTGCACGCGATCCACAGCAGGAAGAGCAAAAAGGACGTCACGCCGAGGATGTAGAGCCAGCCGAGATTCGTCTTCACCGCGTTCGACACGGCCCGGAAGACACTGTCCACCTCCGCCGTGAACAGGATGGACCCCACGACGAAGGCCAGGGTCAAAAACGCCGCGCTGAAGAAGATCGACGGGTTCGTCTTCAACCCGAGCACCCGTTCCAACTTCTTCAGCATGATGACGATCTCCCTCCGTGCCGGACCGACGAGCTGTCGTCGGCCGGACGCACTGCCACATCACCGCGCCGACGCAGGACTCGGGCCCGGGCGGAGAAGTAGCCGTAAGCGGCGTGTGGGAAACCTGCACGCCCAGTGGCGGCAGCCGGCCGAGGCGTCCGGCGGGCTCGATCATCGGCCGTGTGCGGCGAGGTCCTCCGCACCGTCACCTTCTCGCTCTCACGGCCCGTGGACGGCGCCTGGTGGCACGTCCAGACGGTCGCGACGGCGTCCTCAAAGACAAGGGGGATCGGTGCGGCATCCGCTTCGGCGACGTCGAAAGGCCACGTCGTTCGAGGGCGACGACGACCGGCACATCGGTGTCCGGGCAGAGCCGCCTAAATCACCGAACCTCCGTCATCGACGACCGGAGAGCGACCGGAGAGCGACCGGAGAGCACTGACTCGGCCTGCTCGTGTGGTGCCGTTCACCACCGGCCCGACGTTCACGAATGGCTGGTGTCCTGAGCGAGGCAGCATGAGGTGGTGGGAGATTCCGACCCCTTGCCGTCGTGGGGATCTGAGAGCGGTCGCTTCCGTGGAGTGCTCCTGGCCGCGATCCCGGTCCTGGGAAACACAAAAGCCCAGGCCTTCGGCCTGGGCGGTTGCTCCCCCGGCTGGACTCGAACCAGCAACCCTTCGGTTAACAGCCGAATGCTCTGCCAATTGAGCTACGAGGGATCGCTCGTGTCGTTTCCGGGGATCTCCCCGGCCCGACGCTTAAGTACTGTAGCGCATCCCTGATCGACCTCTCACACCACCCCCCTCCCTTTTCGCGGACTCATGCCCGGCGTGCCGTGGGAGCCTGCGGGACAATGACGGAACGCGCAGTTCGCACCACAGGGAGGCCGAGATGAAGATGTTCCTCTTGGGCGCCGCGACGGGTTACGTCCTCGGTGCCCGCGCGGGACGCGCCCGCTACGAACAGATCGTGCGTACCTACCGCAAGTTCGCCGATCACCCCGCGGTGCAGGGCGCGGCCGGCGTGGTGCGCGCCAAGATCGGGGAGAAGATCGGCGAGCGGCTCCCGGCCGGCTCCCGGCGTTCCGGCTCGGCGCACAGCCCCGACGGGCAGGTCTCCTCCGCGTCGAGGCGATCCGGCCTGTCGTAGTGCGTCACGCGGGCGTGCGGGCCACCACGAAGATCCGGCGGAACGGAAACCACGTGGTGCCGTCGGCCCTGGGCGGATAGGCCTCACGCAACGACGGCGCCAGCTCTCGACGGAACGCCTCCCAGTCGTCGGGGCCGAGCGCGGCCGCGATCGGCCGCAACGCTGTTCCGGTGATCCAGTCCAACACCGCGTCCTGTCCCGTCAACCGCTGCACGTACGTGGTCTCCCACGCGTCCACGACGCAGCCGAGGTCGGCGAACAGCTCCGCGTAGTCCGACGGCTCGTGCACGGCCTCGGCCCCACGCAACCGCACGTCCCGCAACCGCGTGGCCCACGGCTCACTGCCCGCCAACGAACGCACCAACCGGTGCGAGGGCGCGTTCATGTTGCCGGGCACCTGCACGGCCACCCACGCTCCCGCGGGCAACTGCTCCACCCAACGGCGTAGCAACGCCGCATGTCCCGGGACCCACTGGAGCACGGCGTTGCTCACCACCACGTCGGTGTCCGGCTCGGGTCGCCACTCGGTGATGTCGAACAGTCGGGCGTCCACGCCACGCTCCCGGGCGGCGGCGACCATCTCGGGTGAGCTGTCGAACGCCTCCACCACCGCGCCGGGCCACCGGCGTTCCAGCTCCGCGGTCAACGTGCCGGGCCCACACCCGGCGTCCACCACCCGACGGGGCCGTTCGGCACCGACGCGGGCGACGAGTTCATGAAACGGTCGCGACCGCAGTTCGTCGTAGTCCAGATACGCCTGCGGGTCCCACACGGCCGACCTCCTCGTCTCACCACCGGATGCCGACACGACGGTACTGCGTCCTCAGCGACCGTGACGAGGATCAGCTCCCCGCGCGACTCGCGGCGAACGTCGCGGCGGCCTCCCGTGCGATGTCCCGCACGACGTCGGGTTCGGTTCCCGGATCGGGACGCACCTGCAGCACGGAGCCGTCGGTGCCGGGAAGCTTGCGCACCACGAACCACGCCCCACCACCGGGCAACTCCTTGCGATACCGGGAGCGGATCGAGCTCTCCACCCGTTGCCGCACCAGGTAGGGGATCTTGCCCGGCTTCGGCAACACGTGCCGGATCGGCGGCAGATCACGCAGCACCTGGGCCTCGCCCGCGCGCTCGACCACCTCCGCCTCGATCACCGTCAGGACGTCCCCCTGCCACACCGCCTTGCTGATCACGTCCCAACCGATCCGACGCACACCCTGCTCGTCGGGCACCCAGAGCCCGAGTGCGGTCACCGCGACATATCCGCCGGTGCCCGTGGCGGCGGTGGCGAGCACGTGCTCCCCGTCCGCGAGCCGCTGTCGCACCACGTCGGGTACGTCCTGGCCGAAGATCCTGCGCAACAGGCCCATACGATCAGCCCCATCCGCCCATGGCTTGCTCCCGTAGCGCCTTACGGTATTGCTCCAACGCCACGAGGTCACCGAACAGGGCACGATACTCCTCGGCGGCGTCCACCGGGGACAACCGCTGCAACCGCGACTTGAGTTCCCCGATCTGACGGCCGACGAGGTTCTCCTGCACCGCCGCGAGCACACTCGACACGTAACGGACATCCGCGTCGTCCTTGGCCTGCAACGGCTCCACCGCCAACTCCGACAGCAACGAGACGACGGTGCGGTCGCTGGCGTGTGCGGACGCGGCCTCGATCAACGCGGACCCGCTGAGTCCACTGCCGGTGCCGCCGGCCGCGAGCAGCGCCCGATGCACCCCCACATAGGCGGGATGGGTGAAGGCGTCCTCCGGCAACGCGTCGTACTCGGGGCCGGCGAGCGCGGGCTCCTGCAGCGCCGCCTTCAACACCTCGCGCTGCGCCCGCAGGTCGGGGTTCCTCGGGTCGGGACGTTCCAACTGTCCGCCCGTGCCGTTGCCGCGGGCACCACCGGCCCGACCGGCGCGTGCGGAGGAACGCCGAGTGCCGTTCGTCCTCGCCGGCGCGCCGTCGGCGGTCTCCCGCACCCGCCGCACCACCATGGCCTCGTCCTGCCAGCCGACCCACCACGCCAGTTTGGTGGCGTAGCCGTCACGCTTGGCACGGTCCTTGATCTGCGCGACCAGCGGCACGGTCCGCTGTAACGCGGCCACCTGGCCGTCCACCGAATCGAGGTCGTAGGAGGCGAGCAGGCTTTTGATGGCGAACTCGAACAGCGGGATGCGCCGCGCCACCAGATCACGCACGGCCGCATCACCCTTGGCCAGGCGCAGCTCGCACGGGTCCATCCCGTCCGGCGCGATCGCGATGTAGGTCTGGCCCGCGAACGTCTGGTCCCCCTCGAACGCCTTGAGCGCGGCCTTCTGGCCCGCCTCGTCGCCGTCGAAGGTGAAGATCACCTCTCCGCGGAAGGCGTCGTCGTCCATCATGAGCTGCCGCAGCACGCGCATGTGGTCCTCGCCGAACGCCGTACCCGACGTCGCCACCGCCGTCGGCACCCCGGCGGCGTGCATGGCCATCACGTCGGTGTACCCCTCGACGACCACCACCTGGTGTCGTCGCGCGATCTCCCGCTTGGCCTGGTCGAGGCCGAACAGCACCTGCGACTTCTTGTAGATGGGGCTTTCGCTGGTGTTGAGGTATTTGGCCTGGATCGGGTCGTCGTCGAACAGGCGTCGCGCACCGAACCCGACGACGTCCCCACCGCGGTCCTTGATCGGCCACACGAGCCTGCGGTGGAACCGGTCGATCGGACCGCGCCTGCCCTCCTTGGACAACTGTGCCCTGTAGAGCTCGGACAGCTCGAAACCGCTGCGCAGCAGGTGTTTCGTGAGTCGGTCCCATCCCGCCGGGGCGTACCCGCAACCGAACTTCGTCCACGTGCTCTGGTCGAACCCCCGTTCGGTGAGGAACGCGCGCGCGGCCTCGGCCTCCGGAGTGGTGAGCTGTTCGGCGTAGAACGCCTGGGCGGCCTTGTGCGCCTCGACCAGTCGCAGGCGGGTACCACGGTCCCGGCGGACGCTACTGCCGCCTCCCTCGTAGGTCAGCTGCAGTCCGATGCGGTCGGCGAGCCGTTCGACGGCTTCGACGAAGCCGAGGTGCTCGATCTGCATGACGAACTTGATGACGTCGCCGCCTTCACCGCAGCCGAAGCAATGGAAGGTGCCGTGCGTGGGCCGCACGTTGAACGAGGGTGTCTTCTCCTCGTGGAAAGGGCACAAGCCCTTCAAAGCCCCGCCACCGGCGCGTCGTAACGCCACGTATTCACCGACGATCTCGTCGATCCGATTGCGTTCACGCACCTGCGCGATGTCGCTTTCCCGGATCCGTCCCGCCACTCGCTCACTGTAGAACACCGGGTTCCGCGGTCTCGCCGGCGTGTCCGCACCCGGGTCCATGCCGGCCGACGGCCCGCCCCACGTGGCCGAAAAACACGCGGCGACCCCGGCCGTTCTCGGCGCTGCCCGATCCAGTGGGAGGCGCCACCCCGTCCCGGCCACACGGCGGGGCCGGGACGATCATGTCCGGGTCCGGGGCCTCGCCCGAGGTGATCACCCTGCGACCGCCGACCGGGGGCCGCACCAGTCCCCGCCTCCGGTGCCTACCGTGTCAGCAGCGCGTGGACGTCCCACACCCACACGTCCTTGACCGGATGTCCCGGGTCCTCCAGCAGGTCCGTGACCGTCGCCTGCAGCTCGTGCCGGTACGGGGCGTCGAGCGGTAGGACCACCACGTCCGCCTCCCAGTAACGCAGGTCGCTTCGTGCGATGACGCGGTCGTAAGCGGTGACCTCGTAGGTCTCGCCCCTCATGGCGACGTATTCCAGGATGAGTGAGGTCCGCCTGCGGGGAGCGCCGTACATCCCGTCGCCTTCCTCGTTCGGCCCGACGAAGTAGCCCTCCACCAAGGGAAAGCCCATACCCGTCTCCATCTGCCAGTGCAGGGCCTCGGCGTCCGCGACATCGGGTGGGGGCACGGGCACCACCGACCCGTCCCGGACATAGACGCGCCAGTCCCCCTCGGTGAAGAACGCCGGTGCGGCCTTGCGTTCGGTGACGTGCAACTCGGTGGGGACGATCGGCAACAGCGCGGTGGCCAACACCCCACACCACACGACCGCCGCGGCGCGACGCTGGTCGGAACGCACCCGTAGCCGCAGCACCCGCTCGGTGGCCATCGCCAGCAGGATGCCGATCAGCGGCACGCACCCCAGGGAGAAGCGGGTCTCCAGGACCGATTCGAACAGGGGGCGGTCGAACAGCAACATCCACGGCCCGGGGATCGAGGTGCCCTCGCCGCCGACGATGACGATCGCGCCCATCGAGATCCAGGCCATCGCCAGCATGGTCACCGCGACGGCCCGGGCGGCGAGCACCCGCCAGAGCGCGACCGTGATCCCGAGCACCACCAGTACCAGCGGCCAGCCGAAGAACGCGTTCTCCTCGGTGCGGTTCATGGCCAGCCCGGCACCGCTGTACTCACCACCCGCGAGTGAGTCGGAGGCGAACGCCGTGAACGCGGCGGCGTCGTTACCCCGCAGACCGTGTTCCAAGGCCGAGTAGCTCTGCGGTCCGAAGAACTGCCACCACAGCGGCACCGCCACGATCACCAGGGACACCGCGGCTCCGACACCGAGCCCGGCACCGAGACGCGGGGCCACCGCGAGCGTGTGCCCGGGTGCCATGAGGGCGTAGACCAGGGCGAACACCACCATCGTGGTCGCCATGACCAGCAACGGTTCCTTGCCGATGAAGACCTGCCAGGTCACCAGCAGGCCGAGGACGATCCCGCTGGACACGGGCGGGGCCCCACGCACGATCTTGAGCAGCCACAACACGATGAAGGGCATGACGAACAACGCCACCCAGTTCGGGTGCGCGTTGGCGTGGGAGATCATCGGCGGCGCGAATCCACAGAACGCCGCACCGACGGCCGCGCCCACCCGGGAGTCCACGAGGTGCCGGGACAGCACCCAGTACCAGGCCGAGGCGGTGCCGGCGAGCCCACCGGTGAGGACCAGGGTGAAGGTGGCCGTGGGTCCGAAGAGGATGGTGACGGGGGTCAGCGGCAAGGCCAGGCCGTACATGGCCGTGTTCGCCGAGAGGTTCACCCCGTCCGGGTGGTTCTGCAACGTGGTGAACAACAGGTTCTCGAAGTTCAGCACGTTGTGCGCCGTGACGGCGTAGAACCACTCCCACAGGTTCTGGTCCTGACCACTGAACCGCAGGTACCCACTGTCGAGGTTCAGCCACAGTGGACGATAGAGCAGGAACGCGGCCAGGCCGTACCCCAGCATGATCACGGCGTCGACCGGCCGGAACGGCCGCGTGCGCCGCCGTCGGACGGGGGGCTCGGCCGCCTCGACGGCAGGTCGGACGGGAGTGGACGTCAGCGCGACCACGGTTCGGTCACCCGAGCCAGGAAGTAGACCGCCCCGCTGGCCCGATGCCGCACCAGCAACAGGAACGGACGGTTCACCTCCACGGTGACGGGCTCTCCCGCGGGGGCCGACACCAACCGCATCATGGCCGCGGTGGCCGCAGCACCTTCCAGGCCGTTCTCGTCGAGGCGCAGCACCGACTGGTGCAGGACATCGGACACCAACAGCCGGGGGTCATCGCTGAGTTCACCGAAGTCCGCGGTCGGTGTGAACATCGTGCGCACGCCCAACGAGTTCAGCGTGTCCTTCAGCGGGCAGCGCACGTCCAGCGACAGTCGGGGCATCGTCAACCGCACCATCGCCTCACGGCGCGCGTTCAACAACGCGTCCACCGTCGCGGCGTCGAGTTCGGGCTCGGCCTCGACCAAGGGGCGATCGGGTAGCAACACCGACGCGCTCACCCCTCCGACGGCGGGCAGATCCACCAGCTGCCAACCCGCGTGCCGGGCGTAGCCGAGGCGTTCGGCCTGCCGCATCATCGGTACCCGGATGACACCTGTCGGGGTGTGGAAGTCGTCCTCGACGGTGTCGGTGTCCCGGAACGGATTGGTCCACGCCACCTTCAGATACAGCGCGCTGACCAGGCCCGCCACCGTGTCACCACCGATGGTGCCCGGCAGCAGGAGTTCGGGGATGAGATCGCGGGTCGTGCGGGCCACGTCGGCGTTGATGGTGGTCCGCGCGGCCTCCGGGTCCTCCACGAACGGTGCCGTGGCCACCGCGCCCGAGGGCCACTCGGCCACGACGTCGGTGAAACCGGGTTTCACCTCCAACCGACGCCACACCCACAACGTGTTGGACACCGCCAACGTCGGCTCGTCCTGCCCCCTGGCCGGGGCGTCGAGCACGGCCGCCGCACGCAACAGGTCGGCCTGTTCGGACACGCGTTCCGGTGCGCCCGCCAACAGCGCGGCCGGTTGGGAGGCGGTCTCCCCTCTGGCCGCACGGGTGACCAGCCCCAACGCGCCCGCCACCGAGTACGGCGAGAAGCACGCATTGCCGTTGGGTGAGCCCGACGCTCGGTGCACGGCGAGGGCGAAATTCAGATGAGCTTGGACGGCATCGCGTTCCGGCATTCCCCGACGGTACCTCGACGAGTCAACCGTGCCGGCCCAGATGCCAGGAATGCCAGATCTTGGCCTGCGCGTCGGTCAACGAGGCGACCTGGTCCACCACCACCCGCACTCGCGCCGCATCGTCCGAGGCCGCGTCCCAGGCCGGCCGCAGGTTCACGTCGAGCGCCTCCGGGGAACGCCGAAGCAGCGTCTCCACCAGTTCTAAAAGCAGCTGCCGTTGTCCCTCTTGGACCACCAACCGCCGCCGGTCGCTCATCACGTACCGCAGGGCCAACGCCTTGAGCAGCGCCACCTCGGCGGCCACCTGGTCGGGCACGACGAGTTCGGCGTCGTAGCGCGCCAGGGATCTCGCCTCGTAGGCGGCGCGAGTACCCGTGACGGCCGCCGCGACGAACCGGCCGACCAGCTCACTGGTCATGCGTTTGAGCGCCACCTGCGCCGCCGGGGAGGCGTCGTAGGGGACCCGCACGAGGTCGGCCACCGCGGGCAGCTCCAGCAACGTGTCCGCCGCGTGCTCGATCACGGCGACGGGCTGCGAGCAGAAGTGCTCGGCCGCGAGCGCCACGAGTGCGGCGCGTTCCTCGGCGTCGACGAGCACGGGCAACGAGATCCGTCCGGCCAACACCCCGTCCTCGACGTCGTGCACCGAGTACGCCACGTCGTCGGCCCAGTCCATGATCTGCGCCTCCAGGCACGTCCGCCCGTCCGGGGCCCCCTGCCGGACCCAGGTGAACGCGTCGAGGTCGTCGGCGTAGACACCGAACTTGCGCTGACCGTCACGACGGGGCCACGGATACTTCATCGTCGCGTCGAGGCAGGCACGGGTGAGATTGAGCCCGTAGGGCTCACCGTGTTCCCCCAACACCTTCGGCTCCAGTCGGGTGAGGATGCGCAGTGTCTGCGCGTTGCTCTCGAAACCGCCGCACACCCGCGCGGCCTCGTTCAACGCCGCTTCCCCGTTGTGCCCGAACGGCGGGTGTCCGATGTCGTGCGCGAGCCCGGCGGTGTCGCAGACGTCCGGGTCGGCGCCCAGGTCGACGGCGATACCCCGGCTGATCTGGGCCACTTCGAGGGAATGCGTCAACCGGGTGCGGGGCACCCCACTGATCTCGGCTCCCTCACCGGGGCCGACGACCTGGGTTTTTCCGGCGAGTCGCCGAAGCGCCGCCGAATGCAACACCCGGGCTCGATCCCGCGCGAACGGTGTCCGACCGTCCTCCCGGGAACCGGGCAACAGGGAGGACTTGGGGCGTTCGACGAATCGCCGCTGCACGTCCTCTGTGGTGTAGCCCATAGGGGCAGCTTAGTCGCGATGCGGAAGCGGACGGGCGAAACACAGCGAGGCCGGAAGCGGGGACTTCGCAGGGCGGGCCTGAAGTCCCCGCCCACTCAACTGTCCAACAGTTCCTTCACCAGCGCCGCGACCTGCGCGGTTTCGATGAGGAACGAGTCGTGTCCGAACGGCGAGGTGATCTCGGCGTAGCGCGCGTTCGGGATGCCCTCGGCCAGCGCACGGGACTCGGAGGGCAGGTAGAGACGGTCGGAGTCCACCCCCACCGCGATGGTGCGTGCCTGGACCCGGGACAGGGCCTCGCCCACCCCGCCTCGATCACGTCCGACGTCGTGGTCGTTCATCGAACGGGTGAGCAGCACGTAGCTGGCCGCGTCGAACCTCCACACCAACTTGTCCGCATGGTGGTCCAAATAGGACTCGACGGCGTATCGGCCACCGTGCCACGGGTCCTCGCCGTCCTGGGGCTTGCGTCCGAACCGCTCGTTGAGTTCGGCGGCGCTGCGATAGGTGGTGTGGGCGATGCGGCGCGCGATACCGAGCCCCCGATGCGGCCCCTCACCCGGACCACAGGCGTGGTAGTCACCGCCGCGCCAGTTCGGGTCGGCGAGAATGGCGTGGATCTGCGGGGAGGCCCACGCGATCTGGTCGGCCGACGATGCGGCGGGGCTGGCCAGCACCATCAACGCCCGCACGCGGGCGGGTTCCATCACCGCCCACTCCAGCGCACGCATGCCGCCCATCGACCCGCCGAGCACCGCGGCCCACTGCTCGATCCCCAGCGCGTCGGCCAAGGCGACCTCGACCGACACCTGATCACGGATCGTCAGGCGGGGGAACCGGCTGCCCCAGTGCCGACCGTCCGGGGCCAGCGAGGCGGGCCCGGTCGACCCCTGGCATCCACCCAGCACGTTGGGCACCACCACGAACAATTCGTCGGTGTCCAACGCCTTGCCGGGGCCGATGAGGTCGTCCCACCAGCCCGGACTCGGGTGGCCGGGTACGATCTCCCCCGCCGCGTGACTGTCCCCGGTCAACGCGTGTTCGATCAGGACCGCGTTGGAGGCATCGGCGTTGAGCGTGCCCCATGTCTCGTACGCGATCTCGACGTCGGGCAGTTCCTGCCCCGACTCCAAGCGCACCACGCCCTCGGGACGGAACCACTTCCGACGCCCAGGCGGGTCTCCCGCCTGCCACGCACCGGTGGCAGGCGGGAGACCGACGTTGCCTGTCGACGAACTCACTGAACCGCCTTCGCCGCCCGGAAACCGGCCTCCAAGTCCGCCTTGAGGTCCTCAAGGCCCTCCAACCCCACGGCCAGCCGCACCAGCCCCGGCGTCACACCGCTGGCGAGCAGCTCCTGTTCGTTGAGCTGGCTGTGCGTGGTGCTGGCGGGGTGCACGATCAAGCTGCGCACGTCACCGATGTTCACCAGCTGGCTGTGCAACTCGGTGCCGTCCACGAACGCACGTCCGGCCTCGACACCGCCGCGCAGTTCGAACGACACCACGGCGCCCACACCCTTCGGCAGGTACTTCTTCGCCGCCTCGTAGTACGGGCTGGACGGCAGACCGGCGTAGTAGACCTTCTCCACCTCGTCCCGCTGCTCCAGCCACTCGGCCAGCGCCTGGGCGTTGGAGACGTGCCGCTCCATGCGCAGCGACAGCGTCTCGATGCCCTGCAGGATGAGGAAGCTGTTCAGCGGGGCGATGGCCGAGCCCGTGTCACGCAGCCACTGCACGCGCGCCTTCGTCGCGAACGCCCCCGGCCCCAGGGCCTCCCAGTACTTGAGACCGTGGTAGCTGGGGTCGGGCTCGTTGAACCCGGGGAACCGCTCCGGGTGCGCGCCGAAGTCGAACGTACCGCCGTCCACGAGCACACCCGCGATCGTGGTGCCGTGCCCGCCGAGGTACTTGGTCGCCGAGTGCACCACGACATCGGCGCCGTGCTCGATCGGCCGCAACAGATACGGCGTGGGGATGGTGTTGTCCACGACCAGCGGCACACCGATCTCGTGGGCCACGTCGGCCACACCGCGGATGTCGAGCACGTTGCTGCCCGGGTTCGCCAGGGTCTCGGCGAAGAACAACTTGGTGTTCGGCTTGGCCGCGGCCCGCCACGCGTCGAGGTCGTCCTGGTCCTCCACGAACGTCACCTCGACGCCGAGCTTGGCCAGGGTGTACTTGAACAGGTTGTACGTCCCGCCGTACAGGGCCGGGCTGGACACCACGTGGTCTCCCGCGCCCGCGACGTTCAACACCGCAGCGGTGGTGGCGGCCGACCCGGAGGAGAACGCCAGCGCAGCCACACCGCCCTCCAGCGCGGCGACCCGCTGCTCCAACACGTCCTGGGTCGGGTTCATGATCCGCGTGTAGATGTTGCCCGGCTCGGCCAGGCTGAACAGGTCAGCGCCGTGCTGGGTGTCCCGGAAGACGTAGGAGGTCGTCTGGTAGATCGGCGTGGCGCGGGACCCGGTCGTCGGGTCGGGCTGCGCCCCCGCGTGGATCTGCTTGGTCTCGAACGACCATCCCTCGCTCATCGGCTTACTCCTTCACGTCGGATCGAATCAGCGGAGAGTGGCGGTGTGCTGCGGCCACCGGTGCCTCTTCCATCGACGCTAGTAAGTGAACGATCGCGTTCCCAAACCCTCTCATGCAGTGAGACGGCCGTGCCACACGTTCGAGTGATGATCCGGGGATGCGCCACCGACAGCGCTACATCCCCAGATCGTTCACCTGATCCGCCGGGTCTTTCGACAAGCGGTAGTACAGCAACGCGGCGGTCTCCCGCAGGATGTACCGCGCTTGGGTGGAACGCGTCTGCACGATCGGCCCGGAATGGGTGGGCGAAGTCCACACCGAAAGCCCGGCGTCCTCCGCCATGATCTTCGCCCGTAGCGAATGCCACGGGTCACTCACGAGCACGACGTCGTTCCAGTCGCGTTCCCGGAGCACCACCGCCGCCGCACGCAAGGAGCGCAACGTGTCACTGCCCTCACCCACGGGCAACGTCGCCTCCACCGGCACTCCTTGGCTCACCAACCAGTTCGCACCGGCCTCGGCCTCAGTGTAAGCGTCGCCGTCCCGCATGCCCCCGGTCGTGACGATGACGTCAGCGACACCTTCCTCGTAGAGCTGACGAGCGTGGTCGAGCCGCGCCTGGAAGATCTCCGACGGCCTGCCGTTGTACTGCGCGGCCCCCAGCACCACGATGGCGTCCACTCGGGGACGCTCGTCGGCCCGCGCCACGTACCACACCCGGAACGCGGTGCCCCCGACGAGCAGTAGCCCTACGAGAACGAGCCCGACAACAACGCGCGGCAGCCACTTCCTCCCCGCCGCGGCCACGTCAGCAACCGACCAACCGCGCAGCCAGGTACGACTCCAGCTGGTCGATGGAGACGCGCTCCTGCGCCATCGTGTCGCGATCCCGCACCGTCACGGCGTGGTCCTCCAACGTGTCGAAGTCCACCGTCACGCAGTACGGCGTGCCGATCTCCTCCTGCCGGCGGTAACGCTTACCGATGGACTGCGCGTCGTCGAAGTCGGTGTTCCAGTGCTTACGCAGCTGGGCGGCGATGTCGCGGGCCTTCGGGGTGAGGTCGGCGTTACGCGACAACGGCAACACCGCCACCTTGTACGGCGCCAATCGCGGGTCCAGCTTCAGCACGACGCGCTTGTCCATCCCGCCCTTGGCGTTGGGAACCTCGTCCTCGGTGTAGGCGTCGAGCAGGAACGCCATCATCGCCCTGCCCACTCCCGCTGCCGGCTCGATCACGAACGGCCGGTACCGCTGGCCGGACGCCTGGTCGAAGTACGACAGGTCCACGCCCGAGTGATTCGAATGCGTGGTGAGGTCGAAGTCGGTGCGGTTGGCGATACCCTCCAGCTCGCCCCACTCCTGTCCCGACGAGAAGCGGAAACGGTACTCGATGTCGACCGTGCGCTTGGAGTAGTGGGACAGCTTCTCCTTCGGGTGTTCGTAGTGCCGCAGGTTCTCCCGACGGATACCCAGATCGACGTACCACTCGGTGCGCTCGTCGATCCAGTACTGGTGCCACTTCTCGTCCTCGCCGGGCTCGACGAAGAACTCCATCTCCATCTGCTCGAACTCACGCGTACGGAAGATGAAGTTACCCGGCGTGATCTCGTTGCGGAACGACTTGCCGATCTGGCCGATACCGAACGGCGGCTTCTTGCGCGTGGTCGTCTGCACGTTGAGGAAGTTGACGAAGATGCCCTGCGCCGTCTCGGGGCGCAGGTAGTGCAGCCCCTCCTCCGACTCCACCGGCCCGAGGAAGGTCTTGAGCATCATGTTGAACTCTCGCGGCTCCGTGTACTTGCCACGGGTGCCACAGTTGGGGCAGGGCACCTGGGACAGGTCGTTCTCATCGACGACCTCGGCACCGGTGCGCTCCGCGTACTCCTCCGCGAGCTGGTCGGAACGGTACCTGCGGTGGCAGGACAGACACTCCACGAGCGGATCGTGGAACGCGCCCACGTGGCCCGACGCCACCCACACCTGGCGCGGCAGAATCACGGACGAGTCGATACCGACCACGTCCTCACGGTTCTGCACCACGGCCTTCCACCACTGGCGTTTGATGTTGTCCTTCAACTCGACGCCGAGCGGTCCGTAGTCCCACGCCGACCGGGTACCGCCGTAGATCTCTCCCGACGAGAAGACAAAACCACGACGCTTGCACAGGTTGACGACGGTCTCAATCGTATTGGCGGGCACTCCACGCTCCGAAGGCATCCGGATTGGGCTATCTCTGAACTCACAGCGTATCCGGCGAGGTGAGCGACGCAGCCGGTGGGGATGCGGCTCGTCAGGGTGCACTCACCAGTTCGGCGGTGACGATGTGGTTGTCGGAGTACCCGTCCGTACCACCGAGGTAGTCACCTCCGCATGTGACGAGGACCAGCCGATGAGGACCGTCCTGAGCGAACAGCTCGGGAGCCCGTGTGGCCAACTCGCTTTTCCGCACCGTCTCGGCGCCCACAACGCGGTACACCCACTCACGACCTTCGGGATCACGCACGGTCACCTCATCACCGACACGGTGGCCCCACAACGCGGCGAACGGACCGTTAGTCCCATGCCAGTTCACATGTCCGGCGACGAGGGACACCCCGCGCTCGGCACCGAAGTCGGCGCCCCACCACGCGACCCGGTCGACCCCGGCGGGGATCGGCAACGTGCCGTCGTCGGCGAGCGCCGTACGGACCAACGTGGACGCCTCGGACGCACCGGCCAGTCGAACGGTGCCCGGAGGCTGCGGTGGCGGCACGGCCGTGGTGGTCTTTCGAACGGGTTCGGAGGAAGCGGGCGCGCGGAGTGGGTCGGCGACGTCCACGACGGGACGTTCAACGTCGGCGGGCGATTCCGCCCGGGGAGTCGGGGCATTACGTAACAGCGTGACCCCGACCGTGACCGCGACCAGGGAGAGCACCCCCAGCACCGCGGCGACCCTGCGCTGCCACAGCAGCGACCGGCACCCTCGGGTCATGGACGGCGCCCGGAGGTCCTGGTATGCCGCGTCAACAACCAAGCGGCCGCACCGAGCACGGCGCCGCCGGCGAGCAGCCCCACACCCCACGTGGAGGCGTGACCGCCGTCCTGTGGAACAGCCGCCCGCACGACGGCACCTTCCGTCTCCCCTTCCGAAACGTCCCCCGGCGCCCCCACCCCCGCGGGGATCGTCGCCGGGACCGACGGGGACCGCGGCTCGGCCCCACCGCCCCCTCCGGCGACGAAGTCGTGCGGGATCGAGCAGCTCACCCCACCCAACACGAGGGTCGTCCTGATGGTGCGCGACCCGCTCTCACCGGCCCCGGCGGTGGGTTCGGGCAGATCGAGCTGGTCGTCGAGGTGGTCCCGGGCCTCGACGGACCGCACGTGCGTGTCGATCTCCACCACCCAACCCGACACCGCGGTGACGTCACCGTCACGCCACTGGTCCTGGCGCAACAGTTCGGCGAAGTCGGCGACACGCCGGACGGTGATGTCGGAGGTCGCCTCCTCGTCGTCGCCGAGCTCCACCGACGCGCCGAACGGCAGCCCCGCCCTGCGCACCTCATCGCCCGGGGCAGGCAACGCCACGGGCGTCAACTCCCCAGTCGCGTCGACCACTGCGAGCCGATCCGCCGATGCCTCCGCCTTCACGTCGTCCACGCCCTCGCACGCGACATGGGTGACGGACGAGGTGAAGGACAACACCGGGGTCCCCGCGGCCAGGTCGGTGAGGACGTAATCCGCGCGTGCCGTGGCACTGGGCTCTCCACGGGAGTGGAGCGTGGCCGAGACATCGTGGTGATCGATCTCCAGCAGGTAGTTCGGCCCCACAGCCGCACGCTCCCCCTCGGAACCCGGCAACGCCGACCGGCTCTTGCCGAGCCGGGACGTCCCCGGAGTGAGCGGTGAGCGCTGCGTCTCGCTGATCACCGAGCCTCCCGGCGTGCCGTGGCCGTTGTCGGTCACCGCCAACGACGCCACATTGGCGAACGCCACCGGCCCTCTGTCCGGGTCCACCGCCGATGGGGACGCCCCAGCGGGTGCCGCCACGAGGACGGTGACCGCCGTGACCACCGTCGCGGCCACGAGTTTCGACACGACACGACTCACGCTTCCCCCTCGCCTGGTCGGCACTGCCGCTCATGGATCATCCCTGGCGGATGAGCACTAGAATGCTAGTGCACTTCCCGAACGCTGCAGGACAATCAAGGTTGGAGAGCATCATGGCGACGGCGAGCTCCGACGCGACGCGTTCGGGCTCGTCTGACGCCGGTGAACTGGGCGAACGCCGAGAGCACTCCCCCGGACGGCAACCTCCGGCCGCTGTCGCACCGCCCTCGGCCGCCACCCTCACCGATGCGGGTGAACTTCTGCGAGCGCTGGCCGCCCCCGTACGGATCGCGATCGTGTTGCAGCTCCACCACGGTCCACGCTGCGTACACGAACTGGTGGACGCGCTGAACATGGCCCAGCCATTGATCAGCCAGCACCTCCGGGTGCTGAAAACGGCCGGAGTGGTACGGGGTGAGCGGCGAGGCCGCGAGGTGGTGTACCACTTGGTGGACGACCACCTGGCCCACATCGTCGTGGACGCCGTCACACACGTGCAGGAGGATGCGCAGCCGGTATGAACCCCACCGACACTCGCCGTACCAGGGCTCCGTTGCCGGGGCGGAGGGCAACACGGCAGCGTGCCGCCGTGGTGGACCTCCTCGCCGAGATCGACGACTTCCGTTCGGCCCAGGAACTGCATGACGAACTGCGCAAACGCGGCGAGGGCATCGGCCTGACCACCGTCTACCGCACGTTGCAGTCACTGTCCGAGGCCGGCGAGATCGACGTGATGCGGACGGACTCCGGCGAAGCCGTTTACCGACAGTGCTCGACACACCACCATCACCACCTGGTGTGTCGACACTGCGGATACACCGTCGAGGTGGAGGGTCCCACCGTGGAACGTTGGGCGGAGAAGGTCGCCTCGAGCAACGGCTTCTCCGACATCGCCCACACGGTCGAGATCACCGGTACGTGCGCCACGTGCGCCGAGAAGAAGTAGGTTCCACCGTCCCCACCCGCGCGGACGAACGCGAACCGAAAACCCGCCGGACGGCCGGTGGGACCGCGGGCGACCACCGCTGATGCGACCATCGCCCGTCGAGTGCCGCGGCCGCTCGCGCGGAAACCCTCCTCACCGCTTCGGTCCCGCCCCCAACAGTTCCGAACGGATCTGTGATGCCGTGGACACCACGAGCATCAGCAACGTTCCCAGGGCGCTCTCGTCGAGTCCCTGCGCCGGAAAGGCGTAACGCAACGTGAGATCCATGCCGCGTTCGGTGGGGACGATGCCGAGTGTGCCGAACAGGCCCTGCCCCGCACGTTCGGCGACCGTCGCAGCCACCGTGGGCTCATGGGGCAGGTCCCACGCCACCACACACGTCAGGCTCAAAACGGACAACCCTTCGGCCAACCGCATGGCCTGCACCACGCACGGGACGTCGGCGTGCGAGAAGGTGAGCGTGCCGTCGTCGTCGACGCGCACATCCAGGAACCGTTCGAGAGCCTGCTGGGCCGACGTCAGCAGCGCGGCGGTGTCGACCGCCTCCGACATCATGTCGAGCCACCCCCGTTCGGGCGGGCGGCGTCCACCGCGGCCCCGAAGCGACGGTCGCGCTTGGCGTACTCCAGGCACGCCTCCCACAACTTCCTGCGATCGAAATCCGGAAAGAGCGTGTCCTGGAAGACGAACTCGGCGTACGCGGACTGCCACAACAGGAAATTCGAGGTCCGCAGCTCACCCGAGGGGCGCAGGAAAAGGTCCACGTCCGGCATCTCGGGCTGATACAGATACTTCGCCAGCATCCGATCATCCACTTTGTCCGGATCGATCTTCCCCGCGGCCGCGAGTTGCGCGATCCGTCGCGCGGCGTCCCCGAGTTCGGCGCGCCCCCCGTAGTTGACGCACATCGTCATGTTCATCCGCGTGTTGTGCTTGGTCTTCTCCTCGGCATCCCGCAGCTCCTTGATCACGCTGCGCCACAGCCGCGGAGCGCGACCAGCCCAGCGGATGCGTACTCCGATCGACCCCAGGTAGTCCACCTGCCTGCGGATGGTGTCGCGGTTGAAGCCCATCAAAAACCGCACTTCGTCGGGGCTGCGTTTCCAGTTCTCCGTCGAGAACGCATACACCGACAGCCACTTGATGCCGAGCTCCACCGCGCCGCTGGCGACGTCGATCATTACGGCCTCGCCGCGCTTGTGTCCCTCGATTCGGGGCAGTCCCCGCTGGTTAGCCCACCGGCCGTTACCGTCCATGACCAGGGCCACGTGTTTCGGGACCAGCTCCGGCGGGATGTTCGGTGGCTTGGCACCTGAGGGGTGAGGATCAGGCTCCCGTAACTCCACGTGCGCTTTCGCGGCTTCGCGTCCCCTGCGCCGCACTCGATACCTCCGTCTCGCCGGACATCGTGTTCGACCCTAACGTGTCCGTGATCGGGGCCTGACGGGTACGGCGTTCCACGAATGGCAGGGATCTCAGCTGACGTTCCAGATGCCACTGCAAATGCGCCGCGACCAGCCCACTCACGTCACGGCGCACGCCGTAGGCACTGCTCTCGGCGGTCTCCCAGTCCCCGTGCAACAAGGCGGCGAGCAGGACGAGCACCTCGGGAGAGGGATGCACCGACCCGGGGACACGGCAGCGCGAGCACAACGAGCCACCGGCCTGGACGTTGAAGGCACCGTGCGGGCCGGGTTGTCCGCAGCGGGCGCATTCGGTGATGGCGGGCGCCCATCCGGCGAACGCCATCGACCGCAGCAGGAACGCGTCGAGCACCAAGGAAGCGTCCCGCCGCCCTTCGGCCAACGCCCGTAGTGCCCCGACGACCAGCAGGTACAACTTGAGCGCCGGCTGCCCCTCCTCCGCGGTGAGCCGGTCGGCCGTCTCGGTGATGGCGCTGGCGGCCGTGTAGCGCTGGTAGTCCCCGACGATGGGCAGCGCGAACGCGTCCACGGTCTCGACCTGCGTGATGACGTCCAGCGTGCGTCCCGTGTAGAACTGCACGTCGACATGCCCGAACGGCTCCAGTCGAGCACCGAAACGGGATGTCGTGCGTCGCACACCCTTGGCGACCGCCCGAACCTTGCCGTGCCGCCGAGTGAGCAACGTGATGATGCGGTCGGCCTCACCGAGCTTGTGTCCCCGCAGCACCACGCCGGTGTCCCGATACAGACTCACGGTCCCATCGTCCCACGTGACGGGGACACTCCCGCGCATCAGGCCCGCCACCACTCCAGCCGGGCGGGCCGCGGGCACGTGGACCACCACAGGACGCTCGACGAGCGACGGTACCGAACACGACGACCGGTCGTGACACAGAGCATGTCACGACCGGTCGATCCGCAAATCACTGCCGAGGGCCGTCAGTACATCGGCATCGCCTTGGTGGAGATCACGTACGTCTTGGCGGCCTTGTCGTGCCACCCCTGCCTGGCCTGCTCGTCGAAGAACGGCGACAGCATCATCAGCAAGGAGATGAAACCGCCGAGGAACGGCACCAGAGCGGGCAGGATCATCACCGCGAGCCGGGTGAACGCGGGACCGCTGCCGGTCCCCGCACCGTGCTGGCCGGCCGAGTTGGCCGTGACGACCCGGAGCCCGGCGACACTCTTGCCCACCGTGGCGCCCCGCGAGGAGATCATCATGCCCTCGTAGAGCAGCATCGTGATGGAGTAGAGCGGCGCCATCAAAAGCACGACCCACCACATGTCCGGGTCAGAGGCGACCACCGCGAACTGCAGGATCATCATGATGATCCCGAGGGGGAAACCAATGATGAGACCGTCGACGAGGCGGGCGAGGAAACGACTGCCCATGGTGCCCAGCACCAACGGTCCCGTGTTCGGGAATTGGATCTGTGCACCCGGCACGACGATGCGTGCCTGCCCGGGGAAGGCCGGTGCGCCCATGGGCGGTTGACCGGGAAATCCTCCCGGCACGCCGTACGGCTGTCCCGGCTGCTGCGGGAAGCCACCGGACGGTGGGAACGGCTGTTGCGGGAAGCCACCGGACGGCGACGGCTGTCCGAACGGCTGCTGGACCTGCTGACCTTGCTGACCTTGCTGTCCGAACGGCTGCTGGCCCGGCTGTGCTTGCTGACCGAACGCCTGCTGGCCCGGCTGTGCTTGCTGACCGAAAGGCTGTTGGCTGTAGGGATTAGTCATATGGCTCTCCCCCAGGGTGGTGACGGACGCGCGAGAGACTACCTGATCACTCAGAAACCGAGTCGGCGGAGTTGCTTCGGATCACGTTGCCAGTCTTTGGCCACCTTGACGTGCAGGTCGAGGTACACCTTGCTGCCCAGCAACGCCTCGATCTGTCGGCGAGCTCGCGCTCCGACGTCCTTGAGTCGACTGCCGCGGTGACCGAGCACGATGCCCCGCTGACTGGGGCGCTCCACATACACGTGGGCGTAGATGTCGACGAGGTCGTCGCGGCCGGGACGCGGATACATCTCCTCGACGACCACGGCGATGGAATGCGGAAGCTCGTCGCGCACACCTTCCAACGCCGCCTCTCGGATCAGCTCCGCCACCAGCGTCTGCTCGGGTTCGTCCGTGAGGTCCCCGTCCGGATACAGCTCCGGCCCCTCCGGCAGCCGCGCCACCAACAGATCCGCCAACGTGTCCACCTGGTAGCCGTCGACGGCCGACACGGGGATCAGGTCGGCGAAGTCCATGACGTCCTGCAAGGCGAGCAGTTGTTTGGCGACCTGCTCCTTGCTCACGAGGTCGGTCTTCGTGACGATGCCGAGCACCGGTGTCCGACGCGCGATCTTCGTCAGTTCGTTGGCGATGAACCGGTCACCCGGCCCGATCTTCTCGTCCGCCGGCACACAGAAACCGACGACGTCCACCTCGGACCACGTGGCCCGCACGATGTCGTTGAGACGTTGACCCAACAGCGTGCGGGGGCGATGCAGCCCCGGGGTGTCCACGATGATGAGCTGCGCATCCTCCCGGTGCACGATGCCGCGGATGGCGTGCCGGGTGGTCTGCGGTTTGCTCGACGTGATGGCGACCTTCGAACCCACCAGCGCGTTGGTCAGCGTGGACTTGCCGGCGTTGGGCCTGCCGACGAAACACGCGAACCCCGAGCGATGCTCAGCCTCGCTCACCGTAGCGTCTCCTGCACAGTCCCGGACGAATCGGCTCGCAGGATCGGGGCTTGCGCCGCGAGATCGCGTACCGCCCGCACCGACACCTCCTGCACCGTGTTCTCCTCCGTCACCACGACAGCGGCATCCAGGCTCTCGACTCCACTGGACACCGCCGCGGCCACTGCGGCCTGCAAGGCGGTCAGCTTCAGTGACGGCAGCTCCACCGTCGTGGCGACGTACGTGCGGCCGTCGGTGTCACGCACGGCCGCTCCTTCGGCCGCCTGCGTCCTGGCACGTGCCGAACGCGCCAAAGTGATCAGTTTCTCGTCCTCGGGGTCGAGGTCAGGCATGCTTCACTCTCCTGTCCCGGTCTCACGGTCGTTGCGACCGTCACGGTCGTTGCGATCGCCGCGGTCACTACGGTTCTCGGCGGTATCGGGGGTACCGGGGCCGATGGGGCGCCCGTCCGCCGCCCGCACGACCACGGTCGTGATCCTCATGCGGCCCCGACGGTCCTTGCCACCCTCCGCGCGTAGCCGCAGTCCGTTGATCTCGGCCTCCGCGCCGGGCAACGGGACACGGCCCAGCCGCTGGGCGAGGAGACCGCCGACCGTCTCCACGTCGTGTTCCGACAGGTCGACGTCGAACAACTCACCCAGGTCGTCGATCCCCAATCGCGAGGAGACCCGCACCACCTGGTCGTCGACGTATTCGACGGGTGGCCGTTCGTCGGTGTCGGATTCGTCGGTGATCTCACCGACGATCTCTTCCAGGATGTCCTCGATGGTGACGAGCCCGGCCGTACCTCCGTACTCGTCCACAGCGATGACCATGTGGTGACGGGAGACCTGCATGTGCTTCAGCAGGCTGTCGAGGCGTTTGGAGTCGGGCACGAAATCGGCGGGGGTCATCAACTCCCTGACCTCACGGGTGGTGCCGTCCTCGGCGATGGCCGCCCGCACGAGGTCCTTGAGGTTCACCACACCGACGATCTCGTCCACCGACTCACCGATCACGGGAATGCGGGTGAATCCGGTCCGCATGGACAGAGCCAACGCCTGCCGCACGGTCTTGTTCTGCTCGATCCACACGATCTCGGTGCGCGGCACCATCACCTCACGCGCCACCGTGTCCCCGAGCTCGAACACCGAATGGATCATCTCGCGCTCGTCGGTGCCCACGACACCGCGTTTCTCCGCGAGATCGACGAGTTCCCGAAGCTCCGCCTCGCTCGTGAACGGACCTTCCCGAAACCCTCCACCCGGCGTGATGGCGTTGCCGAGCACGATGAGCAGCCTGCTCAGCGGTCCGAGCACGGTCCCCAACACCCGTACCGGCCCCGCCACGATGAGGCCGACCCGATACGGATGCTGCCTACCCACGGTACGGGGGCCGACACCGACCAGCACGTAGCTGACCAGCGCCATGACGACGGCGACGAGCAACAGCGCGAGCCATTCGGGCTCGATCCAACGCAACGCCACCACGGTGGCGAGCACGGTGGCGGTCAGCTCGCAGCCCATCCGCAACAGCAACAGCAGGTTCATGTGCCGGGTGCGGTCGCGGAGTACCAGAAGAAGCTGCCGAGCCCCGGTCCGCCCCATCCGCTCCAGGCCCTCGGCCCGCGCGACCGATGCCGTGCTGATGGCCGCATCAGCCGCCGCGAAGACCCCACCGAACAGCACGAGCAGGACTGCCACGACCAAGACGGTGGCCGAAGAGGTCACGATGTCTCCGAATCAGACCTTCCGTCGAGTCCCGCCGCACCCAACAACCGGTCGTCGCTGCTGCGCTGGACGTCCTGCTTCCGCGCAGCGGCGAGCATGTCCTGGAAATCGGCCAGGATGCGGTTTTGGAGAGCGAACATCTCGCGTTCCTCTTCCGGCTCGGCATGGTCGTAGCCGAGCAGGTGCAACACCCCGTGCACGGTGAGCAGATGAAGCTCGTCCAGCAGGGAATGTCCGGCCTTGCGCGCCTGGTCCTTCGCGAACGCAGGGCAGAGCACGATGTCGCCGAGCAGTGCGGGTGACGGCTCCGCCGCGTCGGGGCGACGGCCCACCTCCAGCTCGTCCATGGGGAACGCCATCACGTCGGTGGGCCCGGGAAGATCCATCCACCGCTCGTGCAGGTCTTCCATCACGTCGAGCGTGACCAGCACGATCGACAGCTCGGCGAGCGGACTGACCTCCATGCGGTCCAACGCGAACCGAGCAGCCGACACGATCGACGCCTCGTCGACGTCGATCCCGGATTCATTGGCGATCTCGATACTCACCGACGACCTCGCCCACCGGCCGCCGAAACCTCGTCGGCACCCTCCTGCGTCGCCTGCCACTTCTCGTAGGCGTCGACGATGTCGCCCACCAGCTTGTGCCGGACCACGTCATGACTCGTCAGGGTGGAGAAGTGCAGGTCGTTCACGCCTTCGAGGATCTCACGCACCACTCGTAGCCCGCTACGCTGCCCGTTCGGCAGATCGACCTGCGTCACATCGCCGGTCACCACGATCTTGGATCCGAAGCCGAGCCGAGTGAGGAACATCTTCATCTGCTCGGGAGTGGTGTTCTGGGCCTCGTCGAGGATGATGAACGCGTCGTTCAACGTCCGCCCCCTCATGTAGGCCAAAGGGGCGATCTCGATGGTGCCCGACTGCATCAACCTCGGGATCGACTCCGGGTCGACCATGTCGTGCAACGCGTCGTACAACGGCCGCAGGTACGGGTCGATCTTCTCGTACAGCGTGCCGGGTAGGTATCCCAGCCGCTCCCCCGCTTCGACGGCGGGCCTGGTCAGGATGATGCGCGTGACCTGCTTGCTCTGCAGCGCCTGCACGGCCTTGGCCATGGCCAGGTACGTCTTTCCCGTACCCGCCGGGCCGACGCCGAACACCACCGTGTACTGGTCGATGGCGTCGACGTACCGTTTCTGGTTCAACGTCTTGGGACGGATCGTGCGGCCGCGCCGCGACAAGACGTTCATGCTGAGGACCTCGGCGGGCGAGTCGGAACTCCCCGACGAGAGCATGGTCACGGTGCGACGAACAGTGTCAGGACTCACCTGCTGGCCCCGCTGAGCCAGAGTCATCAACTCCTCGAACACCCGCCCGGCGAACGCCACGTCACCGGCCGACCCTGTCAACGTAACCTCATTGCCACGAACATGAACGTCGGCGTCCAGCAGCTCCTCGGCGACACGCAGGTTCTCATCCCCCGAGCCGAGCAACACGAGCACGGCGGCGTCGGGGATCGAGAACTTCGACTGCGCCGAACGTTCCTGGGGCGCTGTGGCTTTCGTGGATCGCAGCGGTTCGGTTCCGGCCACGTGGCCTCGGGCCTACTTTCTGCACGTTCGTGCTGGTCGACAACAGGACAGACACGTCAATGCTAATAGCACCGATCGTGTTGGGGCACAGGAGTTTACCCGCTTCTCACACCTCATTGGGAGTAACGACCGAACGGACCGAGCTGTTCCCCACCGAGCAGGTGGGCGTGCACGTGGAACACCGTCTGTCCCGCATCGGCACCGGTGTTGAACACCACTCGATAACCGTTGCCCAGCCCCTCCAGCTCCGCGACCTTGCCCGCCGTGGCTATGACGTCGGCCAGCAACCGCGGATCGGCGGCGGCCAGTTCGGCGACATTCCGGTAGCGGGTCTTGGGGACCACGAGGATGTGCGTGGCGGCCTGCGGCTTGATGTCGCGGAACGCGATCGTGGTGTCGGTCTCGTAGACGATGTCAGCGGGGATCTCCCTGGCGATGATCCGCTCGAACAACGTTTCTGAGCCGTTGTCGGCGGTGGTGTCCTCGGTGGCGTCGCGCTCGCTCACAAGCCCTCCCGGCGTCGTATGTCGCGGTGTGGTCCCACCCTGGAGTCCATTCTGTCCCGTCCCGCCGGCGCGGGCGCCGCGGGGCGGTGCAGCCTGGGGGTCACTCCACCCGCCTCCGC
>SMEH01000110.1_pt1 | contig 29011 bp, 24 predicted proteins | sample 2456361 | NCBI WGS metagenome assembly SMEH01 (sample SAMN10132587, study PRJNA489261) | soil metagenome | isolation source: day1 control-loamy sand soil ammended | place: USA | reverse complement strand
AGCTCGGCCAGGGGAGCAACTCGCCGCAGCGTCGCGACCGCCTTCTCCGCACTCGTCAGGCGTGGCCGGAAATTGGGGTCGTAGACGAACCGGCGCGCGCGTTCGGCGGCATGCAGCACGGCGGCGGCCGCGCTCTCGGACACCGCGGCGGTGATCCCACCGGCGAGCACCACACCGGCGTCCTCCACGACCGCGGCGACGTCGTCCGGACACAGCGTCGAACCCGCGCTGCCCGACCTGGCGTAGGCGAACTGCCGCCGCCCCGAGGGATCGCTGTGGGTGAAATACACGCCGTGCTGGCCGGGCACCCGGATCACGGCTCCGGTATCGATGCCGAGTTCGGTCACCCGCGCCACGAGGGCGTCGCCGAGTTCGTCGTCGGGCACCCGAGCCAGCAGCGCCGTGTGGGCCCCGGCCGCGGCGGCCGCGGCGGCGGCGTTGAGTGCGTCCCCGGAGAACGCCAGTCGCACCGTGGCGCCGTCGCGGAACGGCTCCGACGCGGACACCTCGACCAGCGGCTCCCCCAGCACGAGGACGTCGGGACTCACCGTGCTCACCAAGGATGCACCGTCCCGTCCTCCAGCCGGTTCACCGGCAGGTACGCCTGACGGTACGGGTACCGGGCGGCGGCCTCCTCGTCGATGTCCACGCCCAGTCCCGGCTCCTCACCGGGGAACAGATAGCCGTCGGCGTAGTGGTAGCCGTGCGGGAACACCTCGTCGGTGGCCTCGGTGTGCCGCATGTACTCCTGCAACCCGAAGTTGGGGATGCTCACGTCCAGGTGCAACGCAGCGGCCATGCACACCGGTGACAGGTCCGTCGCACCGTGCGAGCCCGAACGCACGTGGTGCAACGCCGCGAGATCGAAGATCCGCCGCAGGTGGGTGATCCCACCCGCGTGCACGACGGTGCACCGGATGAAGTCGATCAATTGGTTGCGAATCAGGTCGGCGCAGTCCCAGATCGAATTGATCACCTCGCCCACCGCGATGGGGGTCGTGGTGTGCTCGCGGATGAGTCGGAACCCCTCCTGCAGGTCGGCGGGCACGGGATCCTCCAACCAGTACAGCCCGTACGGCTCCAGACTGCGGCCGAGCCTGGCGGCCTCGATGGGGGTGAGCCGGTGGTGCACGTCGTGCAGCAGGCGCAGCTCGGGGCCGAACTCCTCGCGGGCGCGGGCGAACAGCTTGGGTACGAACGACAGGTACTTCTCGGTCGACCAGACGTTCTCCTCCGGCACCGTGCCGCGCGCGGGTTCGTAGAACATCTTGTCGGCCCCCACTCCGTAGGTGGAGGGCAGACCGGGAACCCCGCACTGCAGTCGCACCGCCCGGTACCCGAGGTCGAGGTATCGGGCGACCTCGTCGAGCACCTCGTCGACGGTCTCGCCGTTGGCGTGGCCGTAGACGGTGACGCCCTCGCGGCTTCGCCCGCCGAGCAGCTGGTACACGGGCAGCCCCGCGGCCTTGCCCTTGATGTCCCACAACGCGGTGTCCACCGCCGCGATCGCGCTCATGGTCACCGGCCCGCGGCGCCAGTACGCGCCCTGGTACAGGTACTGCCAGGTGTCCTCGATACGGTGCGCGTCGCGGCCGATCAGCAGGGGCACGACGTGATCGCGCAAATACGCCGCGACGGCGAGCTCACGACCGTTCAGCGTGGCGTCGCCGACGCCGGTCAGCCCCTCATCGGTCTCGATCTTGAGGGTGACGAAGTTGCGGCCCGGGCATGTCACGATGACTCGGGCATCGGTGATCTTCACGGTTCGGGGTCCTCCTTCACACGGGCCACCAACTGCGTCGGGTTGACGAAGCGCAGGGCGATCACAAGCAGGATCAGCATCATCGCGGTGTAGATGACGGCCATCGCGTCCACGGACTGCTGCGCACGGATGCCCGCCGCCGACATCGAGTGGAACAGCGCCACGATGAGCGTCTGCGAGTCGGGGCCGGCCGTGAGGAACGTCAGCTCGAACATGCCGACGGTGCGCACGAGCACGAGGATGCCCGCAGCGAGGATGCCGGGGATCAACAGTGGGGCGAGGATCCGGACGAACACCGCACGCAGCCCCGCACCGCACATCCGCGCCGCCCGCTCGATCGAGGGGTCGATCTGTTCGATGAACGGCGTCATGGTCATGATCACGAACGGCACCGACGGCACCAGGTTGGCCAGCACGACCCCGGAGAGGTTGCCCGCGAACCCGAACTTGTAGAGCACGGTGGCCAGCGGGATGCCGTAGGTGATGGGCGGCATCAGGATCGGCAACAGGAACGCCAGGTAGATCAGTTTCTTGCCGGGGAAGTCGCGGCGCGCCAGGACGTAGGCGGCGGGCACACCGATGAGCAGCGACAGGACCACCACGGCCACCGCCACCTGCACGGTCACGACGATCAGGTCGCTCAGCCCGAAGTCCTGCCACGCCTGGGTGTACCAGCGGGTGGTCACCCCTTCCGGCAGCCAGGCGTCGAACCAGCGCGTGCCGAAGGAGTTCACCACCACCGAGCCCACCACGCCGAGCAGGCCGACGAGGAAGAACACCACCCCGCCCCAGACCAGCCAGGCTCCCGGGCTGGCCACCAGCCTGCGCCGCCGGGGACGGGTGTCGGGAGTCGGTTGCAGGATCGTCATCCCTTCCCTCCCGTCGAACCGGTGTAGAGGCGGGACCGCCACAGCAACACCACGCCCACCACGATCAGCTCGACGACACCCATGATCATCGCGATGGTGGAGGCGTACGGGTAGTCGTACTGCTCGTAGGCGGCCTGGTAGGCGGCGATCGAGATCACCCTGGTCTCCCCCGACGGGTTACCGACCAGGATCGCCGAGGGGAACACGCTGAAGGCCAGCACGAACGTGAGGCAGAACGTGGTGGCCAAGCCGGGTGCCAGCAGCGGCAGCGTGATGTGCCGGAACCGGTCCCACCAGCCCGCACCGAGGGTCGCCGCCGCCTTCTCCAGGGTGGGGTCGATCCCCGACAGATACGACGAGATGAGCAGGAACGCGAACGGGAATCCCGTGATGACCAGGGAGAAGAAGACGCCCCAGTAGTTGTTGATGAGCCGGAGCGGTTCGTCGACCAACCCGATCGCCTCGAGCGCCCGGTTGAGCCACCCGGACGGCCCGAGGAAGTTCAACAGCCCCTCGGCCGTGAGCACCGTGCCGAGCGTGATCGGCACGACGAGCACGGTCATCAACAGCCGCTTGCCACGGAACCGGCCCCGCATCCGGTAGGCGATCGGCACCGAGGCCAGCACGTTCAACAACGCGGCCGGGATCGCCAGCACCAGGGTCTTCCAGATGGTGCTGAACTGGTAGGGGTCGGAGAAGAAGCGCACGTAGTCGGCGAAGGGGCCCCCACCGTTCTGCGGCTGGAACGACAGGCCCAGACCGTAGCAGAACGGGTAGACGAACAGTCCCACGATGAACACCACGGCGGGCAGCAGCAGGAGCAGCTGCTTGTCTATGCCGCGTTCGGCGAGTCGGTGCCGCAGGGCCGGACTCGGGCCCGCCGGCTCCTTCCGGTCCCGCTCCGGTGGCGCTGTGGCGACGGGTGCCGCGGCCATCACACCGACTCCCGTTCCGATGCCACCGACACGTTCTTCGGCGCCTCCGCGGTGTCGTCACGGAACACCAGCAACCGCTCCACGGCCACCCCGAGCACGACGGCGTCTCCGGGGGCGAGTCGGTGGCTCGTGCGCAGGTGCCACCGCAGTCCCGACTCCGTGCGTGCCTCGACGGCCAGTTCCCGACCCTGGTACTCCACCACCTCGACGATCGCCGGAAAGCGGTTGTCCCCGGTGGTTCCCGGCTCGAACAGCCGGACGTCCTCGGGACGCACGGCGGCCACCACCGCGGCGCCGGGAGTGAGGTCGTCGAGGTGGGTGCCCACGAGGTCCAGTCCCTCACCCGTCACCCGGATTCCGTCGTCGGTGCGTTCCCCCGCGGTGAGGCGGATCAGGTTGCGGTAGCCCATGAAGTCGGCCACGTGCTGGTTCACCGGCCGGTTGTGCAGCTCCTCCGGGGTCCCGATCTGCTGAACGGTGCCCGCCCGCAGGATCACGAGGCGGTCGGCCAGCGACAACGCCTCCTCCTGGTCGTGGGTGACGTAGACGGTGGTGAGTCCGAGGCTCTGGTGCAGCCTGCGGATCTCCGTGCGCATCTCCAGCCGCAGTTTCGCATCCAAGTTGGACAGTGGTTCGTCCATGAGCACCAAAGACGGTTCGAGCACGATGGCACGGGCGATGGCCACGCGCTGCTGCTGACCACCCGACAACTGCCCGGGGAGCTTGTGGGCGTGTTCCTCCAGCCGCACGAGGCGGATGGCCTCCTCGGTCCGGCGAGCGGTCTCCGCCTTCGGCAGCCGTCGCATCGTCAGCCCGAAGGCCACGTTCTTCCGCACCGACATGTGGGGGAAGAGCGCGTAGTTCTGGAACACCATGCCGAACCCGCGTCGTTCGGGTGGCAACACGTCGATGCGGGTCTCGTCCTGCCAGATGCTGCCCGAGGTGAGTGGCAGCAGCCCCGCAAGACAGTTCAACGCGGTCGACTTGCCGCATCCCGAGGGACCGAGCAGGGCGATGAACTCGCCGCGCCGGATCTCCAGGTCGAGCCCCTTAAGCGCCGCGGTCTTGCCGAAGGTGCGTCCGACTCCCCGAAGGCTCAGGGTCTCGAACGTTCCGGACCGTCGTGATTCCGCCGGCGCATCGGTGGCGCCGAGAGGTGACCCAGTCATGCAACCTCCACTCCCGCTGTTCCGGCGTCGCGTTCGGCGCCCGATGTCATTGGTCCACCTTCGCGCCACCGATCTCGCGGTCCCAACGGTCGAAGGCCGCGACCATCGTCTTGGCGTCGAGTGGCGTTTCTTTCGGGTGGTCGGCGATCAGCTGGTCGTACTCCGGCCTGCCGTAGCGTCGGATGACCTCCTGACTCGACTCGGGAGCCATCGAGATGTCCACGCCCTTCACGGCCGGACCCGGGTAGAAATATCCCTCGTCGTAGGCCTTCGCCTGCTGTTCCTTGGTGAGCATGAACTGGATGAGCTGCAATGCCGCAGCCTGTTGGTCGGCCGTCGCGCCCTTCGGGATGACCGCGTAGTGCGCGTCGGTGACCCAGTGGAACCCCTCGAGGGTCCCGATCTCCGCCTCGGCGGGCACGGTACCCAGGGCCCGGGGGTTGATGTCCCACCCCGTGGTGGTGACGACGATGTCGACGGTGCCGTTGGCCAGATCCGTCATGGTCTGGGTGGTACCCGACGGATAACGGTCGATGTAGGAGTTCAGCTCCGCCAGATAGTCCCAGGTCTTCTCCCAACCGTGGACCGGGTCCCGGGGATCGGAGTCCCCCAGGATGTACGGCAGCCCCATCAGGAAGGTGCGGCCGGGACCGGAGTTCGACGGACGCGCGTACTCGACCTTGCCGGGGTGGGCCTTCGCGTAGTCGAGCAGCTCCTGCGCGGTGCGCGGCGGGTTCGGCACCCGCGAGGGCAGGTACTCGATCAACGGCCCGGACGGGTAGTACGTCACCGTCACCCCGTATCCCTGGGCGAGTTTCTGCATCTCGGCCGCCGGTTCCAGGTAGTCCTTCATGCCCGGCAACCGATCGGCGTGCTTGGGCAGGACCTCCTCCCACAGCCCCTGTTCGATACCGGCCGACATTCCGTCCACACCGGTCAGTACCAGTCCGATGTCGACCCGGCCCGCGTTCTGCTGCGATTTGACCTTGCCGATCAGGTCGGGAGCCGGCGCGCTGCTGTAGGTCACCTCGGAGATGATGTCCGGGTGTTCCGCCACGAACTGGTCGATCATTCCCTGGGTGAGCTGGAGATTCCCCGCCACGTCGAGGATGTTGAGGGTGACGGGCTTCGCGGGTTTGTCCGGGATCGGCCCGGCCGCCCGCTGCGGCCCGGGGCTTTCGGGCGGACTGCACGAAGCGGCCAGTAATGCGGCGGCGAGTGCGCCCACCACGACGTTCCTGCGCATCGGTCGAATCCCTTCTGTGACGCCGAGCAGCCTTTGATCGGCGGGAGGACTCCGATTACGGACTTCGTTGGGCGACCGTGGTCGTGTCCCGAACCAGCAACTGCATCGGGACCTCGCGGCGCGGCATCCGGATTCCGGGCTCGTTGAGCAGCTTCAACAGCAACTCGACGGCCGCGCGACCACACTGCTTTTTGGGAACGGACACGGTCGTCAGACCGGGGTTGAACATGGCCGCCATCGGGATGTCGTCGATGCCGACCACACTGATTTGCCGAGGAACCTCGATTCCGCGAGAGGCGAGCCGGGTTATCAGTCCCATCGCGACCAAGTCGTTGTAAGCCACCACGGCGGTGACCTTCGCGGCGACGACGAGATCGGCCGCGGCGACCCCGCCCTCGAAACGCGGGGGCACGTTGCCGATCTCCACGAGTTCGACGCCCTCCGCCTCGGCCGCCATCCGGATCCCCCGTGCCCTCTCCCGGTTCGACCAGCTACTACGCGGGCCGGCGACATAGCCGATCCTGCGATGTTCGAGCGCGGCGAGATGGGCCACGGCCTGCCGCATCCCGTCGACGTTGTCGATCGTGATCGCCGGGATCTGCGCGCCGCGCCGGTTCACGGCGACGACGCACGAACAGGTGGCGGCGGCCCGCATGTCCTCGACGCTCATGCGTGGCGAACACAGGATGATGCCGTCCACCTGCTTCGACAGCGCACGCACCAACCCCAACTCCGCGGTGGGGTCCTCGTCGGTGTCGGCGAGGAACACCGAGTAGTCGGCCTCCCGCGCGCGGGCCTGGACTCCCTTGACCACCTCGGGGAAGAAGGGGTTGGCCAGATCGGGCAGGATGAGGCCGAGATTGCCGGTCCGGCCCGTGATGAGACCCCGAGCCGCTCGGTTGGGCACGTAACCGAGTTCGTCCGCCACCCGCAGGACGTGCTCGCGGGTACGCGGATCGACCAGCTCGGACCCCGCCAACGCACGGGACACCGTCGAGGCCGACACTCCCGCGGCCTTCGCCACGTCTCGAATCGTCACCGCCATGGCGTTCCCGCCCGCCTTCCGTGAGGGACGTGCTTCCTCGCACATGCCCGACGCATCGTGCAATCGTTTGCAACCACTTGTCAACACCTAAGAAAGTTGGCGCTTGCTTCGGCGGAAATCCTTGTGCAAACCTTTGCATCACTTTCACCGACGCGGAGGAAACCAGCACATGGCCACACCGCTCGTTCTTCATCCCGATCGCGCTCTTCCCGCCGACCCCGCCACCCGCGAGGTCGCGCGCCGCCTGTACGACACGACGCGCTCACTGCCGCTCGTGTGCATGCACGGCCACGTGGAGGCCGAGGTCCTGGCCGACGACCTGCCGTTCCCGGACCCGGCCCACCTGCTCGTGGTGCCCGACCACTACGTGACGCGCATGCTGGTCTCCCAGGGGATACCGCTGGAGGACCTCGGCGTTCCAAGACGCGACGGGGGCGCGGTGGAGTCCGATCCCCGAGCGATCTGGCGACGGCTGTGCTCCAACTGGCACCTGTTCCGCGGGACCCCGTCCCGGTACTGGTTGGAACACGAACTCGTGGAGGTCTTCGGGGTTCGCGTCCAACCCTCGGCGGAGACCGCCGACGAGATCTACGATCAGCTGGCCGCCACACTGTCCGATCCGGACTTCCGACCGCGAGCGCTGCTGCGCCGTTTCAACATCGAGCTCATCTCCACCACCGACCCGGCTACGTCGGACCTGCGGCACCACGCCCGGCTTCGCGAGGACGGGTTGGGGGACCGGGTGATTCCCACGTTCCGGCCCGACGCCGTCGTCCACGTGACCGGCGAGGGGTGGCGTGAGCACGTCGAGGAACTCGGCAAGCTCACCGGTTTCGACACCTCCGCCTATCCCGGTTTCCTCGACGCGCTCCGCAAGCAACGGGAGGCGTTCATCCGCGCCGGGGCGCTGGCCACCGACCACGGCCATCTGGGCACCGACACCACACCGCTTAACGACACCGAGGCGGCCCGCATCTACTCCGCCGCGCTCGACGGGAAGGTCACGCCGGAGGAGGCCGGGGCGTTCGCCGGGCACATGTTGTTCGTCATGGCGGAGATGGCCTGCGAGGACGGCCTGGTGATGCAACTCCATCCCGGAGTGCTACGCAACCATCACGACGACGTCCACCGGGCCTTCGGTCCCGACAGGGGTTTCGACATCCCGGTGGCCGCCGAGTTCACCCGGGGTCTTCGGCCCCTGCTCAACGCGTTCGGGCACCACCCGAACTTCCGGATCGTCCTGTTCACCGTGGACGAGACCGTCTACAGTCGCGAGCTGGCACCGCTGGCCGGCGCCTATCCCTCGGTGCGGTTGGGGGCGCCGTGGTGGTTCCTCGACAGCCCGGACGGTATGCGGCGCTTCCGGGAACTGGCGACCGAGACGGCCGGCTTCTACAACACCTCGGGGTTCGTGGACGACACGCGTGCCTTCGCCTCCATTCCGGCGCGACACGACCTCGCCCGCCGGATCGACGCGGGATACCTGGCCCGTCTCGTCACCGAACACCGGCTCAGCGAGGACGAGGCCACCGAGACGGCCGTGGACCTCGCCTACCACCTGCCGCGTATCGCCTACCAACGGCCGAGGAGTCCGTGAACCGAAAACTTTCGGTGCGATGAAACACGTTTCATCGGCAATGGACCCTTGACGGGGCGTGTGGGTGTTTCCACACTCGGTCACACACGACAAGGTGATCGATTTCCCTCGGCTGTCCGAAAAGGACATCTGAGATTCGCCCGTACCGCTTTCCTCCCGGCTGCTCTCCCCCTATTCGGCGACACGGCAAAGGAGCCCGCGAGATGAGGAGACGTCCGCGACACCGGAGAACGGCGTTCGCGCTGTTGGTTCCGGTTGCACTGGTGGCGACCCTGCTGATCGGCGCACCCGCGATTCCCGACGCGTCCGCGACACCCATCCGCCCCGACTACAGCGGCTCGGACCTGTGGCTGCATTACCCAAAGATCGAGGACCCGGCCCTCAAAAAGCGGTACGCGAAGTCCGCCACCGCCGTCATCGTGCAGAACGCCGGGAAGAACCCGGTGCACCGGCACACCCGTGACCTGCCAATGGAACCGGGCGCACAGGAACACCTCGTGACCACGCCCCTCGAAGCGGCCAAAGACGAGCTGGCAAGAGGACTGAACGGGCTCCTCGGCAGGAAGGTTCCCGTCCACACGAAGCCGGGTCAGCGTATTCCGGACGGGGCCATCGTGGTGGGCACACCGGAAAGCTCACAGATCGTGCGCCGACACGTCGACGCCGAGCAGCTACGGGACTTGGGGGACGAGGGCTATCTGATCCGCTCGGCCTCCCGAGGGCGGCACGACTTCACCCTCATCGCCGCCAACTCGGAGATCGGCGCGTTGTACGGCACCTTCGCCTTCCTGCGGAGGATGCAGACGCAGCAGCCCATCACCGACCTGGACATCACCGAGAAACCCAGGATCGCCCACCGGTACCTGAACTACTGGGAGACCGAACGGCTCTACGCCGGCAACGATGCCACCGGGACGGGCGGCTTGAACGGCGAGAACGGCGCCGTGTTCAACTTCGCGGCCACGGGCGAGAGCGCCGACCGCAACCTGCCCCTCATCCTGGACCGCTACCTGGTGGTCGCGCGCGCACTGGCCTCGGTGGGCGTCAACGGCATCACGATCAACAACGTCAACGCGGACAACGCCTACCTGACGCGGGAGTACGTGGAGCAGACGGCCGCGCTCGCCGATGCGCTGCGCCCCTACGGGATCAAGGTCGGGTTGTCCGTCAAGTACACCGCGCCCACCGACGAACGGTTCGCCCCCGACACCCTCACCGAGGATCAGCTCGACCCGTACGGCGAGGAGTTCCGCGACTGGTGGCACCGGAAGGCCAAGCAGATCCAGGAGGCGATCCCCGACTTCATCGGCTTCACCGTGAAGGCGAACTCCGAGGGCCAACCGGGCCCCCAGGACTTCGGCTACGACCACGGTGACGGCGCCAACGGTATCGCCGCCGCGCTCGAACCGCTCGGCATGACGGTGTACTGGCGCACGTTCGTCTACAACGCCGACGTCGACAACGACCGGCTCAAGCGCGCGTATCTGGAGTTCGGTCCCATCGACGACGAGCCCCAGGACGACGGCTCGGTCGGACGGTTCGCCGACAACGTGTTCCTGCAGACCAAGAACGGGCCACTGGATTTCCAGGCCCGCGAGCCGTTCAACCCGATGTTCGGCCGGTTGGAGAACACCAACCAGGCGCTGGAGCTGCAGATCACCCAGGAGTACACCGGCCAGAACACGATGCTGTGCTACCTCGGGCCCATGTGGCAGGAGGTGTTGAACACCGACACCTACGCCACCGACGCCGCCGGCGAGCTCCTCGACAAGCGACTGGTGGGCAACGTCGTGGACGGCACGGCCCAGGGTCACTCGGACACGGCGATCGTGGGGGTGGCGAACCTCGGCAACGCCGACAACCTCACGGGTCACCACTTCTCACAGGCCAACCTCTTCGCCTTCGGTCGCCTGGCGTGGGACTGGACGCAGGACTCCGCAGACATCGCCGCCGACTGGGTGCGGATGACGTGGAGCAACGACGACCACGTCGTCGACACGATCGTGCGGATGATGATGGGTTCCTGGGAAGCGCTGGTGAGCTACCAGACCCCCTTGGGTGTCGCGCACCAGTTCGCCGACGGCGAGCACTACAAGCCGTACCCGTCCCAGTGGTTCATGAAGGACGACTGGAGCCCGGTCTACTACAACAAGGCCGACAGCGTCGGTCTCGGCTACGACCGCTCCCCCACGGGCAGCAACTTCACCGCCCAGTACTTCCCCGTCCTGGCCGAGCGCTACGGCGACATCGAGTCCACACCGGAGAATCTGCTGATGTGGTTCCACCACGTGCCGTGGGACCGCCCGATGGCCAGCGGCCGGATCTTCTGGGACGAGCTCGTCCACCGCTACCAGATGGGCGTGCAGTACGTGACCTGGATGCGGGAGACGTGGGACTCGCTGAAGCCGTTCATCGACGACCGACGCTGGCGCGAGGTGCGGGACAAGCTCGCCCAGCACGAGATCGACGCGGCCGACTGGCGCGACACCAATGTGCAGTACTGGCAGGAGTTCAGCGGGAGGGAGATCCCGGTGGACGACGGGCCGGTGTCGGCGACCTTCGTCGTGAACGGCACGGAACACGGCGGTTTCGACCTCTCGGCCGACAGTTATCGCATCCCGGTGCCCGCAGGCGGTTCCCCGGAGATCACCGAGGTGCGGACGGCCGATCCCGACGCCGACTACGAGATCGTCTCGCAGGCCGACGGCGTGCCGGGGACGGCGCTGGTGAAGGTCACCGGACGCTCGTTCTTCGGTCCACTGGTGAAAAACTACGTCCTCGAACTGGTACCCGACACCACCTTGGAGAGCCTGTCGGTCAACGGCACCAGGCTGGACTCGTTCGACCCGGACGTTCACCACTACAACGCTCTGCTGCCGTCCGATGTCGACTCCGTCGCGACGGTGGAGGCCGTGGCCCACGATCCCGCGGCGACGGTACACATCGAGCAGGCCGAACACCCCACGGGTCGAGCGGTCGTCACCGTGACCAACGGTGGGGCCTCCTCGGAGTACACCGTGGACCTCGACATCGCCTTGAGCGGCTCCGACGAGTTCGACTCCGACGAGCTCGACGAGCGGTGGGAGTGGGTGCGACACGACCCCGACGCCACGCGGCTCGACGACGGGGCACTCGTCATCATCCCGCAACGAGGTGGGCTGGAAACAGGCACCGAACCGGCGAGGAACATCGCGCTGCAGGAGGTCAACGGCGACTGGACGGCGGAGTCGAAGCTCGTCTTCTCCCGGCCTCTGGCCCACGAGAACGAGCAGGGCGGTCTCATCGCCTACGCCGATGACGACAACTACGTCAAACTCGCGTGGGAGATGGCCGACGAGGATGCCGAGATCAACAAGCTCCACGTCGTGCTGCTGGCCGAGGAGGACGGCAAGGCGACGAGCCTGGAGGTCACCGGTGCCGACGCCCAGCGCATCGTGGGCGAGGACGGAGCCATCTGGCTTCGGCTCACGAAGTCCGGCGACACCTACAAGGCGTACTACTCCAACGACGGCGAGGTCTACCGGTACTTCGGGACCACCACGCTGAGCGCCGAACCCGAACGCGCGGGGCTGATGGCGTGGAGCGGGGACGCGACGGCCACCGACCTCGAGGTGGCGTTCGACTGGTTCCGTATCCACAGCCGCGGCGATCGGGTACCGGCCCGCTGAATGAGTGACTGACGAACACCGGATGAGCGCCGTTGCGGTCGAAACCCGCCTTCGACCGCAACGGCGTTTTCGTCGGCCTCGGTCCGCCCCGCGACGACGGTCAGCCGGCCGGCAGGTGTTCCCGGCCGAACATGACGGCGGTGCGCATCGACGGACGCCGCGGTGTGCCGCTGGGACGCGCTGACTCCACCACGTCGCGCTGGGGTGATGCCCGGTGGTGGGTCGATGCGCCCCGACCTTCGAGACCTGAGTCTCTGCGACGGCAGGGACGACGTTCGGCTCGAAAGTCGAGCGCCCACAGCTACCGAGGGCGCCGACCCCACCACAACCACCTCGGCGTGATCGTCCGAGGGCACGTGGGCCGACATACCGCTGGGTCGAAAGCGATCCGACGCGGGTCCTCGGCCTCCTCGGCGCCAGGGTGCCGACCTACGCGTGATCGTCGAGGGCGGCCGAGGCTACGAGGACACCTTCATCGTCTGAGCCGTTCCCCGTTGCTCGCCTGCTCCTCGCCCGCGGGCCGCGTCGCTCTCCGGAGGCGAGCCGCCACGCCGCCCTTCGCTGTCACCGCCACTTCACCACAACTCGGCATCGATACGTCGGTGACGTCCGAAGACACCTTGACCGTGGTGGTGGGCCGCCTTTAGGCTACCTCGGCATCTAATACCGAACACTTCTGTTCGATAAAAGTAAAAGCCCTGTACAGAGGCGTATGGAGGGAGACTCATGGGCGCGGAGTCGGCGTCTGCCAGCACCAATGGAAAGGGCACCGCGGTCACCGAATCCCCGGGTGGATGTCCCATCGACCATTCCCGCCTCGACCCCACGGGATGCCCCGTGTCGGCCAACGCGGCGGCTTTCGATCCGTTCACCGGGCCCTACCAGGAAGACCCTCCAGGTTCACTGCGCTGGTCCCGCGACGAAGAGCCCGTGTTCTACAGCCCCAAACTGGACTACTGGGTGGTCACGCGGTACGAGGACGTGAAGGCGGTCTTCCGTGACAACATCACGTTCTCGCCCGCCAACGTGCTGGAGAAGATCACCCCGTTCAACGACGAGGCGAACGCGGTGCTCGCCAAGTACAACTACGCGATGGGCCGCACGCTGGTCAACGAGGACGAGCCCGCGCACATGCCCCGCCGGCGCGCGCTGATGGAACCGTTCACCCCACCACACCTGGCCCAGCACGAGCCGATGGTGCGCAAGCTGGTCCGGGAGCGCGTCGACAGCTTCATCGACCGGGGCAAGGCCGAACTCGTCGACGAGATGCTCTACGAGGTCCCGCTGACGGTCGCCCTGCACTTCCTCGGCGTTCCCGAGGAGGACCACGAGACCCTGCGCAAGTACTCCGTCGCGCACACCATCAACACCTGGGGCCGCCCCGCACCCGAGGAACAGGTCGCCGTCGCCGAGAACGTCGGCAAGTTCTGGCAGTACGCGGGCGAGGTGCTCGAGAAGATGCGCGAGGACCCCTCCGGCCCCGGCTGGATGCAGTACGGCATCCGCCTACAGCCGCAGATGCCCGACATCATCACCGATTCCTACCTGCACTCGATGATGATGGCCGGGATCGTCGCCGCGCACGAGACCACCGCGCTCGCGGCCACCAACGCGATCAAACTCCTGCTGGAGCACCGCACCCTGTGGGAGGAGATCTGCGCCGACCCGAGCCTGATCCCCAATACGGTCGAGGAATGCCTGCGGTTCGCCGGCTCGATCATCGCGTGGCGGCGGGTCGCCACGAAGGACACCGAGATCGGCGGCGTCAAGATCCCCAAGGGCGCGAAGCTGCTGATCGTCAACACCTCGGCCAACCACGACGAGAGGTTCTTCGACAACCCGGACGAGCTCGACATCCGTCGGGAGAACGCCAGCGACCACTTGAGCTTCGGGTACGGCTCCCACCAGTGCATGGGCAAGAACCTCGCCCGCATGGAGATCCAGATCTTCCTGGAGGAACTCACCAAGCGGATTCCGCACATGGAGCTGGTGCCGGACCAGGAGTTCACCTACCTGCCCAACACCTCCTTCCGCGGCCCACAGCACCTGTGGGTGCAGTGGGACCCGGCGAAGAACCCGGAACGTGAGAACCCGGAGATCCTCGACCGGCAGCTCAAGATCAAGATCGGACAACCGTCCAAACGCACCATCACCCGCACGATGACGGTGCGCGAGATCTCCCACGAGGCCGACGACATCGTGCGGATCACCCTCGCCGACGTGCGCGGCAGGCCGCTGCCCAAGTGGTCGCCTGGGTCGCATGTGGACGTCGAACTCGGGGAACTGTCGCGACAGTACTCACTGTGCGGCGACCCCGACGACCGGTCGTCCTACCAGATCGCCGTGCTGAAGGACCCCGAAAGCCGCGGCGGCTCCCGATACGTGCACGAACAGCTGTCCGTCGGGGACACGCTGCACATCCGCGGACCGCGCAACCACTTCAAACTGAACCCGGACACACAGCGCTACATCTTCATCGCCGGAGGCATCGGCATCACCCCGATCCTGACGATGGCCGACCACGCCCGCCGCGAAGGCAAGGACTACGAGTTCCACTACTGCGGCTCGACGCGTAGCGCGATGGCGTTCCTCGACCGGGTCGTCCGCGACCACGGCGACCGGCTGACACTGCACATCTCCGACGAGGGCACCCGGCTCGACGTCGAGGAACTGCTGAGGACACCGCAGGACGACACGCAGATCTACGCGTGCGGGCCACAACGACTGCTCGACGCGCTGGCCGAGGCGACCCAGCACTGGCCCGAGGAGGCCCTGCGCGTCGAACACTTCTCCAGCGACCTCGGCGAACTCGACCCCGAGAAGGAACACGCGTTCGACGTCAAGCTCGCCGACTCGGGGATCACCATCCGGGTCGCCGCGGATCAAACCGTCCTCAACGCTCTGCGCGCCGCCAACATCGACGTGCCGAGCGACTGTGAGGAAGGGTTGTGCGGCAGCTGTGAGGTCGCCGTCTCCGCCGGCGAGATCGACCACCGCGACAAGGTGCTCACCAAATCGGAGCGCGCGCTCAACAACAAGATGATGACGTGCTGCTCTCGTGCCTGCGGCGACTCGCTCACACTCGAGCTCTGACCGCCGGCCCACTCCCGGAACAGCGGGCCGCGAAGGGGCGGCCCGCGCAATATGTGAAAGGAACCCTCAATGGCATCAGCCGTTGACGCAATTCCCACCGACGCCGCTGGGAACAACGGCGGAGGGCGCACGACTCCACGTATGTTCAGGCGGGTCCTGACCGGCAGCATGGCCGGCGCCGTTTTGGAGTGGTACGACTTCGCCATCTACGGCGTACTGGCGGCCATGGTCCTCGGGCCGCTGTTCTTCCCCAGCGACAGCGGTATCGCCAGTCTGCTGATGGCTCTGGCGACTCAGGGGCTCGGCTTCTTCGCCCGTCCCCTCGGCGGAATCGTCTTCGGTCACCTCGGTGACCGGTTCGGCCGCAAACCCATGCTGGTCGTGACGTTCCTGCTGCTCGGCACGGCGACGGCGGCCATCGGCCTGTTGCCGACGTACGCCGACATCGGTATCACGGCGACCTTCCTGCTCGTCGGTCTTCGCCTGATCCAAGGTTTCGCCCTGGGCGGTGAGTTCGGCGCGGCCGTGTTGTTGGTGAGCGAGTACGGCGAACCTAAACGTCGCGGATTCTGGGCCTCGTGGCCACAGGCGGGCGCTCCCGCCGGGACCGTGCTGGCCACCGCGGTCATCACCGTGCTGACCCTGACGATGAGCGAGGCCACCTTCGAGTCGTGGGGCTGGCGTATCGCGTTCCTGATCGCCATCCCGTTGTTGGCCATCGGCTTCTGGGTCCGGCGCGGTGTCGAGGAATCGCCCGTGTTCCGCCAGGCACAGGCCCAGGCGGCGAAGACGAGCAAGAGCACCTCCACCGAGAAGCAGAAGTCCAGCATCGTGCTCGCGTTGCGGCGCCCCCGCCAGGTGCTGCACGGACTCGGGCAGCGGTTGGGCGAGAACATCGCGTTCTACATCTACACGACGTTCGTCATCGCCTACGCCACCACGTATTTCGAGTTCGACCGTGGTGACGTGATGCTCGCGGTGACCTTCGGGTCGGTGTTCCAGTTCCTCGGCATGATCAGCGGCGGTGCGTGGTCCGACCGGGTCGGCCGGAAGGTCGCGATGCTGATTCCGACCGGGGTGCTGATCGTCTGGGCACCGGTGTTCTTCTGGCTGGTGCAGTTCGAGAGCGTGCCGTTGCTGTGGGTCGGTGTCTGCGTGGGCACGTTCTTCCACGGCATGCTGGCCGGTCCCGAGGCCGCGTGGATCACCGAGCTGTTCCCGACCCGGTACCGCTACGCGGGCTCGTCGCTGGTGTACCAGGGTTCGTCGATCATCGCCGGTGCCCCGGCTCCGTTCATCGCCATCTGGCTGGTCGACACCTTCGGTGTCGGCATGGTCATCGGCTATCTGGTCATCACCATGGCGATCACGTTCATCGCGGTGGCCACGAGTAGGGAGACCAAAGGCGTCGACCTCGAGAAGATCGTCTGACGAGGACGAGCACGCCAAGACGAAGGCCCACCCCGAGACCGGGGTGGGCCTTCGTCGTCCCTTCGCCTCCGTCAGACGGTCACCGGGGCCTCGGTGGCCGCGACGAGTTGTTCGGTCGTCACCCCCGGGGCGAGCTCGCGCAGCACGAGCCCCCGCGAGTCACACACGTCGAGGACACCCAGGTTCGTGATGATCCGCTGGACGACCCCTTCGCCCGTCAACGGCAACGTGCACCGGTTGAGGATCTTCGGACTGCCGTCCTTGGCGGTGTGTTCCATCAACACGATCACCCTGCGGGCACCGTGCACGAGGTCCATCGCGCCGCCCATGCCCTTGACCATCTTGCCCGGCACCATCCAGTTGGCCAGGTCACCGGTGGCGGACACCTGCATGCCGCCCAGTACGGCCGTGTCGATGTGTCCACCGCGGATCATGCCGAACGACAACGCGGAGTCGAAGAACGCGGCACCCGGATTGACCGTGACCGTCTCCTTCCCCGCGTTGATGAGGTCGGGGTCGACCTCGTCCTCCAGCGGGTACGGACCCGTACCGAGGATGCCGTTCTCGCTGTGCAGGATCACGTCCACACCGTCGGGCAGGTGGTTCGGGATCAGCGTGGGCAGTCCGATGCCGAGGTTGACGTACTCCCCCGGCCGCAGTTCCCGTGCCGCCCTGGCGGCCATCTCCTGCCGGGACCACCCGGTGGCCGTCGCGCTGCGCGCGGTCGTCGTCTCGGTCATGCCTTCGCCACCTCTGTCTGGCGCACGGTGCGTTTCTCGATCAGCTTGTTCTGCGGTCCGGTGTGGACGATGCGCTGGACGAACACCCCGGGCAGGTGCACCTGGGCCGGGTCCAGTTCGCCCGGCTCCACCAGTCGTTCCACCTCGGCGATGGTGATCCGTCCCGCCATGGCGGCGAGCGGGTTGAAGTTCATCGCCGTCTTGTTGAAGACCAGGTTCCCCTGCGTGTCACCGATCTCGGCGTGCACCAATGCGAAGTCGGCGACGATCGCCTCCTCCAACAGGTAGCGCTTGCCGTTGAACACCCGCACTTCCTTCGGTGGAGACGCCACCGCGACGTTGCCCTCGGCGTCGTACCGCCACGGCAGCCCACCGTCGCCCACAGGTGTACCGACCCCCGCCGGCGTGTAGAAGGCGGGGATACCCGCACCGCCCGCACGCAGCCTCTCGGCGAGCGTGCCCTGCGGGGTCAGTTCCACCTCCAACTCCCCGGCCAGGTACTGGCGGGCGAACTCCTTGTTCTCCCCGACGTAGGACGCGGTGATCCTGCGGATGCGACCGGCCTCCAGCAACACCCCGAGGCCGTGGCCGTCCACACCGCAGTTGTTGGAGAACACCTCCAGGTCGGTGGCCTCGCCCTCGGCGATCGCGGCGATCAGCGTGTCGGGGATGCCGCACAAACCGAATCCGCCGACCGCCAAGGAAGCGCCGCTGGGGATGTCCGCGACCGCCTCGGCGGCGGTCGCGACGACTTTGCCCGTCACTTCGCGACACCCTTCGCGGGCAGGATGCGCGTACGCACCTCACCGAAGCCGATCCGTCCGCCACCCGCGCCGGGTGCGGTGGCCCGCAGGACGACCTCGTCACCGTCCTGCAGGAACGTCCGCTCCTCGCCGCCCACCTGCAGCGGTTCCTTGCCACCCCAGGTGATCTCGATGAAGGCACCGCGCTGGTCCCGCTCCGGGCCGGAGATCGTGCCGGAGGCGAACAGGTCACCGGTGCGCGAGGACGCGCCGTTGACCGTCATGTGCGCCAACATCTGCGCGGGCGACCAGTACATCTCGCGGTACGGCGGCCGGCTGACGACCTGGCCGTTCAGCTCCACCTCCAGGTCGATGTCCAGTCCCCACGGCGAGGTCTCCCGCAGGTACGGCAGCGGCTCCGGGTCCTGCTTCGGCGTGTCGACCCTCGCCGACTCCAGGGCGAGCAGCGGAACCACCCACGGCGAGATCGACGTGGCGAAGCTCTTGCCGAGGAACGGACCGAGCGGTACGTACTCCCACGACTGGATGTCCCGGGCCGACCAGTCGTTGAGGATGACGACGCCGAACACCCGCTGCCCGAACTCGTCCACCGGAACAGGGGTTCCGAGCTCCGAGCCGGTCCCCACGATGAAGCCCAGCTCGGCTTCGATGTCCAGCCGCTGGCTCTCGCCGAACGTGGGGGTGTCCTGGTCGGGCGCCTTGCGCTGTCCACACGGACGCACGATGTCGGTGCCGGACAGGATCACGGTGCCCGCACGTCCGTGGTAGCCGACGGGGAGGTGCTTCCAGTTCGGCATCAGCGGCGGCGCGCCGGGCCGGAACAGCTTGCCGAGGTTGGTGGCGTGGTGTTCGGAGGCGTAGAAGTCGACGTAATCGCCGACCTCCACGGGCAGGTGCAGCCGCACCTCGTCCACCGGATGCACGGCCGCGTCGGGCACGTCACCGGAGACGAGCTCGGTGATCCGCTCACGCACCTCCACCCATCGCCGGTAGCCCTGGGCCATGAACGCGTTCAACGTCGGCTGGGCGAACACGTCGTCGCCGAGCGCCATGGCGAGGTCGACGACGGAGTCCCCCACACGCACTCCCACGCGGGGGGCGGTGCCCGGTGTGGAGAAGACACCGTAGGGCAGGTTGTCCACCCCGAACAGCGAACCGTCGGGGATCTCGATGGTGGTCATACGGTCCTTTCGTACGTGGGCAAGCACGATGTCGGCAGCAGGCCGAGCTCGACCAGCTCGGTGAGCGGATCGCTGATGCTGCAGGTGCCGAACGAACGGAACGCCGCGCGCACCGCCGTCACCTGATCGGGGTCGAGCGCCGCGACCCGCTCGGCGATCGCGGCACCGTCCCGATCGGCCAACCGCCGGATCAGCTCGGCCTCCTCCGCGCCGTTCAACGCGGCCTCGGTGGCCAGGAGCAGGTTGAGGAAGCCGTGCTGTTCGAATCCGGTCTGCGGGTCGGTGTTGCGGATCGCGTGGTGCAGTCCGGCGGTGGCCTTGTACGGGACCCGGGCGTCCACGACGGCCTTGATCGCCGCGGCCAGTTCCGCTTCGTCGGGGTACAGCTCGGCCTTCACCCCACCGGTGCGGAACTTTGCCTTGTACCGGGTGCCCGGTAGCGCGGCGATGATCTCCGGCCTGCGTTCGTCGCGGGGGATCTCGACGAACACCTCCACGGCGTCGTCGATGTCCGCCTTCTCGAGCGCCTCGACGAGTTCGGCGGCGCCCAGTGGAGCGGGGACCGGCACCTCCAGCGCGCGCAGCTCCACCGGCAACGCGGCGACGGTGGTGAGCACATCGGGCACGGCCGACGGTCCGTCGGGAACCGTCACGGTGAGGTCGAGTCGGTCTCCCCCGTCGACGGGCACCAGTCCGGCGAGCTCCTCCAAGGCCGCCGCCGAGACCACCAGCGGCCCGACCAGTTCCGCGTACGGCGAGTTGACGTGCCGTACGTGCGCGGGCACCGCCTCGGCCAGCGGGGCCAGTCCCGGCGGGAAGATCGCCGCGTCGTCACACAGTCCCTTGGCGAACGCGGGGAAGGCGGATGTGGTCATTGCTTCGGCCCCCGCCCGGCCCAGGTCCACGCGTAGTTCGGGTCCTCGCAGGCCAACGCCCCCTCACCGAGTTCGAGCGGGCGGAAGGTGTCGACCATCACGGCCAGCTCGTCGAAGAACTCCACCCCGATGCTGCGCTCGTACGCGCCGGGCTGCGGACCGTGCGCGTGGCCACCCGGGTGGATCGAGACCGAGCCCTGGCCGATGCCCGAGCCCTTCCGGGCCTCGTAGTCACCGCCGCAGTAGAACATGATCTCGTCGGAGTCCACATTGGAGTGGTAGTAGGGCACCGGGATGGCCTGTGGGTGGTAGTCCACCTTGCGCGGCACGAAGTTGCACACCACGAAGTTGTGCCCCTCGAACACCTGGTGCACGGGTGGCGGCTGGTGCACGCGACCGGTGATGGGTTCGAAGTCGTGGATGCTGAACGTGTACGGATACAGGCAGCCGTCCCAGCCGACGACGTCGAACGGGTGGTACGGGTACACCAGGCGGGTGCCCACGACCCCGCCGGGGCCACGGTGCTTGAGCAGCACCTCGACGTCCGTCCCCTCCCGGATCAGCACCTCCGTCGGCCCGTGCAGGTCGCGCTCGCAGTAAGGCGCGTGCTCCAGCAACTGCCCGTACCGGGACAGGTAGCGCTTCGGCGGCGCGACGTGGCTGTTCGCCTCGATCGCGTACGCCCGCAACGGATCTTCGCCCTGCGGCACCCAGCGGTGCGTCGTGGACATCGGGAGGATCACGTAGTCGCCGGCGGTCGCCTTCAAGGCACCGAACACGGTCTCCACCACCGCGTCACCCGACTCGACGTAGACGATCTCGTCGCCGAGCCCGTTGCGGTACAGCGGCGACTCCTTGCCCGCCACCACGTACGAGATGCGCACGTCGGCGTTGCCGAGGATCAGCCGACGTCCGGTCACCACGTCGACGTCCTTCCAGCTGTCGCCGGGGAACAGGTCGTGCAGCCTCAAATGACGGGGCCGCAACGGATGGTTTGGCGTGGTCGTCTGGTCCGGCAACTCCCACACCTGGGAGTCGACGATCGCCGAGGGAAGGTGGCGGTGATAGAGCAGCGAGGAGTCGGACGAGAAGCCCTCCTCGCCCATGAGCTCCTCGTAGTAGAGATTGCCGTTCTCGTCGCGGTGCTGCGTGTGCCGCTTCGGTGGGACGTAACCCACTCGACGGTAGTACGCCATGACTGCCTCCTTGGAAGTCGGTGCGCGGGGCGGTCACGCATGACCGCGGTTACCGCACTAGCCACATAGTAAACACATTTACTAATTTCTGGGAGTGACGCACACCACAAGGAAGCGGTGGGACGCCGGGTGGGTCAACGCGGATCACACGGGTCGGCGCGGATCGACCGACGGGCAACCGGCGCGGTCATCCGATCGGCGGGGAACTCCGGTCAGTTCCGTCCCCGCACGTCGAACTGGTTCCGATTGGTGATGAGCTTGTTCAGCAGCATGATCAGGATGCGCTGCTCGGTCTCGGTGAGGACGTTGGTCCACTCGTATTCCCGCTCGTTGTGCAGGCGGAACACCTCGACCATCTCGCGATGCCCCCGCTCGGTGAGCGACAACTGCACCGACCGCCCGTCCCGCTCGTCGGGAGTCCGCTCCAGCAGGCCGTCCGCGACCAGCGTCTTCGCCAGATTCGACACGGCGGCGCGGCTCATCCCGGTGAGCAGGGCGGCGTTCTTGGGCTCGAGCGGCCCGGCCAACCAGGTGACGAACAACAGCCGGAACCCCGACCACGACAGTCCACGCGGTCGATGCACGGCCGCTTCCAGGTCGTAGGTGACGATGTTCGAGGCGCGGTTGAGCGTCAGCAGCACCTCGGTGGCCAGCTGGTGCCGAAAACCGTATTCGGTGGCGAGCCGGTGATTCGCGAGCTCGACGAACGACCAGAAGTCGAGTTCACTCGCGGACGGGTACCGCTCGTCGCGCTTTCCGCCCTGGTCGTCGTCGGTCATGCCCCCACTGTAAGGACCCCGGCTCGCACCGCGTCCTACAACCTCAGAATTAGTACACGCATTGACTATCAGGACTCGTGTCCGCTACGGAGGGTCCAGGGGTCGGTGCACAGCGTCGATACACGCACCTCCACCCCATCGACCTGCCGGATCACCTCGGCGGCCTGCTCACACCACGGCCACTCGCTGGCCCAGTGCGTGAGTCCGACCAATGCGGGACCTCCCTGTTCGAGGTGTTCACCCGCCGGGTGATGCCGCAGATCCGCCGTCACGTAGGCGTCCACCCCGGCCTCCGTGGCCGCGGCGAGATAGCTGTCCCCCGCGCCTCCCGAAACGGCAACGGTCTTAATCGGACGGTCGGGGTCACCCGCCCCCAACACACCCGGCTGCGTGGCGGGCAACGCCTCGGCCACCCGGCGTACGAACTCCGCGAACGGCACGGACTCCGGCAACTCACCGATCCGGCCGATACCGGTACGTCCGTCGGCGTGAGGCGCCAGCGGACGCGACACCCGCAGTCCGATCCGCTCGGCCAGGGCGTCCGACACCCCGGGCACGGCCGAGTCGGCGTTGGTGTGCGCACAGAACAACGCCACGTGCGAACGCACCATCCGATGCACGAGCCGCCCCTTGGCCGTGTCGGTACCCACCCCGTGGACCCCGCGCAACAACAGCGGGTGGTGCGCCACGATCAACTGCGCACCCCATTCGACAGCCTCCTCGACCGTCGCGGTCACCGGGTCCACACACACCAGGACACGCTCGACGGGTTCGGCCGGGTCACCACACACCAAGCCCACCGCATCCCACGACTCGGCGAGTTCACGCGGATAAGCCGCATCAAGGGCGGCGATCACATCGGACACTGTCGAAGCCATGCCCCGATCCTTTCAAACGCGCCGTCAGCCGTATCCACCCCGAGCCCGGGACATCGTGTAGAGGTGGTGGACCAGCGTGATCAACACGTACTTCGCCGAGCTCCGCTGCCGCGCGTCACACTCCACGACGGGGACGGTGTCGTGCACCGACAGCGCTTCCCGGAGCTCCCCGAGTCCGTGAGCGGTTCCGGGGAAGTTGTTGCGGGCCACGATGAACGGCATCCCGTACTGCTCCAGCCGATCGATGGCGTACCACGAGTCCTCGATCCGTCGGGTGTCCACCAACACGACCGCGCCCAGCGTCCCCGCGAACAGCCGATCCCACAGGAACCAGAACCGCTGCTGTCCCGGCGCCCCGAACAGGTACAGCACCAATTCGTCGGTGAGTGACACCCGGCCGAAGTCGAACGCCACCGTGGTACTGGTCTTGTCGACGAGTCCGGTCGTGATGTCGATGCCACGCCCCGCCTCGGTCATCGTCTCCTCGGTGCTGAGCGGCCTGATCTCGCTCACCGCGCGCACCAGCGTCGTCTTACCGACGCCGAAGCCACCCACGATCACGATCTTCACGCCGTCCGCCGCCGTGCTGCGCAGCGGCACCCGCCCCGCAGCCGGTGTGGCCGGCCTCGAGGCGACGGGGTCAGAGATTACGGAGTCCAACGAGCACCTTCTCCAGGAACGCGGGGTCGGGCAATTGGTCGACCGCACGGGGCGCGGAGGGATGCCGGGCCTCCACCTGGCCCGCGTCCAGCAGATCCGCCAGCAGGATCTTCACGACGCTGACCGGTAGATCCAGCTCCGCGGCGATCTCGACGACCGCGGTGGGGCTTTGACACAGCCACAGGATGCGCTCGTGCTCCGACTGCATACCCGGCATGGGTTCGGTTTCGCTCACGATGAGCGTGACGAGGTCGAGCGCGCAGTCAGGGGCCCGACTGCGACCACCGGTGATGGTGTAGAGCCGATCGGGTGCGTCCTCGGGTTTCACCGTGTCGTCGACGGCGGACACCGCTTCGGTCGGGGCGGTCATGTCAGCTGGCCGTGACGACGGTAACGGGGTGGCGCGGTGAGGAACGGGCCGATCTGCTCCACCAGCTCGTTCATCTTGTGCCCGACGAGTCCGACGTCGGCGCTCTCGGTGGCCACCACCGCAAGGTGGGCGCCTTCACCGGCTCCCACGACGAACAGCACCCCACCGTGGAACTCGGTCATCGACTGCCGTACCCCACCGGAGCCGTCGCCGAACTCCGCGGAGGCGCTCTGCGCGAGCGCCTGCACGCCCGCGGCGATCGCCGACAGCTGGTCGGCCTGGTCGACGTCGAGGCCACGGGTGTGGCACAACTTGAGGCCGTCCCGGGAGAGCACGAGGGCGTGGCGTGCCCCGGGGGTCTGCTCCAACAGGCTTTGCAGAAGCCATTCGAGACTTTGATCGGTGGTGCTCATGGGCAGTCCTCAATCGGCTGTGGTCGGTGGGGTGTCCGGCCGCACCGCGGCGCGGAAGGCGTTGAACCGGGCACCCGCGTCGGCGCGGGGCTTGGTCTCCACGCGATGCCGTGTCCGAGGTGGTGGGGAACTCACGAGTGTCTGACCGCGCCGCCGCTTCGGCAACCGGGCGGCCGACGACTGCGACGCGGGCTGCGTCGAGCGCGGCGAGTCGGTCTCGACCGGACGACGGTTGCGCACGGTGGGTTCGTCCTCGGCTCGGGGCTGGGTGACGAGGACGGCCGGGATGCGCAGCACCGCGCTGACACCGCCGCGCGGTGAACGACGGAACCGCACCCGTAACTGGTGTTTCCGGGCCAGGCACCCCACGACGGCCAGGCCGAGGCGGGTACCGGACAGGGCGACGAGGTCGAGCGGCTCGGTGGTCGACACGGCGCGTTCGGCACGTTCGAGCACCTGCGGCTTCATGCCGATCCCCGCGTCCTCCACGATGATGACCACGCCCGACGACAGCTGTTCGACATGGACGTGGACGTCCTCGGACGGCTTGGAGAACTTGGTCGCGTTGTCCATCAGCTCGGCCAGCGCGTGCATGATGTCCTCGGCCGCGTATCCCACGATGGCCGCGGTGCACGTCGAATGCAGTCGTACCCGTCGATACGCGCTGATGCGGCTCATGGCTCCGCGCAGGATGCTCTCCATGACGATCGGCTTGGTCCAACGTCGGCCGGTCCGCGCCCCGGTCAGCACCGCGATGCTGTCGGCGATCCGCCCGGCCTGGGCGGTGTAGTGGTCGAGCCTGAGCAGATCGCCGAGCACGTCCTCGTTGTGCCGGTACTCCATCTCGCGGAGATCGGCGAGCATGCCGACGGCCATGGCCTGCATGCGGCCCGCCGCGTTGGCACACGCGGACATCGCCGCCTCCCGCTGCCGTTCGCTCGCTTCGATCTCTTTCATAAAGAGCCGCAAAATGCGAAAGGGAACGTCATTCGAAAGGCTCGGAATTTCAGCCGAAATGGTGGCTAGTGACGCGCCTTCACGTAGCCGCCGAGCAGCCACGGGCAAGATTTCGTCAGCCAATTGAGTGAGTTCATCCTCCACCGATTCGACACGGCGCTGAACTTGCCACAGTTGCAGGGTGTGCATCACCGCCACGAACGTCGCCGCACCGAGCAACGCCACGGTCACACCACCCGCAACTATGACTGGAATTCTTTGTGACGCAACGGTTTCCAGGCACACCCACACCCACAGAACGCAGGCGACGGCGACCGGCGCGACCAGTGCGAGCAGCGCTCGCCCGTTCGGCGAACGTGGGGTGAGCGCACGAAGCGCATCCGACGGGGAAATGGGAGACCCCCAGGTTTTCTGTGGCGTTCATGACACGAAGTCGACAACGGAAGAAAATTCCTCTGTCGACGAGTTCGGCAGCTTAGTACCGTCCTGGTTCGGCTGCCACTCGACGCAGAAGCGGATCGCGAAAAAGGGCGACAAGGAAGCGACGGGAACAACACTCTCGGAGGTTCGGCTCGTTTTTCGGCCCCACCCGGCGGGCACGCGAGCGGCCCGGGGACACTGGGGGTATGGCCGACCACAGCTCCTCGACGAACTCCCCGATGGACATCGTCTTCGTCTGTTCCGGCAACATCTGCCGCTCCCCGATGGCCGAGATCGTGTTGCGGCACCGGCTGGCCGAACACGGACTGTCCGAGGCGGTGTCCGTCCGCAGCGCGGGCACCGGCGCCTGGCACGTCGGTGAGCCCGCCGACCCGCGGGCCCGAGCCACCCTGAAGGCCCACGGCTACAGCGTCGACCACACCGCCCGTCAGATCGGCCCCGAGCACCTGGACGCCGACCTGTTGCTGGTGGCGGACAAGGGTCATCTGAAGGACGTGCGCTCCCTGTTGGGAGACACCGAGGACCCCGACAAGGTGCGGCTGCTGCGCAGCTTCGACCCCACCGCACCGGACGACGCCGAGGTACCCGATCCCTACTACGGAGGTGACGAGGGCTTCGTGGAGGTACTGGGCATGATCGAACGTGCCGTCGACGGACTGATCGAGTGGATCCGGCAGAACCGATGAGTCTTTCGGAGGCCGGACGCGCGGCCGAACGGCACACCGGAACCCGGGCCACCGGTGAGCGACGGATCGCCGGTGCCGCCTCCGTGGTGAGCCTGTCCGACGGCCGGGAGGTGGTCGTCAAGCGCGGCTCGGGACCCGACGCCGCGAGAGCGGAGGCGGCCGGTCTGCGCTGGCTGGGTGAGCCGGGCGGTGCAGGGGATGTTCCGGTGCCCACCGTGCACGGCGTCGACGACACGTGGCTCGTCATCGACTACATCCCCGCGGGATCCCCGAGCGTGGAGGCCGCCGAGGCCTTCGGGCGGGGGTTGGCGGCGTTGCACGCCCGCTCGGCCCCGGCGTTCGGGGCCGCGCCGCCGGGCGGCCCGACCAATGCCTGGATCGGCCTCGCGCGCATGCGCAACGAACCACACGACGACTGGCCGACGTTCTACGCACGTTGTCGGGTGGAGCCGTACGTGCGCGAAGGGGTCGACTCAGGCCTGTTCTCGCCTCGACAGGCCGCGGTGTTCGACGAGGTGTGCACGCGTCTACCGGAACTGGCGGGCCCGCCCGAGCCCCCGTCCCGACTTCACGGCGACGCCTGGAGCGGCAACGTCCACTGGGCCGCGGACGGAAGGGTGTGGCTCATCGACCCCGCAGCGCACGGTGGTCACAGGGAGACCGACCTGGCCATGCTGCGGCTGTTCGGCGCGCCACTGCTCGATCACGTGCTCGGGGCCTACCGGGAGAAGGCGCAGGACGCCGGTCGACCACTCGCGCCGGGCCACGAGGCACGGGTGCCGCTGCATCAACTGTTCCCCCTGCTGGTACACGCGGTGCTGTTCGGCGGAGGCTACGTCGGACAGGCACTGACCGCCGCGCAGGCGGCCCTGCGTGTCTAGGGCGGCATCACACCACCCCTGCCCGGGCTGCACGGTCGACCTCCGCATACCGTGGTTGACGTGCGCTGGAAATTGCTGCTCCGGCCGGGTTGGCTGGCACTCACGCTGGCGGTGTTCGGCTTCGCCGTGCTCTGTTACACGGTGTTGGCCCCCTGGCAGTTCGACCGACACACCAGCCGCAGCGAGCAGAACGCCGCCGTGGAGGCGTCGTTCACCGAACAGCCTCGCCCCCTGGAGGAGGTACTGCCCGCCGGCCAACGACCGGACCGGGAAACCGAATGGCGTCGCGTCCTCATCGAAGGCACCTACCTGCCCGAACACGAGACCATCGCACGATTGCGCACGGTGCAGGGTGAGCCGGCGTTCGAGGTGCTGACCCCCCTGCGCACCACGTCGGGGCGGATCGTCCTGATCAACCGAGGCTATCTGCGACCGGAGGGCGGCAACGTCCCCTCGTACGCCGCGCCACCGACCGGTGTGGTGCGGGTGGAGGCCCGGCTGCGTACCGACGAGGTCGACCCCCAGCGCCGGACACCGTTCGCCGACGCCTCGACCCAGGGCAAGCTGCACACCTATGTCGTGAACTCCAGCACCGTGGGCCAGGCCACGGGACTGGACATCGCCCCCGGATACGCCCAGCTCACCGAGGACCAACCGGGCGTGCTCAACCCGTTACCCCTGCCCACTCTGGAAGCGGGCCCGTACTTCTCCTACGCGCTCCAGTGGGTCGCGTTCGGCACGATGGCGATCCTCGGCTGGGCCTACTTCACCGTGCGTGAGCTGAAACCCGGCGGCGTGCTCTCGGAGGAACGCCCCGGCCACAGCCGGGAGAGCCGACGCCGGAAATCGGTGGCCGAACTCCTCGCCGAGGCGGAGGAGGAAGAGGAGGGGCAGACCGCCGCGCAGACCACCGACGTCGTCGCAAGCGGTAGGGGCAGCGGCGATCGCGACTCCGGCGCGCGATAGCGGACCGCGGCCTCGGCGCCGCCTCCGTTCCGCCGCCTCCGTTCAGCGAACTCGACGACGAGAGCGACGAAGCCGCCGAAGACCCGGTATCAGGGCCACGACGGCCGAGGAGACACCCGCCAGCCAGCCCACGACACGGGACAGTTCGACAGCCCGGGTCACATGCCCCGCGTCCGGGTTCCGGCCGTCACCGAGCACGGGCAGCTCCCTGACCCCGTCCGGATACACCGTGCGACCGCCGAGCCGGATCTCCAGCGCACCGGCATAGGCCGCCACGACCCGGCCCGCGTTCGGACTCGGGTGCAAAACGGTGTCCCGTTGCCAGGCCCGCCACGCGGCCCGCGCCGATCCGCCGACCACGGGAGCCCCGGCCACGGTGAGCGCCGCCGCGGCACGCGTGGGCAACAGG
>SMEH01000109.1_pt1 | contig 29037 bp, 26 predicted proteins | sample 2456361 | NCBI WGS metagenome assembly SMEH01 (sample SAMN10132587, study PRJNA489261) | soil metagenome | isolation source: day1 control-loamy sand soil ammended | place: USA | reverse complement strand
GCTATTTCGATCAAAAAAATTCATATGATCATCAATTTTTCGCTGTTTTACAATTAAAAAAACAGAGGATATTCTTTTTGTAAAAAAGTAAGTGGGGTATGTAAGATGAGTATACGTTGCAGAGTTTGTCGTGTTGAATTAAAAGATGAAGATATTGTTGTACTAGATGATTTAAATATTTTAAGGCACAAACGCTGTTATGACTTTGAAAATTACGACCATTTAGTTGATTCGGTAGGGAGATTTGAAGATTTACAGGGAAAATTACCTAGATTTATGATAGAGGTTTATAAAGAAGTATTAGCTATTGGTGACCCTAAGAATAGGTTACCAGAAGAAATCCCTGACGAAGAAGTATATGCTTCTTTGGCGTTTTTGGGAAACTAGATCATGCATCAACAGTTGTTTTATGAACTATATAAACACCAGCCTTGGACGAGTAAAACGTCCAGGACTGCTGCTTTGAGATGGAAAAAGAAAAGTTATATTTTATTTGGGTTGATATGAACAGTCCATGCAACAACATTAAAGGAAAAAAGTCTCTCGCAGTTGAGAGACTTCGTTTATTTTTTCTTCCGAACGGGTAGCCAAATTTCACTATAGGCATCATCTTTTTTATTTTTATCCATGATCGTAAATGAAAATCTTGGCGCTTGGATAACTTCGTAATCTGAGGCAGGAAGCCATTCTGCATATGTTTTTGCCCAAGTTTCTTGTAATGTTGATGGAAAGGGTCCTTCATTTGGAAAGATGGCCCATGTGCCTGCTTCTACCCGTACTTTATCTAATTGATCACTGATTTCCTCGTTTCTCGTTAAAACACCGATCATATGGGTTAAATAGCCTTCTTCTTTTAAGAAATTTTCATCAGCATCATAAGAAGCATTCACGATTTGTTTTGGTTCGATATTTTGTAGCGCATGCATTGCTTTTCTTTGTTCTTCCGTTATGCTTTGGGCAAGCTTTACAATTTCGTTGTTAACTCCTTCAAATTGTATCGGTACACGTTTACTTACACCAACAATATAAAAAGCTGGCATTTCTTTCATTCTCACTTCCATAGCCGTTCCTCCTTTTACAGTAATGATGAATGAAAGTTTTGGAAATGATTTACTTATTCGTTTTTTAATTATGTCAGATGGTAAATAGCCACTCCATTTCTTAAATGCCCGTGTAAAGCCGTCTACGGATTGATAACCATATTTGAAAGCGACGTCGGTTACCTTTTCTCCATTCAATAAATCTTTATTGGCTTCCGATAGCTTTCTGTTTTTTACATACTCACTCAGTGTCATTCCAGAAAGATGAAAAAATACGGTTCTAAAGTGATAATCAGAAACACCGGCATAATCTGCAATGCGTTCAAGAGACAGATCATCGGTTAAATGGGCTTCAATATATTCGATCACTTGATTTAACTCTTTTAACAATGTATCCCTCCTTTCATGAATTCATCATAACAAAGCCAATTGACCAATACTCGACATTCTAATAGAAAAAATATCGTATGAATATCCTATAGTATCGCCCAAACGTGTAGTTCATTACACGCTCATGTGTGGAGTGCATAGGAATACTGTCATAGAGCGGAATTGGAAGAGGATAGAAAATATACAGACTGTATTGTGTAAGGAAATGATATTTTGATTGAAAATAATGGAAAAGTCATGTTATAGTTTTGTCAAAAATATTCGGAATATAATTATTTATAATAATTGTTAAAAATGTAGTTGTTTGGAAACCGATAAACTGCAAGATTCGTAGGTTTGCGGCTTTTTGCTGGCTAGAGAGGGCGCTTGGTTTCGTCATATTCTCATCCTGTTTATGTTCTACATATTGTCGGCCTTGTGCTCTCATTAGCTTTTACATAGGTGAATCAAATGAATCCGAAGGAGAGGATAACGATAATGTCACGCTTTGAACGCTATTTCTTAATGAATAAAGATGATGTAATCGAATATGTAAAAGAAAAGACGAATCTCTTTTCCAAAGAAAGTGTGTTAACATGTGAAGAAATTGGTGATGGTAATCTGAACTATGTTTATAGGGTATCAGAGGCGAAAACCAATACATCCATAATTGTAAAGCATGCCGGAGATGTTGCCCGTATTTCAGATGATATTGTGGTCTCTACGAATCGCATCAACATTGAAGCGAACATTCTTCAACTACAGGCTCAATATGCACCTTCACTGGTACCAAAAGTATATGTACACGATGACATCATGAACTGTTTCATCATGGAAGATCTATCGGATCATGAAATTATGCGGGATGCCCTGTTATCCTATAAGATTTTCCCTAAATTTGCTGATGATATCACGACGTTTTTAGTCAATACATTACTTCCGACCACTGATGTTGTGATGGATCATAAAGAAAAGAAAAAACTGCTAAAGAAATATATTAATCCTGATTTGTGTGAGATTACTGAAGATCTAGTATACACAGAACCCTACAATGATATAAATAATCGAAATATTTTATTTGAACCGAATAAAGAATGGATTATTAAAGAGATTTACAATGATGACAAATTAAGATTAGAAGTGGCGAAGCTAAAATTTGATTTCATGACCCATGCACAAGCATTAATCCATGGTGATCTCCACACGGGTTCTATTTTTATTAAAGAAGATTCAACAAAAGTCATTGACGCAGAATTCGCCTTCTACGGTCCGATCGGTTACGATGTGGGGAATGTCATCGCCAATCTCGTTTTTGCTTATGTCAATGGTGTCACATTCCACAAAACTGAATTTGTCAACTGGTTGGAACAAACCATTAAAGATGTTCTGGATCTGTTTATTGAAAAATTTAGCAAATCTTGGGATGAATATGTCACTGATATAATGGCAAAGGAACCTGGTTTTAAACAATGGTATATCGATCAAATTTTAGAAAGTACTGCTGGTGTCACAGGACTTGAATTGACACGTCGAATTATCGGATTAGCCAAAGTAAAAGATATTACTTCAATATCCGATCCGAATGATAGAGTAAGAGCGGAAAGAATCTGTCTAACATTAGCCAAAAAACTGATAAAAAATAGAGATACGTTTAAGAAGGGTGAGCATTATTTAGAAGAGTTGTTCCATGCATTAAATGCACAAACTTATAAGGGGTGACTTTGTACTATGGAGACAGTACTGAAACCAATAGAATGGAAAAATCATAAATTAGTATTATTAGATCAGACGCGCTTACCGAATGAAATGGTTTATGAAGAGTTTGAAACAGCAGAATCCATTTGGGATGCGATTAAAGTCATGAAAGTAAGAGGAGCACCGGCAATCGGGGTTACGGCCGCATATGGATTATATTTGGGGATTCGTGATGCTACTGAAAACTCCTTTGAAGATTTTTGGAAAGAATTAAAGAAAGTTTCTGATTTTCTAGCAAGCTCACGACCAACTGCCGTAAATTTATTTTGGGCATTAGAAAGAATGGAAAAAACGGCAATCGCTAACAATCATTTAGACGTGTCTGAACTCAAAAATGTGTTGTTAAAAGAAGCTATAAAGATTCATAAAGAAGACGAAATAACGAATCGAAAAATAGGGGAAAATGCATTGACGTTATTACACGACGGGATAGGCATTCTAACCCATTGTAACGCTGGAGCTCTTGCTACGACAAAATATGGTACCGCAACAGCACCTATGTATCTAGCCAAAGAAAAGGGATGGAATTTTAAAGTATATGCAGATGAAACACGTCCGAGATTACAAGGTTCAGCTTTAACAGCACTAGAACTACAGTTAGCAGGGATTGATGTAACGATTATAACTGATAATATGGCGGCGACAGTTATGTCACAGGGGAAAGTAAATGCCGTTATTGTTGGAGCCGACCGAATCGCTGCCAATGGTGATGTAGCCAACAAGATCGGGACCTTGGGTCTATCCATTCTAGCAAACTATTATAATATTCCATTTTATGTAGCAGCTCCTACATCAACCATTGATATGAAGACCAAAACGGGAAAAGATATTCCAATTGAAGAAAGGGACCCGGAGGAAGTCATAAATCGATTTGGTCAATACACGGCTTTAAAGAATAGTAAAGTATATAACCCAGCATTTGATGTTACACCGCATGAAAATGTGACAGCCATTATAACGGAAAAAGGGATTATAAGAGAGCCTTATGAGAAAAACTTAAAGGATTTATTTGAGGAAAGTAAGATCGGTTAGAGTTCAAATGTTAAATATTAAGTCGAAATGCAGCAATTATGAAATGACAAGTTAGAAGACAAAAAAGTTGAACTTTACTAGAATTCACGAAAGAAAAAGGTGAGGAACTTTGCTATTAGAAAAAGAGAGAAAAGAAGTAGTTCGTTATTGTCAAAAAATGGTGACAAATGGTTTGACAAAAGGCACGGGTGGAAATATTAGTATCTTTAATCGCAAACAGGGATTAGTTGCCATCAGTCCTAGTGGATTAGATTATGATCGTATGCAACCAGAGGATGTGGTTGTTTTAGATTTAGAACATAATTTGGTAGAGGGCACACGAAAGCCATCAACGGAATTGGCCATGCATACGATTTTTTATAAAAATAGAGAAGATATAAATGCAGTCATTCACACCCATTCCACATTTGCTAAAACCCTTTCCGCACTAAGAATGGATTTACCAGCGGTTTCCTATTTAGTCGCTTGTGCAGGATATGATGTGAAATGTGCTGAATATGCAAGTTTTGGAACAGAAGAACTTGCATTCAATGCCTATCAAGCTATGAAAAATAGAAAGGCTGTGTTATTGGCAAACCATGGTTTGTTAGCTGGCGCTAAAGATATTAAGAATGCGTACAATATTGCAGAACAAATTGAATTATGTTGTGAAATATACTATCGAGCAAAATCCATTGGAGAACCCGTATTACTAGATCAACAAGAAATGGAACGAATGATGGAAAAATTTGAGACCTATGGTAAACAATAAAACTGTTTGCCATCACTTGAACCCCGTCAGATCCTGTTTGTTTAAAATGCATCTTGTTTAAGTGATTTCAGATGACTTTAGTGACGTCTGAAAGATTCATTTGGGGCCGATAAAGGACAAAAAACACGTTAAAACGCGAATATGGCTAGCGCTTTGACGTGTTTTTTTGTAGAGAAAATTCGAAGTTTTAACCTATTCACTTTTTGTCGGGTGCGAGACCTTTCATCAACATATCGGTCCATTCTTCTGTGTAGGGGGCTATTTTTTCGTATATTTGTGGGTTCGACATTCCTTCCACAATGGTCCGAAAATACAGCATTAAAAATTCGTCGGAATATTTTAAATCGACTTTTCCTTCTTTTTTTCCTCGATGGAATAAGTCCAATAAAATGCTTTGATTTTCTATGGAAAGTTTTTTTGCCATTAAAGAAAGACCGTCATCTTCTTTTTCTGTAATATACTTCATCATCCCGACATAGATCGTGTACCCCATATCATGAAAATATTTGATTTTATTTTGACTCAGTTCGATTAATGTTTCTTCAAAAGGTTTGTTTTTTGCCAAGATGGCTTTTGCCGATTCAATCATTTCCTCGAAAAAGCTTTGATAGACTTCACGAATCAAGTTGTCTTTACGGCCAAAATATTTAAAAATTGTCGTTTTGGCAACGTTGGCCTGTTTGGCAATTTCCTCCATGGTGATATTTTTTTCGTCCCCTTTGGCTTTCAACAGTTGGAGCGTGGCTTGTATGATTTGCTTTTTCTTTGCTTCTGTTCTTTTTTGGAATCCGTTCAAATGAAATCACTACCTCCAAAATAAATTTCCGACTTATTTCGTGTTTTTTTACTATTATATATAAACTTTTGCATACTATCCAAGTGAGAAAAGTTTATTTTTTCAATTGACAGTTCGAATGATATCCGATATTATGAACTAAAATTATATTTTCGGTTTTTAATTTTATAACATAATAATAAATGTGTACTAAATAGTGTTTGTTAGTTTATTGTTTAAGTTGAATGAAAAATTTATTCCATAAGGGAGTGTATGATGGATGGAAAAAGTGATTGAATTAAAGGGGTTGCAAAAAAGGTTTGGTAAGTTCCAGGCGCTTCACAATGTGTCGTTTTCCGTTCATGCAGGTGAAGTTGTCGGTTTTATCGGCCCGAATGGTGCAGGTAAATCTACAACAATACGAATCTTATTAGGAATTATTAAACGAGATGCCGGCATTGCTAGAATTTTTGGAAAAGATGTTTGGAAAGAAAGCTTTGACATTCATAAACGAATTTCCTATGTGCCTGGGGATGTCTCTTTATGGGGGAATTTAACAGGCGGAGAAATTATTGACTTGTTTTTGAAACTACATGGGGGTGGAAGTCAACAAAAGCGGGATTCCTTAATCCAGCGGTTTGAGCTAGACCCTAAGAAAAAAGCGAAAACGTACTCAAAAGGAAATCGTCAAAAGGTCGCCTTAATTGCCGCTTTATCAGTGGATTCGGACTTATACATTTTTGATGAACCGACATCGGGATTAGATCCATTGATGGAAGCCATTTTCCAAGAAGAAGTTGAAAAACTGAAGAAAGAGGGAAAAGCGATATTATTATCCTCCCACATTTTAAGTGAAGTGGAACGACTAGCGGATAAGGTTGTAATCATTCGTCAAGGGAAAGTGGTTGAATCTGGAACGCTTGAGGAATTGCGCCATTTAACACGTACAACGGTAACCATCGAAACGGAAAAAGACATTGCGGAATTGAAAAATGTTGTCGGCATCTTTGATTTTCAACAAAAGAATCATCAAGCGACCTTCTCTATAGATACACGATACTTGAATGAGATTTTACTAGCTGCAACTAAATTAGGTGTGAAAAAGTTTGAAGCCGTGCCACCGACGTTAGAAGATTTGTTTATGCGTCATTATGAAAACTAAGGAGAAACGGAGGAAGGGATGATGAAGGAAAAATTTGCCCGCTGGGAAATCCTCTTTGCCCAATATATCAAACGAGATTGGAAGAAAATCCTCTTTTGGGTTTTCGGTGTTGGCTTATTTTCAGCAGGCTTTGTTCCGGCATTTGAAGAAATAGCAAAAGGGCAAGGGGCAGCAGGGTTATATGAGACATTAAAAAATCCGGCCATGATTGCCATTGTAGGTCCAACCCCGATTGATTCCGCAACGGAGTATACGTTAGGTGCAATGTACACACATGAAATGTTGTTGTTTTGTGGTTTACTTGCCATGGTTGTGTCTGTTTTGCATGTGATCAGTCATACTCGAAAAGAAGAGGATCTTGGTTTGACCGAACTTGTCCGTTCGTTTCATATTGGTCGCCAAGCAAACGCTGCGGCGACAATGGTTGAAACCATCTTAATTCATATCATTCTAGCTCTTTTTACTAGTGGCGTATTAATGAGTTTTGAAGCTGAGACGATTACGGTTGAAGGTTCCTTACTGTTTGGCGCTTCGATCGGTGTTGCAGGAATTATCGGGGCAGGACTGGCATTATTTTTTGCTCAAATTATGCCAACGTCGACAAGTGCAACTGGTTCAACTTTAGGCTTAATAGGCGTACTATATATCATTCGTGCAGGAACCGATACGTCCAATGTTGATTTATCGATGTTCAATCCGTTAGGTTGGTTTTATTTAACGTATCCCTATACGAATAATGATTGGGTTCCATTGTTATTTGCTTTCCTTTTTGTCGTCATAATTACCATAGTCGCTTTCATCCTTGAAGGCTTACGCGATATGGGGGCAGGTTATCTTCCTGAGCGAAAGGGAAGAGCCTATGCCAAAAAGTCATTATTATCCGTTCGCGGTTTATTATTTAAGTTGAATAAAGGTGTCGTGATTGGCTGGATGATGACGTTTATATTCATCGGTGCTTCCTATGGTGCAATCTATGGAGATATGCAGACGTTTATCGAAAGTAATGAAATTATGAAACAAATGTTTACCCATGCAGGCATTTCCATTGAAGAGTCCTTTACCGGAACGATTATGCTCGTAATGATCGTGTTAATTTCAATTGTACCGATTCTTATTGTGAATAAACTGTTTGCGGAAGAAAGACGAATGCGCTTGAGTCAGCTATTTTCGACGAAGGTGACGCGCAGCCAACTTTATTGGCATTGTATGGGAATTGCGATATTTACTAGTGTCGTAGGAATATTCATCTCTGCAAGTACTCTTGGTGGAACAGCGCTTTCGGTCATGGAGACACCAACCACAATGGAGTTTAATGATTTCCTTGCTGCTGGTTTTAATTACTTACCATCGGTTTTATTTATCATTGGCTTAGCCGCACTAGCCCTCGGATGGATGCCAAATTTAGGGAAAGTCGTTTATATTTATTTAGCGTACTGTTTTACGGTCAACTACTTTGGTGCCATCGTTGATATACCGGAATGGGTTTCGAATATAGCGGTTCTAAGTTGGCTTCCGCAGTTACCGTTGGAAGAATTTGATGCATTAACATTTCTTACCATCACCGTTATCAGTATCATGTTAATGGTACTCGGATATGTTGGATACAGAAAACGTGATATGATGGAAGGGGTTTAATGGTTTGGATCCGATTGTTAGGGGCATTATTGCCCACCTTTTTTATATTATAAGAAAACGGACGTTAGAAAAGTAATTGACAAGTTTTTTACGAATAAATTGAACTCCTCAGGCATCAATGGCAGGGAAAAAGTCAATCCGCTTTATGGTAAATAATCATCCGTGAAAAGTAACACAATTCATAAATCATGAATGAAAAATAAAAAGTGAGAAATAATAGGACGTGTGTAAAATATGGAAAATCAGCAAAAGGAGATTGAAAAAATGGCCAATGTTAAACTAGCTGTTATTTTTTACAGTATGAGTGGGACGAATTTTCAATTAGCGAAATGGGCGGAAGAAGGAGCAAAAGAAATGGGCGCTGAGGTGAAGGTATTAAAAGTAGAGGAATTAGCGCCTGAATCGGTCATCCAGGGAAATGAAGCATGGAAAGCAACGGTGGAAAAAACAAAAGATGTCCCAGTTGCAACATCGGATGACATTGAATGGGCAGATGCTATTATCTTTAGTGTTCCAACTCGATTTGGGAATATGCCATCACAGATGAAACAATTTCTTGATATTCAAGGTGGACTCTGGGCCAATGGGAAAACCGTAAACAAAGTAGTCAGTGCAATGACTTCTGCACAAAATCCGCATGGTGGTCAGGAAGCAACACTTTTATCATTATATACTTCTATGATGCATTGGGGTGCCATCATTGTACCGCCTGGTTATACAGATCCCGTTATCTTTGGTGCAGGGGGCAACCCTTATGGGACAAGTGTAACCGTAGATCAAAATGGAAAAATGATCGAAGATGTAGAAGCCGCGGTCAAACATCAGGCCAAACGTACAGTGACCGTTGCAGAATGGGTCAAGAAGGGGAAACAATAATAAAAAAAGAGGCTAATCGATCTTGTCGATTAGCCTTTTTGCTATATTGATTGGACTAATTGAATGACTTCTTTTTTCTTGGATATCCAACAAGAATAGCACAAATACCGCTAATTCCAATAAGGATTGGATAGAAAGCGTATTGTAGGATGCTGACTGGCGATATTCCGGCAATGCTTGCTGCAACAAGTAATTGGGCGCCATATGGAAGCAGGCCTTGAATGGAACAGGAAAAAATATCTAATAGGCTTGCTGTTTTCCTTGGTTCTATGCCATATTGTTCGGCAATCTTTTTTGCCAGTGGACCGGTAATTAAAATCGCAATCGTATTATTTGCCGTTGATAAATCGGTTACGCCAACAAGACCGGCAATACTAAATTCGGCACCCCTTTTCGACTTAATTTTTCTTGTGGCCAGTTGAAGGAGAAAGTCGATGCCTCCATTAAATTTAATAACTTCCACCATTCCAGCAATTAGTATTGCGAGGAAGGCCATTTCATACATTCCTGCCATTCCTTCGCCAATCGTTTCTATAAGATTCATGATATGGTAACTACCATCTGCTAGGCCAACAGCTCCAGCGAGAACAATCCCTAATGCTAAAACTAAGAAAACATTGATTCCTATTAACGCTAAAACAATAACTAAAATATAAGGAACAATTTTGATCCAACTATAGCTTAAATGTTCCACTTGTGCGGTTTCACCTAGTGTAATCCATCCCAAAATTATACTCGTGACAATAGCTGCCGGTAGCACGATCCAAAAATTGACCTTAAATTTATCCTTCATTTCGGCACCCTGTGATCGTACAGCAGTTATTGTTGTATCTGAAATAAAGGATAAATTATCGCCAAACATGGCCCCGCCAATAATCGCTCCCATCACTAAAGCTACAGCAAAATCGGTTTGCTCACTTATCCCAACTCCAATGGGCGCCAGTGCAACAATCGTACCTACCGATGTTCCCATGGATAAAGAGATAAAACAAGCAATGATGAACAAGCCTACAATCAACAAGTTTTGCGGAACAAACGATAAAGCTAGGTTAACAGCAGAGTCTACGGCTCCCATGCCTTTTGCTACTGATGAAAAGGCTCCGGCCAATAGAAAAATGACCACCATCAACATGACATTTGAATTTCCTGCTCCTTGGCAAAAAATTTCTACCTTTTTTGCAAAAGGTTCTTTTCGATTCATTGCTATGGCCACAGCGCTTGAAATGGCGATGGCTACAATAACAGGGAAAATGTAAAAATCACCTGTAATAACCCCAGCACCAATAAATAAAACTAAAAACACAACAAATGGGATTAACGCCCAAGGATTTCCTTTTTTCATCGTACAACCTCCACAATTCAAATGGGGCACTTCGCCCATAATTACAAAAAGACCTCTTCTTGAAACAACAAGAAGAGGCCTTATATTTGTATCTATAAAACACCCTTCTTATCTTTCAAGTACAACTTGCTGGATTTGGCACAGCAACTTAGTTCCTAAGTTCCGCTGCCGAGATTTCATTGGGCCAGTCCCTCCATCTCTCTTGATAAGAAGAAAAAACTTTATTTTTTTATCACAATAAATAATAGATTACATGATTTTTATTTCTTTATCAATAATAGATGAATGGAAATTTATTCTTTTAATGTCGAAGGTTGTTTATAAAGCTTGTAAATCATATGAAAAATGCAATGATTACTTTCTGGAAATCATAATACAGCTCCACAAAAGCGTTGATCTGTATTAGGTTAACATCACTTATGGATTCGATCTTCCTCACTTAAACCACTTACTTTGAAAGCCATCTGTTTGTTATCATATTTAGCAAGGAAGTTAAGATTTCGAGCGCTTTACAGATTTAGGAAATCTAGCCATGAATAATGTTTCAATAAAGCACCTTTTAATACATGTCGGAATTGGAAAGGTAGGCATAAAAAAAGTACCGTTCGCCATGATTCAAATCCACCTAAATAAAAATGTAACCTACAAAAGCAATATAGGTTACATTTTTATAATGACAGAAAGGTTCCTGAGCGTTATAACGGCTTTTTAAAAACATAACTAACTTTATCGTAGTTCATTTTCTTTTCATAAAAGCGATGGGCGTCTACTCGTTGTAATCCTGATGAAAGAGCGACGGTGTCATAGCCATTTTCCTTTGACCAATGGTGTACATAATTTAAAAGTATTTTCCCATATCCTTTTGAACGACTGTTTGCATCGGTAACTAAATCACATACCCATATGAATCTTCCATAATATAAAGTAATCATTGGCATAAAACCTGTTACGGCTACCATTTTTTCGTTATCATATAAGGCTACTAGTCTATAATTCTCCTTTTCTGTTGCTTCTTGAACTAAAGTTAAATATTCCTCCTCACTTAAATGGGTCCGTAATTGTTTCATTATTGGATAGGCTTTTTTCCAATCTTGCTCGCTTGTAAGCTCTTGAATATCAATCGATTTTTCATTCGTCATTTCCTTTCATCCCCTTCTTTTTGACTTACACACCATTATAATTGAATCAGAACGAAATTTAATATAAATTTATAATTTTTTAAAAATATTAATAGAAATGCTAGTACAAAAGGAAAAATTCCACCTTTCACCTTTGAATTGTTCCACATAGTCCCATATTGTTCGAAAAGGAAATATGTGTTAAAATAAAAACGTCCAATTTGATAAATAAATGTATAATTGTATACCATGTCCCGGTAGCTCAGCTGGATAGAGCGACAGCCTCCTAAGCTGTAGGTCATGAGTTCGAATCTCGTCCGGGACGCTAGCACCCCCCTTATCCTTGTATAAGGGGCTTTTTATTTTGTTGAGTGGGGTAGATCCAACGGCGTGAATCCCAAATTCTTTTGAATTTCCACGATATCCATGTTAAACTGTCCAAAGAAAATATAGCAAAGCGTGGGATTTTTATGGAAAAAGATCCGAAAGCAAATGATAACGTCATTCCTTTTCCCCAATTAGAACTACGTTTACTTAATAAAGGACGACTTTGCCTTGAAGAAGGTAATGTGAAAGAAGCCATCGAATATTTAGAAGAAGCGAAACGGATCGATGACGAAAACCCTGAAATTTTATTTACTTTAACAATCGCTTATGTGCAACAAGGGAATTTTTCGAATGCCAAACTGATTTTAGAAGAAATGATGCGTTTTGGCATTGGGGACTACTTTGAAGTTGTCGAACTTTATGTCACTGTACTTTTTCAATTACATGAGTATAAAAAAATCAACACATTGTTAACAATGCTATTAGATGAAGAGCAAATCCCAGAACATAAACTTGATCAATATAGAGAACTACTGCAGTTAAGTCAAAAATTAGCGGATGAACAGAAGAAAAAAACGAATCGAGATCCAAAAGAGCTATTTAAAGGTGATTTTCAAAAGGTACTTCAAAATATTTTGGAGCTTGATTTAGAAGATGTTCACACATTTATCCATGAAATCGAAAGTTTTCTACGAGATGATTCAAAGGATGCCTTTGTTAAAACAATGATCATCAACGCATTAAAGGAAAAGGGATTTGAACGGAAAATACAAGTTCGGAAATTTAATAAATCGATCACATTAAATCCGTCTTCTTACTTTTCTGTTCAAGATGTACCGTTTTCCCGTGAAGTTAAACAGTATATTGAAAAAGCACTTCGTGATGATAATCCAAGTTTATTGGAAAATGCACTGACTTTATGTGAAAATTTCTTTTTTGCAATTTATCCGCTTGAAAAGGAAATGACCAACCCACTTCAATGGGCAATCGCAATTCTTGCTATAACAGCCTCTTATTTTGACCAAAATTTGGAAGAAATGGCGTTTATCAAGACGAATGCTGCGCATATTTCTGAAGCGGAAGTTGAAGAAGCGAAAGCCTTTGTGTTGCATGTTGAAGAACACTTTATGAAATAATCTGTAACTAGAATATAATGAAAAAATAATGTATGTTATAAATGTTTGGATATAGGATTTTCACTTAGATGTGTTGAAACATCTTAAACCTATGATATAATGATAGGGTTAGAATTTCTGTTCTTTTTTACATGCCTTGTGACCATTTTTTATGTACGATAGTTCTGTTTACTATTTTTTTGGACTTATTCTTACATATCGTCGCACAAGGTGTCATTACAAGAACAATATATAATATTGATAAATAGATGTTGGAGGGAAAACAGGTATGTCTGCAAAATTTGAAAAACTAGAAGGCAACCAAGGGAAATTAACTGTCGAAGTTGATGCAGAGACATTTAACAAAGCCCTTGATCAAGCTTTCAAAAAAGTAGTAAAACAAGTAAATGTTCCAGGATTCCGAAAAGGGAGAGTTCCACGTCCAATTTTCGAACAACGTTTTGGTGTTGAAGCATTATACCAAGATGCTTTAGACATCGTTTTACCTGAAGCATATACAAAAGCTGTTGAAGAAACTTCTATTGAACCAGTTTCACAACCTGAAATTGATATTGAACAAATTGGTAAAAATGAAGCTTTAATCTTTACAGCTGAAGTAACACTTAAACCTGAAGTGAAACTTGGCGAATATAAAGGTTTAGAAGTTGAAAAAGTAGACACAGAAGTAACAGATGAAGACGTTGAAAATGAACTTAAAGAACTTCAAAAACGTCATGCAGAATTAGTTGTTAAAGAAGATGAAGCAGCAGCTGAAGGCGATACAGTTGTAATCGACTTTGAAGGTTTCGTTGATGGCGAAGCGTTCGAAGGTGGAAAAGCTGAAAACCACTCCCTTGAATTAGGCTCTGGTTCATTCATTCCTGGATTTGAAGAACAACTAATTGGTGTTAAAGCTGGTGAAGAAAAAGAAGTTAACGTAACGTTCCCAGAAGAATACCATGCTGAAGAATTAGCTGGCAAAGATGCTGTTTTCAAAGTAAAAGTTCATGAAGTAAAAAGTTTAGAATTACCTGAACTTGATGACGAATTCGCAGTAGACGTTGATGATGAAGTAGAAACATTAGATGCTCTTCGTGAAAAAATTAAAAATCGTCTAAAAGAATCAAAAGAACACGAAGCAAAACATACAATTGAAAATGCGGTAATCGAACAAGCTGCTGAAAATGCAGAAATTGATGTACCAGAAGTTATGATTGAAAATGAAATTGATCGCATGATGAAAGAATTTGAACAAAGATTACAAGCACAAGGTCTAAACCTTGATCTTTACAAACAGTTCTCTGGTCAAGACGAAAGTGAACTAAAAGAACAAATGAAAGCAGATGCTGAAAAACGTGTTCGAGTAAGTCTAACTTTAGAAGCGATTGCGAAAGCTGAAAATATCGAAGTTACTGATGAAGAAGTTGAAAAAGAATTAGAAAAAATGTCTGAAACTTACAATCTTCCAGTAGATCAAATTAAACAAATTCTAGGTTCTACAGATTCAATTAAGGAAGACTTAAAATTAAACAAAGCAGTTGAATTACTTGTCGAAAACAGAAAAGAAGTAGAACCTAAAGAAGAAGTAACGGAAGAAGCTTAATAATAAACGTAAACGCAATTCAAACTTCGTTTTATGAACATGACAAACAAGGCGCGACATTTTTAGTTTCGTGCCTTGTTTTATCACATTAAGCACAATTTAAAATGTTGATTGATGTCCCTTTTAATATTTGACGAGCAAGTTGAATAGAATGAATTGCCACACAACTCACTTTCACATATAATAGTCATTAATTTAACTGTTTCATCGTTCACCTAGTTTTTACCTAATATGATTAAGAATCGTTTGTACAAACTATACATAATCAATCATAATCATTTTGTTTCCTATTTTTGAAAACAATATGATACAATCCATATACATATAATTGATTAAAGAATACCGAAGAAGAACGTATTGAATGAGCTTGCGTTTTATGAATAGTTTAAAGGGGTGAGCTGTATGTTTAAGTTCAATGAAGAAAAAGATTCATTAAAGTGTTCCTTTTGTGGGAAAACACAAGATCAAGTGCGGAAATTAGTTGCTGGTCCAGGCGTTTATATATGTGATGAATGTATTGAACTTTGTACAGAAATTGTGGAAGAAGAGCTTGGTAATGAAGAAGAAGTGGAATTTAAAGATGTTCCAAAACCAATTGAAATTCGTAAAATTTTAGATGAATATGTTATTGGTCAAGATGATGCAAAGAAAACATTAGCGGTAGCGGTTTATAACCATTACAAACGAATCAATACGAAAAGCAAAGTTGATGATGTTGAATTACAAAAAAGTAATATCAGTTTAATCGGTCCAACAGGTAGCGGTAAAACGTTACTTGCTCAAACATTAGCTCGTATTTTAAACGTTCCTTTTGCTATTGCTGATGCCACTTCATTAACCGAAGCGGGATATGTCGGTGAAGACGTTGAAAATATTTTGCTTAAATTAATTCAAGCAGCTGACTATGATGTAGAACGTGCTGAAAAAGGGATTATTTATATTGATGAGATTGACAAAATTGCACGTAAATCCGAGAATCCTTCCATTACAAGGGATGTTAGCGGTGAAGGTGTGCAACAAGCATTATTGAAAATTTTAGAAGGTACTGTAGCAAGTGTACCACCTCAAGGTGGCCGTAAGCACCCACATCAAGAATTTATCCAAATTGATACAACGAATATTTTATTTATTGTGGGTGGAGCCTTCGACGGTATTGAACAAATCATTAAACGTCGTCTTGGTAAAAAAGTGATTGGTTTTGGTTCTGAATCATCTGTCGTCGATGAAAAAGAAGACTTGTTATCAAAGGTATTGCCTGAAGACTTATTATCCTTCGGGTTAATTCCAGAATTTATCGGACGTATTCCGGTAATTGCGACATTAGAAAAATTAGATGAAGAAGCATTGATTCAAATTTTAACAAAACCAAAAAATGCCCTTGTGAAACAATATCAAAAATTATTACAATTAGATGATGTTGAGCTTGAATTTGAAGAGGAAGCTTTAAGAGAAATTGCGAAAAAGGCCATCGAGAGAAAAACAGGTGCACGTGGTTTACGTTCCATTGTCGAATCCATTATGTTAGAAGTTATGTTTGAATTGCCTTCTCGTGAAGATGTTGTAAAATGTATTATTACGAAAGAATCGGTTACTGAAAACAAACGTCCAGTATTAATATTAAAAGACGGATCCGTTGCAAAAGAGGAGAAAACCTCGGCTTAATATTTGAATATAGGAGCAAACAGTGTAACGCTGTTTGCTTTTTTACTGTGCTGTAATTTTACAGGCTGATGGATAAAAGTTGGGTTAAAGAGCTAGAAATTTCTTTGATACGCATTTTCGTGGACAAAATAAAGTAAAATGAAGCAAAAAGTTCGAGAGCATAACCAACAAAATGACGCGAATTTACCATCAAAAAACATACAGAAATTCTCTCCATAATTTCTTGTTTATTCCAATCCCGAAAAGGAGATACTATTGGCAAATAGATAAGAGGCTTTGGAGGGAATTTCATGAACATTACTGGTATTGTATTACTTGTTCAGTTGTTTTTCGGCGTCATCATCGGACTTTACTTCATGAACTTGCTGAAAGGACAACGAACACAAAAGGTTTCTATAGATCGAGAATCGAAAAAAGAAATGGAACAATTGCAAAAACTACGTTCCATAAGACTGACAGAACCATTAGCGGAAAAGGTCCGACCATCGAGTTTTGCGGATATCATTGGTCAAGAAGATGGAATAAAAGCGTTGAAGGCAGGTTTGTGTGGTCCTAATCCACAACATGTCATTATATATGGACCACCAGGTGTCGGGAAAACGGCAGCAGCTCGACTTGTTTTAGAAGAAGCGAAAAAAATGGAGAAGTCTCCCTTTTCCAAAGATGCCAAATTTGTTGAGCTGGATGCAACAACAGCAAGATTTGATGAACGAGGAATTGCCGATCCTTTAATTGGATCGGTACATGATCCGATTTATCAAGGTGCTGGTGCAATGGGGCAAGCTGGTATTCCCCAGCCAAAACAAGGGGCAGTAACGAACGCCCATGGTGGAGTCCTGTTTATCGATGAAATTGGTGAACTTCATCCAATTCAAATGAATAAATTACTAAAAGTATTAGAAGACCGGAAAGTGTTTCTTGAAAGCGCCTATTACAGTGAAGAAAATATGCAAATTCCGAACCATATTCATGATATTTTTAAAAATGGTTTACCGGCTGACTTTCGTTTAATCGGTGCGACGACGAGAACGCCTGAAGAAATTCCGCCGGCCATTCGATCCCGTTGTTTAGAAATCTTCTTTAGGGAATTAAACCAGGACGAAGTCATTCAGATTGCCAAACGTTCCTGTGAAAAAGTAAAGATGAAAATTAGTGACTACGGGTTAGAAAAAATATCGACATATGCTAAAAATGGGCGTGAAGCGGTAAATATGGTGCAAATTGCTGCAGGACTTGCCATCACGGATCATCGGGATTTCATTAAAGATGAAGATATAGAATGGGTCATCCATTCAAGTCAACTTTCACCACGTATGGAGTACAAAATTCATTCGGAACCAGAGGTCGGTCTTGTCAATGGCATGGCCGTTTATGGCCCGAATAGCGGTGCACTTTTAGAAATTGAAGTTAGTGCAATCCCAGCAACCGACAAAGGTTCCATTAATATTACTGGGATTGTGGAAGAAGAAAGTATCGGTGGCCAAGGTAAATCCATTCGGAGAAAAAGTATGGCTAAAGGGTCGATTGAAAATGTGATCACGATCCTACGTTCCTTTGGAGTACCTGCCGATGAATACGATATCCATGTGAATTTCCCAGGAGGAATTCCAGTCGATGGACCATCTGCCGGTATTGCGATGGCAACTGGGATTTATTCGGCAATATATAAAGTACCGGTCAAAAATACGGTAGCAATGACAGGGGAAATCAGCATTCATGGTCGAGTTAAACCGGTCGGTGGAGTATATACGAAGATCAAGGCCGCCCAAAGAGCAGGAGTAACGAAAGTTATTATTCCAAAAGATAATATGGAATCGATTTTAAAAGAAATCGAAGGGGTCGAAATTGTCCCAGTTACAACATTAAAAGAAGTATTTCAACATGCGATCGTCCAATTCCCAGTAAACAATAAAGAAAACTTACAAGACAACAAGTTAGAAATAGAAAAATCGGCATTGTCTTTACAAGCAGAACGAAAAGAAAGTATTTAAAGCCTCTTTTAAAAAGGATTAAAATCCCATTTCAAAGTATACATATATCGTGAGTTTGTTTCGGTTTGTCTTGTACAAACCGGATTTTTTTGCATCATAAATGTTGCTTCCGTTCACTCATAAATCTTCAAGTAATAGGAAGATTAAAACAAACGGGCATTCACCGGAACAAATTATGATGGGCATTGAAAAATGGAACGAAATTATTCATAATACAGTTGACTTCTTTATTCCTAAATTTCTTAGCTTATGTTGATTTTTCCATCTTTCAATTAGACAGTTTAGTCTAAATAGGTTAAAATTTTTACAATAGCTTTCTTCACATTTGGTAAATATTGGTATAATACATACGTTCAAATCGACTTATTGGACTTGCTTTATAAACCCATACATAATGAATAGTACACATGTTACATCATAAACATTTTTGTTTAAATAATTGGAGGTATCACAATGGTAGAACAACAAAAGAGAATCGTTCCCCTCCTGCCACTTCGCGGACTGGTCGTTTTTCCTACGACAGTCATGCATCTAGATGTTGGTCGAGATAAATCGGTGCAAGCCCTTGAAAGAGCAATGATGAATGAAAATTACATCTTTTTATCTGCTCAAAAAGAAGTTTCAATTGATGAGCCGACAGAGGAAGAAATTTATAAAATGGGAACGTTAGCCCACGTGAAGCAAATGTTGAAGCTTCCAAACGGAACAATCCGTGTTTTAGTGGAAGGACTACATCGTGGGAAGATTGAACAATTCATAGATAATGACGAATATTATGAAGTGGAAATTCAAGTTTTTGGCGCTGAAGAGCAAAAGGATGCTGAAGTTGAAGCGTTAGAACGCATGGTTTTAGACTTATTTGAACAATACATAAAAATTTCGAAAAAGATTTCCGCTGAAACGTTTGCTACGGTGCAAGATGTTGAAGAACCTAGCAGGTTAGCTGATATTATTGCATCCCATTTACCGTTAAAATTGAAGCAAAAACAAGAAGTGTTAGAAGCTGTTGATATTAAAGAACGTTTAAATATGATCGTGACCATTTTAAACAATGAAAAAGAAGTGATCCAACTTGAAAAGAAAATTGGTCAACGGGTTAAACGTTCCATGGAACGGACGCAAAAGGAATATTATTTGCGTGAACAAATGAAAGCCATTCAAAAAGAATTGGGGGATAAAGAAGGCAAAACCGGCGAAGTTGAGATGCTTCGTAAAAAAATTGAAAAGGCAGGAATGCCAGAACACGTATACAATGCGGCGATTCGTGAGTTAGACCGCTATGAAAAGGTGCCAAATACATCTGCTGAAAGTTCGGTCATTCGTACGTATCTCGATTGGCTAATCGCACTGCCATGGAAAAAGGCGACAGTGGACGATATTAATATGAAAAAGGCAGAAAAGATCTTAAATGAAGATCATTATGGATTAGAGAAAGTGAAGGAACGTGTTTTAGAATATTTAGCTGTACAAAAACTAACCAACTCAATTAAAGGACCGATTCTTTGTCTTGTCGGCCCTCCTGGAGTTGGTAAAACGAGTTTAGCGAAGTCTGTCGCTCGAACTTTAGGAAGACAGTTTGTTCGAATTTCCTTAGGCGGTGTTCGCGATGAATCTGAAATTCGTGGTCATCGACGGACATATGTCGGTGCCATGCCAGGCCGTATTATTCAAGGGATGAAAAAGGCAGGAACAATTAATCCCGTTTTTCTTCTTGATGAAATTGATAAAATGTCAAATGATTTTCGTGGTGATCCGTCTGCGGCAATGTTAGAAGTGTTAGACCCTGAACAAAATAAAAGCTTTAGCGATCACTATATTGAAGAGACTTATGATCTTTCGAAAGTCATGTTTATTGCTACCGCAAATGATTTAAGTACGATCCCTGGACCTTTACGTGACCGAATGGAAATCATTTCAATTGCAGGTTATACCGAATTAGAGAAGATACATATAGCCAAAGATTACTTAATTCCGAAACAAATTAAAGAAAATGGTCTAACAAAAAGCCAATTACAAATCCGTGATGAGGCCATTATTTCCATGATTCGTTACTATACAAGGGAAGCAGGGGTTCGCGGTCTAGAGCGAACAATCGCGAAAGTTTGTCGAAAAACCGCTAAAATCATTACATCTGAAGCGAAAAAACGGGTCATTGTTACAGAAAAGAATATTGAGGAATTTTTAGGTAAAAAAATCTTCCGTTTTGGTATGGCAGAACAAGAAGATTTAGTAGGGGTTGCAAATGGTTTAGCATATACTGCGGTTGGGGGAGACACATTGCAAATTGAAGTTGCATTGGCCCCTGGAAGTGGAAAGCTAGTCTTAACAGGGAAATTAGGCGATGTGATGAAAGAATCTGCACAAGCAGCCTTTAGTTATGTTCGCTCCAATGCAGAAAAGCTTGGAATTGACTCTGATTTCCATAAGAAGTTTGATATTCATATTCACGTTCCTGAAGGTGCCGTACCGAAAGATGGTCCTTCAGCAGGAATTACGATTACAACCGCTTTAGTATCGGCATTGACAGGAAAACCTGTCAGTCGTGAAGTCGGGATGACAGGCGAAGTGACATTACGTGGTCGAGTTCTGCCGATTGGGGGATTAAAAGAAAAATCGTTAGGTGCTCACCGGGCAGGATTGAAACGGATCATTATCCCAAAAGATAATGAAAAAGATCTCGATGATGTACCAGAAACAGTGAAGAAAGAACTGACATATATACCGGTTACACATGTTGAAGAAGTACTAAATGAAGCAATAGTAGGTGGAATCAGTGAAAGTTAAAAGTGCAGAAATCGTCATTAGTGCTGTTAAAAAAGCTCAATATCCAGAAGGCGACCTGCCAGAAATTGCTCTAGCAGGTCGTTCCAATGTAGGAAAATCCTCATTTATTAATAAAATGTTAAACCGAAAAAATTTAGCCCGAACTTCATCAAAACCGGGAAAAACCCAAACCTTAAATTTTTATCTGATCAATGAAGAATTTTATTTTGTCGATGTGCCAGGTTACGGCTATGCAAAGGTATCCAAAAAAGAGCGAGAAAAATGGGGACAAATGATTGAAACTTATTTTACTGAGCGCCCACAGTTAAAATGTGTCGTGTCGATTGTAGATGTCAGACATAAACCAACAGCAGATGATATCATGATGTATGATTTCTTGAAGTATTATAAAATACCGACTATCATCATTGCGACAAAAGCCGATAAAGTTCCAAAGGGAAAATGGCAAAAACATCTGAAAATCGTGAAAGACACGTTAAATATTGAAAAGGGAGATCACCTTATTCTTTTTTCCTCTGAAACAGGGCAAGGGAAAGAAGAGGCATGGAACGTCATCAGTCAGTATGTATATGGTGAACAGACAGAAAAAGATCAAAATGAATAACCGAACCGATAAGAAAAGGAGTAGCATTGGAATATGATGCTACTCCTTCTCTTTTGTTATTAGAGTTACCACTGGATATAACTTGAGCTTCAAAAAGACTTCATTAATGTCTTTAAATGATAGATTAACGTTTCCATCATATTTTCATATGTAAATATATCGGGATAAAGTAAGTGATGGCTTCCCAATCCATCAACAAGGGAATGGAGACGATGAATTTCCAGTTGAAAATGAATTTCCTCTCGTAATAATCCTGCTTTTTTTAGTCTGTTTAAAAGCCTTTCAAACCCGTCATGCATGCTAAAGTAGTTTTTTTCACTCAATGTTTTTAATCTTGGATCTACCAGTGTTTTTGCAGAAAAAACGAACCACACCTCCATTTCCACCCGGCGATCCTCATCAACTGGTAAAAGTTCACTAATAATCGCAGTGATCACTTCCAGTGGCGATCCGTCATATTTTTTCGAGGCGATCCGTTTTTGCACGCGCTCGGATACGAGTTCCATTGAAAAAGCGAATAACTCCGATTGGGAAGGGAAATAATGTCGCAGTGCACCGACGGAAAGATTCGCAGTTTGTGCAATTTTTCGCACGGTTGCATTTTCCAACCCTTCCTCGACGATCACTTTCCATGTAGCTTCAGCAATTTTAATTTTTCTTTTTTCATGATCAACAATTTTTGGCATATATTTATTTTAACACACTTGTATTAAAAACAAAAATATGTTATTTTTTAATACAGACGTATTAAAAAAGGGAGAGGTCTTATGATGAGTTGGATCGGATGGTTAATCATTGCATGTGAAATTGGATTTTGGGTTTTTGTCCTTGCAGGACTTGTGACGAGATATATTTTTAAGAAAAAGAAATTGAGTATGATACTGTTCATCTGCACACCACTTATTGATCTTGTTCTGCTATTCGCAACATACATTGATTTGGTAAATGGAGCTGTTGCTGAGTTTGTTCACGGATTAGCTGCGATTTACATTGGCATCAGTGTTGTCTATGGGAAACAAATGATTGCCTGGGCGGATAAACAGTTCGCTTATCGCTTTTCTGGGGGAGAACGACCGGTAAAAAAGAAACTTTACGGAATGGAATATGCGAGAGAAGAAAGAAAAGGTTGGTATCGCCATTTTTTCGCCTATATAATCGGAGCCAGTATTTTAGGGATGATCCTACTTTCCATCGGTTTTTCGGAGCAAACAGCTGAATTAATAAGACCTTTAAACGTTTGGACTGTCGTCATTGTTATCGATTTCCTTATCAGTTTTAGTTACACGGTATTTCCAAAACGGGCAAATGATTGAATTGACCTTAATCAGAATAGGGCTGTCCAATAAGTCATAAAAACGGATTTGAAGGGAGAGTTGGCGATGCGAATCCAGTGGGAACAGCAATCGTTTTTGTGCTAAAAAGGTAAGCGCCAGGCACGCGAGCTGAAGATCCGTAAAGGCGAAGTTGATGTCGCCGTGTCACTGGACGCGCGTTCGCCACCGTACCATCCATCAATCTAAGAATCAGACTTTCTGGACTGTCCCTTTTACTTTCTCTTGAAAAAGAATAAGTACGCTCCTGCGATGACTAAAATGATCGGCCATAATGAAGTGAATTGTAAACGTTTATCTTCAATGATTCCGATCCATTGGATATATTTGTCATAAAATAGTTGAATCAGAGCCAGAATAAGAAAAAGCCAAAAATAAAATAAGCCATTTCTTGTTTTTTGGTACCGTAAAAAGTATCCGAGAGCAATGAATAAAATAATGCCCCCAATGTGGTCTAATTGAATATGTACATTTTGTATTAAATGGAAATGGACGCCTAATCCTAAAAACAAAATACCGGGTACAATCATTTCAAAATCATTTCCCGAATAGGCTTGTATTAAAAAGGCGAGGCCAACAATGAGCAGAATGGTCGGCCACGTAAAGAATTGAGAACTGATTTGGATATTCGTCTGCTGCAGGAAAAAATATAGTCCAAATCCAATTAATACGATACTTGGAAATAGATTTTGTTTTCTCATTTGTACAAATCACCTTCATATTACTTGAACAATTTTGCTCGGTTTGATAGCCTAAAAATAAAGTAATTTATAATAATTATAAAGTAGTAATACTTATAAATGGAAATGAAATTTATGATTCAAGGATGAACTTATCGTAACATAAATTTCAGTTTCTGTTCACATTTATGACTAAATTTGTCACTGTTACATGTTACAATTTTTATATGAGTCAGTTTCTTTGGAGGGAAAGAAATGCATCTACTAGTGGTCGGGTTAAACAATAAAACAGCTCCAGTGGAAATTCGTGAACGCCTGTCTTTTCCAGAGTCACAATTAGGTGATGCCATGGAATTGTTAAAGAAAAGAAAAAGTATTCTCGAAAATGTAATTGTTTCAACTTGTAATCGTACGGAAGTTTATGCGGTGGTTGACCAATTACACACTGGTAAATATTATATTAAACAATTTTTAGCTGAATGGTTTGCAATCGATCGGTCTGAATTCGAAAAACATTTATTTATATATGAGAACAATCAAGTTGTTCAGCATTTATTTAAAGTTGCTTGTGGATTAGATTCAATGATTATCGGGGAAACCCAAATTTTAGGACAAGTTCGGTCTAGTTTTTTACTAGCGCAAAAGCGTGAAGCAATTGGTACGATCTTTAACCGATTATTTAAAGAAGCGGTCACGGTTGCAAAAAAGGCTCACACCGAAACAGATATTGGGGCAAATGCAGTATCGGTAAGTTATGCCGCGGTTGAACTTGCGAAAAAGATTTTCGGGGATCTGAAAGGGAAACAAGTGGCAATTATCGGCGCGGGAAAAATGGGAAAGCTTGCCATCCAAAATTTACAAGGTAGCGGTGTTGAAAAAATTGCTGTTGTAAATCGCACCTTTGAAAAAGCCCAAACAATGGCTGATGAATTTAATGGTACAGCTTATTCCTTTGAAAATATGACAGATGTATTATGTCAATCTGATATTGTGATTTCATCAACGGGTGCAAGTCAATATGTTATTACGAAATCCATGATGGAAACGGTAGAAAAAGAACGGAACGGAAAACCGATTTTCCTAGTGGATATTGCTGTGCCAAGAGATATTGATCCATCAATTCATGAACTAGATGGTATGTTCTTATACGATATTGACGATCTAGAAGGCGTTGTTGAAGCCAATATGCAAGAACGTCAAAAAGCAGCAGAAACGATTCAACAATATATTCATGAAGCGGAAGCAGATTTTCAAGAGTGGTTAAATACGCTAGGAGTTATCCCGCTAATTTCTTCATTACGTGAAAAGGCATTGAATATTCAAGCCGATGTCATGACTAGTCTTGAAAGAAAATTACCAGATTTGTCAGAACGAGAGAGAAAAGTGATTCGTAAACATATGAAATCCATCATTAATCAAATGTTAAAAGACCCTATCCTACAAATAAAAGAATTAGCTGCGGAACCGAATGGCCATGAGGCATTACATTATTTTGAACAAATCTTTAATTTAGCAGATCAAGAAAATGGAAAGAAAGCTGAAAAAACTGAATCTGTTACACGCAATGAGCCAAAGCCATCGCCAACGTTGCAAATGAATTAGGAAATGGATACTTGTGAAAGAGGTTTTCGCCTATGACAGAATATTTATTGGCGAGAATGCAAGAGGGAATGGTTCTTCTTTACGCATTTTCTCTCATCTTTTTTTATATGGATTTTCTGTTGAATAACCGGAAGGCAAAGAAAGCTGCCTTCTGGTTGCTTTATGTAATATGGCTTGTGCAAACCATTTTAGTTGTAGACTTTTATATACGTACAGCGCGCTTACCTTTATTAAGTCTAGAACAAGGTCTATATTTTTATAGTTGGCTTTTGATCACGTTTTCGATTTTAATTAACCGATATTGGAAAGTTGAGTTTATTGCTTTCTTTACGAACCTTTTAGGGTTTATTATTGTCGTGATTTATACGTTCGCCCCGTTTCAGTGGGAGGAAAGTGCGGTGAGTGCACGATTAATTTCTGAACTCTTAATCATCCATATCGTTATAACAATATTTGCCTACGTAATTTTTTCATTGTCTTGTATTTTTTCTCTCTTATATCTTCTTCAATATCAATTATTGAAGAAGAAAAGGTGGGGAAAGCGGTTGATTCGAATTAACGATTTATCAAAATTAGAACAATATGCCTATTTATTAAATAGTATCGGATTGCCCACTTTTTCGGTCGGTATTATATTAGGGTTACAATGGGCATTTATAAAAATTCCGACGTTGCATATCTTTGATGCGAAAATCATCGGTTCATTTTTCATTGTTTTTATATACAGTATGCTCGTTTATTTTAGATTAAGGAAAAATATGGCTGGAAAAAGATTGGCTTTCTATAATATTTCCGCTTTTTTGGTCGTTTTAATAAACTTTTTCTTGTCTGGAAACTTTTCCACATTTCATTTTTGATGGCTTAGAGGAATGGATTTTTAATAAAATTTGGAGATTTAACTGGAGGTTATTATGCGAAAAATTATTGTCGGTTCAAGACGTAGTAAGTTGGCAATGACACAAACAAAATGGGTTATTGAACAATTGAAGAAGTTAGGAGCGCCCTTTGAATTTGAAGTGAAAGAAATTGTGACAAAAGGTGATCAAATTTTAGATGTGACGTTATCTAAAGTAGGTGGAAAAGGTTTATTTGTAAAAGAAATTGAACATGAGATGCTGACGAAAAAAATTGATATGGCTGTACATAGTATGAAGGATATGCCTGGTATTTTACCGGAAGGGTTAACGATTGGGTGTATTCCTGAGCGAGAAGATCCAAGAGATGTGCTCATTTCAAAAAGCCATAAAGGACTAGATGAATTGCCAAAAGGGGCCATTGTTGGAACGAGTAGTTTAAGGAGAAAGGCGCAAATTCTAAAAAGACGACCTGACCTACAAGTCAAATGGATCCGGGGAAATATTGATACACGACTAAGAAAATTACAAACGGAAGATTATGATGCGATTATTTTAGCGGCTGCCGGACTATCACGTATGGGATGGTCACAAGAGATTGTGACAGAATTTTTAGATCCGAATGTTTGTATCCCTGCTGTAGGTCAAGGTGCCCTGGCAATTGAGTGTCGTGAAGATGATGACGAGTTACTTGAATGGCTGGAAAAGTTAACGGATCAAAAGACAGCCCTTGCTGTGCGAGCTGAACGTGCCTTTTTAAATAAAATGGAAGGTAGTTGTAAGGTTCCAGTCGGTGGTTATGCAACCGTAAAAGATGGCGAAAAAGTTGAATTAACCGCCTTTGTAGCATCAACTGACGGTAAAGAAATATTAAAAGAAACGATAGCTGGCGCAAACCCTGAAGAAGTTGGTAACACTGCAGGAGATCAGTTAATTGAACGCGGTGCTAAAGATATAATTGAAGAGATCTTAAAAGAGTTAGAAGAAGAAGGGCATCATTAAAATTTTACCACGTGTGTGATAATGGGAGATGAAAAGATGCGAGAAAGTACCCTTGCTCTTTCGGGAAAAAAATGTTTAATCATGCGTCAAGCTGATGAGTCCCATCCACTGGTAACAGGTGTGAAAAAATTAGGCGGGATCCCAACAGTCGTTCCGTTAATTGCTTTTCGAAAACAAGAGTTGAGCAATGAGGAAGTTGAAGCGATTAAAACAATACATACATTTCATTGGATTGTTTTTACGAGTCAAAATGGTGTACATTTTTTTATGAAAGCTTTACAAGAAATGGCCATTCCCTTCCCGCGTACGTTGAAAGTAGCTGCTGTTGGCAAAAAAACGAAACGTAAATTGGATGAATGTAACATTACAGTTGATTTTACTCCACATAAATTTACGGGTGATCATTTGGCTGAAGCCTTGCGTGAACGTGTTTCACAGGATGAACGAATTTTAATTGTAAAAGGGAATTTGGCCCGAGATGCTGTTGGACAAGCTTTGCAGTCACTTGGTTGCGACGTTGATGAAGTGATCATTTATGAAACGTATTTTCCTGAGGAAAGTCACTCGCGGCTTGTTCAAGTCATGGAAAAGGAAAATGTCGATGTACTCATTTTTACAAGTCCATCGACAGTCGAAAATTTTGTGCACATTGCTGGTCAACATTTGCCGCGATACATTGAAGGAAAGGTCTTAGCTTCCATTGGGCCCGTAACGGAAAAGGCAATGCGAAAATATGGGATGCCAATCCATGTTTGTCCTGAAATTTATACAATGGATGAACTGTTAAACGAATTGGCGCTTTATTTTAAATGAACGATTTTGGAGGGAAAAAAGATGAAGGATTTACAATTTAAAAGACATCGTAGATTGCGTCAGTCTGCATTTATGCGTGACCTTGTTCGTGAATACCATGTGTCAACCGATGATTTAATTTATCCGTTATTTATTGTTGAAGGTGCAGAAAAACTTCGTAACCCAATCTCTTCAATGCCAGGTGTCGAACAAATTTCACTCGATTTATTACCGGCTGAAATCGATGAACTGTTACAGTTAGGCATTAAAGCGGTGCTATTGTTCGGTGTACCAAATGAAAAGGATGCCGTCGGTTCAGGCGCGTACCATACCCATGGCATTATTCAAGAAGCAACTAGAGTAATTAAACAACATGCTCCAGAAATGTTAGTGATAGCCGACACTTGCCTTTGTGAATACACCGATCATGGTCACTGTGGCGTCATTTCTAATGGTGATGTATTAAATGATGAATCATTAGAATTGCTTGTGAAAACCGCTGTTCGTCAGGCTGAAGCAGGTGCAGATATTATCGCCCCTTCTAATATGATGGATGGCTTTGTCACAGCCATTCGCCATGGTTTAGATGAAGCTGGTTTTCATCATGTACCGATTATGTCTTATGCAGTAAAATATGCTTCTGCCTTTTATGGACCGTTCCGTGAAGCTGCCGATAGTGCACCTCAGTTCGGTGATCGGAAAACGTATCAAATGGACCCGGCAAATCGACGTGAAGCTTTACGGGAAGCAGCATCCGATATCGAAGAAGGCGCAGACTTTTTAATTGTTAAACCAAGCATGGTTTATCTTGATGTGTTAAGCGATGTTCGTAGAG